>Ga0315902_10011676_pt1 | contig 11509 bp, 5 predicted proteins | sample LakEriMetagenome_9_FD_203523 | JGI IMG/M metagenome (GOLD analysis project Ga0315902, IMG submission 203523) | Freshwater fungal communities from buoy surface, Lake Erie, Ohio, United States - Buoy 12 MA117 | ecosystem: Environmental > Aquatic > Freshwater > Lake > Lake biofilm | place: USA... | reverse complement strand
TAATAGTAACAATAAAGGCCCAAATATTGACCCATCTAGATACCCACAAGAAATATTTAACCAGTCTCAACAGAATTGTGGTAATTGCGGAGAACCCGGAAATGATAATATATGGAATGGTTATCCATTTATCGGTAGGATGGCGTTTACCATTGGTAAATTTGGAGTTATAGGATCAGAACCTTCAGGTCCAGTTCCTGGAGGTGTTAGACCTGATTGGACGGTAGAAGGGTCAAAATGGAGTCCTCAATGTCAGATGGGATTTTGGGTGAGACACGGAGGATTCGAACCTGATGGATATTTTATGCCAAGACTTAATAGTAATGTCGGTAATACATTAGGATTTACCGATAAACAAACTATAATACCTAAAGATTACCAAAACAGCAAAGGTTATTATCCTTTCGAATCAATAGAGGGAGGAGAAGTTTTTGCTTTCAGGTTGAAAGGTAGTAATAAAAGATTATCAAATAAAACTAGTCCATTACCATACGGATTAGGTTCATCAGATTATAATTTGAGATGGAGTAATGAGGACCAATCAAATCGAATTATAACATATAACGGTTGGACACTTTACTATGGATATTGTAATAATGGTTTGATATTTAATAACGATATTGATGGAACTTATTACCCAACAATGAGACTATTTTGTGGAATATACCAACTTCCAAACATACCTAATCCATATAATCCTGGTGTTACAATAAATAATAATACCAATGTAACAATGTTTAACGGAATTCAATTTGATTCCACAACGGTTGGTAGAACACATACGGTAATGAGAACCGACAGATTACCATCATCATCAAGACCATTTGAAAGTAGAGATTATAATAATGGAGATGTTACAAGTCTTAGTTATTTATTACATAATAATCCTAATTTTGCAATTTACACATTTGATGATGACGGAGTTGTTCTTAGCGGACCACCAATAGTGACAGGTCAAAATTTCCCTGCAGATACGAGTGTTTCAGGAGATACCCCACCGCAGTTTGCTACTATAATTGAAACAACAAATGAGTGTAATAAAATGTTACCCTTAAGGTGTTATTATAATGAAGAGGTTCAAGCCTCCGGAGTTGATTACTATACAATTTTAACAGATCCAAACAGACCTTGGAGAGATGGTAGTTGTACCTCACAAGATATAAGTGGATTGGGTGATAGAATGATATTTGATACAGATACTGGTTGTTATCAATTAGCATCTAGATTCATCTTAAGTCTTAGAGTTGATATAGAATTATTATTAGAATGGAAATCAAGACTTGATATAACCTTTGGTGCGTGTAGAAATGTATTTTCTCACCTATTTACCAACCAATGGGTAAACGGAGTTTTATACGCATACGCATTTAAAAACGATAAATCAATTGATAGAACAAACCAAGTTACAGGTTATCGATATTGTTATGATACACTTTTTTTACATCCAGTAACTAATAGTTATTTCTATAGGTCATCACCTTGGAAATATGATGTATCCGCACCGAATAATGGAATATTCGTTGGTAAAGATGGAGATCCAAATAATGATGGTGGAAATAAAAAATATTTAAATAACCCTACCACAATAATGGACCTTGGTCCTAAAACAGATTTTTTACAACAAATAGTACAGAATGATAATTTTGATGGGTATATAATGAAAGATTTAAGAGATTCTACCTTTGGTGATACAAGCGATATTTTGAATTTTTTCATTCTAAGTAGATTGTTAAATACAAATTTTTTTGATCAATTATTTGGAACTAAAGGGGCTGGTATATTGGGAATGTTTACAAGAGTCCCAAGACAATTATTAGTACAACCACCCAAACAGAAAAATTTTATTGATGCTGATGTAGCACAAATGTTTTCAATAAATTCTGAAATAGGTGTGGATGAATTTGAAGTTTCAAACTATCCATTTGCCGATGCTATGTATTATAATCCTGGTGACAATGCTGATGAAACAGTGATCGGTGTATTTTTCTCTTCAAGTCAACAAGTGAGAGACTTTTTAACACCAAGAAGAACAATCTTCAATCCAAATACAACTCAGGCTTTTTGGTCAACTTCCTTTGGGTATATACCTCGAACTAAAACACAATATGTTCCATTTTATAACTGGAAATTGAAACCGGTAAATACTGGATTGGGTCTTGACATTTTTGGATCGCAACAAAATGATTGGTCAACAAATGAAATAACTGCCTATGATTATCAGTCACTTGATAGGTTAAATGTCACACAACTATCAAATTATATGTCGCAAATACCATCAGTTGCAGGAGTTACATCAAATCTTTTTAGAGGTTTCATTTTTGGATATGATCCGGCCGTGAATCTTTATGATGCAGATCTACAAAATACTAATCCATACACTTTAGGTGATTATCAAAATAATGGAAACACAATACCTAAAGAAGTTATAACTCACGGAGCTCCATTCCATTTTTATTTTGGTCTAAAAAAAGGTAAAACCGCATTGGATAGATTCTTAACCAAATATACACAAGACACAGATCTGATATGACAACTCGTATAATAAAAGGTAGTTTAAGATATAAGTCTTCACCAGATGTTGATTCATCTATTGACATCAATTTGGAAAACAAACAAAAAGAACAAATTGAAAACGATAGAAATGTTAATATCGACAAACAAATACTATTTGACGAAGAAAGACAAAGATCAACTTTATTTAGACCAAGCGCAAAACTAACTTTTGTTTTTAGAAATATTCTAACAGGATCTACAGATTATACACCTTTTAGAAATAATTTATACTTCGAAGACTTCGAGGCAAACGCGTCATTGTTTCCTCCTGTCTATGTAGGATATCCACAATTTAGTGAATTTGATTTTATTAGAACAGATGTTAATGTCCCTGGTTATACACAACCACCAAACGAACACATTAAATTCATAAGTCAAAGCGCGTCATCATACAATTGGGGTATGTATATTTCGTATGTTTATTTAAATGATAACACATCTAAAATACAATACACACCAGAACCAGTCCCTGGCACAACAACAACTTCAGTTTCTTGGTCTCCAAGCCAAGGAATTCCATATGTGATTAAAAATTTAAATTTTGAAGGTGAAAATTTAATTTCATTCAGATGTCCTGTAAAACATAATCTAAATGTTGGGGATTATGTTAAACTTAATATTGTAATTGGTGGAACAAACTATTTTCAAATATATTCATTTGGTGACGGTGGATATAATTCAGAGTTTTATGTATTTAATATCTTAAACTTTGGGTTTGCCGGATTTGTCGACGGAGATCAAGGGTTCTTCAAAAGAATTGCCAACATAGATAACCCAATAGAAAGTGAGTCTCAATATTATGTAAGGAAACATAAAATATTAACACAACTAACAGACTCACAAGTCAATAAGGCTGGATTTGAAAACTTAATATATGGAACTAAGTTCTTTTTTGAGACAAGTGCTTTAACCCCTGACAATCAAAGTAAAAGTGTATCTAAAGAAAGTAGCCAATCATATACCGTAAATTTTTCTAAAGATATTGACATAAGACCACTTTTGGATAATCAAAAAAGACCAATATCTGAACTTTATTTAACTATATTTCATCGTGGGTATTTTGGGTGGTTTTACCCAAGGTCAACAAACGGAACACAAATACCATTAAAGCAAGGTTTGGAATTCAATTTATTTTTGAATCCAAATACACTTGCTCTTTCAACACCACTTCCAGATTCTTGGTGGGGAACAACACTATCGAATATACCCAATATGGTAACTAATAGTTACACAAGAACAATTGGTCTTAACACTTTTACATTTAATTATTCAGAACCAATACCTGTAGGATTTATATTCGATGGGGATTTTTGTGAATGGAATAATTACGATCAACAAGAATATGTGTTATCTGATAGATATCACAAAATATCATATAACAGAGGAACGCCAACTGCAAAAATTTTTGAAACAACACAAAATACACTTCTTTGGAATAACCCATATGGATTTTATTATAAACCATTATATAAATTCACATTAAGAGATTATTCCCCATATGTTGAAGAAGGTGATAAGAATAACGCGGATCAAGTTCCGAATTATGCCTTTTATTCACCAATAAACGAAGCGTTTAGATGGAGAGATCTATATACTTATGGATATATAGATTCCGAAGGTGTTGGTGTTGATTATCCATTTCTCAATGGTTCTCATTATCCATATGAAAACTTCATATTTAGATTGATACCCGAAGGATCTAACTATCAAAATTTAGGAATAATAACCGACCCAACAATTGACGGATGTGAATAAGTTTAGATTTAAAATATCAAATAACCAACAATACATCAACATACCTGTACAAGTTGATTTCAATCACTATGGACAAGATGAGGACATTGATGTTTTTGAACAAAAAACAAAAGAGGAAATAGTTGGAACACCACCTGATTTTGATGTTAACCGATATGGACATTCAGGATATACAGATTCAAATGGATATTTGGCAACAAGTATAAACTATCAGTTTTATTTTTATGATAGAGTCTTATTTGGTACAAATCCACCAAGTTTTTCAACAGCCGCAGCTTGGAAAAATTCCTATGTTCAGACCAATACATTTAGTGACAGAGATTTATACTATTATTTAAATCCATTCACAAAATCATTTTTTAAACTTGACCTATACGATTCACCGTATGAAAGGGATCAAAAGATATATTTGACAATCATAATACCGACCCAACAAGGAAACACAGAATTTATTTCTGCTTCTTCATTTAGTTATGCGGTTGTAAATTTTGATGTAAAAAAACCAGATTTTATTTTGGATTCTGTTGGTGCCGACAAAGAAGGATATTATTTATATTGGTTAAGAAGTCAAAAAATTTATGACATAGATACTTTCTATATGTCCATAAAATTTTTTAATGGTAGAACGGGAGAGTTTGTTAGAATGATGAAAAAAGGACAATTTACTTTGAGCGGAAGTTATACCGACTTTAATCCCGAAGTATATTTTTACGATAAAGTGGTTTTAGACCATAAAAACCAAGTCTATTCTGTTTTGGATGTTGTAACAAATGCAAGAATAGATACAACATCACCAATAAAATGGTATGAGTATGTTAATCCACAATAATGGAAGATCAGAATTATTATAAATTAAGATTATCCCCCGAAGATTTTAGAGGAGAAATAGTTACTGAAACTTGGTCAGGAGATTCTTTTGGTGTTTATACTGGTATGAGTTATATATTATCTGGTGGAACGGGAGGATCTTCAATTTTAACAGGATTAACAATACCCATAGTTTTAAACCAAACCTGTATTGATATTGGGTACTACTCTGTAACTGACGGAGATATTTTACAGAAAGAAGTTATGAATAATTTCATATTTTCCGCTTCAACAGGGTCTCCATACACTTTTTATTTTACCAACACATCTGATTTAAGAACAAAAAAATATTTGGAACAAACTGATTTTATCTTAGATTGGGGAGATGGAACTTTTCCTGTTATTATCGGTAGTGGAGGACTTATATCTCACAATTATCCACCTGGTAATTTCACAATTACATTAACCGCAGATAGTCCTTGGGGTAAAACAATAACACAAAAAAATATACAAGTTCCGTTCACAATACCACCAATAACAAATCCCGAAGGAAATTTAGTTTTTCCTGTTTCAGAAGGTAATTGGACTGCAACTCCAACATCATATAACTTCATATATTCTGGAGACGCTGACTGTGATGCACAAACCATAAGACCTGCAGGAACTACACCAATTACAATAACAGGTTATACAAAATCTAATCTATATGATATGAAATCATATGGTGGAGGATTTAGAACTATCGGACAAGTGTTCACTGGTAGTACTGGAATCGTGGGTCAATATATTGGACAAGGACCAAATAATGAACAAGCTTATATTATAAATGATATTTTATATATTGATTTTGAAGATGGAACAACCATATTCAGCGTTCAGTCGTCAGGGCTTACTTTATTGGATTGTCAGATTATAACAAAGGATGAAACTTTGATGAATATTATCGAACAGCCTCAAGTCTATTCGAATGTGTTTATAGAAAGAGGAAAAAACTCTGTTTTGGAGTATATGAACAGGGTTGGGGAGGTAGATAACATAGGTGATATGCAAAAATACGGTTATGGGTTTTTTAATATTAAAGAATAGAAAATTCAATATTTATAAAAAAGATAAAACAATAAATTAACACAAGATGAGTACGGGAACATATGGAACAATAAGACCGGCAGATGTCAGTCCCGAGGATGCAGAAATAATTCTTCACTACACACCAACAAGAGATGAAACAAATAATTTCACTCTTAAATCTTTGAACGCTCCGAATTTATTAAGACCATATTTCCACAATAGTGATACTGGAGGAAATACAGGTGTTGAGATTTTAGGAGGACTTTATAGTCTTTCATTACCATCAACTGAGTTTAACGCTTTAGGGTTTTACACAATATACATCAGACCTGTACAAATCAGAACCACAATAACCGATTGCGGTGTTTTATCTTCACTACCGAATGTAAAAGGAATATTAATTGATCTTAATAATGTACCAAGTCAGTTCAGAAATAAATTTGTTAACCAAGGATTGGTAGGATATAGAATTGAATATTTAAATTCTGATGGAACAAAAATCCCAAACTTCTATAGGATTGTAACTTCTTGTTTCTTCTGTGAACCAGTTGTAACAAACCTTGTTAATACAAACCAAAAAGATATTAGATATAGATATGTTGATGGTGTAACAAACTTATTATTTATAACTCTTACACCGTCTTCATCTCCTTTAACAAAACCAAACGCAACTCCATTTATTGGGCAACCAAACCAAAATATTATTTTCACAAATACATTTTTCAATCCTGTTACCGTAGAAGTTGAAATCGCGGAACACGACTTCGATACATTGGCAATTGCTCTTTATGGTAATCAGACCAAATCTATCGACGATGGGATCTATACAATTTATGATAAGAACAACAACATCTATCAGCAGTATAACCTTTATGAAATTAGAAATGAGTTTAACGAACTTCTTTATGAGGTTAGGTCAAATAGAAATAATAATATTGATTTCAGTAAAAACTTTATAAACATAACAAGCTGATATGGCAAAAAAGTATACCTGTCCACCACAATCAGCAACAGGAGCTGGTACATTTTCTGATGATCTTGTAGGGTTTCAACTCGTACAAGGTGGAGGACTTACGCAAGGTAATTTTGAGTTTACTCAAGCCATTGTTGAAAAGACAAATAGAAATTTTGAAGTCGGAACATTTTCTAGTCCGATTACATTAGATACTTTACAAATAGATTCAATTGAAGAGTCTAAAAGAATTGTTGCCAAAAATTATCAAGTATATCCAAACTTTGATTTAACTGATGTTACAAATTTTACTTTATATGGTTCTTTAACCAAAAGAATTTCCACATCGGTTCAAAAAATAATAAACTTCTTTCCGGCATCCTTTGAGTCCAATTTGTTTAGACCAAATTTTGGATCTGGTGAAACTGCTTATAATATCACATATGATCAAATTGTTGATGAAACAACATTTGATATTGATGTAGTTAACTTGTTTAATCCGTTTAGTGTTGATTATAGTGAGAACGCATTTAACAATCTACAGGCTAGAGAGATATCGGTGTCGGGTTTAAGAAACTTCACCTCAGAATACCTCAAATATATTTTAAAAACTACTGGTGGAACCTACGATGTTGTATTCATTGTTCCATCCTCAGGATTAACAGGTGGGGTTTTGAATATAACAATAAAAGGTAATCCATTCTCGGGTCAATCCATTGTTTATGAAAATTTACAATTTAGACCAAATGATTATGAAGTAGAAGTTGTATTTCAAGATCAATTCGACGAGGTTGAGAAGTTCTTAACAAATAGATTAATCTCACCACCATATACAGCAATATTCCAAGTTCCTCAAGAAAATGAACAAGGACTCTTTTATACTCAGAAAAAGTCTGTCACTTGGCCGTTAGACGGATCTTGGAATTTAGACATAAGAAGTGTTTTATTTTCAAATTATCTTGAGACATTATCTCAGATTACAACACAAGTTGATGAATATAAAACAAATTTAATTTCAAGATTTTTAACAACAGGATCTTTGAAAGACTTTGATACCGTAGATCAAAAGGCGGAAAAAATGTTTCAGATTTATGGTAGAAGTTTTGATGAGACCAAAAAATTTATCGATGCACTTGCATTTATGAATTCAGTTAATTATACAATTCATAATGACATACCATCACAACTATTAAAAAATTTGGCTCAAACTTTGGGTTGGAAAACTAATATCTCACCAATATCTGAAGAAGACTTTTTATCTTCAGTTTTTGGTAATACATCAGAAGTTGAGTTTCCTGGTTATTCAAAACCTCTTACACCAAATGAGTTAAATTATCAGTATTATAGAAATTTAATACTTAACTCCGCATTTTTATTCAAATCCAAAGGAACAAGAAAATCGGTTGAATCATTAATGAGATTGATAGGGGCGCCTGAAGCTCTTGTCGAATTTAATGAAAATGTTTATTTGGCTGACCAAGTAATCAATATGAATAGGTTCGAAAATTTCTTTGCCGCAATCAGCGGAGGAACCTACGCTAAACAATCACCAACACTCAATCCTGCTGTAACATATTCCATCAGAGGTGTGGTTTATACTGGATATACATCAGTATATTCGTATCAAAGTGTCAATTTAACAATTGATGATTATCCTGTTGATGATAACGGATATCCTATGGCACCCGAAGATAATGAAGATTATTTCTTCCAAAAAGGGGCAGGGTGGTTTGAGGTAACAACACAACATAGAAGTCCTGAATACATTGATCAAACAGCATCTGTGTTTACAGGATCGAATCCATCTGTACAAACAGGACTAGAACCATTTACATATGGTCAAAAATACTTGGACAGATATAGAATTTTCCCCTATATGGAAGAAGGGTTTAAATTAATTAGAGTCCCTGATAACAGAAAGAGTTGGACAATTAGAGACAATGGTCTTAGAAGATATTCCGACGGTGGGTTTAATTCTTATTACTATAACTATGATGACAGATTGGTATTGAATGTTAAAAATGTGGATCTCTTTTTGAATCCAGCACAAGGACTTGCATATGATGTATGGTCAATGTCAAACAAATACGATTACCCAATTCCACAATCTGGTATGTCAGCGCCTTACCCAACACCAGGATTAATTGATTGGACAACAGTAAACCCCCAACCAAAAAAATTAACATTCTTTGAATTTGCCCAAACCTTTTGGAGAAATTTAATCAATGTTAGAGATAGACAATTTAATACAGATGGAAAAACAAGTGGATATCCGACTTTACAATCCATATGGTGGTTATACCTCAATTCAGGTTCGGCAATAAATGTTCCAAATGACAACTTCAACTACCAGACAATGATCAAGTATGTTGAAGGTTTGGGTGATTATTGGATTAGGTTGGTAGAACAAATGATACCGGCAACAACAATATGGAACGGAGGTTATAAATATGAAAATTCAATATTCCATAGACAAAAATTTGTTTGGAAAAGACAAGCCGGATGTCAAGTAGTGTTTATTCCTTGTGTCCCTTGTGAACTTACCGCACCATTGTTTACACAAGATTGTCAAACACAATTTGTCAATTGTAGTAGTTTGTATCCTTGGCAAGTTAACAGTGCTGTTCAAAACTTCGAGATATTATTGACCAATACGATAACAAATTACTTAGCAACACAGAGTTTAACATTGAATGATTGTGTTGCCGGTACTGTAACATCAAATTGGTATTTAGATTTATACAGTGGAAATACAGGAGGAACACAAGTACAAATATCTCATTACAAGTTCTTCCAAGGGTTTGGATTAGGATATCCAGGATCAAGTTCTCCTGACCCACAATCAGATTATATAACAGGAATCAATAACGCATTTTTCTTGTTATATTCTTACGGTTTGTATTATTATATTGATTCAATAAATAATAAGATTATTTTCTTCACAATAGATTGTTCCGCGGATGACCCAACCGACACATTAACATTTAATATATCAATAGATTTTAATATCGGATGTAATTAATATATAGAGAGATGTCATTTACAAATATCACATATACAATAATCGGAGACCCAAATAATACAAGTTCGGGTCAGATAGTTGTAAACTTTCAAAATGATAATCCACCAACATTATTGGTATGGGTTGACCCAAATTATCCCGCGGTAAACCTTAATAATGATACGGGATTTATTGTTAGTGGGTTAAGCGGTGGATCTTATGCGTTCTATTTACAAGATTTTGCAACACCATCAGAACAAACTCAAATAATTACATTTTTTATATCAACAGGAACTTGTGTATCAATTACAAATGTTGTAAATACAACTTGTGGTCAAAATAATGGAATTATATACGCAAGTACATCATCCGTATTAGGACCCCAATCTTATATTCTTTATGATTCGAGTAATAATTCTATTGATAGTAATAGTATTGGTGTTTTTTCTAATTTATCATCTGGCTTATATTATGTTATTGCGGATGATGGTGGTGGGGTAACAGGTAGATCACAAAACTGTTTAGTAAAAGATTCTTCTCCTTTGGAATTTGATCTTTATGTGGTTAATAACTCAAGTTGTACAAATAATTTAGGAAAAATATATGTAACAAATTTAAATGGTACTCAACCTTTTACATACACTTGGTCTAATGGCGTCACTGGTGTTGATTTTATAACAGGACTGACCACTAATTACTATACTCTAACAGTTACTGACTATTATGGGTGTAGTCTAACCAAAACCGCTTTTGTTGAATTTGATCCACCAATAGGTACGGGTATTTTAACAGTAACTCAACCAACTTGTTTTAGTGCCGACGGTATTGTTAACCTTACGATAACAGGAGGAACACAACCTTATTATTATTCAGGAAGTAATGGATATTCAGAAATTTCATTTTTACAACAAATTACTTTTACAGGATTACCGGCAGGAAACTTTAGTATAGAAGTTACCGATGCGGGATTTTGTAAATTTAATACATCAACATTTTTAGTTACACCATCATCCTTTATTGTTGATAACATATCTTTAAGCCCATCAAGATGTGGTGGAACAGGAGGAACAATTACTGCAACCATTTTAAACAATGGAAGTCCGGCAACATACACATATCAAATATTCGGACCCAACTCAAATCTTATTGAAACAAAAAATACAGGAGCTCTTAGTTATACCTTTTCGGGATTGTCTTCGAATACTTATACAATTCAAATTAATGATAATGTAACTTCTTGTGTGTATCTGCAAACTGTGAATTTGGTAAACAATGAACCATTCAATATTGTAACAAATACAACTGGTACTACTTGTAATTTGGCTAACGGATCAATTTATGTTGAGGTAACACAATATCTGACAAATCCATTA
>Ga0315902_10011675_pt1 | contig 11509 bp, 10 predicted proteins | sample LakEriMetagenome_9_FD_203523 | JGI IMG/M metagenome (GOLD analysis project Ga0315902, IMG submission 203523) | Freshwater fungal communities from buoy surface, Lake Erie, Ohio, United States - Buoy 12 MA117 | ecosystem: Environmental > Aquatic > Freshwater > Lake > Lake biofilm | place: USA... | reverse complement strand
CAACAACTCTGGCAAGGCCGCAAAAACATCGACATCTGCGCCAACTGCTCCGAAGGCACTAAAGTCTGGGGCTAAATAAAGATTTGGCATTTCAATGTTGCAACATTAATTTTGTGCATCAATCAAATCTTTATTACTATGGCAGACCTTAAATCCCTGGTCGATGAACTGAACCAGATGATCCTCGAGGGCAAGATCCTGGAGGCATTCGACAAATTCTATGATGAAAACGTAGTGATGCAGGACAACGATTACCCCGCCCGCGTCGGAAAGGCTGAAAACCGGAAGTTCGAAGAGCTTTTCGTTACCGGCCTGACTGAATTCCGAGGCGCCAAGCTCCTGAACACCATCGTAAGCGAGGGCTTATCCGTATCCGAGTGGTTCTTCGATTATACCCACAAAGATTTTGGATCCCGCACATACACCCAACTGGCGGTACAGCGTTGGAAAGACGGTAAAATCGTAGAAGAAAAATTCTACTACAATAGTTAGTTTAGTGTTTAGAGAATAGGGTTTAGAAGTTTCTAGACCCTACTCTTTAAACCAACTTTAGGTGTTCAACGCTGAAACCAATCGCACGTGTCGCTCGAGCAAGACATACAACAATCCAAATTTCGAAACGAACACCAAAAGGCAGTCGTGAACCTGCTGTTCACGGTTGGGTGGCTGAAAGAGCAGACTCGAGCGATATTCGACCCGGAAGAGATCACGCCGCAACAATTCAACATCCTTCGCATCCTGAGAGGAAGTCACCCCAAACCCCTCTCCACGCAAGCCATACGCGATCGTATGCTTGAAAAAATGAGCGACACCAGTCGCATTGTCGACCGATTGATCGTTAAGGGTCTGGTAAAAAAAGTAACCTGCGAATCCGATCGTCGCCTCGTTGATGTTCAGATCACCGACAAAGGCCGAAAACTATTGGAACGGATCGATCTCAAAGAAAATGAAATGGATGAGATTGTTAAAGGTCTGAACGAAGCAGAAGCTAAAGAGCTGAATCAACTGCTCGATAAGATCCGCCAAGGAAGAGAATAACGTAATTTTGGGTCATGATGAAACGACTCAACCTTCTCGCTGTTTTTCTGCTGACCACCACCCTCCTCCAAGCACAACCCAAATCTGAATTTCGCGGGGTCTGGATCGCCACCGTCAACAACATCGATTGGCCCCAATCGCGGACCAACAACCCCGAAAAACAAAAAGCAGATTTCATTCGACTGGCCGAGCTGCATAAACGCAACGGGATGAACGTACTCGTTGTACAAATCCGTCCCGCAGCAGATGCTTTCTATCCTTCTTCACTCGAACCCTGGAGTGAATTCCTCACCGGCAAACAAGGAGAGGCCCCCAACCCTTACTACGATCCGCTTCAGTTCATGATCGATGAAACACATAAGCGCGGCATGGAATTCCACGCCTGGCTCAATCCCTATCGTGCCGTATTCAATATCAATGGCTCTTCCATCGCGCCGGATCACATTACGCGTAAACATCCGGAATGGTTTCTGACCTATGGCGATAAAAAATATTTCGATCCCGGAAACAAACAAGCACAAGCCTTCGTCTCCGACGTGGTGCGCGACATCGTAAAAAGATATTCGGTAGATGCGATACACATGGATGACTATTTCTATCCCTATCGCATCGCCGGAAAAGAATTTCCAGACGAAATCAGTTATAAAAATTCAGGTTCAGCATTACCGAAGGATGACTGGCGTCGAAGCAACTGTGATTCGATCATCACCGCTATCCACCGCGTACTGCGTAGCGAAAGACCGGAATGCCGGTTCGGTATTTCTCCTTTCAGCGTTTGGCGAAACCGGTCACAACATCCGGATGGAAGCGACAGCAAGGCCGGTGTCACCAATTACGATGATCTCTATGCCGACATCCTGCTCTGGTTGAAAAAAGGTTGGATCGATTACGTAACACCCCAACTTTACCTCGAGATCGGACACGATAAGATCGCCTACGAAAAACTACTCGACTGGTGGGGAAAGCACAGCTACGGAAAACATGTCTACATCGGACACGGTATCTACCGAGCCGGAGAGAGCAATTCGATCAAATGGAAAAACCCGAATGAACTGCCGAACCAGATAAAATTATTGCGCGACAATCCGAATATCCAAGGAAGCATCTATTTCAGCAGCAAATCATTTGAGAAAAACTACAACGGATGGAACGATAGCCTCCAAAACAATTATTACAAAGAGCCGGCACTGATCCCCGCCACTCCCTGGCTAAGCAAAGGCAAACCCGCTTCCCCACAAGCAGGCATCGCCGCCGCCAACAATAAACAAGCTACCCTTGAGATCATTCACGATGCAAAGAAGCATGCCAACATAAAATACTACGTAGTATATAAACAAGCGGATGTAAATAAATCGAAAACCATCGCGGCGATATTGCCGGCTCAGACAAATCTTCGGTGGACAGACATACTCGATGAAAAAGATCGTACAGTCCGTTACTGGATCACAGCCGTCAATCAAACCAATGAAGAAAGTGCCGCCAGAGAAAGAAAAATCACCCGCTCACTCGGCCAAACCTGGTCCATTCAATAAATCTCAACCCCCTCAACTTACTCAACTATCTAAACCTTCTCCCCCCATGCCCGGATACGAAAAATGGAGCGACCTCGAGCGAAAAGAATTGATGGATGTCATTGATAGCGGCATCCTCATGCGATACGGTTTCGACGGTGCACGAAAAGGCCACTGGAAATCCAAAGAGCTGGAAGCAGCCGTCTGTGAAACCTTCGGTTGCCACTACGCACAACTCACCTCCAGTGGTACGGCCGCCCTCACCACCGCCCTCAGCGCATTGGGTGTCGGCTACGGTGATGAAGTGATCATGCCCAGTTTCACTTTTGTTGCCTCCTTCGAAGCGGTGATCAGCGTTGGAGCTATCCCTGTACTGGCCGAGATCGATGACACGCTCACACTCGATCCCGCCTCCGTACGTAAGAATATCACCTCCCGCACCCGCGCCATCATGCCGGTTCACATGTGTGGCAGCATGGCCGACCTGGATGCACTTAAAGAGATCTGTCGCGAACACAACCTCTGGCTACTCGAAGATGCCTGTCAGAGTATTGGCGGTACCTACAAAGGCAAAAAACTCGGCACCATCGGAGACGCGGGTACCTTCTCGTTCGACTTCGTCAAAACCATGACCTGCGGAGAAGGCGGTGTGGTAATGACCAACAACCAGGAAGTCTACGTAAAAAGCGATGGGTACACCGACCATGGACATGATCACTTGGGTGTCGACCGAGGGGCCGATCTCCATCCGTTCATCGGATATAATTTTCGAATCTCTGAATTACACTCAGCGGTCGGACTCGCACAGATCCGGCGCCTTCCCGAATTTCTCGAAACACAGAAAAAAAATCACACCCTGCTGAAGTCCCTACTGTCTGAGATCCCGGGAATCAGCTTCCGCCGCGTACCCGATCCCGCCGGTGATAGCTGCAGCTTCATCAGTTGGTTCCTGCCTACCGGGGAACAAACACAACGCGCGGTAGACGCCCTTCGGGAAGCAGGAATCCTGGCCGGTAATTTCTACTGGTACAACAACAACTGGCACTACATCCGCAAGTGGGATCATCTTAAAAACGCGTTGACCCTGAACAGCCTCTCACCCGAACTGCGCACACGGATCGAAGCCGAAGCGAATAAAGACTTCCCCGTCAGCGACGCCATCATGAGTCGATGTGTTTCGACCTCGATCAGTTTGCTATGGACAGAAGAACAGATCCGCGAAAAGGGTGCCCGCATGCGTGAGGTGATCGAAAAAGCCATCTGAGCAAAAAGCTTCACGTAATTTTGTCCGCACATGGGCATCGGACAACGACTGCAACTCAAACTGCAGCAAAAACTCTCCCCTCAGCAGATTCAACTGATGAAACTGCTGCAGATCCCTACGGCCACCCTCGAAACCCGCATCAAGGAGGAGCTGGAAGAAAACCCCGCACTCGAATGGGAGCCGTCGACCCCCGAAGAAACAACCACTACGACAGACGAATACGATGTTTCGCCGGATGAATCAACAGAAGATCCTGTCACCGATATCTACAACGATATCGATGTAAGCGATTATCTGCAAGATGGGGAAGATGAAATTCCTGAATACAAATTGCAAATAGCAAACGGTTCATCCGACATAGAGGATAGAACTTTTCAGGATGCCTCCCCGGTCAGTTTCTATGAATTGATGCTCGACCAAATGCACTGGCTTGAATTGAACGAAACTGAACAGCAGATCGCCGAACAAATCATCGGCAGCCTGGATGAAGACGGATACCTGCGCCGCGACCTTCAAGCCATCGTAGATGATCTGGCTTTCCGACAAAACCTGTACGTAGATGAGAAGATCGTGCGTACCGTATTGAAACGCGTGCAAGAACTCGACCCGCCCGGTATCGCCGCCCGCGATCTTCAAGAGTGCTTATTGATACAACTCCGACGTCTGGAAGCGGAAGGAAAAGAGGTAAAAAAACCAAAACTGCTCATCGAGCAATATTTCGAAGAATTCACCCGCAAGAATTTCGATAAGCTGCAACGCGATCTTGGAATGAGCGACGAAGAACTTCGAGCCGTCCTGCAACAGATCACCAAACTGAATCCCAAACCCGGCGGACGAAGCGAAGGGTCCGAACAACAACAGTATGTGATTCCGGACTTTTTCGTGATCAACAACCAGGGCCGACTGGAGCTCACCCTCAACAGCCGAAATGCACCGGAACTTCGAGTCAGCTCCGAATACAAGGAAATGCTCAAGCATTACGATGCGGGCAGCAAAAAAAATCGATCAGAGAAAGAAGCCGTTCTATTCATCAAACAAAAGATCGACTCCGCCAAGTGGTTCATCGATGCCATTCAGCAAAGACAACAGACATTGACGCTGGTAATGGATCAGATCCTACAATATCAGCAACAATTTTTTCTGACAGGTGACGAAACAGCGCTTCGTCCCATGATCCTGAAAGACATCGCCGCCCGAACCGGACTCGATATCTCTACTATCAGCCGGGTCGCCAACAGCAAATTCGTACAAACTGAATTTGGCACATACCGACTCAAATTCTTTTTCAGCGAAGCGGTACAAACCCAAAGCGGTGAAGAAGCCTCCACCCGGGAAGTGAAGAAGATCGTATCGGAACTAATCGAAACAGAAGATAAAAAGAATCCGCTCAGCGATGATCAATTGACGGAAATCCTCACCGAACGCGGATACAACATCGCCCGACGTACGGTTGCCAAATACAGAGAACAACTCTCTATACCAGTAGCCAGATTACGAAAGGAACTTTAGAACTGCAGATAGATCGGCATCACCGGCTCGGCCGATTTGAATACACCATACAGCAAGGCAAATCCGGAAAAGATCAAGAGGTATACGATCAGTGGCAAACGAGAAAAACGACCGATCCGGTCAGTCATCCAATTGTCCGGTATCGCATGCAATAGAAAAGCAAGAACCATCAGAAAAACCACCGTTTTATAATTGCCAAAGAACGCAGGCCAAACACTGAATGAAAAATCATGGGTGATCTGATGCAACATCGATCCCGCAAGCTCCAGACTTCCAGCTTTGAAGAATACCCATCCCAGGCAAACAAAATGAAAGGTTAAGACTAACATGAATAAGCGATACCAGGGCGACGGCGACTGTCGCTGTTGTATCCAACCTCCTGGCCCCATCACCCATAATTTATGAACAGCCAAGCCGATACCGTGAAGAGCACCCCAGATCAAAAAATTAAAACTGGCCCCATGCCAAAATCCGCCTAACAACATGGTGGTGAATAAATTCATTCCCGTGAATGCCGTTTGCCGGTTACGCTGTATCAGAGCGGGTATCAAAAACAAAGAAAAGAGTCCGAGGGCTAAAAGACTCGATGTCAGCAGACTCAATCCGAATAAAGAATGTGTCGACCAAGCCAATCCGCCAAAGAACAAAACCGGAAAAAATATCCCGGCAAAAGAACTCCCCCGGTTGCCGCCTAGAGGAATATAGAGATAATCACGAAGCCAAGACGACAAGGAAATATGCCAACGCCGCCAGAATTCCGTGATGTTTCCACTCTGATAGGGAGAAAGAAAATTGACCGGTAAGGAAAATCCCAGCCAACGCGCAATACCTAAGGCTACATCACTATAGCCACTGAAATCACAATAGATGACGATCGCATAGCCATAAACCGCGAGCAGATTCTCTAATCCGGTGTAGCGGGACGGATCATCGAATACATAGTCCACAAAATTCAAGGTGAGGTAATCAGAAATGATCAGTTTTTTGAAAAGTCCCGAAAAGATCAAATAAAAGCCATGTGCAAAATCCGACTCCTGCAACTGCCAAGGTCGATTGATCTGTGGTACAAAATCATGCGCCCGCACGATCGGCCCCATCACCAGTTTGGGAAAGAAAGAGAGAAATAATAGATAGTCACTGAATTTTCGAGCCGGCTCCAACTGTCCTCGATACACATCGATCGTATAACTGAGGTTTTCAAATGTATAAAAAGAGATGCCGACTGGAAGCAACAGGTTCAACGGCTGAAAACCGGTTTGAAATAGCGTATTGGAAAGCTCAACGAAAAAATCCGTGTATTTGAAATAAAAAAGTAGGCCCAGATTGAAAACAACACTCAAAAGTAACAAGGCCTTCTTCCGGAGCGGATGGCCTTGACGGTAAATCGCATTCGACAATATGTAATCGACGATCGCAGAGAGAATCACCAAGCCTACAAACGAACCACTCGCTTTGTAAAAAAAGTAGAGCGAAAAAAAACAAAATATATATCGTCTGGCAGTCAGTCGATTTCGGAACCAGTAGTACAAAACAATGAACGCCGCAAAGAAGAAAACAAAGAAACCATTGTTGAAGAGTAATGGATTCTTCGGGTCGTACAGGAATTGCTCCCCAAATGCCTGTATGTCGAATCGGTTCAAGGTGTTGAAGGGGTAGGTTTTTTACCCTTGTTCAATGAACGCACATAGAGTCGATACTCGCGCATCAATGCCTTGTAAAGCGACTCTCCCAGCCAGGCTGCTCCACGAGCATTGGGGTGTACATAGTCCTTGCCTGCCCAGGCCGGATTGCGATTAGCCCAATCGACAATGCTGTTCGTACCACCCATCGTCGCAAATTGGTTATAAAAAGCTACGCCCGACTGAAAGGCCGCTTTTGCTTGTACGCTCACAAGTGAATCGATGCCGATGGCAGAAGCATATTTACCCTGATAACGAAAAGCCCGATCAGCGGTACTCACCACCAATACATCCGATTTGGGAAAGGCTTGCTTGAATCGCTCGATTACCGGTTGCATCGCACGACCATACCAGCGAAAGTCTTTGTCCATCGGACGGAACAACAGGTTCACGCCATATTGAAAAACGATCAGGTCATAGGGCTGAGATTGATGGATCGAACTTAACCAATTAGCAGAAAGTTTTGCCAGTTCGATACCCGTGATCCCACGAAAAGAAAAATTATCTAGTACGATTCCCTCCGGCGACTCAAATGAAACGCCATACAGCGTGGGAGTGTTCGGTGTAGCACCGATCGAAAGAACACGACTGGCATCGGAGGACAAAAGAATTCGATTGAAGGATCCGCCCGCGGCAATCAGTGTCTCCTGATGACTCAACAGGATCGATGCATTGCTGTCTGAACCACACAGCAAATATTTCTGGATCAACTGGGAGCTGTCGCCACGGGTGCGATCCGTGAAGCGAGCCCAATCAGACTGACTCCTGAAGGCATGACCGGATAGATAGAGTGGAGCATTCCCGGGATTTTCCTTGAAACTTCTGTCAGTCCAACCGCGACTGTATTCCGCCCGAACAGACTGACGGAATCCCGATACGATAGAGGTGATCGGCACATAGCCGACGCCGGTTCCGCCGAACTCCGCTTGAAGCAGTTGACGAAGGGTCTGTGTCATCAAATCGCCCTCGATCATACTGTCACCGAAATAAGCGATTCGGATCTTTCCCTTTTTAGTCTGACGCAAAACATGCAGACGCTCCATAAAATGAGGAAGCGCATGACGAAGCGTATCGGTTTGAAAATGGATGATCTGTGCCGGTGTCCGATAGCGATCGAAACGACGTTCCGGAGACTCCGTGGATTGGGTCACGACTTCAGGTGCTGTTGACCGATCTTCTGATACAGATCGAGTGGAATCAGTACTGACCACATCACTGATCAGATTGATTCGGTCAAATGGCATCCAGGAAAAACCAATTCCATACGAGGCGATGGAAAATCCTAAGAGCAAAACGGTACTCCAGGCTACAAATGCGACAACACAACGAGGCTCATTCATGGGAACAGATCAAATTTCAGAGGCGATTCTTTCGGATGGTACTCATGACGCGTTGTTGCCAAACGACCGGCGCCTCAGAATATCCGGCGGCAGCGATCGATCGCACCCATTGTTGTATGCTTTTATTTCCTTTTAGGGAAGGATAAAATCTCTTTCTACTAATCAGGCGACAAAAATCCACAAATGATTCTATTTCTGTGGCATATTGTTTGTATCGGGATGTTATGCTGTGTGTACGGCGGAGATTGTTTTTGCCGACGATGCCGAAAAAATTATTTAGCATCCGGGCATTACGACTGGTACCTGATCCGGACTCGAGCATGGAAATCCCCAGGATCACGGAGGTTGGAATACCATAGACTGCGGAAAGCGAATCGGCAATCGGTCGGAATTTCGTGACAAACCGTTGGGGGGGCGTTTGCGCCATCAACAGGCAGGGTAGGAGGATAAAAACCAAGCCTGCCGATCGTGTAAAACGAGACGAAGATTGCATGATCGAATGCATGGCGATAAAGATACCTCTAAATCCGAATCGTCCAATTTACTACCTTGCCGCTAATGAACACCGCGGATCACAAAAGCAATCTTTCTAAAATATTCTCCCATGCCCTTTCGTGGGTGTTTCATCCGGTATTCCAACCGGTTATCCTGGTTGCCTTTCTTCTTTTCAGTGACACGTCCACCTTGTTTCTGGGATTCCGCCCGGCACAACGCTGGATGATCCTCGGACAAGCATTTACCTTATACACCTTTTTCCCGCTGGTTACAGTAGGGCTCTTGAAAGCCTTGGGATTCCTGGAATCTGTCCAACTGAAAACACAACGGGAACGCGTGATCCCATTGATAGCTATCGGTATTTGGTACTTCTGGATCTGGTACGTATGGAAAAATTTACCGGACCATCCAATCGAATTGGTTCGATTCGCACTGGCAGCTTGGACGACCTCCTGGATCGCCCTGATGATAAACGTACGCATGAAGATCAGTTTGCATACGATCGGAGCCGGGCTTATTCTCACCTTTCTGTTTCTCTGGGCTAGCCAGCATTCGTATGGAGCAGGCATTTATTTACCTGTTGCTTGTATTTGGGCTGGATCCATCGGTGTTGCCCGTTTACAGGTCTCAGATCATAATCCGATGGAGGTGATCGCCGGGTACTTACTAGGCGCAACAACCATGCTGGCGATACAATTGATCTACTGAAAAATCAAGCCCCGTGTCATTTTTATATTTTTTGGTGGTAAAAAAACTTCCGAAAGATCTGGCTGATGATGGCGGCCGTTTTCTCAGACCGTATGACAAGTTGTTTATTCGTTTCCTCATCCGTGGCATCAAGAGCGTTCTTGATTAGGTTCGACCAAAGCTGAAACAATTTCACCTCGTATCACATGATGATATAATCCGGATCAACGCTGAAATCAAGTGTCACATCTCTTCGCAGTTCGTAATGGAAAATATTGAGCAATACAGATGTGTTGTTACACAAAAGAATATGTTGCTAGGATGCTAAAATATTTGCTGCGGGGCACCCTGCGAAGCGGCTGATAACTCTAAAAATATATAGTTCAAACTTACACAATAGACATTTACCCTCACCTAAAAAGTGTTTTTTGGTGTGCTTCAGACGCGGAGCTCCATCCTTTTTGTAGTTTCATCTCCACATATGTATCACCGAGCTTTCCTCGTTTTCATCCTGCCGGAGAGCGTTTAAATAGTCTTGGACTTACTACGACACAAAAATTAGCTTCGTTCAATAAAGTGATTTTGCAATATTTCAACTAACTAGGATTCAAAAATAGCCACCGAATTTACTTAACCCCGCCCCCTTAACACAAAGCGTATGCATTACTACAGACCCCTTATCCTTTTATTTATGTTCAGTTCCCTCTACAGTTGTAAATCAACCCAACTGGGACTGACTACTGAGGGAGAAAGCCGAAAGATGGCTGTCAAGGAGTCAGGAGATGTGATCGCCTACGAGCGGATCAAAGCACAAACCGTTCCCACCCTATCAGACCGGGCAGAAGGTGGCCGCGCGATCGGACTGACCTCCCTGCTCGGGAGCGCCGTCTCGATCGGAACGAATATGGTAAAAAACATGATCGCAAAAGACAAAGCCAAGTACACCGCCAACTACACATTCGGTTTATCAGATCTATACTTCTACGACCAACTCTCAACAGAAAGCGTATTCGATCCGGTCGGACTCCAATTCGGCGGCTTCACCGTGATCCGAACGTTCAAAAACAGCGCCGGCAACACCGACACCGCCCTGATCGCCCGCTTTGAGATCGATACCAGCCGGGCCACCGAAATCATCAATAACTCCCTGTTCCGCCTGCGACTGAGCGAACTGGATCTCCGAAACGCAAAAGCAAAAATCTCCAAGGCCCAAAAGAAAAACCTGAACATGGACCTGGAGATCACATTCCGAACCTCCTACGCCAACGAACAAGGACAACTGTTCGACAACATCACCCTCGGGAAATTCTACTACAGCCTGCGCGAAGCCCCCCTCGATCGAAATGACCCCAACTACAGCAACTACTATAATGGACTGAAAGGAAAACTGCTCGACGGAAGAAGCTTCATCGTTCCCCGCTCCTACGGCTATTACAAAGACGTAAGAGGCAACTACCAAAAAGCCTTCAGCCAAGGCGCCTACTCCATCCAAGTGAAAGTGACCGAGAGCGCCAACAACAAATTCGTGACCGAACTGATCTCCGACAACACCGACCAAATCCTCGGCATCTTGAGCAAAGAGGCGAAAAAAGGAGTGGGGAAGATCAAGTGAGTTGAAAGGTGAAGGATGAAGGGTGAGACAGTTTAGAGAGTTTAGATAGTTGAGAAAGTTGAGGCGGTGGAGCAGGTTGAATGAGCTGTGTTCTCAACTATCTAAACCTTCTCAACCCCCTAAACGTTCTTAGTTCGTCCGTGTTTTTCCCCGTCTTTTCGGGAAAATAAATCCAAAAATATTAGTTTTTATTTGCTAAATCCATTAGTTTTGGCTTGTCAAACATTCAGCCAACAGGCTACGACCTTTTAAAAACCACTTATGGCAAAGACAGAAAAAGCTCCCGAAACCTCCCCACAGGCGGAGAAGTTCAAGGCCCTGAAACTCACGATGGATAAGATCGAAAAAGACTACGGTAAGGGTAGTGTGATGAT
>Ga0315902_10011674_pt1 | contig 11510 bp, 6 predicted proteins | sample LakEriMetagenome_9_FD_203523 | JGI IMG/M metagenome (GOLD analysis project Ga0315902, IMG submission 203523) | Freshwater fungal communities from buoy surface, Lake Erie, Ohio, United States - Buoy 12 MA117 | ecosystem: Environmental > Aquatic > Freshwater > Lake > Lake biofilm | place: USA... | reverse complement strand
GCAGCCGGCCAAAATGGTATCCCGACAGCGTTTATCGTTGGCAAGACCGGAATCGTAGAGTGGATTGGACATCCAATGCGAATGGATGAGCCTCTCGACAAAGTAGTCGAAGACAAATGGGATCGCGATGCATTCTTGGTCGAGTTCAAAAAGGAACAAGACCGCGATTTGCTGATGGGCAAGATCAGTCAATTGGCTCGCGCTGGCAAGATGGACGAAGCGATGGAACAAATCGCGAAAGCCAAAGAGGACTATGCGAAAGATCCACAGATGATCTCCATGCTGGATGGTTTTGCGCTCAACGTCAAGATGTCGGGCGCGATGCGAAAGCTGCGTTCAGGAAAAGTGGAAGAAGCAATTGCGGAATTGGATGCAATCGCTGAAACCGTGACCCCTGAGCAAAAGATCCAGATTGTACAGAACAAGCTTCAGATGCTGGTATCGATGACGATTGCGACTGGCAAGAACGCCGAACTCACAGCAAGTAATCTAGTATCGTATGCGGAATCAAAAGCTGCCTCCGCGGCCAATCTGAATATGTTCGCCTGGAATATCTTCGAAGCTTCGCAGAAGAAGTCGGACCTTCCCAAAGAGTTGATGGCAGCAGCGACCAAGAGCGCCGAGCGTGCCGTCGCACTCGAACCCAAGAATGCCGCGGTTCTCGACACATTGGCTCATTTGCTTCACGCTCAGGGAGATACAGCCCGTGCTATCGAAGTACAAACTCTCGCCGTCCAGAATGCGGAGCCAGAGCTGAAGAAAGAACTGACTGAATTTTTGGAGCAGCTCAAGAAGAAATAGTCCAGGCAATTCCCTAATGATTGCTCGAAGAGGCGGTCCCGATCGCGTCAAGATACCACGACACTACCGACAAAAGTTAGAGATAGGGGGATGGGGAACCGCATTTGTATTGCGGCTCCCCTCCGAACCGGACTGGCGGACTTCCCGCATCCGGCTCTCCCGTCGATCGTTAAGCTTTTGGCTTCCTTTTCAAGGATTGATATTCACGAGCACTTTGGCGGTCTGGACCTCTACCTACGGTAAAGCTGGACAGACCTTATATTCTTTGACTTAATCGTAGAAACCATTCTCACGATTTCCAAGTTTTTGGACCCAGCTTGTGTTTTTGCTGTCACCCCTGTCGGGATGCCTACCAGTTTGTTCGAGGGCCTATCGGTGAATGGGGTCTGCGTCAGGGAGCAACGCGGGGACACCGTCGATAGCAATCCAACATAGAATCAAGTCTCGTAACTGACTTTGCCATGTTTGCTGGCTCGACTGATTCGGTCGAGGCTGTACAAACCGGCTAAGACAAACTCGATGCAGGACGCTCGTGTGGCTGGGTGCGAAGAGGCGTTCACTTCGAAGGCCGCTTCCCAAACCGGTGGCACATGCTTCAACCGGTCCGCATAATGCGAACTTGGCAAAAGGTCTCCGACTTCAATTCGAACGCCTTTGTTGAAGATCTCCGCAATTGGCCCTGCGCCATGTTCATCGACATATTGTTCAAAGACCGTTCGAATCGCGGTGGCAATCAAGGAGTCAAGGATCTTTCGCTCGTTCATCTGGTGAGAACCCATAAGATCCATTTCCAGCTTGCCCAGAGAAGAAGTGAACAAATGCCCGAGGTCGCTGATTCGAGGGACAGCGACATCTTCTTTGAGCAACACCGCGCGATGGCGAGCGGACGCGATCATCGTTCGATAGTTCGACAAAGAAAAACGTGCTGAAACTCCGGACGCTTGGTCCACATATTTGGACTTCCTGGCCTGAGCAGTGATTTCTTCAATGATTTCCATCATGAAGTAAGGCACTTGCACGGGATATTCACCACCGAGATCCAATCCGGCTTCTTGACGCAGGATCTCGATCCCCATTTCCCGCTCCGCAGGGTAATGCGTTTGGATGATCGAGCCGATCCGATCTTTCAATTGCGGGATGACTTTGCCGCTGCGGTTGTAGGTGCTCGGATTCGCAGAGAACAGGATGAAGATGTCGAGTTCAAAGCGGATAGGAAAACCACGGATCTGAACGTCTCGTTCTTCCAGAATGTTGAACAACCCAACTTGCACGAGTTCGTCGAGTTCCGGAAGTTCGTTCATTGCAAAGATGCCACGATGCATTCGTGGAATCAGGCCGAAGTGTAACGCTTCTTCGGAGCTCATGCTAACGCCACCTGTGAGTTTCGAAGGATCGATTTCCCCGATCACATCTGCGAACTTGGTGCCTGGAGCCAGGCGTTCGACGTAACGTTCGGAGCGATGCCACCAACCGATAGGAATCGACTCGGGATCGCGATTAGCGGCGATTTCTTGGCCTGTACGGGTAATGGGTGCGTAGGGATCTTCGTGGACTGCGAGTTCTGGGAGATCAATGAACGGCAGGTACTCATCGAGGAAGCGAACGAGCGTACGCATCAGTCGACTCTTCGCTTGGCCTTTTTCGCCCAAAAACAAAAGGTCGTGACCGGCTAGCAACGCGATGTTCAGTTCTGGGACGACCGTATCGTCGTAGCCCACGATTCCAGGATAAAGAGGCTCGCCAGCAGCCAGCATGCGTAGGAAATTGGAGCGAATTTCTTCTTTCACGGACCGGGATTTCCAACCGGAGTTGCGAAGTTGGGCGAGATTGGTTGGGAGATTAGCGATTTCGGTTGCCATAAATCGTTTCTGATGAACGAGTAAAGGATTTCTTGCGGTGAATTGTATATCCCTGGCAAGAAGACTAGATCGGTTGCCAGGACCAGTAGATAATACGAACGCGAATCAAGCAATGTGATGGAAATGCGAGAGGACCTCGACGGAACGAACACAGGGTACAGGCGTCATGGCGATTACAACTTCAGAAATTGTCGGTCCACTCAACGAATCTCAACGGGCAGCCGTCACGCATGTTGAGGGGCCGCTCTTGACTTTGGCGGGACCAGGTAGCGGAAAAACGAGGGTGGTAACGCACCGAATTGCGTATTTGGTCGACCAAGGTGTCTCTCCGTATTCCATACTTGCTTTGACGTTTACCAATAAAGCTGCCCGCGAAATGAAGGCCCGCATCGACCGGATGTTAGAAGACTGTCCGGTTTGGATGGGGACGTTTCACGGTTATTGTGCGAGGTTCCTACGTCGATTTGGCGAGATGGTCGGGTTGACACCAAACTTTTCTATCTTCGATACCGACGACGCGAAAGCCGCTCTGAAAAAGGCAATTGAAGCCGCTGGTGTTTCGCTAACGCATTTGAATCAAGGAAGCATCGGACGCCGCATCGGGGGATTGAAGAACTGCGCTATCGATCCCGAGTCCTTTGAAGGGAACGCACGCGGGCCGAATGATAAGATCATTGCCAAAGTGTACCCGGCGTACCAAAAGCTATTGCTGCAAAACAATGCGGTCGATTTCGATGATCTGCTGATGCATACCGCATTGATTCTCAGGAACAATCCGGATCTCCGCGCGGACCTGGATAGCAAACATCGATACATCATGGTGGATGAGTATCAAGATACGAACGTGGCTCAGTATTTGATCGTACGCGGTCTTTCGCTGGACTACCCCAATTTGAATGTGACGGGTGATCCCGATCAATCGATTTATAGTTGGCGCGGCGCAGATATCCAAAACATTCTGAGTTTCGAAAAAGACTTCCCTCAATCGGTGACGGTAAAGCTGGAAGACAATTATCGTAGCTCGCCCGAGATTCTTACCATTGCGGACTGTTTGATCTCGTGTAACACGCGCCGCAAAGCCAAGACACTTCGTCCCAGTCAACCATCGGGGGAAAAGGTGCGATTCTGTACTTATGCAACCGACCGCGACGAAGCAGACGATATCGCCCAGCGGATCGCGATGGAGATCCTAGAGAACGGAGCCAAGGCAAAAGACTTTGCTATTCTTTACCGAACGAATGCTCAATCGCGATTGCTGGAGCAGGCGTTGTTGCGTCGCAAACTAAACTACCAATTGATCGGTGGATTTCGGTTTTACCAACGCGAAGAGGTCAAGGATATCCTCGCCTATTTGCGATTGATCCATAACCCGACGGACGACATCTCGTTCGATCGCGTGGTCAATGTGCCCACACGGGGGCTTGGCGATAAGTCTTTGGAGAAGGTTGCTGAATTGGCGAAGAGCCGTGAGATTCCGATGCTCGTCGCCTTGCGCGCAGCGACCGAACACGACATGTTGAGCAAGAAGGCGAAGGCTGGTGCCAAAGAGTTTTTGGCAATCTATGACAAGCTGCTTGCGAAAAGTACGGGCCCCTTGTTGGGTGTAATCAACTGCATGTTGGAAGAAACCGGCTATATCGAGTACTTGACCAATCGAAAGACGGAAACACCAGACGAAAGTATCATTGGCAACATCAATGAGTTGCGAGCCGATGCTGCGCAAGTGGATTCCGAAGCGAACGACGACGGCAATGCATTGGAAAGGTTCCTTGAACAGGTAACGTTGATCAGCGATGTGGATGGTATCAACGATGTAGAAAACAAAGTCACATTGATGACACTGCATTCGGCGAAAGGATTGGAGTATGAGCATGTATACATTATCGCCGTGGAGCACGACGTGTTGCCTCATATTCGCTCGCGTGACGATCCAGCCCAACTCGAAGAGGAGCGTCGATTGTTGTTCGTCGGGATCACTCGAGCAAAGGGGCATTTGCAATTGAGTATGGCGAAACATCGCGGATTCTCGAGCAATCGATCCGGTTCACCGAGTCAGTTCGTGATGGAGCTGCCTCGCGCGGAGATGTCGATCGTCGACATGACGAACATTGACGAGTTTGATACTTCCTTTATGGACGAGGACGATACCGGAGAAGGCTTCGATGAGTTCGAAAAGGCTCCTTCCAAACCGAAACAGCGGATGGTTAGTTTTCTTCACGACCGTCCCAAGAAAAAAGGTCCAAAGGGGAAAGCGAAAGCGGTCACTGAGTTAGAGGATGTTGGTCAGGAGTTGGCATCGATCAAGGCGAGGTTTACATCACAAACGCTGTTATCGAATCCGACCGTCCTTCTGTCTAACGAAACAGAAGAAAATGGCTTGCCTAACTTAGCTGAGAATGATCTGGGGATCAACGAAGCAAGTGCGGAGCATGCCGAGAAGCTTGCGGAGCTACAAAAGAAACTACCGGCGATCGGCTTGAAAACCGGCAAGGCGTTTCATTCGATCACCACGGTCGACGGCGTCGGTGTCGAGCTTTTTGAAGCGGGTTCGATCGTGCGTCATCCCGAGTACGGGATCGGCCAAGTGGAATCCGTAGACGGCCACGGAATTCGCCGTTTAGCAAGGATTTCCTTTGAAAATGGCGAATCCAAATCGTTTCAATTGAGCAAATCCTCACTTCAATTGATCGAAGCGTAGAACTGTACAATGATCTCAATGCCAACCGCAAGCTTATCGCTTGTTGGGGTTGCTTTCGCGTTTGGCATACTTGGGCGGAGACGTATGGGGAATGCGACGACCAAGAGGGCCGTCTAGCAATCCGACTCGATTCCAAGGTTTGATAGCTTCGCGGATCAAGTCGACTAGCGACGAATCGCTTGAGCATACTTGCTTCGGCGATGGATAAGTGGCAAGAGCACTTGCCTTCATCGCTTCAGATCCGCTTTCCATGTATCCCTCCGGCCAGAACGATGGATCCCGGGCCATCGTTTGTTCGAATGCGATCGCTGCTACGAAGTACCAAGAGGCATATGCACAAAACGCATCAAATGAGGGAAGGGCTGCGTAACAACCTCCGACCAGTAAATCAAGCCACTGGATCTCTTGTCTCAATTGATGATCGTATTGAGACCATCGCTCGGAAGTAGCACGATCCACCGTGCCATCTTGGTCGAGTAACTCAGCCACGCGAAGCACTCCACTCAACGCATGCGCGATGCCTGTGCTATGCAGTGGATCCACAAAGCCATAGGCGGTAGGTAACATCACCCATCCCTCTCCCACGGCTCGTGCTCGGCAGCGACTCAAGCGTCCGCTCTTTTGAATGCCATTCGCAGGATTCACCAGATGTGCATTCTTCATCAATCCGTGAATCGACGGATACCTTTTACACCAATCCTGAAACCACGCGCTGGTTTCCTCTCGAGCAAATTCTGGCTGTAGTTCTAAGGGAAGAACAATTCCAGTGCTCGTAATGCCACTGTCAAAACGAAGTATCCACATCCAGCCATCTTCCGTGACGTGATGCTGGGCAGAATCATCAATGAAAAAATCTGACTGCAAGTCAGGTGATGTCACGTGCCCAACTATGGAATTGAAACTGCCGACATTATCAAAGTGACCGTACACGGCAAAGGTCTTCGTTCTCATCCATTCGTCATCTTGCTTGTTACCAAGCCAAGTGGTCGAGAAATCACCAGCGCCACCCGCATCGATTACCCATCGGGATCTTAGCGAACGTGGCATCGATTCATTGTCATCGAGTTGTTGCGTTACCTGTAAACGCCATTCATTCTCGCGGATCGCCGAGTCGATCGTCGTCCGTTCCAACACTTCGCATCCCGCCCTCTTTGCTCGATTCGCAAGAAACCCATCGACATCGCTTCGCATCCAATGCGTGTCGCTCCAGGTATCGGTTTGCGACGCGGCCACCATCATGGAATGGGAATACCCTGCATCGTCGGAAAAGATACAATCGCGCTGGTGCCGGACGTAAGCAAACCCCCGCTTCTTCCCGCAATCAACCTGTGGATAGGATTCTTTCCAAGTTCCCCATGCTGCCAACGGTCGCAAATCCGGCAACGACCAGCGATCCGCAAGGTATGCCAACAAAAAATCTGCGGTCGGTGTCGAGGACTCACCAATCGCGAAGCGCGGATGACTCGCCCGATCAACGATCGCGACTCGCCAACCTTTTGTCGCCAGGATCCAACCAAGTAGAGAACCAGAAAACCCAGATCCGATGATCACAGCGTCGTATCGATTGTTCACTGTTCCCCTCCTGTTTTAGGGGGCTGATGATTTAAAATCGGCCCGAAGCGTAAGCGAGGGATTCTGTATCCTTCGCTTACGCTTCGGGTTGTGATAGGTCCTTTCCCATGAGGCAAATCCATTTAATCAGCAGTCTCTTTGGGGGGTAGATCGAAGTTCTGCGTCGTGTTGTAGCTTTGAATACGCCGAAAGAGTTGCTCTCGCTCCGACGCAGTTCCGCCCGGTATCTTCTCCCAATCCCAAAGATCGAATGCCAGTACGCGATCAACGCTCGATACCATTCTCGCACCCACTTGCGAGAAGAAGTTCGACACCATCTGCAGATCTGGAATGGAGTACCGGCCCAGGGCTCTTTGTTGATCGATCCAACCATTCCCACTTCGTACGGGAATCACACTCGTATGGCGAACACCAGTCTCGAAAGCAAAGTCGATCGTCTTCCATGTCCAATCCACTGAATCTTGTCGCTCCACTCCAGGCGGATGCAACAAGACAAAAGCCCGGACATCGATATGGTGGCTTGAACAAAATCGAACCGCAGATTCAAAGTCCGCCAGTGTCATCGATTTATTCAACAACTGCATCGCGGCTGGATGCACCGTCTCTAATCCCATTGCGATCTCTAACTTGGCGTCGATCGATCTCGCAAAGGAGAGAACGCGTTCATCGCTAAGCTCTGGATGATTCTCCACGATAACACGATCATACCCACGGCAAAGCTCTGCAATCTCTGCGTAGTCTTCGACAGGAATCGCGCGTGGATCGAAAAAGTTGCTTGCATTGTAAAGTTTCAGCCAACGTTTCGTCGCTCGCGTAAACCCATCTCCCTCCGGTTCCTCCCGCAATGCTTGGCGAAGTTGAAATGGGATTGCTCCGACAGGAGTTCGATCGATCGTGGTTTGCATCCACAAATCGCACATGGAGCAACGAAACGGGCACTCCGCACCGGTTAAGAAAACGGTCGTCGTGAATGCGATTCCACCCTCGCCATTTGGCTCGCTCTCAAAGGAAACGCGTGGTTTCGACCATGGAGAAAGAACCGGCCGGGACGGTCGCAACGATTCGATTTCTTGACGCGAAACCGTCATCTGCGAGTCGCGGGATACAAGTTGGCGAACTCGAATCGATAGGTTGCTTCCTCTTTTGGAAACAGTGTTTCGAATCGATCCGGCGACATGGCGCCATGTTGAAAGCGCTTCTTCTCGAAGACCGGCATATCGATTCCGCATACCGCACGAATCCCCGCCCGAACGACTTCTCCCTTGAGTTCATAGAGTTTCTGATGATCCCACTGCGTCAGTTCGATAAAGGGAATCGACTCGGCAATTTCGATCACACGTGGCAACGAGAAGGGGCTAAATCCTCGGAAGCCAAAGAAAGCAGCCGGTGCGCTGGTGCGAATATGGCCTCTGCTTTGGCCGCCACTGTATGTCAGCGAATGCTTGATCGCATGCACGCCCCAGCCCTCTTGATAGAGCATCAAATTGTTCAGAACGCTACGAATCGTTAACTCTGGATTTTCTTCGATCGGATAATCCTTGAGATTCTCATCGCCACCATCTCCATCGACTAGATTCTTCCAATCTGGGTATCGATTTCGAATCTCTCGGCATAAAGCAATGGCCATGGTTCCGCTTTGGACGTCCAACGGTTTGTAGTCTTCCAAAATGCGAATTGTCTCCTTCCAATCGAGGGATCCACTATCGCAATCGATGATCTCAAGAATCTCTTCTATGTTGCAATGACGAACAAATTGTTGCGCCTGGGACGCATCTCCTTTGCATTGGTCAACACGTAGGGTAAAGGCCTTGAGACGAGCAGGAGATTCGCCTCGTTTGAGCAAGCGGTCGTAGATGGTGACCAGAACGGCTCCTGAATCGATGCCACCTGAGAACAAGACTCCGATCGGTTCCTCTGGCGAAAGGGTATCTAGCCAAAGATCGCACTCTTGTGCAAGTCGTGCGATGTACAATTGCCCGATCGTGTCGATATCTGGCGGAAGATTATTACGAACCGGTGTAAAGAAGCGGTCATACTTCGGGTTGGGATCAGGGCAACCGACGAGTTGAATTTGGACAACATGATGCGCCGGGACCATCCGAGTGTAAGAGGGATGGAATTGGTCTTCAATCCCCATCTCTTTCAATCTCGCCACGATTTCGTCCATTCGTTCTGCGACGAGCAAACAGGGACCGTCAATGAGTTTGGCCAAGAAGTATCGAAGCGGCCGTCCAATCGAACGGGCCATCCGCACCGTTTTTCCTTCGGATACCATGATGGCAAATTGACCGTCGATTTTGTCCACTTGCTTTGGATCACCCGACAGAACACGTGCTGCCGCTTCGTCGTATGTCATGTTCAAAAGTACATTGCCTTCGGGCCTTAACAGATTCTCGATTCGAGAAAGATATTGATGAGACATAATGTTCGAAAGAAAAGATTGAGTTGCAATAAAGCGATAATGAATTCGTCGATACTATCGTAACGGATTCGTTGCAAGCAACTAGGCTAGGGCGACCAGATAAGCACAGAACTGCTAGACATGTTCTTGCCCTACCCGGCCTGCGTCCGACCCTCCCAAAAGGGAGGGTTGCTTAACATTGCTGCGTTAGAAAGTGGAAGTTGAGACTCCAACCTTACTTCAATACGAGCAGCAGATCACCTGCTTCGACTTGGCTGCCCGAGTGGACGTAGAGTTGTGTGATCTCGCCATCGCGATCGGCTGCAATCGAGGTCTCCATCTTCATCGCTTCGAGGGCTAGCAACTTTTGCCCCTTCTTGACTTTGGTTCCAACGGAAACAGCGACTCCGATCACCATGCCAGGCATTCCCGCCGCGATGTGCGTGGGATCTGCTGCGTCGGCTTTGATTCGCTTCGCTTCTTTGTTCTCGATCGATTTATCGAGTACTTCAATCTCGCGAGGTTGACCATTGAGCTCGAAATAGACAACGCGGGTTCCGTTCGGACGCGGTTCGCCGACGGCTAGAAACTTCACAATCAACCGTTTGCCAGGCTCGATGTCGATCGAGAACTCTTCACCGATCGCTGGACCGAAAAAGAAGATAGGCGATGGCAACAACGATACGTCGCCATAACTACGAACATGGGACACAAACTCATCGAACACTTTCGGATACAAAGCTGACGTTACCGAATCTCGCAACGTCGCATCGCGTCCAAGCTTGGGCTTCAACTGTTGAGCAATTGCATCGAAGTCAACGGGAGGCAACGTTTCGCCCGGCCGTTCAAGAACTTCGGGATTGTTCTTCAAGATATTCTTCTTTACTTTTTCGGGGAATCCACCCGGTGGCTGGCCCATCATTCCTCCGACCAAATCCAACACCGAACCTGGATAAGCCAACTCTCGTTTGCCTGTCATCACGTCGTCCGCTGACATTTGATTCGCGACCATGAACAACGCGAGATCGCCCACGGCTTTGCTCGTAGGCGTCACCTTAACAATATCGCCGAGCAACTGGTTCGCATCGGCGTATCGTTTGCATACGTCTGGCCATTGATCTCCTAGGCCAAGTGCTTTGGCCTGCTGATAAAGGTTCGTATACTGGCCGCCGGGCATTTCGTGTTGATAAAGATCTCCGCCCGCAACCAAGGATTCACTCTCGAAAGGTGCATAGAACTGTCGGACCGCTTTCCAGTACTCTGAAATCTGAGTAAGCGAATCTGTTTGCAGTTTGCTTTCCCGAGGTGAATAGCGAATCGATTCGACCAGTGTATTCAAGTTCACTTGGGACGTTCCACCGGACATCGAAGCAAACGCGCCGTCCGCTATCTCCAGTCCTTCACCGGCGGCATTCAAAAGCGAAGCCGCTTGGATACCTGCGGTATCGTGCGTGTGGAAGTGAATCGGAATGCCTATCTCTTGTTTCAAGGTCGCGACCAAAAGCTTGGCTGCCGCGGGTTTGCAAAGTCCGGCCATATCTTTGATGGCGAGGATGTGCGCTCCCATCCCTTCAAGTTTCTTTGCAAGATCGACATAGTATTTCAGGGAATACTTGGGTCGATTCGGATTGAGAATATCCCCCGTGTAGCAGATCGCGGCTTCGCAAATCATTCCCGATTCGACCACCGCTTCCATCGCAACACGCATATTATCGGACCAATTCAACGCGTCAAAAACACGGAAGATGTCCACTCCGGCTTCTGCTGCTTCCTGAACAAATGCACGGACCACATTGTCAGGATAGTTTGTGTATCCAACCGCGTTGGAGGCTCGCAGCAGCATTTGAAACAAGATGTTTGGGATGCGAGATCGCAATTCACTAAGTCGTTGCCAAGGGCTTTCCCAAAGAAATCGCATCGATGTATCAAACGTCGCCCCACCCCACATCTCCAGGGAGAAAAACTCGGGAGCAAGCCGCGCGTACGCGCCGGCGATATGCAGCATATCGATCGTTCGCAATCGAGTTGCTAACAACGATTGATGTGCATCGCGCATCGTCGTGTCGGTCAACAATAGCTCTTTCGAATCGCGGATGGAATCGCAAAACTTCTTTGCGCCCAATGCGAGGAATCGGTTTCGGTAACCTTCTGGCAATGGCTTCTTCGTATCGACGGTTGG
>Ga0315902_10011673_pt1 | contig 11510 bp, 8 predicted proteins | sample LakEriMetagenome_9_FD_203523 | JGI IMG/M metagenome (GOLD analysis project Ga0315902, IMG submission 203523) | Freshwater fungal communities from buoy surface, Lake Erie, Ohio, United States - Buoy 12 MA117 | ecosystem: Environmental > Aquatic > Freshwater > Lake > Lake biofilm | place: USA... | reverse complement strand
ATGCGATCGCGGTCACGACCGGCGGCATCGTCTGCAACTCGGGCATCGCCCTGCGTCGGCTCGGCATGCGGGTGGCCGCGGCGAGCCTCGTGGGCGACGATGCGTGGGGCGTCATGGTCCGCGACCGGCTGGCGGCCGAGGACATCGACGTCGCCGGCCTGGAGACGCATCCGACGCTCGCCACCGCGACCACGGCCGTGCTCATCGACGCCGGCGGCGAGCGCTCCTTCGCCCACCACGTCGGCGCGCCGGCGGCCATCGACCTGGAGTTCATCCGTCGGCAGACCGCGCGACCCGGAACCTGCCGGATGGCGGTGCTCGGATACCACGGGCTGCTGCCGGGCCTGGAGGGCGACCTGGCCGCGGCGGTGCGGGAGATCGCATCCACCGGATGCCAGGTCGCGGTGGAGACCGGCGGCGACGGCGGTCCGCTGGAATCCCTGGCCGCCGCCCTGCCCGACGTCGCCGTCTATGTGCCGAGTCTCGACGAGGCCGCGCGGCAGACCGGCCGCGTTGACCCGCGGGCGATCGTCGCTCGCTACCGGGCGTGCGGAGCGGCCGGCCTGCTCGGCGTGAAACTGGGCAGCCGCGGCACGCTGCTCTCGCCCGCGGACGGCGTGTTCGTCGACATCCCCTGCGTGCCGGCGCCGCGGCCGGTGGCCGACACCACCGGAGCCGGCGACGCCTTCCTCGCCGGGCTGCTCACGGGGCTGCTTCGCGGCATGGACGCCCGCCGCGCCGGGCTGCTCGGCGCGGCCACCGCGGCCTGGTGCGTGACCGGAGTCGGCGGCACGGCGGGCCTGCGGTCGTTCGCGGACACCCAGGCCCTGGTCGCAGGCTGACCTGGCGTTCGGCAGGCCCGGGCCGGCTTCAGGCGATGTTCAGGCCAGGTCGGGCAGCGGCCCGGTGCTGTCGCCGATCGCCGCCACCCTGACGCCGGCCCCGTGGAGCATCGCCAGCCAGAGGTTCGTGACCGGCGTCTCGGCGGCATAGACCACGTGGCGACCGCCGCGGACCGCCCCGCCCCCGCCGCCGGCCAGGAGGATCGGCAGGTCGTCGTGATTGTGGCGGTCGCCGTCGCTGTTGCCGCTGCCGTAGGCCACCAGGCAGTTGTCGAGCAGCGTCCCCTCGCCCTCGGCGACGGACGCCAGCCGTTCCAGCAGATACCCGAACTGCGTCGCGTGGAAGTGGTTGATCTTGGCGATCTTGTCGAGCTTCGCGGGATCGCCGCCGTGGTGGGAGAGCTCGTGGTGGGCGTCGTTGACGCCGATCTGCGGGTAGCGCATGTCGCTCCCCTCGTTGGCCAGTCCGAAGGTGCACACGCGGGTGCAGTCGGTCTGGAAGCCCAGCACCATCATGTCGCACAGCAGCCGGATGCGGGGCTCCAGCTCCTCGGTGGCCGGCGGCGGCGCGAGGCCGACGGGCAGCACCGGCTGGGTCAGCTTTTCCATCCGCTCGATGCGGGCCTCCGCCTCGCGGACGGCCGTGAAATACTCGTCGAGCTTCCGCCGGTCGGCGGCGCCGACCCGGGCCGCCACCCGTGAGGCGTCGTCACGGATGAAGTCGAGCAGGCTGCGCCGGCTCGCGCGGCGCTCGGCCCGGCGGCCGTCGTCGCCGCCGAAGAGCCGCTCGAAGACGCGCCGCGGGTCCGTCTCCTTGGGCAGCGGTTGCGTCGGGCTCTTCCAGGACAGCGTGGAGCTGTAGACGCAGGCGTATCCCGAGTCGCACGACCCGGTCAGGCCGCCGGCCTCGCAGCCGATCTCCAGCGACGGCAGGCGGGTGAACTCGGCGAGCCGGTCGGCGGCCACCTGGTCGGCCGACATGCCGGCGAGGATGTTCGAGCCGTCGGTCTTCCGCGGATGCGCGCCGGTGAGGAAGGCGGCCATCGCCCGGGCATGGTCGCCCGGGCCGTCGCCGAGACTGCGGGCCATGTTGGCGGCCAGCCCCGAGAGCACGAGCAGCCGGTCCTTCACCGCCGCCAACGGCGCGAGCGTCGGCGGCAGGTCGCCGAGCGGGCCTGCGGCGGCGGGCCGCCAGCGGTCCATGTGCACCCCGTTGGGCACGTACACGAACGCCAGCCGCACGGGCGGCCGGAGCGGCTCGGCAGCCGCCGCCGTCCGGGACGCGAGCGACTCGAGCCAAGGCAGGGTGAGCGCCGTGCCGAGGCCGCGGAGCACCGTCCGCCGCGGCAGGGACGGCCCGGCTGCGTGAGGAGCGTTTCGCAGGTCGTGGCTCATGGCTTGGCACTCCGAGAGGATGCGGCGGCCGCGTCCAGGTCGGCGCCGCGTCGCATCCGGAAGGGGACGCTGTGCACCACGGCGTGGACCAGGGCGGAAAATCGATATCCGTCATTCTCCACGGCCCGCTCGATGGCCGCCAGGGCAGGTTCGTCGCGCGGCTCCAGGCCCCTTCCCAAGGCGTAGATCAGCATCTTCTTGGCCAGGCTGTGGATGAAATCCTCCTTCCGCTCCAGCAGGTAGGCCTTGAGGCCGGTGATGCCCGCCAGCCGGCGGCTGCCGACGTCGCTCGAAGCGTCGATCGGCAGGCCATCGTCGTCGTGTTGCCGCAGCCGCCCCATCGCGTCGAACTCCTCGAGCGCGAACCCGAAGGCGTCCATCCGTTGATGGCAGCCGGCGCAGCGAGGGTCGGCCCGGTGCTGCTCCATCCGCTGCCGCAGCGTGCCGGTGAGCTGGCGGCGGCCCTTGTCGTCGATCGACGGCACGTCGGGGGGCGCCATCGGCGGCGGGGCGTCGAGCAACCGTTCGAGCACCCATTTCCCGCGCTTGACGGGCGACGTCCGGGCGGGGTTCGAAGTCACGGTGAGGATCGCGGCCTGGCCGAGCAGGCCGCCGCGGAGGTCGCGATCGACCGCCACGCGGCGCCATTCGAACCTCTCCAGCGGCGGCTCCGGCTCGAGGCCGTAGAGCTTGGCCAGGCCGGCGTTGACCCAGGTGAAGTCCGCGTCGAGCAGCGACAGCAGGCTGCCGTCCCCGCGGATCACCTCCGCGATGAACCGCCGGGTCTCCTCGATCATGGAGGCCCCGATCTCGGGCCGCCAATCGGGGAACCGCTCGGTATCGACGCCGTGCACCGTGAGTCGCTCCAGCCCCAGCCATTGCATCGCGAAGCGATCGACCAGGGCGGACGATCGCGGGTCGGCGAGCATCCGCTTCACCTGGGCGTCGAGATTCGCACCCAGTTCGCCGCGGGCGGCGAGGTCGAGCAGCTCCTCGTCGGGACAGGAGCTCCACACGAAGTAGGAGAGCCGGCTGGCGAGTTCCACGTCGGGAACGGGCACGGCGCCGGTCGAGCCGGGCGGCGGCGGCCCCTCGATGCGGAACACGAACTCCGGCGACGCGAGGATGGCCGCGATCGCTCGCCGCACGCCGTCGTCCTGCGTTTCGCCGCCGGCGACGGCATCGTCCACGATGCTGCACAGCCGATCGACGACGGCCGGCTCGACGGGCCGGCGCCAGGCCCGGCGGGCGAGCCCGGCCAGGTTGTCACGGGCCTGCTCGGCCGGCGGCAGCGCCGGGTCGGCCCGCAGGAACGCCCGCGTCGCCGGTTCGCGGGTGTCGCGGGGCCCCGTGTAGGCCAGCCACTCCACGTGGAGCGTCGGTGCGGACGTGCCGGGGTCCGGCCGCTGAACCCCGATCAGGACCTGCTCCACGCCCGCCGTGCGGACCAGCGGCGCCTCGATCGTCTGCGCCTCGGCGGGCGACCGGGCCGTGATTTCGCGGACCGCGAGGATGAGCCGCGGTTGCGGTTCGGAGGCCGCCGGGTCGGGGAGCGTGGCGAGTTCCGCGGGCGAAAGCCGCTGCTCTATGCCGGCGCCAGCGGCCATGAGCACCGCCTTCACCGGCCGGTCGTCGGCCGCCGTCGCGTACACGCGGGCGCGGACGACGTACTCCTCGGCGGCGTCGATCGTGGCCGGGATGTGCAGCGGACCTGAAAAGGTCGGCTCGGCCAGGCCGGCCCGGATGGGGCGGAAGCGTTCCTTCGGCACGTGCGGGTTTTTCGGCGCGCACCACTTGCCGGCGATCTGCCGCACGAACGGCTTCGGGGGCACGGCCGGAAGCACCCGCCGGGCGACCTCCTCGGCGGTGTCCAGGTAGCGGTCCATGAGCAGTGGCGACACCGTGAGCACGTCGGCGATGGTGTCGAAGCCGTAGCCGACGCCGTCGGCCGGCAACGAGTTCCCGACCCGAAAGTCGGTGCGAAACAGGTCGCGAAGCGTGTTGTCGTACTCGTCGCGGCTCAACCGCCGGATCAGGGTCGGCCCCGGGTCGGGCGGCGTGGCGGAGTCGGCCCGGGCGAACGCCTCGCGAACGGCCCGCAGAAAGGCCTCGCGCTCGGCCGCGTCCGGCTGGGAGGCGTCCGCCGGCGGCATCTCGCCGGCCGCCACGCGGGACACGATTTTCCGCCACCGCGACCGGTCGGCCGCCATGTCGGCCTCGCCCCGCGCGGTGTCGAGCGCCAGCCCCATTTCAGCCGTGGAACCGGCATGGCAGTCGATGCAGTGGCGATCGAGGAAGCCGCCCACCGTGGCCGGAAAATCCGCACCGCACGCCAGGCCGGCCCAGACCGCGAAGCAGACCGCGTAAGGCGTCGCCGATCGTCGCATGAGGTGCCTCGGGGCCGGCGGACCGGCCGCGGGAAGGTCACGCCCGGCCCGCTCATTGTAATCGACACGATGGAATCGGCAGGTTTACGGCCGAAATCACCGTCGGCGAAACCGGCCCGCGCCCTCGGGCAGTTGGATCCGCAGCGGCTGCTTCCCCTGGTCTTCCCGCTGCAGCAGGCCGTCCATGCCGAGGATCATCAGTCCGCCGTCGGGGGCCACGCGGGCGTCCCGCATCTCCCCGAGATCGCGGACTTCGGATCCGTCCTGGCCGTAGATCCGGCCGTGGTTCGCGCCCGAGACGACGAGCGTCGTGCCGTCGGCCAGCCGCTCCACCCGCAGCGGGTCCTCGATGGCGACCCCCCAGACCTCCTGCCCTTCCGCATCGACCTCGACGACGCGATTGGCACCGTGCAGCGCCACGAGCGTGTTGCCGTTGGGCAGACGCTCCGCGTCGCCCGGCTGGTCGCCGGACCAACGCCACACCTCGTCGCCGAGGGGGTCGATCTCGAGCGCGCACATCTTCTCGGCCTCGTAGCCGTCCATCGTCACGAGCGTGTTGCCGTTGTCCAGCCGCCGCACGCTCATCGGGGCACGGGGCAGGTCCTTCTTCGACCACACCTCCTTGCCCTGGGCGTCGTATTCCACGACGCCCTTGCCGTCGCCCACGAGGCGATGCCCGTTGGGGAGCAGATCGCAGGCATAGGCCTTCACGGCGGCCACGCGAAACGTCTCCTTGCCCTGGTCGTCAACCTCGACGACGACGTCCTGACTCGGCACGCTGAACAGGGTCCTGCCGAGCAGGCCGGCCTTCACCGCCACCGGCCGCGGGAAGGCCAACTCCGCGAACAGCCCCTCCTGGGCGATCCACTGCCGCCAGCGGAGCACGTCGGCCCGCCGCTTGTCGGGCGGGTCGGCGGGATTCAAGGGGAGCTCGCGGGTGGAGCGGCCGGTGAGCCGCCGCAGCACCGCCAGGGCCTTCTTGCGGATCTCGACGGATTTCGCGTCGAGCAGATCCCCGAGCATCTCCAGGCAGCGTGGATCGAAGGCGTTCACGGCGGCCTCGGCCGCCGCCAGGGCTTCGGCCTCGGCCGGATCGGCGGGCTCGGCGGTTGGGGGCCCGGGCTTCGCTGGATTCTCGGCTTCCGCTTCGGGCCCGGGCTTGGGCCGCAACGCCCGCGGCTCATCGGCCACCTTCAGCACCCACTGGCCGTAGGGCAGCGCCTCCACCGGCGTCGCCGCGATCGCGGCCTCGCCCACGAGGATCGTCGCGCAGGAGTCGAGCGCGATGCCGGTCGGCCCCAGCACGGCATGCCGGCCGTTGAGACTTCCGCCTTCGACGACCTCCCGGGCGGCGAAGGTCAGCCGCCGGCCATCCCCCGTCAGCGCCTGCACGGGCAGGCCGTTCGCCTCGTCCGGCTTGACGATCTCGGGACGTGGGCCACCTCCGGGCGGCGCCAGCCAGATGAGCCGCATGACGTCGGCCCGGGGAAACTCCTTGACGACGTCGAGCACCTCGAACCGCACGAGCTTCTCGTCGACGGAGACCAGTTTCCCGCGCACGTAGTCGCCCGACTGCAGGCGAAGCAGGTGCGTGGGCGGATCGGCCTTCTGCATCCGCGGCAGCGTGAGCAGCCTGGCCTGCTTCTCCCGCGCCACCGTCGAGCCCTTGCCAGGCGTGAGTTCCACCGCCCGCCAGGCCTCGGCTGGCACGACCGTCTCCGCCGCGACCGCGGTCGCGACCCGCAGGGCGGCAGGATCGCACGCCAGCACCTTGCAGAGGAACGAATCGCCGGTCCGCAGATAGACGAGGGCCGGCGCCTCCTTGGTGGGCGTCGCCGACTTTCCGGACGTCGGCGGCGGAAACTCGACCCGGAGCACCGGCAGCCGGGCAGCGAACCGCACCGGCGCTGCGGCCCCGGCAGCCAGCCAGCCCACCGCCTCGCCATCGACCGCGTTGGCGAAGGCGCCGGGAATCCGCGCCTCCGTTCCCTGGAGCGTGCCACGGGTGCCCGCCAGCGCCGGAGGCCGCCCCGGATCGGCCGGCTCGAGTGTCGCCAGCCGATCGAACCGCAACCGCAACGGGGCGGCGAGCGACGGGCATGCGAGAACGACACCATCGGTCGTGACGGCGAGAAGCCTGCCGGTGATGCGGCCGCCGTCCTTGAACACGGCTTGAAGGCGGCCGGCGGCCCTGTCCACGGGCAGCGGTCCCTCGGCCCGCACCGTCGCCGCGACCACCTGGGCGGCCGGCAGGCTGCGGGCCCCCGCGGCGTCCCGCACCATGAACTCTCCCGTGGCGGGATCGAAGCCCTCGACGGCCGGCAAGGGCCGATCCGCCGTCACCGGCTGGGGCTCCGTCCACTCGCTCACAGTCAGGCCGTCGATCCGCACGTTTCCACGCGTGAGTTTCACGGAGACGCCCGCCGGCGGCTTCGCCCGCGGCGGCAGCGCCTTGTCGAACACCTGCTTGCCCGCCTGGCCGCCGCCTGCCGGCATGACGACCGCCATCCGCCCGGCATCGCGATCGACGAACACCACGATCCGCAGCCGCCGCGCGTCAGCGGGAATGTCGGCGATCGGGTCGAACTCGGCCTTGGCGCTCTCCCGCACAGCCAGCAGGCTGTCCCCCGCGAGTTCGATGCGAAACTCCTCTGCGGTCTTGGAGGGCTTGCGGCCGGCCTGAAGCGTCTTCGCGTCCGCCGCGAAGGCGACGACCAACTCGGGCCGCTCGTCCCACGAGAGTTCCAGGTCGTACCGCACCCGCTGCGGCAGTTCGAGCGGCAAGTGCGCGGTCGCCCCCTTCTTCGCGGATGCAACACGCCCGCCGATCGCGGTCCAGTCGCCGGCCGATGCCTGCCACGCCTCGAGCGGGCCGGGCACCAGCACGCGATCCCCGGCACCGACCCGCGCGAGTCGCGCCACGGCCGCCCTGCGGACGCGCCATTCCTGGCCGTCGTCACCGGCAGACACGAGCGTGACGTGGTCGGCATCAATGCCTTTCAGGCGACCGATCAGCGCGTCGCCGCCGTCGAGTTCGCACCGCCAGGCGTCGGCAGCCGGCGGGTCTGCCGCGGGCCCGGAGAACCGCACGCGGCGCACGCCTTCGATCCCGAACTCGATCGGCGTGGCGAACAGCTGGCTCTTCCAGGCGAGCGTCGCGGCCGGCTCGGCGGCCTCCGGCCGCTCGGCCAACGTGCCTCGCACGAAGCCGCCATCGGGCAGCTCCAGCACCGCGACGACGCCCCGGCCGGCGTCAGGCCCCGCCGCGACGGCGAGACAGGCCACGGCCATGCCGCAGGCGGTGGCGATCGTCCGCACGATGTTGCCCATCACGAGCCCTCTCTCACTGCTCGGGGTCAGGCCGCGTCGGCACGATGAGCGCAGGACCTCACCGTGCGACGGCACAAACATACCCGGCCTCCGGTGGATTCGCACCGCGGCGGCCGGCGGATGCACCCGCGTCTGCGACCGCAGTCACGCGGCCCCCGCGCTGCCGGCCCGGGGCGGCAAAACCAGCCGGGATTCGCGGCTTGGAGCCTTCCTCAGGCCTTGCGCCGGGGCCGCTTCCCCGGCTTTTTTTTGGCCGGCTTGGGCCGGGCCGCGACCCGCTTGGCCGGCCGCTTCGCAGCCCGCTTTTTCCGCGGGGCGGGCCGTTTGCCGCTCCGCGACGCGGTACGGGCCGTCGCCCGCGCCCGTTCGTCGAGAAACTCCGCCGCCGACCGGAGCAGGTCGGCGGCGGAGAGCGGTTCCACCTCGTCGATGATGAACAGCGACAACTCGCCGCGCTTCTGGGCCGCCATCAGCGTCTGGTATTCCGCCAGCGTCAGGTCGTCGTGATCGTCGTCCTCGCTGGTGAGGAACTCGAAGCCGACTCGGGCCTTGGAATCCCAGCCGTCGGCGTGGAACTCGACGCCATACTCCCGGAACATCACGTTGCGAGTGATGGCGAAGCCCCGCGACTTGAAGAGCCGGGCCAGAAGGTCGCACGCCTTCGTTTCGGAAACGGTGTCGTCTTTCATGTCGGCGCGGTCTCGGGTGGGGAAGATCGTGTCAGCGAGCGGAGATCATACCGCCCGCCGTGGCAGCCGTCCTCAAGGGCCGGCGGGCCGCCCGACCCCGGCCGTGCACCAGCCCTGCCCCCGGGGCCGGCCCGCGGGCCGTGGCCGCCGCGCCGACGCCCTCCGAGCCCGGCGGCGGCGATTGCCCACTTTCTGCTACCCTGGAGGGAGTCAGCGATCCGTCCCGGAGGCCCCACCCATGCTCATGCGAAGCGGCAACCCCGCCCTGAACGACAAGACGTTCGAGAACTTCGGCGTCTACCGCCGCGACCTGGCCGGCGAGCAGGCTCCCGCCGACGTGATGACGATCAACGGCACCGCCCAAAAAACGCTGTTTCTGCTGGTGCTGGCCCTGGGCACCGCCTGCTTCACCTGGTCGCGGACGTTCGCGGCCATGGAGACCAACCCGGCGGCCGCCATGCCGTGGGCCCTGGGCGGGCTCGTCGTCGGGGCGATCACGGCCCTCGCGATCTGCTTCAAGCACACCTGGGCCCCGGCGCTCGCGCCTGTCTACGCGTTGGCGGAAGGCCTGTTTCTCGGCGGCGTGTCGGCGAGCCTGGAGGCGCAGTATCCCGGCATCGTGATCCAGGCCGTGGGCGGAACCTTCGGCACCCTGGGCGGCCTGCTGCTCGCCTACCAGTCGGGCCTCATCAAGGCGACCGAGAACTTCAAGCTCGGCATCGTGGCGGCGACGGGCGGCATTTGCCTCGTCTACCTGATCTCCATGATTGGCGGCCTGTTTGGCTTCCCAGTTCCTTACATCCACGCTGCCGGCCCGATCGGCATCGGGTTCAGCCTCGTCGTGGTCGTGATCGCGGCCTTGAACCTCGTGCTCGACTTCGACTTCATCGAGCAGGCTGCCGAACGCGGAGCTCCGAAGTATCTGGAGTGGTACGGCGCCTTCGCGCTGATGGTCACGCTGGTCTGGCTCTACATGGAGATCCTGCGGCTGCTCGCCAAGCTGCGCAGCCGCGACTGACGAGTGCTCGGAGGTCGCAGGAGACGTCGATCCATGGGCGTTATTCCCCATCGCACGGTCCTCGCCGGCTGGCTGGTTTCGATGAGCCTGGGCCTGCCGGCCTCGTGTCCGGCCTCGGATTTCCCGGTTGAGACCACCCCGGACCCGCGGAAGGCCGCGGCGGCTGAACCCCGACCCGACGCGCCCCTGGCCCGGGACGAGCGGTTCAAGAAGCTGGTCGCGAACGTGAAGCTCAGCGGTCATTTCACGATCGACGGCCAGGAAGACGCGAAACTCCAGGAGGAGGAGTACGTGATCACCGGGGCCACGAAGCTCGGGCCCGGGGACCTCTGGGCCCTGACGGCCCGCATCAAATACGGCACGCGAGACCTCACGGTGCCCGTTCCGGTCCAGGTGAAGTGGGCCGGCGACACGCCGGTGATCACCCTCGACAAAGTCGGCATTCCCGGTCTGGGCACGTTCTCGGCCCGCGTGGTGCTCGATCAAGGTCGGTACGCCGGAACCTGGAGCCACGACCAGGTGGGCGGTCACCTCTTCGGCCGGATCACACCAGCGGCCGCCCCGGACGTCGGCCCGTCGCCGCCCGCGGGGAACCCGGCGCCGGAGCGGACGCCCGCGGAATCGCCGGTCCCGCGGCCGGCCCCCTGACCTTCAGCCACCGGGGTCGGCCTGCCGCCCCATCGGGTCTCGTGGCGGCAGGAGCGGCCGCAGCCGGCCGGCGAACGCGCGGGCCCGCTGCAGGTCTCGTTCATCCGGGTGCTTCCTGTTCAGGCCGCCCGCGAGCCACAGCGGGCCCCACGTGTCGAAGCCCCGGCAGGCGAACTCGCCCACGACGTCATGGCCCTTGGCTGCGAGGAGCCGCTTCAGCGGCGCGTGCCAGAGTTTCGCCAGCAGCGGCAGTCCGGACGTCGAGAACACGAACGCCGGCTGGGTCGGCACCTTGGCATCGGGCAGGCCACGCACCCAATCGAGCAGCGCCGCGTGCATCCGGCCGTAGTAGACGCCCGACCCGAAGCCCACGAGCGAGCACCGTTCCAGGCTCGCATACGGCACTTGCTCCGGGGCCAGCACCATGGCTCCGAGCACGCCCGCGATCGCTCGGGCGACGTGGTCGGTGCTCCCGTGATGAACCGACTTGCACAGGATCAGGCAATCAGGGTCAGGCATGCGGCATTCTACGCCGCGTTGGGGCGGCCTGGTGCCCGCGGAATACGGCCGGATTTGCGGGCAGGACGAACGCCCCGCCCGACGCCTCGCGGCACGCCCCGGATCGGCCGGCTGCAACTGCGCGGCCGGCGGACAGGCCTACGGGACGCGGCCCGACGGTTTGGGCGGCTGCACGGCGGGCGGGACGACCACCAGCCTGCCCCGCACCCGCATGGCGAGAAGTTCGTCCTTCACGGCCAACTTCCGGGCTTCCGCGAGTAGGCTCTTGTTGGCGGCAACCATGATTCAGGCCCTTTCTTGGGCGAGAGAACCGGGCGCAGGCCTGCTCACTCCAGTACGCGTCTCCACGAGTCTAGTTCGTGAAAAACGGGCGATAATCTTCGCAACCAAGAACCTCACCCATGCGTCTCGCCGGTCTGGCAGAGCGGCAGCCCCGATCAGACCCATGGTTTTCGGGCCGGTTAGCCGCCCGCCGTCCGTGCGGTTCTGGATGTAACGGTGGGAGTGATTCTTCACTCTTCACCGGCTCCTGGTATCGTCCCCTTCGGAGTCCAACCGATGAAAAAGAGTCTTCTCCCCGTCGTCGTGGCCGGTGTCTCGGCTTGCACGGCCCTCGTGCTGTCCCCGGTTTCGGCCGCTCCCTGTCAGAACAACCGCAACCACGCGTCCCGACCCGCCCATC
>Ga0315902_10011667_pt1 | contig 11514 bp, 12 predicted proteins | sample LakEriMetagenome_9_FD_203523 | JGI IMG/M metagenome (GOLD analysis project Ga0315902, IMG submission 203523) | Freshwater fungal communities from buoy surface, Lake Erie, Ohio, United States - Buoy 12 MA117 | ecosystem: Environmental > Aquatic > Freshwater > Lake > Lake biofilm | place: USA... | reverse complement strand
GTGACCATGCCGAGCAGCACGATGAACATCGACAGCGCGGCCTTCGACCACTTGAACTTGGCGTGGCTGAGCTGCGGCGCAACGCAGATCCCGTCCTTCGGGGTCTCGGTGCCGCACGGCGAGTCGTGGTGGCCTTCCTTGGCCGAGTGGCCGTCCTCCTCCCCGGAAGACTCCTCGGCGGCGATGCGGGAAGAGCCCGGGCCGCCGACGACGGTCGCGAGACCGGTGGGGCTGATGACCTCCACGCGCGGCTCGACCCACTTCGTGAACTTCTCGAAGCTGTGGCCGAACGGCACGGCGTTGAGCAGGCCGGAGCCGATCGCGAGGGCGGCGAGGATCACCAGCGGGACTGTGATGAGGGCGGGCGACTCGTGCGGCCCGTGGTGCGAACCGTGCGCGTCGTGGGCGTCATGACCGTGGTCGTCGCCGTGGGCCGCGTGCGCCTCGTGGCCGTGGTCATCATGGCCGTGGTCGTCGCCGTGCCCGTCACCGTGTGCACCGTGGGCATCGCCGTGCTCGTCGTGGTGCTCGCCTGCCGCGGCACCGCGGGGCTCACCGAAGAACGTGAGGTAGGTGGCGCGGGTCATGTACGCGGCCGTGAGGAAGGCGCCCGCAAGCCCGACCCACATGAACAGCGTGTAGCCGTTGTTCCCGACGTTGTCGATGATCTCGTCCTTCGAGAAGAAGCCCGAGAACGGGAACACGCCGCACAGCGCGAGCGTGCTGATGATCCACGTGCCGAAGGTGACCGGCATGAACTTGCGCAGGCCGCCCATGTCCTTCTTCATCTCGAAGGAGTGGTGCGACGCGGAGTGGCTGATCGAGCCCGCGCCGAGGAACAGGCACGCCTTGAAGAACGCGTGGGTGAAGATGTGGAACACCGCCGGCAGCCACGCCCCGGCGCCGAGGCCCATCATCATGTAGCCCAGCTGGCTGACCGTGGAGTACGCGAGCACCTTCTTGATGTCGGTCTGCACGAAAGCCAGGGCGGCCGCGATCACGATGGTGATGCCGCCGATGATGACGATGAAGTTGGAGCTGCCCCCGAGGATGTCGAGGCCCTCGAAGAAGACGGGGTACAGGCGGGCGACCAGGAACACGCCGGCGACCACCATGGTGGACGAGTGCAGAAGCGACGACACCGGGGTGGGGCCCGCCATGGCGTCGGGCAGCCAGGTGTGCAGCGGGAACTGGCCCGACTTGCCGATGGCCGCCACGAACAGGGCGACCGCGCCCCACAGGATCGCGGCGCTGCTGGGCTCGCCCGAGAGCGCCCATGCCGAGAGGCCGCGGATGGAGAAGCCGCTGACCCCGAGGGTCTTCTGGGTCCAGTCGTTTGCCGCGAAGAAGAGGATCGAGGTGCCGGCCAGCAGGCCGACGTCGCCGGTGCGGGTGGTGAAGAACGCCTTCAGCGCGGCGCGGCTGTTCGCACCCTCCTCCCACCAGTGGCCGATGAGCATGAAGGAGCAGAGGCCCATGATCTCCCAGCCGAGGATCAGCTGGATCATGTTCTCGGCGACGACCATGTTCATCATGCCCGCGGAGAACAGGGTGAGCGAGGCGAAGAAGTGCGTGTAGCGGCGGTCGCCGCGCAGGTACTCCACCGAGTAGATCTGCACGAGGGTGGAGATGAACGCGACCACGCCGAGCACGGCGAGGGTGAGGCCGTCGACGTGCTGGCCGAGGCCGAACTCGATTCCGCCGCTCTGCCACCACGTCCACGTCTTCACGATGGGTGCCACGTACTGGTACTCGCCTGCACCGTTGACGCGGTCGATCCACTGCATGATCGCACCGCCCGAGAACACGAGGGAGGCGACCATGGACAGGATCCCGATCTCGCTGCCCTTCATCGGCATCTTCTTGCCGAAGAAGATGATGAGCGCGAAGGCGACCGCCGGGATGACGGGGATCACCCACGCGTTCTCCAGGAAGAACCCGGAGGTGAGCACGGCGGACGTGGCTTCGGTGGACGCGGCGAACATGCGGTCAGCCCTTCATCTCTGCGAGTTCGTCGAGCGCGATGGAGCGACGGTTGCGGTACATGAGCAGGACCATCGCCAGCCCCACGCCGACCTCGGCCGCGGCGACTGCGATGACGTAGAGGGCGAACGTGTGGCCGTCGGCGGTGCCGGTGCGCAGCGAGAACGCCAGGAGGTTGATGTTCACCGAGTTGAGGATGAGCTCGATCGACATGAGCACCAGCACGGCGTTGCGGCGGGCGATGACGCCGTACACGCCGATGGAGAACAGCACGGCGCCCAGGATGAGGAACTGGTTGAGCAGCACGGTCAGTCCTTCCTGGCCAGGACGATGGCGCCGATCACGGCGGCGAGGAGCACGAACGAGAGCGCCCAGAAGGGCAGCAGGTAGGGGCCGAAGATCTGGTCCGACACGGTCCTGGTGTCGACCGGCGGCGCGTCCAGGGGCAGCTGCTCGTTGCCGAACCCGTCGTTCAGGGCGATCACCATCGTGGCGAGCATCAGCACGGCCACGGGGATGCCGAGCACCCAGTTCTTGTTGTTGAGGTCCTTCTCGGCGCCGATGCGCGCACGGGTGAGCATGGTGCCGAAGAGGAAGAGGACCATCACCGCGCCGATGTACACGAGGACCTGGGTGATCGCCACGAACTCGGCCGCGAGGAGCACGTACTGCGCGGCCGCGCCGGCGAGCACGACCACCAGCCACAGAGCCGCGTGCACGACGTTGTTGGACGTGACGACACGCAGTGCGCCGACGACCATGACAGCCGCGATCAGGTAGAAACCCACGTTCTGGGCGACCAAGAGGTCGGCGGCCAGCATCACTTCTTGCCCTTCTTCTCGGCGCCCGCCTCGAGCTCGGGCGCCTCGGGCACGGTCTCCATCCACTCGCCCAGCTTCGACTTGTCGTGGAGGAGGTCGGCGATGCGGGGCTCGGAGTACTCGTACTCGGGGCTCCAGAACAGCGCGTCGAAGGGGCACACCTCCACGCAGATGCCGCAGTACATGCAGAGCGCGTAGTCGATGTCGAACCGGTCCAGCTTGTTGACCTTGCGCGGCGCGCCGCCGGCGCGGCGCGGCGGGGCGAGCTCCTTGTGGCCCTCGATGTAGATGCACCAGTCCGGGCAGGAACGGGCGCACAGCATGCAGGAGGTGCAGTTGCCCTCGTGCAGGGCGATGACGCCGCGGGCACGGATCGGCGGCGCCTCCTTCTCGTGCGGGTACTGCACGGTCGCGGCACCCTCCGTGGCGGTGCGCATGAGGGTGCCGAAGGTGACTCCGAGCCCCTTCAGCAGACCGGGGACCTTGGGCTTGGCCATCAGAACGCCACCTTCAGGATCGCCGTCACCATGATGTTGACGAGAGAGACAGGGATGAGGACCTTCCACGCGAAACCCTGCAGCTGGTCCTCGCGGAAGCGCGGGTACGAGAAGCGGACCCACATGATGAGGAACGTGAGCACGATCATCTTCGTGAAGAGGATGAGCGGGCCGACGATGTTCATCCAGTTGTCGATGTCACCGAGCGACGTCCACCCGAACCAGCTGAACGGCACGCCCCACCCGCCGAGGAAGAGCACGGCGGCGATCATGGAGAAGACGCCGGCGGTGGCGAACTCGCCGATGAAGAAGATGAGGAAGCGGAATCCCGAGTACTCGGTCATGTAGCCCGACACCAGCTCGGACTCGGCGATCGGCATGTCGAACGGCGTCTGGGTGAGCTCGGCCTGCACGGCGATCATGAACACCACGAAGCCCACGAACTGCGTGAGCAGGTACGGGTTGCCGAGACCGTCCCACCCGAACATGGAGCCGGCGTTCTGTGCGACCACGATCTCCTGCAGGTTCATGGTGCCCGCCTGGATGACCACGCCGATCACGGCGAGCACCATGGGCAGCTCGTAGGCGACCAGCTGGCCGGCGGCACGCAGGCCGCCGAGGAGCGAGTACTTGTTGGCGCTGGCCCAGCCGGCGATGAGGATGCCGAGCACGGACACCGACGACACCGCGAGCGCGTAGAAGATGCCGGCCTCGAAGTTGGTGAACCACGCATCCGGCCCGAACGGCACGACGGCCACGAGGAGGAAGGTGCTGGAGAGGACGATGAGCGGCGCGAGCTTGAAGAGGAACTTGTCCGCGCGGGCCGGGTGGATGTCCTCCTTCTGCAGCCACTTGCCGACCTCGGCGAAGAGCTGCAGCGAGCCGTACGGGCCGGCCTCCATGGGACCGAGACGGCTCTGCATGAACGACATCATCTTGAACAGGAACAGGTAGACGACGGTGCCGGCCGGGAGCAGCACGGCAACGAGACCGCCGAGCACGCGCAGCAGCGACTGGGCCCAGTACGGGACGTCGGAGGCGAGGAGTGCGTTCATCAGCGGTCGATGTCCCCGAGGATGAAGTAGAGCGACGCGAGGATGGTGATGATGTCGGGCACGTAGACGCCCTTCAGCACCCACGGCACGATGGAGATGTTGTTGAAGGACGCACTGCGGATCTTCACGCGGAACGGGCCCTGGTCGTTCTTGGAGACCACGTAGTAGCCCATCTCACCGAGCGGGTTCTCCGTGCTGACCCAGGCCTCGCCCTCGGGCACCTTGATGATCTTCGGGACCTTCACCATGACGGGGCCGCCCGGGATGGTGTCGAGCAGCTGGTCGACGATGCGCGTGGACTCGCGCACCTCCTGGAGCCGCACCCAGCAGCGCGCGAACGAGTCGCCGTCCGGGTGGGTGATGACCTTCCAGTCGACCTTGTCCCACGCCATGGCGATCTTCTGGTCGCGGCGCAGGTCCCAGTCCACGCCGCTCGCGCGCAGGTTCGCCCCGCTGAGGCCGTACTGGAGCGCGACCTCCTTCGGGATCACGCCGATGCCGCGGGTGCGGGACTGGAAGATCTCGTTGCCGAAGAGCAGGTTCTCGATCTCGTCGCAGAAGTTGCGCAGCTTCTTCATGACGGAGCGCGTCTCGTCGATGAAGCCGGCGGGCAGGTCGTCCTTCAGCCCGCCGATGCGGTCGAAGTTGGGGTGGAAACGGCCGCCGGTCGCCGCCTCGATCAGGTTCAGCACGTACTCGCGGTCGCGGAAGGCGAAGAACACCGGCGTGACGGCACCCAACTGCACGCCGAGGTCGCCGAGGAACAGCGAGACGTTCGCGATGCGCGACAGCTCGAACAGGATCGTGCGGATGTGCTGGGCACGGGGCGTGGCCTCGACACCCATGAGCTTCTCCGCGGCGAGGATGAACGGGACCTCGTTCGCGAAGCTGCCGAGCCAGTCGATGCGGTTGACGAGCGCGGTGACCTGCGGGAAGGTGCGCACCTCCGTGAGCTTCTCGTAGCCGCGGTGCATGTAGCCGGCGGACGGCTCGGCCCAGACGACCTGCTCGCCGTCGAGACGCGCGATGATGCGCAGCGTGCCGTGGGTGGCGGGGTGCTGGGGGCCGATGTTGAGGGTCATGCCCTCCGTCTCGAGTTCCACGTTCACGCGGGCGTCAGCAGCCTGCGCGGCGATGTACGAGAGTTGCTGGCGGTCGCCGAGGAGTGTCATGACTGCTCGCTCTCTTCTTCGTTCTCGTCACCCGGCAGCGGCTCGACATCGACGATGCCCGGCCAGGGCTTCACGATGCGGGCGAGCAGGGGGAAGTCCTTGCGGAGGGGGAAACCCTCGAAATCCTGGGGCAGGTAGATGTGGCGCAGGTCAGGGTGGCCGGCGAAGTTGATGCCGAACATCTCCCACGTCTCGCGCTCGTGCCAGTTGGCCCCGGCGAAGACGGGCACGATCGACTCCACCGTCATCGAATCGTCCGGCACGTCGCACTTGAGGTTCACACCGCTGGAGGAACCGGGCATCACGAGTCGCGCGAGCAGCTGGAACCTGGTGGCACCGCCGGCGTAGCCCTGCACGATGCTGGTGTCGCGCTCCGGCGCCGGCTGGGTGGGGTCGTTCTCGCCCTTGCCGAACGGCGAGGGCATCCAGTCGACGGCGGACAGGAAGCAGAAGTAGGTGTAGCCGAGCGAACGGACGGTCTCGATGCTCGCCCTCCACGACTCCGTCGTGACGCGCACCCAGATGTCGTCGTTCGGCTTCATCAGCGAGTCTGCGACGTTGCCGCCGAGCGCGCCGAGGAGCGCGGCAAGCTCGGTCTCGCGGCGCTCGTCGCGCGGGGCCTCGGCGGTGTCAGCCTGCGACAACGGGAACACCTCCCCGTTCGGCGGACTCGCCGTCGACGGCGCTCATCGGCACGGTTCCCTCGCCTCGCCAGCGTGCACCCATGTCCTCGTTCTTGATGCGCTGCTGGAGGAGCACGATGCCCTCGAGGAGGGCCTCCGGCCGGGGCGGGCAGCCGGGCACGTACACGTCCACCGGGATGATCTGGTCGACGCCCTTCGTGACCGAGTAGCTGTCCCAGTACGGGCCGCCGCAGTTGGCGCACGAACCCATGGAGATCACGTACTTCGGCTCGGGCATCTGCTCGTAGAGACGCTTGATGGCCGGGGCCATCTTGTCGGTGACGGTGCCGGAGATGACCACGAGGTCCGCCTGCCGGGGGCTCGCCGGCAGCGGGATGACCCCGAGCCGCATCACGTCGTAGCGGGGTGAGCCGAAGGCCGCGCCCATCTCGATGGCGCAGCAGGCCAGGCCCCACTGGTAGACCCACATGGAGTACGAGCGCCCCATGTTGAAGAGCGTGGTGAGGGGCTTGGGGAGCCTCCCCCTGTCGACTAGACCCATGATGTGCCGCCTATGCCCAGCGCAGGACGCGCTTGCGCCATGCGTACACGAGACCGAGAACGAGGATCGCCACGAAGACGCCCATCTCGATGAGACCGAACCCGCCGTACCGCTCCAGCTGGGTGGCCCACGGGAAGATGAACACGGCCTCCACGTCGAAGATCACGAACAGGAGGGCGTAGACGTAGTAGCGGATCTGGCTCTGGGACCAGCCCTCGCCGACGGGGTCGACACCGCTCTCGTAGGTCAGGAGCTTCTCCTCGGAGGGCTTGTTCGGCCGCAGGACGGCCGAGATGCCCAGCAGGAGGCCCGCAATCAGGAAAGACGCGAGCCCGAACCAGATCACTGTGAGGTAGGACCGCAGGAACTGAGACATCGGTTCCGAAACTACTACGGGGCCAACATCGGCCCCCAACTTCGCACTGGTCCTGCACGGGTCCGGGTGCCAATGTCACATCTGCGCCACGTGACCGGCCGGGCTCACTCGTGCGCTAGTGCTGACCTCTGCAGGAACCAGTCGACCAGGCGCTCGGTGCGGGGCGCTACGTCCGCCATCAGAGCGGAGGTGCCAGCGAACAGTTCTCCCGGGTCGATCCCCGCATCGGTGAGCTCCTGCTCACCCCCGCCGCGTGCCCAGTGCATCACGATCGACACGGTGGCCTCGGGGTGGAACTGGAGCGCCAGGGTGCGGCCGATCGCGAAGGCCTGAGGGGCCGCCGGGCTCTCGGCCAGGGCCACCGCCCCGGTGGGCACGGAAAATCGGTCGTAATGCCACTGAAACCATTGTCCCGCAAGGGTTTCGGCCCCTGCGACAGATACTGCTTCCGGGATGCTTGTGACATTGTGCCACCCGATTTCGGGGGTGTCGGCCCGTGTGACGGTGCCACCCAGGGTCAATGCCAGCTGCTGGGCACCGAAGCACACACCGAGCACGGGGACGCCCGCGCTGTGGGCACCCCCCAGGAACGCCCGTTCCGCGGCGGTCTCCGTGGCGACCCGCTCCCAGTAAGCACTCCAGGACGACCCCATGGCGAGGACCAGGTCGAACCCGGCGGGATCGGAGTAAGAACCCGGGTCCTCGCGGGCGAACTCGACGAAAGAGAACCCGCGCTCGCGGAGGACGTGCCCGATGATGCCGGCATCGGTGTCCTCCCTGTTTCCGATCAACGCAGCCCGCATGCCCACTACGGTATTGCCCTGATGGGGCGCACGGACACGAATCACAGCCCCATCTCGCAGAAGAGCGTCCGCGAGGCCCGCGAGGCGGGCAGGGGCACCGTCAAGCACACCCCGATCACCGAGTCGGCGGCCCTGTCCGAGATGTGCGGCGGGTCCGTGGTGCTGAAGGCCGAGAATCTCCAGCGCACCGGGTCCTTCAAGATCCGCGGCGCGATGAACAAGATCGCCACCCTCGGCGACGCGGCGGCGGCCGGTGTCGTGGCAGGGAGCGCCGGGAACCACGCCCAGGCACTGGCCTTCGCGGCGCGGAAGCGGGGCATCCCGTGCGAGATCTTCGTGCCCGCGGGGGCATCGCTGTCGAAGATGGAGTCCGTGCGCAGCCACGGCGCCACCCTCTCGGAGGGGGGCGACACGCTCGACGCCGCGGTGGCGAGGGCGCGCGACCGTGCCGCCGCCACGGGCATGAACTTCTGCCACCCCTTCGACGACCCGGCCGTGATGGCCGGGCAGGCGACGCTCGGTCTCGAGCTGCTCGAGGACATCCCGGACCTCGCCCGCGTCATCATCCCGCTCGGCGGCGGCGGCCTGACCGGCGGCGTGGCGTGGGTGCTGAAGAACGCGGACCCCTCCATCGAGGTCATCGGCGTGCAGGTGCGCGCGTGCGCGCCGTACGCAGGGATGCCCCCGGCGGACGGACCGATCGTCACGCTCGCAGACGGCATCGCGGTGAAGTGGCCCGGCGATGTGACCCGGCCCGTTGTCGAGAAGTGGGTCGACGAGATCGTGGTCGTGGAGGAGGACTCCGTCGCCGACGCGATGGTGCTGTTGATGGACCGCGGGAAGCTCTACGTGGAGGGCGGCGGCGCGGTCGGCGTCTCCGCGCTGATGACAGGTGCCGCGCGGACGGCATCCAGGGGCACCACGTGCGTCGTCCTCTCGGGAGGGAACGTCGACCTCGGTGTGGTGCCCGGGCTCATCCGCCGCAACGAGACCAAGGCGGGGCGGCGCCTCATCGTGTTCGCCCGCATCTCGGACCGTCCCGGGGGGCTCGCCGGGCTGCTCGCGCTGTTCGCTGCGAACGGGGCGAACCTCATCGAGGTCGAGCACGTGCGCGAGGGAGTCGACCTCCACGTGCGCGAGACCGGCGTGCAGGCGGTGCTCGAGGTGCGCGGTGCGGACCACGCGGAGGCCGTCATCGAGGCCGCACGTTCCGCCGGCTACGGCATCGAGCGCGTGGAGCCACGGTGACGTCCCCGCTCATCGCCATCCCCGGCCGGCGCAGCGACGAGGCGAAGAACATGCGCACCCCCGTGGTCGCCGCGGGCAGGTTCTACGTGGACGCCATCCAGCGTGCCGGCGGCATCCCCGTGGTGATCCCCCCGAACGAGGACGCCGGGGCCGTGCGCGCCACGATCGACCGCTGCGACGGCGTGGTGATGCTGGGCGGCGGGGACGTCGACCCGCGCAGCTACGGGCAGACCGAGCGCGCCAGGCTCTTCGGGGTGAACCCTGCGCTCGACGAGTTCGAGATCGGAGCGCTCCGCCACGCCATCTCGCTCGACCTCCCCGTCCTCGCCGTGTGCCGCGGGCACCAGGTGCTGAACGTGGCGCTCGGCGGCACCCTCATCCAGCACCTCGACAACTTCGAGGAGCACCGCGGGGTACTGCACTCGGTCAACGTGGTGGCGGGCTCGCGCGTGGCCAGTGCGATGGGCACCACCGAGCCGCTCGCGATGTCGTACCACCACCAGGCGATCGACCAGCCGGCCGCCTGCCTGCGCATCGTCGCCACCACCGCCGACGGCACCATCGAGGCCGTCGAGCACGACTCGGCGCGGTGGGTCGTGGGCGTGCAGTGGCACCCGGAGGACACAGCGGCGGACGACCCCGCGAACCAGGGCCTCTTCGACGCTCTCGTGGCGCAGGCGCGCCGCTAGGCGCCGCCGCCGCTCACCTGCTCAGCGGTTCTTCCACTGCGGCGTGCGCTTCTCGGCGAACGCCGTGGCGCCCTCGCGGGCGTCCTCGCTGCTGAAGACCTTCCCGGTCGCCTCGCGCTGCTTCTCGGCGCTCGGCTGGCCGAGCTCGTCCCACATGAGTTCCTTCGTCCACCGCACGGCGAGCGGCCCGTTGACGGTGACGCGCGCGGCGAGGGCCGTGGCGGCGGGGAGCAGTTCCTCGCGGGGCACCACCTGGTTGATGAGCCCCAGCTCGAGGGCACGCTGCGGGGAGATCGGGTCGCCGGTGAGGCCCATCTCGAGCGCGACCGCGAGCGGGATGCGGCGCGGCAGGCGCGTCCCGCCGCCGGCGGCGTAGAGACCGCGCTTCACCTCGGGGATCCCGAACCGCACGCCGTCGACCGACACGACCATGTCGCACTTCAGCACCAGCTCGAAACCGCCCGCGAGCGCGTGCCCGTTCACCGCCGCGATGAGCGGCTTCTTGCAGGTGTCGAGGGCGTTCATGCCGGCGCCGATCTTGTCCACGCCCTGGCCGGAGGCGAACGCCTTCAGGTCCATGCCGGCGCAGAAGATCTTCTCGCCCGCGCCGGTGAGGATCACCGCGCGGACGTCATCGTCCTCCTCGGCACGCTTGAACGCGTCCACGAGACCCTCGCCGACCTCGGCGTTGAGCGCGTTGCCCGCGTCGGGACGGTTGATCGTGATGGTGAGGATGTTGTCGCTGAAACCGGTGAGCACTGCCATGCGGCAGAGAGTACCGATGACGTCAGGGCGCGGACGAACCGACTGCGATCAGGTTCTTCCCCGGGCCGCGCCCGCGTGAGAGACGCGAGACGGCCCGTGACGCGGGGATGATGAGTTTGTCGTACGCGCCGACCGCCGCCCCGCCCAGCACCTTCCTCCGCAGGACCCTGTAGGCGAGCCAGTACGGCGCGATGCCCACGGGGTCGAAGTTGCGCACCACCTGCGGACGGAGACCCGCGGCCCGCACGACCGTGGCGAGCTCGCGCCGGCGGTAGCGCCGGAAATGGCCCGACACGGCGTCCATGGTGCCCCACAGGGACGGCATCGCCGGGACGAAGATGACGACGTTGCCTCCGGGGGCGAGGAGGCCCCTGGCCCCCGCCAGTTCCGCGGTGTCGTCCTCGATGTGCTCGAGCACGTTGACGTACAGCACCGTGTCGAAGGGCCCCTCCAGGCCGCTCGACGCGAGCGTCGCGTTGAGCACGGTCGCCCCCGCTCCCCTCGCACCGATGCGCGAGTGGAGGGACGGGTCGGGCTCGAGGGCGGTCACCGTGCGGCCGGCGGCGACCAGCTGCTCCGTGACGAGCCCGAGCCCCGCGCCCACTTCCAGCACGCGCGGGCCGACGTGCGGGAGCAGCTCGCCGAGGATGATGCGGGTGGACACGGGGGTGTTCGAGAGGACCTCCAGCTCGCGGGAGGCGTTGTATGCCGCAGGCCCGGCGGAGCCGTGCGCCGCGGACAGGAACCCCTTCTCGCGCCGCCGCACCATCGCGGCGACGGACGCGATCTCGGGAAGGTCACGGACTGCGCGCGTCACCTGTGCGGCGCGCAGGTTGGACCTGCCCCCGAGACGCGGGCGGAAGATGATCGGCGTCTCGATCACACCGAAGCCGCGCGCATGGGCCACCGCGATCGCGGCG
>Ga0315902_10011664_pt1 | contig 11515 bp, 4 predicted proteins | sample LakEriMetagenome_9_FD_203523 | JGI IMG/M metagenome (GOLD analysis project Ga0315902, IMG submission 203523) | Freshwater fungal communities from buoy surface, Lake Erie, Ohio, United States - Buoy 12 MA117 | ecosystem: Environmental > Aquatic > Freshwater > Lake > Lake biofilm | place: USA... | reverse complement strand
TGAGTAAACGCCGGCTATTTTGTTCCCAATTGGGAACAAAATATTATGGTCTCACATGTTACCATAATATTTATTTTATGTTTTTAGTCCACACCACCTCCAGAATTATTGTTCCCAATTGGGAACAAGCCGGCGTTTACTCATTATAAAAAACCAGTATATTAATGTTTTTTATAAAAAAAATATTCTACAATTTACTATGGATAAGAACTCGCCTAACATTATTTACATAGTATGCACATAATGACTGATGATAATTTGGTGTTGGTGTCTTAATATTATTAGCATTGCTTATAATTTCTAAAATGTCATTAGTTTGGTCTGTATTTTTAGTGTTCTCCATATATTTATTTATTAATTTTGTTCTAAAGTAGATATTTGAGGTTCGTGTGATGGTTTGTTAGTTTTTTTAGTATAACGTTTACTATGAAAGTAGTTCTTTATTCTAAAACGGTCCTTATTCTCTACTATTTGTTCAGGCTTGTTAATATCACCTAAACTTTCTATTATAGTACCCTCATTTACAACCAAGTGATCTGTTATATAGTTGGGTAAACGAATATGATAGTATTTAATATATTTCTTAGATTTGTCCTGTCGTAATCCTGGTATTTGACATGGTGCTGCCCACATATCTCCTATTTTAATTAAATGGTTTTTGGATATGCGTAAATCTGCACATGGATAATTACTGGTAAGACATCCACGTGTAACTATATAGGGATAATTATGTTTATTACCTTTGGCTATAGTAGTTTGTATATTTTCTATCTTAACCTGGCGACCATCACTTGTTATAATTGTATCATTATAATCTAGACAATCTACTCGTTTATAACCAGTGGAACATAATACAAGTGTATCCTCTGTTAAACATGGTATGTTATTTAAATTAGGTACTAATATACTACTACCAAATATTAGGTGATAATAGTTTCCACCTATCATAACAGAACCGCCATTAGGAAAATTTATCCAATTTCCACCACTATAGATTTGTCCAGTAGGTGGATTAGTGGGCAATTTTCTATATGTCAACACAAAACTACCAGGATATGTTGGTAAGTTCTCATAGTATACAGAAACCACTTCATTATTATCAGATGGAATATAGTAACCAGTGTTAGCAGTAATAGATGATATATCTACTAATTGTGGATTGCTTAATGTTCCTTCATACCCCATAGAAATAGCTACATCTACATTAAATACAGCGTTACCAATAAAATTATTTGCTATTACATTCATACCTTTATCGTATAGATAATTTTTAACATCTGTGCTAGAGACTTGAGGCAATACTAGTTCACCAATATAGCGATTACTCTCTAAATTTAACAATTCCATTCTTGGAACAGTATTTATATAAATGAGATTAGCAGTATCACCCTGTACTTTTAATACTGTTTGAGATAGATCGCCTATATGACCATTTAAATATGTTACTAGTTCATCTGCGGTGTTAACTAGAATATTACCAATTAAGTTAGCAATAGGTGATAAGGTTAATACATTACTACCACATATTACATTACTTGATATAATAGCACCATTATAATTGGCATCACCATTTAGTGTAGCAGTTATTTGTGTAATACCATCAGTAACACCAGTATATGTATTACCACTTACACTAACAATATTGGCATTAAGTGAATTGTATGTTAATAGTAATCCAGATGTATCTACGGATGGTGGTGATATAGTACTTGTAATATTTTTTTGTATATCAGCTACATCAAAAAAGTTAAAATTAGGAGTGCGTTTATTTACAGTAAAAGTAGTAGTTATACTATTGCCCAAATAATTTTGTGTTGGTGTAACAGTTGCGGTTATTTGTGTTTGTCCAGCATTTCCAACTATTAAATTAGAGCCAGATATCTGTGCTACTAAGGTATTACTACTTACATAACTAAAATTATTGGTAACATCTAATGTTCTATTTGTTGTTGGAGGAGCTATAGTACCATATGTTTCTCCATATATTACATTACTCAACACAAAGTTAGTAAGATTTGTAGGTGCTGGTGTTACATATACAGTAGTTGTTACGTTTCCACTTGTGTAAAAACCTTGTTGTGCTTGACTAGCAGTAACTACAGTAGACCCTACATTACCAGCTGTGATAAAATTGTTGGAAATATTTGCTACTAATAGATTACTACTTATATAGTTTATAGTAGCAGAACTATTTGTGTTGGGTGGATTAAAAGATGCTCCACTAGTTCCATAAACTAAGTTTGCAATATTAAAATTAGATAATACTGTGGGTATTAAAGTACAGTTAAGTGAAATCATGGCGGAATTGCCTATCCAATTGGAGGTAGTGCTTACATTGCCATAAATGTTAGAATATCCTGTTGCTACTGTACTAATTACAGAACCAGAAACTGTTGCAACAGAAGTATTATCACTAAAATACACAATATTACCTAAATTAGTAGTTAAAAGTGGATCAAAACTAACGGGTCCCTGTAATACTCTACTACTAGTATTACCTGATATAACTACATGACCTATTGTTACATTTATTGTAACAGTTATACTATTAGATGATGATGGTTGTGTAATAGTTACAGTTGATCCACTACCAATATTTAACACTGTAAACAAAATATCGGCTATATTGCTAGTTGCTGGTACGTTTAGATAACTGGTATTATTAACAATAGTTATGCCCGTCATGTCATTATTATCCGATAATAATCTCAATGAAAAATTGGGAGTGTATTCTAAATTAATAGTACTACCAGTATTGTAAATTACATTGTTATATAAAAGACTAAAAGTAGATACACTATCAGCTATATATGTCTGGAAATTATCAATTGATGTATTCATAGTCACAGCACTACCAACACCACTACTAGTAAGATATGTATTAAAGAGTGATATACATGCTACATTTGTAGAATTGTGTATAAATGGTAGATCTGTTAGAGTGGTTGTGTTAGCAGTATTATTTTTATCAGTAATTGTAAGACTAGTCACACGTTTAGTGGCAAAATTTAGAAGGGCTGACACAGTATAACTACTACCAGGTGTATAAGTTACAGTGGTACGAGTATTAATATTAAGATTATCGGTGGTGGTTCCAGATCCAACGGTGGCATTTCTGGCAAAAGATGTACTACCAGTGCCATTAAAAGTATAGTATGTGGTAGCAGCATCTTTATTCCAAACATGAAGACGATTATCAGTACCAGCTAAATATATACTATATATAATATTAGGTTGTGAATAGTTAGAACTACTATCATCAACCATTATAGCAAAACTATTATTATTGCCTATGGTAGCACTGGTAATAGTAAAATCAAAATTCATATATACGGGTGAGTTAGATCCACTGGATGGATATAGAAAGGAAGCTCCACGATTACTAGGTTGACTAGTGGCAGCTAAAGTTACGTTGTTATTAAATGAAACAGTAGCACCTCCACCATAAATAGGAGATGCTGTGTTTGACCATCCTACTGGTAAAGTAGTGGCACCATTAAAATTTTCATTAACAAAATATATGTTGAGTAGTCCATTATAATTATCAATTGCGTTGGTAAAATACACTGATTTTAAGTTTACATCACCAGTTTCAAGATACCAATTTCCACCTAAATTAGAACTACCAGTAGTGTCAATACTAGCAGCGAATTTTAAATTGGTATCATTTGTCATTATTGTTAATATATTGCGCCAATTAGTATCATTACTTAACGCACATGCCATAAAATCTACATAGTTTAATTGATAACTGGATTTTATAGATAATAAAAACTCAGTAAAAGGCCTCCATTGAGTGTAGTTAGTTAACAACATAGTACTCATATTTTGAACCAATTTGTAATATAGAGGACTATTATTGTGCTGTAAAATACCCAATCTATCTATAAAAGTAAGAGATAGGGCACGTATTTTTACCAATAGACTTGCTAAAGTATCCGTTTCATAGTTTAAATATACAACCTTTGTTGTGCTGTTTAAACTATTTACTATCAAATTATAATTTTTAATCCTAGTATCTACCAGCAGTACATTTACCATATTTTGTATATATTATAAATATAATTTAAAAATAAACAATAATTCTAAAAACACCCACAATCTTCAACTACCACATTATGAATAGGTTTGTCCGAACTATCAGTCGGTATGCGTTCCAATTTGTAGATAATATCCATTCCAGAGATAACTTTACCAAAAACTACATGTTTACCATCCAAATGTGGTTGTGGATTTGTAGTTATAAAAAACTGGCTACCATTTGTGTTGGGACCACTATTTGCCATGCTCAATAATCCCGCCTCTGTGTGTTTGTGGATAAAATTTTCATCATTAAATTGCCTACCATATATACTATACGATCCAGAACCATTTTTGTTAGTAATATCGCCACCCTGAACCATAAATCCCTTTATAATTCTATGGAATGGAACACCAACATATTTTTTATTTTCACACAATAATCTAAAATTTTCGCATGTTTTGGGTGTTACATCATTGAATAATTCAATTTTAATGCGCCCATAGTTTTTTATATCCATATAACACATCACTGGTTTGATGGGTTGTTCCATAGAGAGTTCACCATAGTGTTCTATAATATTTCTCTTTAGATGTGTGTTTTTAGTTTTTTTATGTCTAGATGTATGATGTGTGTTTTTAGTATTTCTATTTTTATGTTCAAATGTATGTTGTGTGTTCTGGCGTAATAATTCTCGTTGTCTTAGTTTCATTAGTTTTTTTTCCATTTTTAGTAATCTTTGTGAGTTCATATATTTGTTTATAGCTAAAATACTAACAACTAGAAATATTCCTATCATCAATAAATTGCTCAAGTTCATTATTATATATAAAAATATATTTTAATTTATATATTTTATGTTGTCCAACAACATAATTCCTAGAAAAAATATTGTTTCAGATATGTCTAGAGATATATTTTACCTATCTATATATAATACACCTACACCAGAAGAGTTTATTTACGCAAAACATACATACTACAAAATAGATACTTTAGGCATACCTAGAGAAGAACAACAAACGTGGGCAAACTATAACTATTCTGCTATAAATAGTTATATTACAAAAAATATACGTACTATTACTATAATTGATTTAATATATACTACATATTTATATAAGCTGTTAATTATAAAAGATGATGTTACTATTATTAAAGAAGTTGGAAAAATTCATTTACCAATAATATATAATAATGATAACAACTATGATATTTTAATTAGAAATACTGGGTTATATTCTATTATGCATTTTAAGAATAGTGTTAAAAATGAATTATTGGCTATAACTCAGTTAAAAGTATTATCTATAGAAAATATTATCCATTTTTTGGCTGATAAATATAAAATATACTATTATGTTGAGGATACTATCAATAATTTTACACTCATCTATAAAAAACCTATAGTATATACTTCACAATATTTAATTAAATATGAAACAGACAAATCTTTAATATTTAATAGTAGTATTTTTACAGAAAAACAGTTAGAAGATATATATAAAAATATATATGATGATGTGCCTATAGACTTTGTTTATTACTTAGTAAATATAATTAGATTACAGGATTTAACTATTTGTATATTTTCTAATAAAAATATTGGAGGATGTCATGATATAGATAATCTTTTTTGCTGGATGAAACCCAAATCTATAACATCATATAATACTATCTTGTCACTATGTTCAAAACCAAAAAAATATAAAGTTGATGTTATTATTGAAAATCTTACAAATATCACAACTATTAATACTTTATTATTGAGAGTATCAGGTAATACTAATGCTAGAATAGTAGTTAAAACACAGACACCATCATTTGTATTAATGTGTGAAAATATAGTATATGGTATGTTATGTGATAGTGAATACTCAGAATATGTGATTAATATGGAAAACATAGACTGCTTTACTGGTAATCTATATACCATAGATTTTACACATGACATATATTATAGTGGTATCAAATCTGCTACAGACTTGCTATCAATAAATTCGGTTGGATTTAGTTATGTTGTTAAACATATATATAAGAATTTAGATATATTAGATTTACTAAATAATTATAGTAGTTTCTATGTAGACGTTCCCCTAGTTACTACTTCAACTGGTGGAAAATATAGCAAGTTCTATAGTGATGACAATATAATAGACTACAATCTATTTTATAAGATAAGTAAAACCACATATCACAATATGTTAGATCATTTTATAGAATGTTTGGATCAGTATCCAAAGAATAAAAAATACTATTCTGATTTGTTGGACAAAACAAAACTAGAAAAGTTCTATGTCACACATATATTACCGAATTTAAAAATAGAATTTATTTATCAAAAAAAGTATATAGATTATAAATTTTATAATGAATACAATACCTTTACATTTACAAATATAGATGATAGTATAACAGATATTATTAATAACGCAATACCTAACGCACTTATATATCATCCATATCAACTTAATTATTATAGACACTATATTAATATTTCAGAAGCATTACACGATATACATGTTATACATTCTACATTAAATATAGATAACCCAATTCAAATAGATACAATATTAATATCTTATAATGATATTGATATATATGATAAATTACCAGATAACTGTATATATGCTAGCATTAATTCTAGCAAAATAAACCGTTTTTATAAAAATACTATATACTTTAGTGATAGTTACAATGACTATTTTATAATACCTATTTTAAAAGTATATTATTATTTTAGAAAGCGCTATAATATTAAAAATATCTATTTTATTAGTGATGTTAATAGTGAACTATTAGACTATCACTTATATATGTTATTAGAACAGATGGTTGATAGATCTGTATTAAAAATGGGTGATAGTAATAATTTTATTTGTGATAATAGTGTGTTAGATAAATTGCTGGAAAATATTACTTGTGATTTTCATAAATATTTTATTGATTGTGTTAAATTAGATAACATACCAAACACTAATGCTGAAACACTCATAAAACAGTTTTATAATATGGAACTAAACAAAAATAAGGAGACGCACTACAAATATATTTATCGTAATTTTTGTGAATATAGTGAAAAATATTTACCTAAAATTTTAGACATTACTGACAGTGTAACATGTAATTCATATCTAAATTGTGTATTAATAGAGATGCGTCCATTAAATTCACTAAAGTTTATTATTAAGAATTGTATTAGTAAATTTCTAAATACTGTTAGTTATACAATAGTGTGTGGAAATTTAAATTATGATTTTATAAAAAAAATAGTGGAAGAGTGGAATTTTATTAAAATAATAAAAATAGCAGAGGATAATTTAACACAAAATACATATAATAATTTACTATGCAGTCCAGAGTTTTGGAATATGCTAAGTGGAGAACGTGTTTTAATATATCAAGATGATAGTATTATATATAAGTCAAATATACATGATTTTATAGAATATGACTATATAGGAGCTCCATGGCCAGAAAACCAATGTGACAATCAAAAAAATGTTGGAAATGGTGGCTTCTCAATGAGAAATCGCCTACTATGCCAAGAAATTTGTGAAAAATATCCAAACACTTTTCCTAGTATTTGTGAAAAATTTAGTTTTTCTAAAAACACCTTGGATTTTGTAAGTAATAATAGGTTAGATACTATTCCAGAAGATGTTTATTTTTCAACAATAATGATAGAATTGGGTTATAATGTACCTAATATAGAAAAGGCTAAGGAATTTTCATGTGAATTACTATATAGTAATAATAGTCTAGGTGGCCATTGTCAATGGTTATATTATTTAAGAAATAATATAAAATATAGTTTTATAATTGATTTTACTAAACTATATAAATGTGTGGCTGTGTGTTCTCCATATAATTTTACAATTGGTGGCGGTGAAAAATATTTATCCTATATAATGAAAACTTTTATTGATATGGGTTATATTGTGATTTTTTTTAATACCACAAAAATAAGTGTATGTAATGATACTATTAAATATTATCTAGGTGAGAGTGATAGCAAGAATGTAATAGTTAGTGATTGGAACATTTTGTTCACATCTATACCAGAACATTGTATATTTGACTATATGGTTATAATGGAAAATTCCACACTGCCGGAAATTAAAGGATTTGGTAGAAAAGCCAGTATATATCACTGTCAGTTTCCATTTGATTACCAATTAGAACATAGTAATAATATTAAATCAAGTATCCTATATACATATGATCACATTATAGTGAATTCAGAATTTACTAAAAAATGGTATCAAATAACCACACTTAACCAATTTGATAGGAAAATCAAGATAGTTTATCCACCATGTGGTGATACTAATATTGTATGTAAGGTTAATAAAATAGAAAATAGTTATATTATGATTGGTCGTATATTTCCATATAATAACATGGCTAATAATAAGTATTTTGATGAGGCTATCAAAATATTTAAAACGTTACCAAATAAATATACGTTATATATTATAGGTAGTGTAAAAGATGTAATATACTATAATAATTTATTGGCATTAATAGGCAATTCTAATAATATACAAATATTAGCAGATGTTGCGGATAGTGTAAGAAATGAGTATTTGGCTAAATCAAAATATTATTTGCAACTTACTGGTATAAATGACAATAATGTGTGTTGCCAGGAACATTTTGGGATATCACTAGTAGAGGCTATTAAATATAGATGTGTTCCCATATGTTATAATGGTGGTTTTGCGCCATATATTATTAGAAATAATGGGTATTTATTTGATAGTTTGGATAGACTTAAAAACCTAATCCTTAATATAAATCCAAATATGTTATCTGAATTACCACCTACTATAGAACACTATAGTGACACACGATTTCTAACAAATTTTAAAAATATTATTACTAAGTGTAAAACAGAGTTTTGTCTATATGATATAGAACTTAATTATGGAAGTGTTTTACGAGAGTGTTTATATGAATATTTTAGTACTATATATAGTAATATATATATACCAGAACACTTTAATATATATGATAATCTAACAGGTGCGTTTTGTTTAGATAAGTTTAGATTTAGATATAATATCTATGATATGGAGGTATTACTAATGAATATGAACTTTAATCAACCAGGTGTTACTGATAGATTTATAGATGCTACATCGTTAGTTGTGCTTAGAGAACCAATTACAAGATTTATAGATCATTATTATAGTTTTGATTATGGAAACTATACTAAAAATTTATGTGATTTAGATCATAATACTATTATAACATTAATAAATAATTTTGGAAATTTAATGACACTACGTATTTCAGGCAATACTCAAAAATATAGTGACGCAGTTAACAATTTGGAACAGATTACGTATATACTTATTTATGAAAATATAGAAAATGATATTTATAAATTAGCAGACTGCTTATCTAAAAAATATAAAACACAATTTAATACGCAACGTTTTAAACATAGTCTAAAACAAAATAACAATCGCATAATAGATCAATCTGATATTAATTTTATTAAACGTTACAAATCATTTTTTGAAGATGACACAAATCTATACAATCATGGTCTAAACTTACAAAATCGTTTTAAAGAATAGGATATTCACATTACCTATTTATCACAAATATTTTATTAAATTATATGGTAGTAAGTGTAATATAAATAAATTAGAAATAATATTTTACAAAATAGTTTTTTTTAAAATAAAAGTATTTTGTAAAACTAGTTAAAATAGATGTGCTTATTTATGGTATGTTTAAGATAAATAAATATAAATTAACCAACGGAAATACCAATATAAATAGTCTACAGCTATTAAATATCACACAATACTACTTATTAACAGGTAAAACCGTATATTTAAATACTTTTGCCAACAATTTTATATTTGAACAGGGTTTAACGGAGAAACATAGTGAGCTATATCCATTACTTGTTATTAATACTACTAATAATACTCAATCTATTGTAAAACATGATGGTTTAGTATATGAGTTAATATTTCACGAACATCATAATATTAATCCTAATCATAAAAATCTGGTGTTTGATCCAAAATGGAATAATTTTTATAGTATTGAAACAATTAAAATAGAGATTAGTGGACAACTATGTACTAAAATGTTATATAACATAGACAACCGACCAGAATTTGTAATTGGTAGTAGTGAAGATATATTTGCTATGAACCATATTACTCATTTGGTGGATTTGTCTAGAAAATATTTGTTGGAAAATTTTGCCAAACATTTTGGGTTAAAAATAATAGATAATCTTGAAAATTGTAGAGAAAATAAAATACTAGTGTTTGGTATTAATGATACTTTGCCACAAAACAATACAATTTATTATATTATTTGGACTAAATATGATTATAATAATATAGGATTATTAGGTAGTCTGAAACAGAATACAAATATTAATCATCTGGTGTGTGATAAAAATCTAGTTGCGTATTTTATCCAGAATGAGATATTAACGTATACTATGGTAAATATAGATATGTGTAAATATTTAGAAATTCGTGGTAATTTTAAAGACTATGGTATTAGTCAAGTATATTTTAGTAATAAGTTGAGTTATTTACATCATTTGGCTGAGTTTTATAAATTAGGTTTTTATCAATATAAAAACCTACCAATTCTTATGGTTGGCTTATTTGTTGATAGGGATTTTGAAATAATAGATACTCATACTAACCATATATATTTACTATGGCATGGTAATGAATTTAGTGGTAATAATATGGAAGTCTTTTCTAAGAAATATACCCATGTTAAATCCTTTGCTAGTAGTAGATACATTTATAATAAGTTACTTGAATATAATATTCAGAGTATTTTAATTAATATAGATATTACCGACACCTCCTTATTTACACCATTTTCGCCAACATTAGAACAGAAATACATTTATATTTATAATGGTGTTATACAAGGAAATGAGAGTTTATATGGCGAAAATGTATATAAAACCTTGGTACGTTTATTACCAGAGTATAGTTTTATATTTAGTAATTCTGTTGGAAATCTATCTAGGTTAAATATTCAAAATATGTATAAAAAATGTTTTGTAGGATTACGGTTATCTAACGCTGGTATGGGTAATCAGATAAAAGAAATGCTGGCTATGGGTATACCAGTTATATATAATGATGATGAACACACATCAAATAATTGTGTATCATGGACTAATATTAGTGATATTGTAGAGCATATACATAAATTTTATAAACGAACACCTAAATATTTAAATGATAGGAAGTTAGAATACTGTGTTATGATTTCAGACATAGATTTGGGTATTATATCTATTAAAAGTATATGGCTTATTAATACACTTAATTCCATGGCAAATAATAATAATGTTGTATTCTATAGTAAATATAATCTAAAAATTGTAGAAGGATTATCTAACAAGGTACAAATTATCATACCACCATCTATTTTAACTGATAGTGAATTATATCAAAGTGTAAACTCCTTTTGCAAAGTGCATCGTAT
>Ga0315902_10011663_pt1 | contig 11516 bp, 10 predicted proteins | sample LakEriMetagenome_9_FD_203523 | JGI IMG/M metagenome (GOLD analysis project Ga0315902, IMG submission 203523) | Freshwater fungal communities from buoy surface, Lake Erie, Ohio, United States - Buoy 12 MA117 | ecosystem: Environmental > Aquatic > Freshwater > Lake > Lake biofilm | place: USA... | reverse complement strand
GAGGGGAAGGATTTGCCGGGTTTGGGGGGAGAGGAAACTTTGGCCGGTCGGACACGCACGGGTTCGGTCAGGGCGAGAATTTCCGGTTCGACCGGAGCGAGGCTGACGATGCGTGCGGAGGCGAGGGATTCCGAGGGGCGCGGGCGGCCGAAGGCGCGCTTGAGGGGATTGACGAAGAGACCTTCGACTAGCGCGATGGAAATCAACAGGCACACAACCATGGCGCGGCTGCGGAAGCCGCCCTTCCAGACGACCAACAAGGCGACCAGCACCATGACGGGGAACCAGAAATCCAAGCTCGAGAGCACGGCCATGAGCTTGTCGAGCCCGGGCCAACCGTGGTCAGCATTGAGGTGGAGGAAGAGTCTTTGGTCGAGCGCGGACGCCACGTGTGTTAGTGTCGTGGCAACATGGCGAAGAGACAAGGATGGACGGCGGCGCTGCTCGGGTTCGCGCTGGCGGTCACGGTGCATGCTCGGGCTGAACAACCTGATCCGCAGGAGTTGCTGCGCGAGGCGCGGATGGCTTCCACGAACAAGGAGGCGTCGGTGCGCGGGCAGTTGCGGGCGGGTAAGTTGACCACCCCGTTCACTCTCACGGTGAACTTCGGAAAGTTGCACTTTGCTTTCGAGGATCCAGCGCGCGTGCTCGAGGTTCGTTTGGATGACGAGTCGTCGGGTGTCTTCGACGCCAAAGGACGCGCGATGAAAAAGGGAATGCAGGAACCGGTTGCGGAGGGTGTTCCGGTCACGGCGGAGGATCTTTCTCTGGGATTTCTTTACTGGCCCGACGCGCAGTTGATGGGCAAGGAGACCGTGAGGACCCGCGCAGCGTGGAAGATCGAACTGCGCCCAGGCAAGCGCGGGTCGGAGTTCGCTGTGGTGCGGGTGTGGCTCGACGAGGCGAGCGGAGCCCTGCTGCGTATCGAGGGATTCGATTGGCAGGGAAAATTGCTGCGCAGGTTCGAGGTGGTGTCCGGCCAGCGCATCGATGGCCAGTGGATGCTCAAGCAAATGCGCATCGAGAAGTTCGGGCCGGAGAGCGGATCGCGTCCGATGGCGCGCTCCTATCTCGAAATTCTCGGCAAGGCCGGGTCCTGAGGTCCGCACTTTGGGGTTTTCAGGCGCCGGCAGATGACAGAGAGTCAACCGCGTGACTCCCGATCCTGTGCAGCCCACCGCATGGCAGCGCAAAATGTGGTTCGCGGCGCTGACCGCGTTGGCCATTGCCGTGCTGACCGGGTTGACGGTCTACGTCGGCAGTTTGGTGGTGAGGGGGCTCGCCTTTTTGCAACCGCTCCTCATTCCGATTGTCGTGGCGGTGATTCTCGCCTACTTGCTCGAGCCGGTGGTGGCAAGATTCTGCGCCTGGGGCATGAGCCGTTTGTGGTCGGTGCTGCTGCTCTTCGCACTTTTGGCCACGGGTGCGGCCGGCATTGTGCTTTGGGTGGCGCCGGCTATTTCGCACCAAGCCGTGGAGGTTGGTTCCTCGTTGCCCGAGTATACGGCGCGCGGCGAGAAGCTGCTGCTCGGCAGTCTCGAATGGGTGCGCGGCCTCCAGAGCCGCTTCGAGCCGTCGGCAGCTGTGGCAGAGGAGAGGACGATCCGCGACGAGGTCTGGGCCATGGCGGGCGGCTACGCGCAACGTCTGGTCGAGTGGGTGCAGGAGAGTGTTCCGGATTTTCTCGCGGCGGCCGGAAGGTTCCTGCAGCAAAGCCTCGGCGGTGTGCTCGGCGTGGCCGGTGTCGCCGTGAGTCTGCTGCTCGTGCCTCTGTTTCTTTTTTTCTTTTTGAAGGATGCCGACAGTTTGGCGCGCGACTGGCGCAAATACATCCCGCTGCCCGAATCGCCGCTGAAGAATGAGATCGCTTCGCTGGTCGAGGAGATCAACAGCTACCTCATCCGCTATTTCCGCGGGCAGTTTCTGGTCAGCATCATCGATGGGGCGCTCATCGGGGCGGCTCTGCTCGTTCTGGGAGTGAACTTCGCCCTGCTCATCGGTCTGGCCGTGGCCATTCTGGCCTTGATTCCATATTTGGGCATGCTGTTGTGCTGGATACCGGCGGTGCTGATCGCCGCGGCGCAATTCGGGGACTGGACGCATCCGCTTATCGTCACGGCCATCTTCATCGGCATGAACAACCTCGAAGGATTTTTCATTTCGCCACGGATCGTCGGAGACTCGGTGAGCCTTGCGCCGTTCACCGTTATTCTCTCGGTGCTGCTCTGGAGTCTCGTGCTCGGGGGATTGCTGGGCGCGCTGCTGGCCGTGCCGCTGACCGCGACGATCAAAGTGCTGCTGCAGCGCTACGTCTGGCACCAGCGGATCTGAACCGGCCGGCCGCACGCTCGATCAGATCCTCCCAGTGTTCGTGTCCGCGGAGAATCTCAATCTCCACGCGGAGAAAGAGCATCGGCACTTGAGGGTTGTCGATCTCGGGGAAGCGCACGGCGTCTTTTTCCGTGGTGACCAGGGCGTCGAGGGAGCGACGGTCGCACCATTCGAGGAAGCGGAGAATTTCCTTTTTGGTGAAGCGGTGGTGATCGGCGAACGATTTGGTGATCTCGACGTTTGCGCCGAGACGACGGACGCCTTCCTCGAAACTTTCCGGCCTCGCGATTCCGCTCATCGCGCCGACGTGGCGGCCTTTGAGATGATCGAGCGGGAATTTCTCCCCGGTGCGGAGATCCTGCCAATGGCGCGGCGCGTGGTCGCACTCGATGATGGCCGCGGTGGGGTTGAGTTTGCGCAGACGGGAAAGCAACGCGGTGTCCGGTTCGGATCCGCTTTTCGTCACGATGATGTAAGAGGCGCGGCGGAGATTGACCGGCGGTTCGCGCAAAGTGCCGCGGGGTAAGAGGCGCTCGTTGCCGAAGGGTGACTGGCGATCGACAAGGACGACGTCGAGACGGTGGCGCAGGCGCTGGTATTGCAAGCCGTCATCAAGCAGAAGGACATCGCTGTCAAAGTGCCGGAGCGCGTGCAATCCGCTTTTGACGCGGTCTTTGTCGACGAGCACGCAGACGCCGGGGAGATTCTTGGCCAGCATGTGCGGTTCGTCACCGGCGCGGCGGGAATCGAGCAGGACGCGGGTGCCGTCCGAGACGATGCGCGGCGGAAAAAGATCGAGGTGCTTGAAGACGCGGTTTTTCAGGCGTTGGACAAAGGGACGCGGGACGCTCTTGTATCCGCGGCTGAGGATGGCGACGCGGCGTCCGCGCCTTTGCAATTCGCGGGCCAACATCTCGGCCACGGGTGTTTTACCCGTTCCTCCCACGGTGAGATTGCCGATGCTGATGACGGGACAGCCGATTTCCTGCGCGCGGAAAACGCGTTTACGGTAAAGAGCCAGGCGTGTTTGCACGGCGCGCTCGTAGGCAAGTGCGAAGATCCCGAGGACAAATTTGAGGGCGTTGGCGCGCCCGCCTTCCTTGCGCTCAAGTATAACGTCGACCGCGTAGCGTTCGAAGCGCTCCAGGACGACGCGCATCAGTCCTCCACCCGGACACCCGTGTTGTCGGCGCCGAGAATCATGGTGCGGGCGGCGGGCAAGACGGTTCGCATGGCCTCCGCGACACGATCGGGATTTTCCAGCGCGATGCAACAGACGGCCGAGCCCGAGCCGCTGAGATAGCCGCCGAGGGCCCCGGCGGCGAGACCGGCCTCGACCGCGGGGCGAAGGTGCGGGTTGGTTTTTTCGCGATAGGGCTCATGCAACCAGTCGCGCATGGAACCGCGGAGGAGTCGATAGTCGCGCGAGGCGAAGGCGGCCGTGATGAGAGCGGCGTGGGCGACCGAGCGGACTGCATCCGAGCGCTTGATCTCGGCGGGCAGAACGCCGCGCGAGGAATCGGTGTCGATTTCGTGATCGGGGACGAGCAGCACGAAGCGCAATTCGGGGGCGATGTCGCAGCGGAAGTAAACCCCGTCCGGCCGCGCAGCGGTAAATCCGCCGAAAGCAGCAGGAGCGGCATTGTCCGGGTGCCCCTCGAGATCGGCGCAGAGCCGGTAGAGGGTGCCGGCATCAAGCGGACGTCCGTCGACTTCATTGAGCGCATGGAGGATACCGAGTCGCACCGCCACGCTACTGCCCAGGCCGCGCGAGCGGGGGATATCGCCCTCGATCGACCAAGCAAAATCGAATCCCTCGCGTCCCGAATGACGGAAATAGGCCGCAGCCGCTTCCATGACCATGGGGTCGGGTTGTCCGGCTCCTCCTCGGGTCACGCTGACGCGGTTGTGCAGGTCGAGGGCGACACCGAGGCAATCGAAACCCGGGCCGAGATTGGCGCTGGTCGCGGGGACGCGGATGGTTGCTTGGTTCATTTTTCGACCGGGGAGTTTGGCGCAAAAGTCCTTGCTGTGCATCAGAATTCCCAGAGTTTGCTTGCCGTGCGCGGGGTGGCGCGGCGAAAAAGGGCGGCTATGTCCTTGTCCCGCGAAGTTCTCACTCTGGCCGCGCGCGATGCCCGCGGCCTCGCCATCGATGCCGTCGCCGCCTGCAAGTCCGGCCACCTCGGGCTGCCGCTCGGCTGCGCGGAAATCGGAGCCGTTCTTTTCGGCGCCGCGCTGCATTACAATCCGAAGGAACCCCGCTGGCTGAACCGCGACCGATTTATTCTCTCCGCGGGCCACGGGAGCATGTTCCTTTACTCCTGGCTGCATCTGGCGGGGTACGATTTCCCGCTGGCCCAGTTGAAGAATTTCCGCCAACTGCACAGCATCACCCCGGGACATCCGGAATTTGCGGAAACGCCGGGGGTCGAGGCAACGACTGGTCCCCTCGGCCAAGGCGTAGCCAACGCGGTGGGATTCGCCATATCGGGGATGATGAGCGCCGCGCGTTTCAACACAGCGGAGCATGCCATCTTCGACCACAAGGTGGTCTGTCTGGCCGGCGACGGATGTCTGCAGGAAGGGGTGGCGAGCGAGGCCTGTTCGTTGGCCGGTCACCTTCAGTTGGACAATCTCATTCTTATCTACGACTCGAACAACGTGACGTTGGATGCGATGGCGCTTTTCACGCAGAGCGAAGACACGGGGGCGCGTTTCAAGTCCTACGGATGGGGTGTGCAAGAAGTGGATGGTCAGAACATGGAGGAATTCCTCGGAGCTTACGAAAATGCGAAAGCGGCCAAGGGCAAACCGCAACTGATCATTGCCAAGACGCTGATCGGAAAAGGTATTCCCGAGGTGGCGGGTACGAGTAAGGCTCACGGGGAGGGCGGAGTGGCCTTCGCCGAGGCGGCGCGAAAGGGTCTTGGATTGCCGGAGGAGAAATTCCATGTCTCTCCGGAGGTGACGGAATATTTCGCGCGCCATGCGGCTGAACTGGAGTCGGCTTATGCGCAATGGCAGACGCGCTTTGCCGCCTGGAAAGCGGGCAACCGGGACTTGGCCACGGAGTTGGAGGATGCGTTGGCCAAAAAGACGCCCGATCTTCTCAAGTGTATCCCGGATTATCCCGCCGATGCGCCCGATGTGGCCACGCGCAAGGCGGGCAGCGAGGTGCTCCAGCACGTGGCCAAGGCCATGCCTCTGGTTATCAGCGGCAGTGCCGACCTGCACGGCTCGACGCTCAATTACATCAAAGACGGCGGCGATTTCGACGCGCGCAATCATGCGGGACGCAACATTCGCTACGGAATCCGGGAGCACGGCATGGCCGGCATTCTCAACGGCATCGCTTACGACGGAATCTTCCGCGCGAGCGGGGCGACCTTTCTGGTTTTTTCGGATTACGCGCGTCCTTCGATCCGTGTGGCCGCGCTTTCCCACCTACCGGTTGTCTATATCTTCACGCACGATTCGGTGGGCGTGGGCGAGGACGGTCCGACGCACCAACCGGTCGAGGCGGTGGCTGCGCTGCGGGCTATTCCGAATCTGGACGTGATTCGTCCGGCCGATCCGGCGGAGACCGCGGGCGCCTTCGCCGCGGCCTTCGAGCGGACGGACGGACCCACGCTGTTGGCTTTGAGTCGTCAGAATTTGCCCACCCTGCGGGAAATTCCGGAACAGGCGGCACGCGAAGGCGTCTTCCGTGGCGGTTACATCGCGCGCAAAGAGTCCGCGAAGCTGGATCTCATCCTTCTTGCCACGGGCAGCGAACTGCAGTGGGCCATGGAAGCCGCGGGCAAGCTGGGCGCCGGGGTGCGTGTGGTTTCGTTGCCCTGCTTCGAGCGGTTCAAGAGGCAGTCGCAATCTTATCGCGACGAGGTTCTGCCGCCCGCGTGCGAACGGCGCATTTCCATCGAGGCGGGGGTGACTCAACCTTGGTATGAATTTGTCGGGCCGCGTGGCGCTGTTATCGGCATCGATCGTTTCGGGCTGAGTGCTCCCGGCGGGACGGTTTTGAAGACATTGGGGATCAGCACGGATGCCATTCTCGAGGCGGCGAGCAAGCTGCGGAACTGACCCGGGACGATGCGGTTGCTCGTTCTCTTACTCTCGATGGCTACCGCTGCGACAACGGTTCCGGCGCAGGGCGCCGAGGAGACGGACGAGTTTGTGCCTCAGTGGGCCAAGCATGCGGTCTGGTATCAGATTTTTCCCGAGCGCTTCCGGAACGGGGATGAATCCAACGATCCGAAGAAGAAAGACATCGAGGCAGCGTATCCCCACGAACCGGATGCGGACTGGCAGATCCATCCGTGGACATCCGATTGGTACAAGCGGCAGCCTTGGGAAAAGTCGGACCGCTGGCCCTTCCACGCCCTGATTCAACGACGCCGGTATGGAGGAGATATCCGGGGCATCATCGACAAGCTCGGCTACCTCCAGGATCTCGGGATCAACGCGATTTATCTTAATCCGGTTTTCGATTCGCCCTCGTCTCACAAATATGACGGCCTGAGTTACCATCATATCGACCCGAACTTCGGGCCGGATCCGGAGGGGGACCGCAAAATGATGGCGAAGGAAACACCCGGCGATCCCGCCACTTGGGTTTGGACGTCGGCCGACAAACTTGTGCTCAAGCTGATCAAAGAAGCTCACGCGCGGGGTATTCGCGTCATTTTCGACGGCGTCTTCAACCACATGGGTTGGACGAGTTGGCCGTTCATGGACGTGAGGAAAAAGCAGCAGGACTCGCCGTATGCCGATTGGTTCATGGTCAACTCATGGCGGGACGACAAGACCGGCGCTAAATTCGACTACGAGGGTTGGTTCGGTCACCACACGCTGCCAGAGTTCCGCGAGGACGAGGAGGGGATCGTGGCGGGTCCGCGCGATTACATCTTCGCCTCGACCCGGCGCTGGATGGATCCGGACGGCGACGGGGATCCGTCCGACGGCATCGACGGCTGGCGGCTCGATGTGGCTTTTTGTGTCGGTCATCCCTTTTGGAAAAAGTGGCGCAAGGTGGTCAAAGGGGTGAATCCGGAGGCCTACGTGACGGCCGAGTTGATCGATCCGGTGCCGGCCTTGAAGCCGTATCTGGAGGGCGACGAGTTCGATGCGGTGATGAACTACAACTTCGCCTTCGCCTGCTCCGACTATTTCGCCGACGACAAAAAGCGGATCAAAACGAGCGAGTTCGACCGCAAACTGCGCGAGCTGCGGGAGGCCTTTCCTCCGGGGGTGGCCGAGGTGCAGCAAAACCTGTTCGGCAGCCATGACACCGACCGCATCGGCTCGCACATCGTCAATCGTGACAACGAGGAGTCGAGCAACTGGCAGTCTTATTTCGCTTTCTCCAAGGTGGAGAACGGCAAATACGATCCGCGCAAGCCGACGGAGAAGGAACTGGAGTCGCAAAAACTTTTCGCCGTGCTGCAGATGACTTACGTCGGAGCGCCGATGATTTACTACGGCGATGAGGTGGGTATGTGGGGGGCGAACGACCCGGATTGCCGCAAACCAATGGTATGGGACGACATGGTCTACGAAGACGAGGTGACGTTGCCGGACGGATCGCGGAAAAAATCAGGCGACAAAGTGGAGGTGAATCGCGACCTTTTGGCGCACTACAAAAAGCTCATCGCCTTGCGCAATGAGTTGCCCGCGCTGCGCACGGGAGGCTTCGAGACGATTCTCGTCGACGACGACAGGCAGCTTTACGGATTCAAGCGCGCACTCGAGGGCGAGGAAGTTATTGTTGTGCTGAATAATTCGGAGGAATCGCAGGAGGCTGCACTTCCGGCAGGTGGCGCTTGGGAGGATGGACTCTCCGGCAAAGTCGTCGGCAAGGCCGAAGTAGACGGCCTGAAGGTCGCGTTACCGCCGCGCGGGGCAGTCGTGCTGGTGAAGCGCTAGTGCCGTCCGCTTAGGTGGATCGTGCCGTCCCGGCACGATTTTGCAGCGGATTCATCGCGCCGGGACGGCGCGATCCACCATCGGTGCAGGTGTCCTGCTAGAAAAAGAATGGTATGCCTTGGGCGGCAAAGGCTGCTTTTTCCTCGGCGAGAAAGCGGTCGGACAGCTTGTCGAATCCGCCGTCGGCGCGGTATTTGGCGAGGAATGCGTTCACCTGGGCAAGGAGATCAACGTCCCCTTGGCGCAAGGCAATGGCCCATGATTCGGTCTGCAGCGGAGCGAGGAGGGCGCGGGTGGTATCCGGGTTGCGCTTGTTGTTCTGAAATACGGACATCTGGTCGTAGATGAAGGCGGTTGCCTTACCTTGGGTCACTTCGACCACGCAGGCGCTTTCTTTATCCAAGGTGAGAAGGCGGGCATTCTTCAGATTTTTCCGCGCGAAAACCTCGCCGGTGGTGCCTTGGCGGACAACGACCGTGTTTCCGGGTTGGTCGATATCGGCCAAACCGGTTGTTTTCGAGGAGGCGGGAACGAGAGCTCCTAGACCTGTGGTGAGGTAGGGATCGGAGAACGCGACTGCCTTGGCCCGCTCGGGCGTGGCGGTCATCGAGGAAATGATGAGGTCGATCTTGCCTGACTTGAGAGCCGGGATCAGTCCGGTGAAGGGAATGTTTTCGATTTTGAGCGGGCGGCCGAGTTCGGCAGCGAGGGCGCGGGCCATCTCGACGCTGACGCCTTGCGGTTGGCCGTCGGGTCCGATGCTTTCGAAAGGAGGGTAGGAAAGTTCCATGCCAACGCGAAGGGGTCCGGCGGCCTGCAAGGCGGCGGAGAGGAGGAAGATAATTACGGCGGGAAGTTTCACGGGAATTTCGGCTGGTCTGGGTCGGAAGGTTGCGGACAAACTGCACGACTATGCTTCAAGAGTTCAAAACATTTATCGCCAAGGGGAATGCCATCGACCTCGCCGTGGGTGTGGTGATCGGCGCGGCGTTCGGAAAAATCGTCACCTCGGTCGTCGACGACCTCATTATGCCGTTGATCAGTCTGCTTCTCGGCAAAGTCGATTTCAGCCAACATTTCGTCAGTCTCGACGGCAAGAGCTACGCCACGCTGGCGGCCGCGCAGGAAGCGGGAGCCGCGACGCTCAATTACGGCAACTTCATCACCATCGTGATCCAATTTCTGATCATTGCCTGGGCCATCTTTCTTTTGGTCAAAGGGATCAACACCCTGAAGCGCGAGGAGGCGGCGAAACCGGCCGCAGCGGAACCGCCGGCTCAGGAGAAATTGCTGGGCGAAATCCGCGACCTGCTCAAACAGCGGTCGTAGAGCGGTTTCCGAAACGTCGTAGCCCCTCTACTCTGGTTGAGCGCCGCCCATGACCTTGCGTCACGGGAGCGCAACAGACCTCTTCCCGTCGGACGGGACAAGCCCGTCCGCGCGGGCAACCCATCTAAACCGCGAGGGCAAAGCCGCGCACGAAGAGCGTCTCGTCTTCGCGAGCGGCCAGCACTTCCACATCGGCAAAGGCAGTCAAGGCCGCGCGCACGACGGACACGGCAAGCTGGGGTTCGTTGCAATCGCGGCTCAAGTGTCCCAAGACCACGCGGCGCAGGGCGTGGGTCGCAGAGCGCGCCGCGAGGTCCGCGGCGCTGGTGTTCGAGAGGTGTCCGTGCGGCGAGCGGATGCGCTGCTTGATGGAGAGCGGGCGTTTGGTGTCGCGTTGGAGCAAGTCCTCGTCGTGGTTCGCCTCGATGAAAAGACAGTTGACCCCGGTAACGTGGTGGACCACCGAGTGGTTGACGTGGCCGAGGTCGGTGAGAACAGCGAGCGATGCCTCCGCCGCGCGAATGGTGAACCCTACCGGGTCGGCCGCGTCGTGAGGCACGGAAAAGGCCGTAATTTCGAGTGCTCCCACGCTGAAGGTGCTGCCGGAGGAAAAAATGCGCCACGCGGCTGATTCGTTGCGCCGATCCTGCGAGCGCACCTCGTCGGCGGTAAGGCGGGTGGCGTAGACGGGGCACTGCATCTTGCCGAGGAGGGCGGGCAGGCCGCGGGCATGGTCACCGTGCTCGTGGGTGAGGAGAATGGCCTCGATTTCGCCCAGTGCGATTCCGGCGGCATCGAGGCGGGCGAGGGTTTTGCGGGAGCCTAGTCCGGCGTCAATCATCACCGTGGTCCCCGCGGCGCGCAGAATGGCCGTGTTTCCGCTGCTGCCGCTGCCCATGACGAAGAGTTCCACGCTCAGGGATCGTAGCGGGCAGGCGGGGCGGCGGCAAATGCCACGTGTTTCCGGGTTGGCCAAAGCCCGCGGCGGCGGCTACTTTTCCGCGCCGTGCAAGAATATCACCGATTGCTCAAGTTGGTCATGGAACGAGGGAAACCGCGCACCGACCGCACGGGCACCGGGACGATCGGGGTGTTCGGGGCGCAGGCCCGCTTCGACCTGCGGGAGACCTTTCCCGTGGTGACGACCAAGAAGCTGCACCTGCGGTCGATCATTCACGAATTGCTCTGGTTCTTGCGGGGCGAGACGAATGTCAAATATCTGCACGACCACGGCGTCACCATCTGGGACGAATGGGCCGACGAAAACGGCGAACTCGGACCGATCTACGGTTACCAATGGCGCAGTTGGCCTCAGGCCAATGGCGGGTCGGTCGACCAGATCGCGGAGGCGGTGCGGTTGATTCGCGAGCAGCCCGATAGCCGCCGCATCATCGTCTCGGCGTGGAACCCGTCCGATCTGCCGCGCATGGCTTTGCCTGCTTGCCATGCATTGTTCCAGTTTTATGTGGCCGACGGGGAATTGAGCTGCCAACTCTACCAGCGCAGCGCGGATCTTTTCCTCGGTGTGCCTTTCAACATCGCTTCCTACGCTTTGCTCACGCTCATGATGGCGCAGGTGACGGGACTCAAGCCGGGTGATTTCGTCCACACTTTCGGCGATTTGCACATTTACTCGAACCACATGGAGCAGGTTCGCGAACAATTGTCGCGCGAACCGCGTCCATTGCCGCGCATGCGGCTGAATCCGGCGCGAAAGCAACTGGAGGAGTTTGTTTTCGAAGATTTCATCCTCGAGGGTTACGATCCGCATCCGGCGATCAAGGCGCCCGTCGCAGTATGATCGCGGTAGCGGCCATGGCGACCAATCGCGTCATCGGCGCGGATGGGAAAATCCCGTGGCACTTGCCCGAGGATCTGCGGTGGTTCAAGGAGCTGACCATGGGAGGGACTTTGTTGATGGGGCGGGTCAC
>Ga0315902_10011657_pt1 | contig 11519 bp, 4 predicted proteins | sample LakEriMetagenome_9_FD_203523 | JGI IMG/M metagenome (GOLD analysis project Ga0315902, IMG submission 203523) | Freshwater fungal communities from buoy surface, Lake Erie, Ohio, United States - Buoy 12 MA117 | ecosystem: Environmental > Aquatic > Freshwater > Lake > Lake biofilm | place: USA... | reverse complement strand
GCGGTTTTGGAACCATCAACAACAACTCACCTCTTTATGTAATCGATGGTGTTCCTACCCAAGGTACCTTGAACAACATCAACCCTTATGACATCGAATCGATGCAGGTGTTGAAAGATGCTTCTGCGGCATCCATCTATGGTGCCCGTGCTGCAAATGGTGTTGTGATCATCACCACCAAAAGAGGCAAGTCTGGTGATCCCAAAATCACTTTTGATTATTATACGGGCCAACAGGCTCCCGGTAAATTCCTGGATCTGTTGAATGCACAGGAATTGGGTCAATACCTCTTCAAAGCTGACGTTGGTGCTGGTAAATCACCCTGGGTTGCATCTCCTTCTGCTCAATATCGTTTTGACCAGAATGGCGGCGTCACCATGGCTGACTTCATTTATCCAAATGTGTTTGGATCCCTGCCAGCCAACTTTACCTATACCAATGATATTACCGATCCTCAGTTGGGTGTTACCAAGTACAACATCAACAAAGCCAACAAAGCGGGTACTGATTGGTATGATGCTATTTTTGATCCAGCCCCGATCTCCAACTACCAAGTAGGTGCTTCCGGTGGAACTGCCAAAGCCAAGTATGCGTTTTCAGCAAACTACTTTAAGCAAGATGGAATTCTGCGATTCACCGATTATGAGCGTTTCTCAGTTCGTGCCAATACAGAATTTACACAGGGTAAGTTTACCGTTGGAGAGAACCTTACTGTTTCTTATGATGAGCGTGTAGGTATCGGCAATAATAGTGAGAGTAATCCAATCTCTTTGGCCTATCGTATTCACCCCATCATTCCTGTATTTGACATTACAGGTGGTCCGGCTTATTTTGGTGGTACCAACACCTCCCCTTGGTTGGGATTTGGTGGTCCTCGTGGTGTAAACCTGGGTAACGCTACCAACCCATTGGCTGAACTTTTCAGGGCCAAAGACAACAAAACCATCACGACAAACATATTCGGCAATGCTTTTGCTGAATATGCGATCAATAAGAACCTCAAGGCAAGGACCAGCTTTGGTTTGGAATACACGAACGGTAACCGCTCGGAGTATTTCATGAGAAATATTGAAGCTTCCGAAGCCAGGAATACCAATACGCTCAATGTATTCAATAACTTCAGCTCAGCTTGGACCTTGTACAATACCTTGAACTATAACAAAACCTTTGCTGAAGACCACGAAGTGAATGTGTTGGTGGGTACCGAAGCTGTTTCTACTTACAGTGTAGGTTTCCAGGCCAGCCGCTCCAGCTTTGCCTTCGATGACATTGATTATCGTTACCTAAACGCAGGTTCTGCTTCCGGTTTGAGCAACGGAGGTGCAGGTGCGATCAGAACAAGACTTTTCTCTCAGTTCGCCAAAGTAAACTATGGCTACAAGAATTGGCTTCTTGCTGACTTCACTGTTCGTCGCGACGGTTCTTCCCGTTTTTCTGCAGCCAATCGCTATGGTATCTTCCCTGCGGGTTCTGTGGGCGTACGTCTGACCGAACTAAAGGCTCTCAACAACCTGAGCTGGCTGGATGACCTGAAAGTAAGGGCCGGTTGGGGTAAAACCGGAAACCAGCTGATCCCTAACGTATACAATGCCTTTACCATGTATACTGCTGATCCAGGAAACAATGGTTATGATATCAACGGAACCGGTACCTCCATTGTAGGTGGATTTGACCTGACCCAGTTTGGAAACCCCAACGGTAAATGGGAAACATCTACATCACTCAACGTAGGTTTTGATGCGAGTTTGTTGCGCAACCGTTTGGAAGTGGTATTCGACTGGTATAACAGAACTACCTCTGACATGCTGGCACAGATCGCTGTTGCCCGTGCACAGGGTGTGGCTACATTGCCATTTACCAACATCGGTGAGATGCGCAACAGGGGTGTTGACCTCAATTTGAACTGGACAGACAAAGCATTGAACGGCCAGCTTCGTTACTCAATCGGTTTTAACATCAGCCATTACAGAAATGAGGTGTTGAAATTGAACAACGATCCCAATGCAACCGTGTTCGGTTTTACAACGCGTCTCCCATCGATCACTGCTACCAGAAGAGGCTATCCAATTGCCAGCTTCTTTGGTTATTATGTAGACGGTATCCTCAATGCACAACAGGCTGCTACTGCTCCTAAGTTTGGTACTTATACCCGTGAAGGGGTGTTCAATTTCAGGGATATCAACAAAGACGGTGTGATCACTGCGGCCGACCGTGATTTCGTTGGGAACCCACACCCTGACTTTACCTATGGTATCAACCTTTCTGCAGGTTACAAGAACTTCGATCTGGCCATCTTCGCACAAGGTGTGCAGGGCAATGAGATTTTCAACTATGTTCGCTATTGGACTGACTTCAACGTGTTCCAGGGCAACAGGTCGAAGAGAATGCTGTATGAGTCCTATGGAAATACAAGCAATCCTAAATTGCCTCGTTTGAATTCAAGTGACGCATCCTCTCAGCAGGTTTCATCCTACTTCCTGGAAGATGGTTCCTACCTTCGCTTGAGGAACGTTCAGTTGACCTACACCGTACCCAACAACATCATGAAGAAAGTTGGCATTGCAGGTGCGCAGATCTATATCCAGGGACAAAATATCCTGACGTTGACACAATACACCGGTTTGGATCCCGATATCAACTTGCGTACTTCAGGTGCAGACAACCAGGATATTCACATGGGTATCGACGAAGGAGCCTATCCTGTTGCCAAATCTTTCCTCTTTGGTGTACGTCTTAAATTTTAATTCAAACGCAACTGTAAAACAACATGTATATGAAAAAGATAAAATTTCTACTTCTTCCGCTGGTCATAGTCATGGCTGTCGGTTGTCAGAAATTCTTTGAGGTTGGACCACAGGGAGTTGCTACTTCTGCACAGCTGAAAAGCAAGGCAGGTGTGAATGCTCTTTTGATTGGTGCTTATTCTCTGTTGGATGGCATTGGTGCTGGTACAACAGGTTGGCATGCAGCCGTATCCAATTGGGTATATGGCGGTGTCGTATCGGATGACGCTTATAAAGGAACAGATGCAGGTGATCAGCCTGAGCAATCCTTCCTTGAGCAATACAACTGGGTTTCTGATAATACCCATCTCCGCGGTAAATGGCAGCATTCATATGACGGTGTAGCCCGCTGTAATGAGGTGATCCTTACCGTCACTGATCCTGATGTAAAAGACATGACCGATGCAGAAAAAGCGCAGGTCATCGCACAGGCTAGGTTCCTGAGAGGTCACTATCATTTCGAAGCCAAAAAAATGTGGAACAATGTTCCCTACATTGATGAGAAGATCTACAAGCCCAACGATCCTACAGGTGTTTTGATTGGAAATACCACGAATATTTGGCCTCAGATTGAAGCAGATTTCAAATTTGCTGCAGACAACCTGCCTGCTACTCAGTCCCAGAGAGGTCGTGCTACTCAATGGGCTGCCAAGTCTTACTTAGCCAAAGCTTACCTTTTCCAAAAGAAATGGGCTGAAGCAAAGGCCTTGTTGCTGGATGTTTACAACAATTCTGGCAGAAGCCTGGTAGACAACTATCACGACAATTACAGAACAGTAACCAATAACAACCGTGAATCCATCTTTGAAGTACAGTTCTCTGTGAACGACGGTACTACCGGAAACAACGGTAACCAGGGTGATGTATTGAACTGGCCTTATGCTGGTAACTCTCCTGGTCGTGGTTGCTGCGGATTCTATCAGCCTTCCCATAACCTGGTGAATGCATTCAAGACAGATGCCAATGGACTTCCATTGATTGGCAATGCTGCTGATGGTAGCCAGGATACTTACAACAATGTAGATCTACCCAGCGACCAGGGTATTAGCTTTACGGTTCCCTATACTGCAGACCTGAGTGTTCCTGTTGATACTCGTTTGGACTGGACAGTGGGTAGAAGAGGAGTTAAGTTCTTGGACTGGGGACCCCATCCTGGAAGCTCCTGGATCCGTGACCAGGCTTATGCCGGTCCATTCAGTGGTAAAAAATGGATGTACTACCTCGCAGAAGAAAACTCTACTACACACGCAACGGCGAGACGCTCAGTTAACAATAACTTCCGCGTGATCAAATTTTCACATGTCATCCTTTGGTTGGCGGAGTGTGAAGCTGAACTGGGCAACCTTGCGCAGGCTGAAACCTATGTGAACCTGATCCGCAACAGGGCCAAGCGTTCTGCTCCCCAAGATGCTGCTGTAAATGTGAAGGTTGAACCCTATACTACCGGAACATTTGCTACCCGTGGACAGGGCTTTGCCATCAATGCCGTTCGCATGGAACAACGCCTTGAGTTTGCAATGGAAGGAAACAGGTTCTTTGACCTGGTTCGTTGGGGTATCGCTGAGAAAGTATTGAATGCCTATGTTGCCAAAGAAGGAATTTCCGGAACTGACACCAATGGCAGAACTTTCTCCAAGCGCAACTACCTTGCTGGTAAGGTGTTCTTGGCCAAGCACAATTATTTCCCCATCCCTCAGGATGAGATCCTCAACTCTCAGAAGGATGGTAAGTCTGTACTTACCCAGAATCCTGGTTACTAATACTGGATTCGATCATATGATAAAGGCTGTCCATTTGGACAGCCTTTATTTTTACTTTGATAGTTATACTTTCCGTTGGATTTTTCAATGATCTAATCCAGGTTCATGAGCTGTTCAAATAACTTTTCGAATTCCGGTTCTGCCTTGCTTAGTTCTGATTGAATCTGCTGGTATTTTTTTTCGGCTTCATTGAATTTGTTCCGATCAGAGTAAATGGAAGGGTCGGCCAGAGATGCCTCGGCAGCTGTTTTTTCATTTTTCAAACGATTTACTTTTGTTTCCATCTCGTCAAACAATCGTTGAATCCTTTTCTTTTCTTTTTGCTTTTCCTTGTCGATGGGGGTATTCTGAACACTCTCTACCACTTTTTGTACGACACTTTTTTCTTTGACTTCAACTGTTGAACTTGATTCTCGCCCTTTGTCCCTTGTACCTTGTCCCTCATTTCCTTTTCCCTGTAAAGCCATCCTTTCCTTCCATTCAACCCACTCGGTATATCCACCTTTGAATTCAACGATCTTGCCATCAATGATCTCCCAGATTTTGTTGGCTGTTTTGGAGATGAAATATCGGTCGTGGCTCACCAGAATCAAACTGCCTTCGTATTTGTCCAACGCCTCTGCCAGCAGATCAACAGAATGCATGTCCAGGTGGTTCGTAGGTTCATCCAGCATCAGGAAATTGGATTTGCTGATGATGGTCTTGGCCAGGGCCACACGGGCTTTTTCACCCCCGCTTAATACTTTGATCCTTTTATCAACATCATCACCGCCAAACAAGAAACAACCCAATACAGTTCGCAATTCCATATCCGTCTTCTTGCTCCCCGCCATTTGCAATTCCTCCAGAACAGTATGGGAGAGGTTGAGGGATTCGAGCTGGTGCTGGGCATAAAAGCTTTCTTCCACGTTGTGCCCCCAGGCACGCTCTCCATCAAAAGTTTCTCTGCCACCGATGATGCGCAGCAGAGTAGACTTACCCTTGCCATTGGCACCGATCAAAGCGATCTTGTCACCTCTTTCAATCTCTCCATCAGCCTGATCAGTGATTTCAATGTTCCCGAATCGCTTGGAGACTTGCCGCAGGGTACAGATAACCTTGCCCGGGGTCTTGTCGACATTGAAGTTCATGCGGATATTGGGTCTTTCGATGCTGGCTTCTTCCACACGCTCGATCTTGTCAAGGCGTTTCTGTACACTCTGTGCCTGAGCAGCCTTGGAGGCTTTGGCCTTGAAACGTTCGATGAATCTTTCCTGTTGTCGGATAAAATCCTGCTGGTTTTCAAAAGCCCTTTGCTGCATTTCCAGTCGAACCAGCTTCTCCTTCTCGTAGTAAGAATAGTTGCCGGAGTATATATGCAGCTTTCTTTGGTACAGCTCCACTATTTTGTTTACCATGCGATCCAGGAAAAACTTATCGTGGCTCACAATCACCACAGCTCCCTGGTAGTGGATCAGGTATTTCTCAAGCCACTCGATAGAGGGAAGGTCCAAGTGGTTGGTCGGTTCGTCCAACATCAGCAGATCGGGCTGCATGAGAATCATTTTGGCGAGCAGCACACGCATCCTCCAACCACCGCTGAATTCTTTATAGGGTCTGGATAAATCAGACTGACTGAATCCCAGTCCATGCAATACATCTTCTGTCTTATGGTCAATGTTGTAGCCATCCAGCACATCCATCTCATGCAGAAGATCAGTATACTGGATCAGCTTTTTCTCATCTTCCCCTTTTTCCAGTTCTTCCCCCAGTCTTTCGATTTCCTTTTGGATAAAGAGGACCCTTTCAAAGGCTCCCATTGCCACCTGTAAGATGCTTTCTTCTGTATCGAAGCTCAGCAAATCCTGGTGTAAATAACCAATGGTTGTTGACCGGCTTCTTTCCACTGTTCCGGCACTGGGCAAGTATTCACCGGCAAGCAATTTGAGGAGGGTCGATTTACCGGTTCCATTGTAACCGATCAAACCGATCCTGTCACCGGGATGGATATGCCATGTGGCCTCTTCCACAATAGCCCTCGCACCAAATTCAAAAGTCAGATCCTGTAATCCTGCCAGCATAATATATTCTTGCGGCGCAAAGTTAGCACAATCTGCTCTTCTTGCTGAACTTTGCATCCTCAATAATGTTATGGTAGGCGTGAGACTTGTATTTATATTTTTCTTTCTTTTCCTTTCTCTCCATACTTTTTCTCAAAAAAAGTACACCATCAGTGGCTATGTCCGTGATTCCCTGAGCCGTGAAACCCTTATCGGTGCAACGATTCAGACGGAAAATTCAAGCAAGGGTATCAATACCAATGCTTATGGTTATTTCTCCATAACCCTACCGGAAGGGGAATATAAAATGATTGTTTCTTTCGTGGGTTATTTTCCTCTGGAGCAAACCATCCATGTAAAGTCAGATCAGCAAGTCAATTTTTCCCTCCTTTCAAAATCCAGTCTTTCCCAGGAGATCGTTATTTCCAGCAGAAAAAAAGATGCCAATGTGCGCAATGCTCAAATGGGACAGATTGATCTGACTACTTCCAAAATGAAATCCCTTCCGGTTATTTTCGGCGAGATCGATCCATTGAAAACGCTGCAGCTTTTCCCAGGAGTAACCAATGCAGGGGAGGGTAACAGCGGTATTTATGTAAGGGGTGGTGGACCTGATCAGAATCTTATTTTACTGGATGATGCGGTGGTATATAACACAGGTCACCTTTTTGGTTTCTTCTCTATTTTCAATGGGGATGCCATCAAGAATACCAGTCTGATCAAAGGGGGTATGCCAGCACAATACGGCGGCAGATTGTCCTCCGTACTGGATATCTCTATGAAGGACGGAAACATGAAAAAGTTTCAGGCCGAAGGGGGGATTGGTACTATCGCATCCCGTCTTTCTATACAGGGACCGATCAAGAAGGACAAATCTTCTTTTATGATCTCCGGAAGGAGAACCTATATTGATGCACTGGTAAAGCCGTTCATCAAAAAAGGAAGTCAGTTTTATGGATCCGGCTATTACTTCTATGACCTGAACACCAAGTTTAACTATCGGTTCTCCGATAAAGACCGCCTTTACATCAGTGGTTATTTTGGAAGGGATGTATTTGATTTTAAGAACAACCAGCGTCAGTTCAATGTGAGCATTCCCTGGGGAAATGCCACCATGACGGCCCGTTGGAACCATGTTTTTGATCAAAAACTTTTTATGAATACCACCCTGCTCTACAACGATTACGATTTTGCATTGGGGGCACTCCAGAACAACTTTAATTTTACCTTGAGCAGCGGTATAAGAGACCTAAGCTTGAAAACCGATTTCGATCATTACTTAACACCGGAACATAAGTTGAAATATGGTGCAGTTTTCATCAATCATCGTTTTTCGCCATCGGTGGTTTCTGGCCGGCAAGACAGTGTGGTATTTCAGCCAAACAACGCCCAGTTGAAATATGCCAGAGAAGTAGGATTGTATGCGCAAGACGACTGGGATATCAGTGACAAACTGAAACTAAATTATGGACTGCGCTGGAGCGGTTTTCAACAGGTGGGTCCTTACGATAGATATATCACCGACAACAATGGTAACCGACTGGATAGCATTCAGTATGCCAAAGGGCAACAACTGAAATTTTATCACGGACTCGAACCAAGGGCAACCCTAAGGTATAGTGTGGATAATGTTTCATCTTTCAAGGCGTCCATTACCAGAAACCGACAATACATCCATCTCGTGAGCAACGCCGGAACAACCCTTCCGACGGATGTTTGGGTACCGAGCACCTTCAGGGTCAAGCCACAGCTTTCCTGGCAATATGCAGCTGGATATTTCAGGAATTTTAAAGACGATACCTGGGAGACCTCCGTTGAACTGTATTTCAAATCAATGGACAATCAGATTGAATACAAAGAAGGATATACACCTTCCATCAAAGATCCGGAAGAGGAATTTGTTTTTGGAAAAGGATGGAGTTATGGTGCCGAGTTTTTCATCAACAAGACCAAGGGTAAATTCACGGGATGGGTGGGTTATACCCTGGCCTGGTCCTGGAGAAAATTCCCTGATCTGAACAAAGGAAATCCTTATCCCGCTAAATTTGACCGCAGACATGATCTTTCAGTCGTGGGTATGTATGAGTTAAATCAAAAATGGAAATTATCGGCTGTTTTTGTCTACGCGACTGGAAACGCCACATCATTGCCTGAAAAATTTTATCTGGTTGAAGGGGTGCTCACCCAACAGTTTTCATCGATCAATCAATACCGGTTGGCACCATATCATCGCCTGGATTTGTCTGCTACCTATAACCCGATTTCTGAAAAGCCCAAAAAGGTTAAAAGCAGCTGGTCTTTCAGTTTATACAATGCATATAGTAGGCAGAATCCTTATTTTCTTTATTTTGATCAGACGGGTAGTGCCTTTGCAGGAACATTAAGGGTGCAAGCCAAACAGGTGTCATTGTTTCCTGTCATCCCTTCGGTGACCTATAATTTCAAATTTTAATTCCGCTACCTATCTTTCAGTTTGAATCGAATGGCCCTGCTGATATGCTGGGTGGAACTGATTTTGAATTCTTCCTTTATACCATTGATGGTAACGATCATGATGGCAGTATTGGGTGGGAGCGTTCCTTCACTCTTGGCGTACATGATGAGATCATATACCTTCTCTTTACCGTCTATGGTAAGATCGATCGTGATCGGCTTTTCGGTTAGCAATTTTTCCGGGATAAGTAATTTATCATTTAAGAAAATCATGACCGTGTCACCATCGATCTGACCATAATCATATATCTCGATTTTTACGGTAGTTGGTGCAACATCAAATGTTTTGATGATCTCATAGCTTCTTTTGGTGATCTTATCCTTCAGTGGAGCTGTATCCGTTTTTACTGTGTTTTGTCCGCTTTTTTCCGTGATGGGATTTTTGTTGGCAGGGTTTTCCTTTGGATTGTTTTTTGTATCGCTACTGATATTATCAGCTTGTTTGGAATTTTTATCGGTTGGTTCATTTCTTGGAATGGCTTTGCGTTCCAATGAGGTTAAGCCACTACCACAGGTACTGCCCTTTTCGAAGGGTTTCCATTTGCCAATCAACAATTCTTTGTCTTTTTGTTTGAAATAAGTTAGTTGGTGTGATTGCAAACAATTTTGGAAATCGGGAGGGGTGTTCGTCTTCAGCGTTTCAACTTCATTTACAGTAAGCGATTTGCTTCCAGGCTCATATTGACCCTTTAGTTTGCAAATGACATAATATCTTTTTCCAGAAATGCTGAAGTAAGTGTAAGAATGACCACTGATTTGTTGTCCATTCATTTCTATTTCCAAGACATAATTGGTTTTGATTCCCCTTGGATCAGTTGCATCACCAAAATCTCCGATCCATTGTCCGCTTAGCTTCTGAGCTTTTACCTCTAAGCTTAGCAAAGCAATCGCGCCCAATATGAAAAGCCAACTGTAGCGTAGATTTGTACTCAAATTCATCTTTATTTTAAGGACTCTTGCAAATTATTGTGAATTGAATGGGGGCTTACCCAATACTTCGTTAAATTTGCAATTGTCCACGATTTGAACCTGAGTAACATGATAAACATACAATTTCCGGATGGTGCTGTTAGACAATATGAGGCTGGTGTATCACCCATGGCCATTGCAAAGTCAATCTCTGAGGGGTTGGCCAGGAAGATGATTGCTGCCAGCATAAATGGTGTTGTCTCCGATGCTTCCACACCATTGCAGGCTGATGCCAGTATAAAATTACTTACCTGGGATGATGCTGATGGTAAATCTACCTTTTGGCACTCCTCTGCACACCTTTTGGCAGAAGCAGTTGAAGCTACTTTTCCCGGAGTTAAATTTTGGGTGGGACCAGCTGTAGATCGCGGTTTCTACTATGACATGGATCTGGGCGATAAAAGCATTTCTGAAGAGGATCTGATCAGTTTGGAAAAAAAGATGGGGGAGCTCTCTAAGAAAAACAGTGAATTTATCAGGAAAGAAGTAGCCAAAAACGAAGCCATTGCCTATTTCACAGAGAAGGGTGATGAATATAAATTGGACCTTCTCCAGGGATTGACTGATGGCTCTATCACTTTCTATACACAAGGTGAGTTTACTGATCTTTGTCGCGGTCCCCATATTCCCCATACCGGTTTGATCAAGGCCATCAAGCTAACCTCTGTAGCAGGAGCTTATTGGAAAGGGGATGAAAAGAACAAACAACTGACCAGGATTTACGGAGTAAGTTTCCCCAGTCAGAAAGAATTGGATGAACATCTCCAGATGTTGGAGGAAGCCAAGAAGAGGGATCATAGGAAATTGGGCAAGGAGCTCGGAATCTTCACCTTTGATGATGACGTAGGACCGGGTCTACCTCTCTGGATGCCCAATGGTACTGTAATTATCGAGGAGTTAGAGAAGTTAGCCAAGGAAACAGAGTTGGCTGCTGGATACAAGCGGGTGGTAACACCTCATATAGCCAAGGAAAGCATGTACCTCACCAGCGGTCACTTGCCTTACTATCAGGATAGTATGTATCCCCCTATGGAATTGGAGGGCGTCAAATACTACCTGAAGGCCATGAATTGTCCCCATCATCACAAGATCTTCGCTGCTGAGAACAGAAGCTACAAAGAGCTTCCGCTGAGGCTTGCAGAATACGGCACCTGTTACCGGTATGAGCAGAGTGGAGAGTTATTCGGACTCATGAGGGTGAGGTGTTTGCACATGAACGATGCGCATATCTATTGCTCTAAGGAAGACTTTGCCAATGAGTTCAGGGCGGTAAATGACATGTATATCAAGTACTTCAAGATATTCGGTATTGACAAGTATGTGATGAGGCTGAGTTTGCATGATCCTGCAAAACTGGGACAGAAATACATCAATGAACCCGAGTTGTGGATGGAGACCGAGGAGATGGTGCGACAAGTGCTGATTGAGTCCAATATTCCTTTTGTGGAAGTGCCTGATGAAGGGGCTTTCTATGG
>Ga0315902_10011655_pt1 | contig 11520 bp, 6 predicted proteins | sample LakEriMetagenome_9_FD_203523 | JGI IMG/M metagenome (GOLD analysis project Ga0315902, IMG submission 203523) | Freshwater fungal communities from buoy surface, Lake Erie, Ohio, United States - Buoy 12 MA117 | ecosystem: Environmental > Aquatic > Freshwater > Lake > Lake biofilm | place: USA... | reverse complement strand
AAAGGTATGCGTGTGGTTAACAGTGAGGACGAAATGGAAAGCGCTTGGGAAATGGTGAAACGTGAAGCCGGTGCTGCCTTCGGAAACGATGGTATTTACATGGAAAAATTCGTTGTTGAACCACGTCACATCGAGATTCAAATTGCCGGAGACCAATACGGAAAAGCTTGTCACCTTTCAGAACGCGATTGTTCTATTCAAAGAAGACATCAGAAATTAGTTGAAGAAACCCCTTCTCCATACATGACTCCCGAGTTGCGCGAGCGCATGGGTGAGGCTGCTATCAAAGCTGCTCTTGCTGTTGGATACGAAGGCGTTGGTACCGTAGAGTTCTTGGTCGACAAAGACCGTAATTTCTACTTCATGGAAATGAATACGCGTATTCAAGTAGAGCACACCATTACCGAAGAAGTTATCGATTACGACTTGGTGAAGGAGCAAATTAAATTAGCTGCTGGTGAGCCTATTTCTGGAAGAAATTACTACCCAACCATGCACGCAATTCAGTGTCGTATTAACGCTGAAGACCCATACAAGAACTTCATTCCTTCTCCAGGAAGAATTACAGACTATCATTGTCCGGGCGGACACGGTGTTCGTATAGATGCTCACGCTTATGCGGGATACGTGATTCCTCCGTTCTACGATTCAATGATTTCGAAGTTAATCACTGTTGCTCAAACACGCGAAGAAGCCATTGCGAAAATGCAACGCGCGTTAGACGAGTATATCATTGAAGGCGTTAAAACAACGATTCCTTTCCACCAAAAACTAATGAAAGACGAGAAGTTCCGTTCAGGAAATTTCACGACGAAGTTTTTGGAAGATTGGACGATGTAATTACCAGCGGAGCTGGATGACACAACAAGTTGTGATGACCTTCTTCGAAGGATGACGGCGCAGCCGATGACACTCTTCGAGTGATGACGATTTTCAATCGATGACGCTACGCGAAGCGGTCATCCCGAAGGGTCATCCACGTAGTGGTCATCCCGAAGGGTCATCCACGAAGTGGTTAACTATTCAACTTAAGCACCGCCAAAAACGCTGCCTGGGGAACTTCTACAGATCCAACTTGACGCATGCGTTTCTTACCTTCTTTTTGCTTTTCAAGAAGTTTGCGTTTACGCGAGATGTCACCACCGTAACATTTTGCAGTTACGTCTTTACGCAAAGCGTTAATGGTTTCGCGAGCAATGATTTTCGCGCCAATGGCGGCTTGTAGAGCGATTAAGAATTGTTGTCTTGGTATAAGCTCACGCAATTTCATACAGATCTTCTTACCTAATTCGTAAGCGTGATCTTTGTGAATAAGCGCACTCAATGCATCTACTTGATCTCCGTTTAGGAGAATATCCAATTTCACCAACTGGCTCTCTTGGTAGCCAATTCTGAAGTAATCGAAAGAAGCGTATCCTTTTGAAATCGTTTTCAAGCGATCGTAAAAATCGAATACGATTTCAGCCAATGGCATTTCAAACGTTAACTCAATACGATCGGTTGTTAAGTACAACTGATTCGTAAGCATGCCGCGCTTTTCAATACACAAGGTCATGATAGCACCAATGAATTCAGTCTTGGTTATGATTTGCGCTTTAATGAACGGCTCTTCAACGTGAGCAATTAAGTTCTGTTCTGGAAGTTCAGACGGATTGTTAATCTCTAACTTCTCACCTTTTGTCGTGTAGCAGAAATAACTAACGTTTGGAACGGTAGTAATAACAGTCATGTTGAACTCGCGTTCCAAGCGTTCTTGAATAATTTCCATGTGCAACATTCCTAAGAATCCACAACGGAAACCAAATCCAAGCGCTGCCGAACTCTCGGGTTCGAAAACCAAAGAAGCATCGTTCAATTGCAATTTCTCCATACTCGCACGAAGCTCTTCGTACTCGTCTGTATCTACAGGATAAATACCCGCGAATACCATCGGCTTCACATCTTCAAAACCTTGAAGGGCTTCAGGACAAGGGTTAGCAAGAGTAGTAATTGTATCACCAACTTTTACTTCCGTGGCCGTTTTAATTCCGGAAATAATATATCCCACATCGCCGGCAGCAACAAAGTCGCGCGGCTTCAAGTCCATTCCCAATACACCTACTTCATCTGCATAATACTCTTTTCCTGTGCTCATGAACTTCACCTTGTCTCCTTTACGAAGAACACCGTTCTTAATTCGGTAATAGGCGATAATTCCACGGAATGAATTGAATACTGAATCGAAAACCATTGCCTGCAAAGGAGCGTCTACCGTTCCAACCGGAGCAGGTATACGCGCACAGATAGCATCTAAAATTTCTAGAACACCTTCACCTGTTTTTCCGCTTGCGGCTAAAATTTCATCACGCTCGCAACCAATTAAATCTACAATTTGATCTTTCACCAACTCAGGGTCAGCGTTCGGAAGATCTATTTTATTCAAAATTGGAATGATGGTTAAATCATTTTCCAACGCTAAGTACAAGTTTGAAATCGTTTGCGCTTGAATCCCTTGCGAAGCGTCTACGATAAGAATGGCGCCTTCGCACGAAGCAATGGCGCGAGAAACTTCGTAAGAAAAGTCAACGTGACCAGGTGTGTCGATCAAATTCAAAACGAACTGCTCGTTGCCCACTTTGTGTAACATTTGAATCGCGTGCGCCTTAATGGTAATACCCTTCTCACGCTCAAGATCCATATCGTCGAGCGCCTGCGCAACCATCTTACGATCTTCAATAGTCTTCGTTATTTGCAACATTCTATCCGCAAGGGTCGATTTCCCGTGGTCAATGTGCGCAATGATGCAAAAATTTCTAATGTTTTTCATGTTCTTTTTAAGCGGTGCAAAGGTAGGTCTAAAGCTAGGAACAAAACAATGAAAAGAAATTAGACAAAAACAAAAATTGTTATAGGCCACATTCGTTTATTTTTGTTGACCATGAAAATTTTGAAAACCCTTTTGGTGGTTGCACTTGGATTTGCAAGCACAGGAATATTCGCTCAAGGAGACCACATGTATTGCGGGGAGCGCGAGAATCGCGTTCGCATGTTCGGCATGTATCCTGAAGCCGAAGGCATTGCTCGCAGAGCAAATGAAGCTCTCGAATCATATACCCAGAATTTCACAGACGAAGCACCCGAACGCGGATCACAGACTATTTACACCATTCCTGTTGTGTTCCATGTGATACACAACAATGGCCCTGAGAATATTTCAGACGAACAAATATTAAACGGCCTGTCGATTTTGAATCGTGACTTTGCCTTGCAGAACGCTGACATCAGTTTAGTTGTTTCGGCCTTCGAAAATATTACGGCTGATGTAGGTATTCAGTTTGCCCTTGCTACAAAAGACCCAGATGGCAACTGCACAAGAGGTATCAATCGCATTGTTTCTCCGCTTACTTCAGACGGGGGACAAGACATGAAAGATTTAATTATTTGGCCTAGAAATAAATACCTGAACATTTGGATTTGCCTAGATGCTGCTGGTGCCGCTGGTTACACAAACCTTCCGGGTGATGTAGCCGGATTCTGGGGCGCGGCGACAGATGGTATTGTTGTCCGTTCAGATTATGTTGGAGCCATTGGAACCAGCACCAATCAGCGCAGCCGAACACTTACTCACGAAGTTGGACACTGGATTAATTTATACCACACCTGGGGGCCTGGTAATTCTCCTGGTGTTGCTTCGAATTGCAATCAAGACGATAACGTAACCGATACACCAAACACAATTGGTTGGACCACTTGCTCCCTTACTGGAAGTTCATGTGGAAACACCGTAGACAACGTCCAGAACTACATGGAATACTCATACTGCTCTCGCATGTTCACGGAGGGACAGCGCACACGTATGCGCGCAGCAATCACAAGCAGTGTAGCTTCTAGAAGTAGTCTTATTACTGCAGCAAATTTATTGGCTACAGGCGTAACTAATCCTTCGCTTTGTGTTGCTGATTTCAAATTCGACAAGAGTATTTTATGCGCTGGAGACAGTGTAGCGTTTACAGATGTTTCTTACCACGGCATTACCTCATGGAATTGGAATTTCGGCGATGGCGAAACGCTTGTTGGAAGCGATCCTGCGGTTCACCAAAACCCCACTCACACCTACAATACATCGGGAACATTCACGGTAACACTCACGGTTAGCAACGGTGCAGATGAACTCTCTAAAACGTATTCCAATGTCATTACCGTTTTGGGTGAAGGTGGAATAAACACGCCACTTTTGGAAGGTTTTGAAGGAACTTGGCCGGACAACAATTGGTTTGTAAACAATGTAGACGGTGATGAAACATGGCAAGTGGTGAGCACAAGCTACAGCGGAACGAAAGGTCTGAAGCTCTCGAATTTCACAAGTGAATCTGGGCACGTAGATGAATTCATTTCGAACACATTCGACATGAGCGCTATCGATACCATTTTTGTGAGTTACAAGTGGGCGTATGCGAACAGAGCAAACGAAACAGACGACAGACTTAGGATAAGTGGATCGGGCGATTGCGGGACCTCTTGGACACTTGCTCGAATTCGCAAAGGCACAACTAACTTGCCTACCAGAACAGGAACGAACTTGGCCTTCACTCCAAGCGGCATTGACCAATGGAGCGGTGAAACGCTAACACTTACCAATTCGAGTTACATGACCGAAAACTTCCAATTGAAATATGAATTCATCAGTTATGGTGGAAATAATATTTATCTCGATGACATAAACATCACTGTTGTTGATACGCTTGGAAATTTCATTGAGTTGACCGAATCTCCGTTGGAAATTTCACTTTTTCCAAATCCAGCAAATGACGCTACTACCCTAGTATTGGGAAGCGCTGCTCATAGAAAAACAGAGGTAACCTTATTCAATTCGGCCGGAGATTTAGTAGATCAAATCTTCAGTGGAAACCTGAGTGTTGGGACTCACAATTTCGAAATTGAGAAACAACCTGCTGGATTTTACATTGTTCAAATTCAAAGCGGAAACGCTGTCATACATCGAAAACTTATTTTCGAATAAGCTTTCCTTGAACAAACTTGGCTCGTGTTTGTTAACTTTGTTTAATATGTCGACATTCACACCAGGCCCTTTACTCGCACAATTCGATAATCCAATTGCCCTTCGCAACGGATTAAAAGACGAACAACTTAAAGATTTGTGCACCGAGTTGCGCCAATACATTGTTGACATTGTATCTGAAAAAGGTGGTCACTTTGGTGCAAGTTTGGGTGTGGTTGAAATGACTGTTGCCCTTCACTATGTTTTCGAAACGCCCTACGATCAGTTGATCTGGGACGTTGGACACCAAGCTTACGGACACAAAATCTTAACTGGAAGACGCGACGTTTTCCACACAAATAGAATTTACAAAGGCATTTCTGGCTTCCCAAAAAGAAGCGAAAGCGAATACGACACCTTCGGTGTTGGACACAGTTCTACTTCTATTTCTGCAGCCATCGGAATGGCCGTTGCGAGCAAAGTAAAAGAAGAAAAAGACCGTCAAGTTATTGCTGTCATTGGCGATGGCGCCATGACTGCAGGATTGGCTTTCGAAGGCTTGAATCATGGGTCTACAGCGGATTGCAATGTACTTGTTGTGTTGAACGACAATTGCATGAGCATTGACCCAAATGTTGGCGCGTTGAAGGAATACTTAACTGATATTACCACTTCGCACACCTACAACAAGGTGAAAGACGATGTGTGGCAATTGCTTGGAAAGGTTTCGAAATTCGGGCCGAACGCTCAACACATTGCACACAAAATTTCTGAAGCGCTGAAAGGCACGTTAATCAAAGAAAGTAACTATTTCGAATCGTTGAAGTGGAGATACTTCGGTCCAATTGACGGACACGATGTGGATTATATGGTGAAGGTGATGCGCGATTTGAAAGACATCCCTGGACCGAAAATTTTGCACTGCGTTACCAAGAAAGGAAAAGGCTACGCTCCAGCTGAAGCGGGCTCTCCAACGAAGTGGCACGCGCCAGGACTCTTCAACAAAGAAACCGGAGAAATTGTAAAAGTGGTTCCGAAAAATCCGCAACCGCCGTTGTATCAAGATGTATTCGGACATACCATTATTGAATTAGCAGAGAAGAACGAAAAGATTGTTGGTGTTACTCCGGCAATGCCGAGTGGGTGTTCATTGAAATTGATGATGGAGGCTATGCCTAAGCGCGCCTTCGACGTTGGAATTGCTGAACAACACGCAGTGACATTTTCTGCTGGAATGGCAACACAAGGATTGGTGCCTTTCTGTAACATATACTCGAGCTTTATGCAACGCGCCTATGACCAAGTCATTCACGACGTTGCCATTCAAAAATTAAATGTGGTTTTCTGCTTAGATCGCGGAGGATTGGTGGGTGCCGATGGTCCTACACACCATGGTTCATATGACTTAGCCTACATGCGTTGCATTCCGCACATGGTTGTTTCAAGCCCTATGAACGAAAGTGAATTACGCGATCTAATGTACACTGGACAGCTTCCAGACCAAGGTCCGTTCAGCATTCGCTACCCAAGAGGTAACGGAGTTATGACCGACTGGAAAACACCTATGAAAGAAATTAAAGTAGGTACTGGAAGGAAGATTAAATCTGGAGAAGACGTTGCTATTTTAACCATAGGCCCTATCGGAAACTATGCGATAAAAGCTTGCGAAAACCTCGCTGAGCAAGGCATTTCAGCTGCACATTACGATATGCGTTTTGCGAAACCGATTGATGAATTAATGCTTCATGAAGTGTTCGGAAAATTCAAGCATGTGATCACAGTGGAAGACGGATGTGTTCAAGGTGGAATGGGAAGCGCTGTGATAGAATTCATGGCAGATAACGGATACACCTCACAAGTAAAACGTCTTGGAATTCCAGACCAATACATTGAGCACGGAACACAAGACCAGTTATATGCTGAATGTGGATACGACGTTGCTGGAATGGTGCGCACTGCTATTGAAATGGTTGGAAAACAAGCGGCACAATCCCTGGGAGCGTGATAAATTCCTCAGACGGACAAATTCTTCACTATTCCATCTTCAACCACTCGAGTTCGAATGAATGGGTAACCTTCATACACGGGGCTGGGGGAAGTAGTGCCATTTGGTTCAAACAGATTCGCGCGTTTCAAAAACACTTCAATGTTTTGCTCATTGATTTGCGCGGACACGGTCAATCGAAAAATGTTCGTCCGCTTAAAAAAGAGAAATACAACTTCGAAGAAATAGGCAACGAAGTCATTGAAGTATTGGAACATTTGAAAATCAAATGCACTCACTTCGTTGGCATTTCCATGGGAACCATTGTCATTCGAGACATTAGCGAACGCGCTTCTTCATTGGTGAAATCAATGATTCTCGCCGGAGCTACAATGAAACTGAATGTGCGCGGACAACTGCTTATGCGCTTCGGAGATACGTTTAAGTCTATTATTCCCTATTTGATTTTATATCGCTTTTTCGCGTTCATTATTATGCCGAAGAAGAGCAATTCTGAAGCGCGAAATTTATTCATTCAAGAAGCGAAAAAGCTTGAGCAAACCGAATTCAAAAAATGGTTCGGTTTAGTCTCCCAAGTAAACCCGCTTCTCTCTTCCTTCCGAAAAAAAGAAACTCCCGCAAAGACACTCTACGTCATGGGCGCAGAAGATCACATGTTTCTTCCTTCTATAAAAAAACTCGCTATGCGATTCACTTCCTCTGAACTCATTGTAGTTCCCGACAGCGGACACGTGGTGAATATTGAGAAGCCGGTGGAGTTTAATGAGATTTGTATAGAGTTTCTCAACGCTTCGCGATAACCCATAACCGCTTCGCGGATGACCACTGCGTGGATGACCCTACGGGATGACCGTTCCGGATGACCACTGCGTGGATGACCGTTCCGGATGACCCTACGGGATGACCGTTCCGGATGACCACTGCGTGGATGACCGTTCCGGATGACCGCTTCGCGGAGCGTCATCGATTGAAAATCGTCATCAACGAAGTTGTCATCACAACGTGTTGTGTCATCCAGCTCTGCTGGTCATCACAACGTGTTGTGTCATCGGCTCCGCCGTTTTGATTATCTTTGAAAAATGCGTTTCGGCCTTATCCTTCTCTTAACAATTCTTGCGAGTTCGCTTTCGGCGCAGACCTTAAAAGTTCGAATTTTCGATGAGACTTCTCGCGAGCCTTTGCCCGGTGCAATGCTCTTCTCGAAAGGAGTTACCATTGGTGTAACAGATTTATCGGGGACTTCCAAATTGAATAAAACAGATATCCTCGATTCAATTACCATTCGACACCTTGGACATGCCGACAGCACAATGGCTGTAACGGATGCCATGTATGAGCAAGGACTGAGTATCTTTTTGAAAGTACAAAGCTCTTCTACAGGAACCGTTGTTATTGGCTCTTCGAAATATTTGCAAGCGCTCGAATTGCAAACGTTGAGTATCGATGTTATTAAAGCCACTGAACTTATTCAGCGTATTACTCCCGATTTGGCGAAAGCCGCAGAGCGACTTCCAGGTCTTACCATTATTGACGGACAAGCGAGTATTCGAGGGGGAAGTGGGTATGCTTTCGGTGCGGGAACACGCGTGTTGCTTATCGTAGACAATCAGTCTTTAATCACAGCAGATCGCAACGACATTAAATGGAACTATGTTCCGTTAGAATTGGCCGAGCAAATCGAAGTCGTGAAAGGCGCGTCGTCTGTGCAATACGGAAGCGCTGCATTAAACGGGGTGATTCATGTCCGCACCGCTTATCCAGGAAAAGAACCTGAAACATTTGTTTCAACGTTTGGAACGACCTACGATAAACCACGCGATGCATCTATGGCTTGGTGGACCGGCAATCGCATTCCCTATCAGAGTGGTCTTCAATTCCGTCACAAAGAGCGTTTAAAGAACGGAATTGATTTCGTTATAGGTGGAAATGTATTGCGCAGCGTGGGTTGGTTGAATGGCGAATACGAAGACCGCGAGCGTATCTCTTTTCGCACAAGAAAAATTTGGAAGAACGGAAGAAGAAGTGCGGGTATAGATGGAAACATCATGCATCAAAAACAAGGATTCTTTTTTATGTGGAAAGGAACCGGGGCCGATTCTTATTTGCCCTACAGCACAACAACTCTATTGAACTTAAATGACCTGTGGGCGAACATTGATCCGTGGTTCACGGCCTTCGATAAAAACGCCAACAAGCACACCGTTCGCGGAAGATATTATTACACCTTGCAAGTGGGAGGAAAAGATTGGTATCCCGCTACCAATCTCATTAGCACCGATTATCAATTCCAGCACAACACCCAATCGAAAGGAACATTGGTTGCAGGATTAAGTGCTTCGCAGTTCTTCTTCGACGACGGAAGTTTTGGAGGAAGACATGATGGAAATTTTGCAGGCACTTATGTTCAGTTCGATCAACCTTGGAAGAAGTTTCAATTCAGCGCAGGTGCTCGCATGGAATTGTTTCGTTTAGACGCTATGGTTGTCCGCTCGATTCCTGTAGGAAGAGCGGGTATCAACTACGAAGCAGGAAAGAACACTTTTCTTCGCGCTTCCATTGGACAAGGGTTCCGTTTCCCTTCTCCGGCCGAGCGCTTCGTAAACACAAACCTCGACATCATTCGCATTTATCCAAATCCAAATCTTCGTCCAGAACAAGGCTGGGGCGCTGAAATTGGCGTGAAGCAAAAGATAAAAATTGGTGAATGGGATGCTTCTGCCGACGCTGCATTTTTCCTAACACGATATAAAAACCTATTGGAGTTTTCGTTTGATCAGTGGGGCGCTCCTTCTGATCCGCTTTTCGGATTTGGATTCAAGAGTATAAACATTACCGATGCGCAAATTGGAGGTGTTGAACTTTCAATAAATGGAGACAGTTACATTGGCAAGTGGAAAGTGAATTTGAACGGAGGTTACACGTATATCTGTCCGATAGACATGAACATTTCTCCGGAATTAAAATCATTCGCACCCTATGTTAAATATGCGATTCAGTCTTTCGCAACCGACGAACGCGGCGCAGGAACACCAGTCTTGAAGTACCGCTACCGCCACATGGGTAAGTTCAACATTGACGCGCAATCTCCAGAAGGATTCACCATTGGTGCAGGTATTCGTGCATACAGTTACATGGAGAAAGTAGATTCTATTTTCGAAATCTTCGTTCCTGGGTTGGCGCAATTCAGAAAAGACTTCAGCGGACCTTCCGCGATTATTGATATTCGTGGTGGATACATCAAGAACGGTCATCGCTTTACCCTTCAAATTACCAATATCACAAACACCTTTGTAACCATTCGTCCCGCCAAGCCAGAAGCACCGCGTGGGTTTATGATTCAATATGCCTTAACGCTTAACAGGAAGAAGTCTAAATCTGAGATTCGTACTTAAGCGTTAGATGCTTCACAAGATACTTCGTAAGATTTTTCAAAAGATGTTTCACAAGATGCAAGCAAGATGTTTCACAAGATTTGGGACAAGATGCCTTCGGCAAGATTTTAACTAGCGAAGCTTCTTTCGTAGAATCTTTCGCAGAATCTTTCGTAGAATCTTTCGCAGAACAGTATCTTTGATTCCCATGTTCCTAGAAAACACAGTAAATAGAGGAAGAAGCGCCGGCTGGATTGAAGTCGTGTGCGGATCTATGTTTTCTGGAAAAACGGAAGAGTTGATTCGACGCTTAAAGCGTGCGGAATTCGCGAAGATGAACGTTGAAATTTTCAAACCGAAATTCGATATTCGCTACAGTGAAGAAGAAGTGGTGAGTCATGTGGGGACGAGTATTCGCTCTACTCCTGTTGAACATTCTTCACAAATATTATTACTTGCTTCAACAGCTGAAGTGATTGGCATTGATGAAGCGCAATTCTTCGACGATGGACTTCCAGAAGTTTGCAATCAACTTGCGAATATGGGAGTTCGTGTAATTGTTGCGGGATTAGACATGGATTATACGGGTAAGCCATTCGGACCTATGCCGCATTTGTTAGCCATTGCGGAATACGTGACGAAGGTTCACGCCATCTGTGTTGAAACAGGACAGTTAGCGCATTACTCGCACAGAATAATTGAAGGCGACAAACAAGTTCAATTGGGTGAAAAGGAATCGTATGTTCCGCTTTCGCGAGCAGCGTTTGTGAAAAAGAAGCAATAAAAAAAGACCTCCGAAGAGGTCTTTTCATTTTATAATCTGTAATTATTATTTCGCAGAGTAATGTACTTCGTAAGTTCCGCCACTTCCGTCTGGCTCTTCAATCCAAAGTTCCTGATTAGTTAAGCGCAAAATTTTTGCTGAATCACTTTGTCCACTACCGTCGGTAACAACAATCTCGGTCTTGTCATCTGAGAAAGACCACGTTCCGCTTACAGATCCACTTGTTGGAATTCCGAAAATCTCAAAATCGTATGCATAAGTATACGCGCCGTCTTTGTCGAATGTAACCTCAACCGTTCCTCCGTTTGTGATATCACCTGTGATATCTGTTGACCCTTGAAACGCTTCAGTAACCGTCCAAGTACCCGCTAAACGAGAAGTC
>Ga0315902_10011652_pt1 | contig 11521 bp, 30 predicted proteins | sample LakEriMetagenome_9_FD_203523 | JGI IMG/M metagenome (GOLD analysis project Ga0315902, IMG submission 203523) | Freshwater fungal communities from buoy surface, Lake Erie, Ohio, United States - Buoy 12 MA117 | ecosystem: Environmental > Aquatic > Freshwater > Lake > Lake biofilm | place: USA... | reverse complement strand
AAATACGTGTTGTTTTCCAACAGTTTGAGATCAATGCGATCCTCGGCATTAAAATCTTCCAGTTTTCTCACTTTTTGCTCCATCATGTACTCTTACTTATGCTTTGTAATATTATACTTTAATTACTGCTATAGACCAAAGAATACCCAACCAACCAAAAAGATATAGGTAATTTGATGAGCAAGCTGATCCAGCCCTAGCCAAAACCAAAATTTATGGTCTGCGGGCGTATATTTGTATTTCTTATTAATGTTGATCTTAGCCCAATCGATATGATAGTGTGCTAGGAAATCTAAGAATGCTGTGATAATTCCTATTACAGGATGTAACCAAGCAAAAGCCAAGAAGGTTCCGGCACTCTGCACAAGGCTGTGATAGATGCCGTGTTTTGCACCATAGATGCCTTTTTCTACAACCATGCGATCTGTTTGCAGTGCAAAGTCTGCAATAAAGTGTTTTGTCTGCAGAATGAAGAAAACTATCAGTAGGGTTTCTATGTCTGTGAATGCCATTGGCCGTCGCTCCAGTGTCTTGAATCGTAAAAATTAAAGTCTATGTTGACTCCGCACAGTCCGACACCTAGCTGTATACCACTGTGATCTTGTTTGGCAGTAATGTTCACAGAGGCAGCAACGATGTCTGCACTGAGATAGATCTGCAGTTCCCAGAATTTATGTGCTATAGGAGTAATGCCGTGCCACACTCGAATATTTCGAAATCGATTCGAGCCGGGTATTCTAATATTAAAATTAAAATTAATCATTCGGCTGTTCTCGGAATCTGCTTAAAAAACTTTCCTCGTAACAACTGTATTCACGATTAGAATCTTCGGGTGCATTTTCTTTGATATAATGAACCCAAGTATGCCCTTCTATCTCAATCACATGTATTACATGAAATTTTTGTCCGTTGTTGCCTTCCCACCTTGATCCCTCTTTGACCATAGCATCTCCTATTGTTTGAAAACCTCTGTCGATTCATTGTCGACGTTCTCAGTCATATGTAGCATAAATCTATAGGCATCCCAGGCAGACTTGACTGAATGATTTTCACTGAGCTCGGTAGGGAACATATCTACCCAAACTGAGTTTTCTGGTTGACGATGGCGATGCAGGCCTTGTCTACGAGGCTGTAGTATTTTGTTTGTGCTCCACAATGCCAACGCCACTTCTTGGCATTTAGACTCATCTAAGCCGTAAAGATAATCGTCATCGCGATACATGTATTGTTCTATTACATTCGCAAGTTGCGGTTCGTCATGTATAGAGGTAGCTGCAATGATAAATGCCACATCGTTGATGTCAACCGATCCCTTAACGATATCGCGGACGCAACGTCCAAGGCTAAATCCTATTTTCATTTTATTTCATCCGATGTTGTTATAAAGTCTTTAATAATTAGATTGAGAGCTTCAATCCTGCGTATGTTACCTGTGACGTCTTCTGGATGTAACCAGTATCCGTCCGGGTTGTCTTCAGTCTTGGGATTCTTTTTCCATTGTGCTAATTCTTTCTTAAGATACGCACGATAGTCTTTGAGATTGAGACTGGTAATACGATCCGCAGTTTCACCATCAATCCACTGATAAGGTTTGTGTTTGGCTCTGCTCATACAACATGTCCTAACCCTGCATAGATTAGTTGATCCAATTCTGCTTGATAGTCTGCACGACCCATTCTACGTTTAAGCCAAATAGCTGTTAGCAAGTCTTTGGCATCATACCCGCTGTCAACAGGTAGGGCACCACGTGACTCTAGTTCGTCCAACAAATCTTCAGTTTCGAAGTCGCCCAAGTCGACGTCTACTTCAACTTCTGTGTAAACTGTTTTATACATGTTCTTCCTCGTCGCTGTTTAGGTGTTCGGGTTTGGTATGCAGATCGCAAGCAGTATAGATCCATCCGCCGCCGCGCCGTTCGCCGGGGTCACCACATTCTTCACAAGTAACTCCGCTCATTGCTTCTGCCAATGACACCATACCGCTGATATAGTCATCACCACCTGAATAGTAAAAACGCAGTGTGCCAAACTTTTCTTTAACTTGATCCAATGTTACTTGTGGAATAGCATCAGGTACTTGTCTAAAGTCTCCGGCAACAATTTCCGCAAGTCGTTTTTCTTTGTACGCAGGATCGATTGAATCTTTCATAGTTTCTTCAAACAGATCGAAGTTGCCTGCTTTGGCTTGCGTGGCCATTTCATTGTATTTGCGAGCATACTCACGTTGTTTGTCTTTCCAATCGATATGGTGCTGAATATTACCCATAAGCTGATTTAGAATATTGAACCAACCATCACCACATTCAAACCCCCAACACATACAAGTTTCTTGCATGTTCTTATGGCGATTTACCATCATCTTTGGATACTTCTCGCAAAGCAATTTATCTAGTTCTTGTTTCATTCTCAGTCCTTGATAGCATACATAATACATTATAACATACTATTGATCGGCTGTCAACTGGTTTTCCATTTTAGTTGGAACAGAATAGCATCTTTTGGATCGTCGAATCTGTATTCGGTAACAAAATCGTTTATGAGAGAAACATCTGAAACATCTTGTACATGATAGTCAACGAAACTAGAACACTGTCTACTGGCCCATGCTGCTGCTTCGGCAAAATATTCTTCAGCCTGTTCGTAGGGAATACCGGTATCGTTGAGATAGACTACTTTCATTTTAAATCGGTCCAATAAAAATCGTAAATTTTGGATTGTAGCACATTTCCAAAATTGTCCTCCAAACCAATTTCGTATAGATCGTCCATTTGTTTAAGTTTCTTTATTATTTCTGTTTTATCTTCATTTAATTCTAATTCCGCAACTCTAGGAAATCCCAGAGCCAAGCGAGGGTCATCTTTATCAAAATCATTTTGAGTTAACCAATCGAAGAATTCTGGGGGTTGATAGATTTTCTGATCGTTCAGAATTGGAAAAGAAACTACAAATTCTCCGGTAAGATATCGGTAACCACTTATGTTTTCTCTATCTATATATTCGTCTCGATCTCTAAAGGCTTCGATATGACGTTTACCTAATTGTGCATAATAGATGGTGATATCCCCCCATTGTGTATATTCACTAAAAGAGTTTAATTCATTTATCGATAATTCCTGCACTTGTTTACCGGAGATATGATTTCCTTGAAAATTTCTACCCATTAAGCTGCCAAATATGTATTGATTTGTGTATTCAGGAAAACGTTGATTTATCTTTATAGACTCTACTGCGCTTTCAATTTCGTGACAGAGATTATTAATTAATCGAATATGCTGTTTAGTGTGGTCGTCAGCGACATTCCACCATTTACTGGGATTCCAACTTTGCCCTATTAAGATTTCAAAATGATGATGTATGTCATTCATTAGATCTCTATAACTATCTGTTTGTAATTTTTCTTTAGAAAAAATCAAATCAATTTTTTCATACCCTAAGGGAATCATTCCTTGATTGATCTGTTGTATAGAACAATTTATTTCATCGCAGAGAAAGTCTAAATTTCTTGGATTCGAACTATCCCAAGATGTTATCCAACCTTTGAGACAATTGTCTTTTTCTATAGGATGATCTATTTTAAAAAAATTATAAGAAAATAATGTTAACCAAGTTTTAGCCAGAGCATTATCTAATACTTTAAAATTTAATCTATAAGGAGAAACTTTGTTTTGAGAGTTTCTTAGAACTAAAAATATTTTCACGCCCACCTCATGGCAAACATAGCGGCATCTTGCTCATTTTGGAAATACCATGCTCGCCCGTTTGGATCACTGAGATCTCGAAACTTGTCTTGACAATTTTCCAAACACCAAGTTAGTTTCTGTGAAAAATCATCATCCCGTAGAGTGATCGAATGATACGATTCTAATAACTGCATCAATCTTTCATCAACCTTGAGATGCTCTTCTGCTTTCTGAGCCCGCAGAATTGTCACTGTGGGATTCGGATCTATCACTTTCCGTGCCTCAACAGATATTCTGTAAGTCTAGCACCTGACAGTTTGGCTCGAATCTCAAATCGGTATCCATATTGCAGTTGATCCGGAATTCTATACCAGCTGGGAGTTTCCACTGAGTGAGACATGACCCATTTTCCTTCTTCACTTTGTTGCCAGTTCCAAAGTGGTTCTGCAGCATACAGATCTGGATCTTCTACGTCGCCCATGGTAAACGAATGGACAACGACTTCTCGCACTTCCTCTACTCGATCGTTGATTATCATATACCTGTATGTATCTTTTCTAGGTCCACGACCTAGATAACCTTGAGCAGGTTCAAATTGGTACCCTTTGGTTTTTATTACGGCCATTATGCCCACTTTAATATAAACATCAGCATATCTTGTTCTTCAACAAAATGAAATATGTATTTGGTATGATCGTTTCTACCTGCCCAGAACATTGTCCAAGCACCGTCGGTGTTGCCTACAGCTTCCCATCGTTTTCCAAACTGCGTTAGACACCAAGCGCCAGCGTCTCTATGTTTCTTAGCATCAATTAGAACATTGTGTTCTAGTTTTCTAAATGCTCTAAGGCCCCTGCGTCTTTGTGATGAGTTCATTTCCATCTCAGGGTAAAATTCACAGCATCTACTTCAGATTCAAAGATAAAATCTGCACCTCTTCTTTCAAAGGGATTTTTACAATTTGCTGCCAACCAATGCGTGATATCCACCGCATGATTGTTGTCTGTGAATCTATCCAACATGACTCTGCGCCAACCCAACGATTTGAGCATTCCCCACATGACTTCTCGATCTATTTCACTCTGCATCTTTGTGCCGAGTTCATCTAAGATTTCTTTTTCTAGATCTCTTTTCATACGTTAGCGCCACTTCATTACAAACATCAACCGATCTCGATCATCACGGAACCAGAACTTGCGATTGTTCATATACCAACGCTGTGCAGGACTAGGAGCCTTTTCTTCGGCCCAGATACTGGTACCTGCGATCTCACCAAATGTTTCGTGACACCAGTGTTCCATTTCTCGCCAACTTCCGCCCACTGGTTCCACGCAATAATATTTCGAACCATACACTGTACCTTCACTGAGCTTAAGGTCTTCAACTGCACGGTTATGTATATCATCCCATAACCGCATGAAGGCCTGATTAGTCAGATGACTCTTTCCAATTCCGCGGCCTGCCATGGTCAATATCAGCTGACTGGGTTTGACGCCTTGAATTTTATTCAGTACATTCATTTGCCAATCCGGTATCATACGTTGCCCCTTCCGCCAAACTTCAACATAAACATCATGGCATCGTAGTCATTTGTAAATTGAAAGTACAAGGCGTGATAATGTTCTTCACGCCATAGGTCTTTGCAGTTGTTAATGCACCATGTGGCCATTTCTTCGATTTGATTACGTGTGATATTATCAAAGTTCACACGATACGGGTAAACTGTTCTAACTCGTGTTGCTAGAATCTCATTGAGAGATCCAATTTTAATCTTGTCCGTTGCCATATCTTAGAAGAAACATTGTGCGTTTCTGATCATCGTAGAAATCCAGTCGAACTGTATGCACATTCATCTTACCCTCAAACCAACCAGCAGGTTCCATATTATACCATTCACCGTTGTCTGGCCGTTTCACATAGTCTGGGTCTTTGATATACTCTCTGTGATCACGCACAGTAAAGCCCAGAACTTCTTTCATTTTTGATCTAGAAAGATAGACACTGGGCTTTTCCCGTTGTTTAATACGGTCAAGTACTGTGTCCCATTGACTAGGAGTCATAACTACAGGTTTACTCATCATAACCACTTTAATTGAAATAATGTTGCTTCTGTATCATCGCTGATGTAGACAGTCCACATAGGATCACCACTGTTAAACCGATGCGTGATATCTGTTGTAGGACACATTCTACTCATCCACTCTTGAAATTCTTGATCATCGCTAGGATATACCCAACAGTACCAACCGCGAGGTACGAACGATTCTCCAAATTGATTACCTGGATTGATAGGTTTTGTACCATCATCGAATCTCCAATGATGTACTGATGTTTTGCGCATTTTTACCCATCCGCCTTTTACTGCTACTAATGTCATTTCCAGGTACGATGATCTTCAGCCACCCATTCTACTCCGTCGTACTCGCCGATGTGCCAAGATACATCGCCGGGGATCTCCACTATCTTGAGCTTGGCATGACCGCCACTGGCAGCGGAGCCAAGTTCTTTGACTACCTTGACCAGATAGGGATCGTCTCTGGCCACATCACGATCATACCAACCAGGATCTGTGATACCTGCGAGTTTTTTGTATTCATCACGAGCAAGATCACTGAGACCGAAACCGCCGTAGCAGTCGTTGATTACAATATATCGAACACCAGTCTTTAGATCATCTAAAAACTTTTGTGCATCGGTCATTTTTTACCTTTCTTTTTCTTACGTTTTTCTGTTGGTAGTGGAAAAGGAATATCGTTCAACATGCGATGTTGATCAATTGCCTCCTGTAGAGCAATCTCTACAAGCTCGTTGAAAGTGATATCACGGTCGTGTGCAATCTTCATATACTCTAACAGTTCTGCATCTTCGAAGTTTACTTCGATCTGTACACGAGTGTCATAGTCTTCACCATCACGAATAGCCAGTCCTTTTTGGATAAAGTCATCATCGACATCAAGGTCGATGTAATTGACGTCATCCCAGGCTTGGTCAAGATTAACATCACGTTGTCCCGCTTCTTGATCGTGAATTGATTTAAATTCAGGATTGATTAGTCGATAGGCACGATTACGAACATAGTCGTGTGCCTGTACTTCGTAGACTGTTTGATTCTTAGTGTCAAAGATAACTGTGAAACTATGACCATCCTGATCACCGTTCCAGGAGTCTAACATATGAGCGTCATGTCCGTAGCAATTCCAACCGTAGCTGCTGCCTTCAGTGATACGGTAATCTACAAGTTCCATCCATTCTTTAAGAGAAATCATGATAATCCTTTCATTTGATGAGTTATTATAACACTAATTTTTCAGTTTGTCAATGTCTTTCTGTGGTTCAAACTTAGGTTCGTTAATAGTGTCTTCTGCGACAGTGAAACGCATTTTTGGATAGAGGCTTTCGTTTCTAAAAAACACCACGGTTACTGGTTTCCAATATTTGTGCAAGAGATTGTTAACCAGAACACACATAAACACCAATACCAATACACCTAGTGCAAATAAAATACTGCCTATCAACCAATTTGCCATTTGTTCTGCTATCATTCTTCATCCTCGTGCAGTTGATTCTTAAAAAACTCAAGTTGCATAATCAAATCCTGTATACCTTCACGGTTCATGGTAAGTGTAGTATTCCCCATTTGAAATGCCATACGATTATCATCAGTTAATCCAAATGTATAATATACCTTAGATTTGGTTTCTTGCTTAGGAGGTTCGATATAGGGAACTGCTTCGGGCCGTGGAAAGGGTAGTACATTTTTGTACTCGGGCTTTTTAAACCAATCAAACATCTTCATCCTCTTTGTTTTCAGTTTCTAAAACAGGAAAGCACATCTTCTCGCCATCCCAACGCTGGCCGCACCAACACTCGCCAAGATCGTTTATGATACAACTACCTGTGCCGCAACAACGTTCATCTTCCATATATTCTCCTGCTGTTGTAAATTTTAAATCGTTCATATATAATGTCAGCGAGATAACAGTTGATCAGCTTTAGCTATACTTGCAAGACGTTGTTCCTCAGTAAGTTCATCGCAACGACTTGAGTAGTCGGGCATACGCAGATAATTGGCACCTCTGGGATTACCAGTATTCAAACTACGAAATGTATACCAAGTCACAAACACCATGGTCACAATGGCCACATGACCTAACATGTTATAGCCAATTGTCAACAGTTCTCCGATATACAGGCCAAATGCCAAACACCAAAAACAACTCAACATAATCATGGCCAGGTACTTGGTAGGATTAGGCACATTGGCCAAAGCGTTCCGATCTACATTTAGTAACGCAGGAAATGCTTTGAATACAATATAGATAAATTTTAGTACACTGAACATGACTATCCTTTAGATTACTTGTTCATCATTAGGGCGTTGAAGTTGCTAGGAACAACAATAGTCTGCACTTGACCGTTCTTGATACCTTCTGAGATATTCAACATGGCTTGTGCTTGCATGAACTGAATACTTGCTCCGCTGTTGTTAGCCAATGCCGCCATACGACGGCTTTCAGCTTCAGCAGTCTTGACTTCAACTTCTTTCTGCTTGAGTTCATTCTTTGAGCGAACCAATGCGTTAGCACTTTCAACTACAGAGTCTGCTGGCACAACATTACGAATCAGTACTTGGCTAATCATAATAGTACCGTCCAATTTTTCTTCTGCTAAGTTGCGCACGATCTCGTCTTGTATGAACTTTTCCATTTCACCGCGATTGTCTGCCATATCCAATGCTTCGTACTTACGTGCTGCCTTGTAGATGGCATTACGAGCATTTTGAACAATATAGTTGTACATCACATAAGTGTCGCCTTTGAAATCAGCGTGGAAAGCCTTGTTCTTGGTAGCGTACAGTTCTGACACTTGTTGTGGGTTGATGTTGTAGACAACCACAGCGTCAAAGTCTTTCATGGTTGAGTTGTCTTTGGCCACAGGAGTCATATTCTCCAAAGTAACATTAACGTCTTTAACAGGGAATGTCAGCACATCGCCAATCAACACCTGATTGAACGAGCCTGGCAACAGTTCACCTGGCTGTACTTGTTTATCAAAGCCAACACGAACACCAACCTCACCAGTTTCAATACGGGTACAGCCAGTAGCAAGAATTGCGGCGGCAAGAATAGAGAGAGTAAAAATACGTTTCATTTTAGATAATACCTTGTGAAAAAAGAAAAAAGCAAACAGCGAAGCCCAAAGCAAAATACAAAGGGCGAAGATAACGATCGTTGATCATAAAACTCCTTAGAAAACAACTACAATTACTGTCAACACCGTTAGTGCTAACAATGAAACAAGTATACTATAAACTGCGGACTTTGTCAAGGTCCAACGTTCCTTGCCGTTGAGATTTCTCCAGGCAGTAATGCCAAAGTGAATAAGAACAGCCATTATGGCAAATGCTAACCAAATTCTAATCATTTGTTTTTTCCTTAGTGAGTTCACACATTAAAATAAAATGCTCGTAGGCCTTACGAACACCCGCATGTTTCATGAGTTTGTCTGCTTCTTCCTGCATGGCTTTAATTCCAGCTTCTGCATGATCTCTAGTACTACCGTAGGTTAACGGACATAGTTCATCCCCGAACTCTTTGGCTAACTTCTCCCAGGCCTTCTTTTGTCCGAGGGTAATAGGAGTTCGTTGAGGTTTCATTTCGCTGCTTTTGCGCATGGATTCACAAATAGCATCTTCAGCAACACGACCTGCGGCAATCATGGCCGCATAGTTAGGGTCAATGTTGTACCGGCGACTCTGGCCGCCTGGGTACACCATCACAAGATGTGTGCCCTTAGAGAAACTGTCCAAGTACTCGCTGTCATATTCACTCACAGGCACATACCTGCGTCCCTTTTTTTCGTAATAGATTTTTTTCATACTGCTGCTTTCAATAACTTTCAATTGTTGCTGTGTTGTCGATGATGAATTCGCCAAACTGTTTATGTAACTGATCAAACGTTTTTAGCCTGTTTGGATCCAACGGTAACTTGTAGGTACTCAACCAAGTCTTGAGGATTCTCACTGCAGGTTCTTTATCAAACAGATTCATAATAGTCAATATATGTTTGTCTGCGGTAGAATTCATAGATTTGTATCTTTTTCTTTTACCTTGATTTAGAACTGCAAGTAGATCTTTTCCTGATTCGTGAGCATACCAATCAGGCCCTTTGAGCAGCACTATCAATCGTTCACTATCTGACATCATATCTTTACCTCTTTCTAATACAGTATTGGTTCGATTGTAGACTCGCTCCGAAGAGCCAACATCACTTCTTCTTGCTCTGTGTAAATCAATTCATACTTTTCAAGAATAGTCCTGCGATGGCCTTCAGGCAGACGACACCACTCACTGACTCGGTTGTAACTGCTGTAGGCTTCTGGGGGCATGCAGTCATTGATCCAGCCTACTAGGCATTTTAATGCTTCCACAGTGTTGCTAGGATGGCTTGACTGTATGGCCGCAAAGAAATCATTGGCCAATAGCGCAGTAAAGAATCCGCCAGGATGGTAGCCATAGACCAAATAGTTAGCCATAGGATCCGCGAAGTCACGAGGAACATCCCACTTAGTGAATGTTTCATACAAGCGGTTCCGACTGTAAACAGTTATGTTCATAATTCAACTACTTTCTCTGGATCCCATCCAGTGTCTTCAAAATTTGAGTAACCTCTAGGATTACAAACAACACGAGTCTCACCAATCATGTAATCAAAGCAGTGATGAGTATGACCGTGTGTCCACAGTTTGATCTGTGGTCGATCTAGAATCATCTCGCTGAGATCACTGTGGTAACCGCCATTCATGATATAGTCTCCTTTATACATGTCATGGCAGCTCTGATGACTAGGAGTGTGATGTCCAACGACCACACACTTCTTGTCTTTGTTTTGATCTAAGATCAATTTGAAATAGTCCACAGTTTGCTTATGACGTTCACAGGTATCTGCAGGTTTCAGTCTGCGATATCCTGCCTGGTCATTTACAGTAGCTCTGTAATCATTCATCATGTCTCGAATGGCATGCAGGGTCAACGGGTCGTACTTGTTCATATCAGTCCAAAGTGTTCCACCCACAAACACAACATCGTCAATGACTTTGGTATCACGCTCTAAGAAGTAGATGTTGGCGTGTTGAGCACAGGCTGTTCGAAGCTCTTCAAGACCTTGAAAGAATTTGCCATCGCTGTAGAATTCGTGATTACCAGCTACATAGATCACATGTGGAAATTGGAAACTGCATCGCTTCAAGAAATCACGAAAACGGATACCGTACTCGCTTTCTACTTTGTTAACTTTTGAAGCCACCATAATGTCGCCAGACAGGATCAAAACATCTGCATTGTTTTGATTCTGGATGTTGATATCTTCAAACTCAAGGTGAAGATCTGAAACAATTTGGATACGCATTTTGTTCACTCTCGTTAATGTACGTATATTATAGCATCAGTTTAATTATCTGTCAATCGGTTAAATACTCATATTACAACAACCCGGGGGCGAAACAATGGGCGATATTTTCAAAATAATTGGTGATTTAGGTATGCCTGTAGCGGCTGCATTAGCAGGCGGGTATTTTGTATACTTAACTATTAAGCTATTACTACAGGGCGTACTAGGTAGCATCAAGGGCATGGCTGGCATCATCACAGCCTTAGACAATCGCGTTAAAACTATGAATCATGATGTTATCCGTATTGATACCATTGTGTCAAATGCGCTGGGTCTAAAACCTGACACTGATCGTATCGCTCGTGCAGACGGTAAAAACGATGCGAGGAGAGATTAATGCAATACATTGATTATTCGTGGGATTGTAGCCCTAACGGTATTATCCTAGATGAA
>Ga0315902_10011651_pt1 | contig 11521 bp, 12 predicted proteins | sample LakEriMetagenome_9_FD_203523 | JGI IMG/M metagenome (GOLD analysis project Ga0315902, IMG submission 203523) | Freshwater fungal communities from buoy surface, Lake Erie, Ohio, United States - Buoy 12 MA117 | ecosystem: Environmental > Aquatic > Freshwater > Lake > Lake biofilm | place: USA... | reverse complement strand
CACATGCGCGCCGAGCCCCGGCATAGTCCCCACAATTCGGTCCGAGTACATGTACCCCAACCGCTCGACCATCCCGAGCGCAAGCACAAAAGGGTTATACCGGCTAAAGCCACCGTTTTCTGTAAGAATGAGCGGCCAAATATCGCGCACCTCGAAGACGAGCAAACAACCGCGGCGGAACTTTAATAGCAACCCGTTGAGAATCGAGAGCAACGAGAGGCTCGATGCTATCACCACATCCGGCTTCGGCAGGTCGCCGACGCGCATGAATAACAAGCGCGCCTCGAAGTGCAGCCAACCGATAACACGACGTAAGGATTTCGTACGGTGATACCCAAGGACATTCAGCGTTACAACTCGAACGCCATCAATCATCGCTACTTGGCGCCCAGGGATACTAACACCGCCGTTTCTTGGCCAATCGTGGCGCGCGGTGATCAAAGTACAATCGTACCCGCGACGTGCCATCGCCCTCAGGATGGAGAAACTCCGCGCGGGATAGACCCCTTCTTCGGGAAGACGTGAATATTTAGAAATAAACCATATGTGCTTCATTTTACTAAGAGCTCTTCAAGACGTTCCAACGTTGGTTAATCATCGCGGCTACCTACCGACCGACGCGCATTTTGGACGCGCCGACAAAACAAACGGACACCCCACCGCTTAACCGGCCAACCTAAACGATCGGACAGCCACGCTTCGATAGCTCGACCTGGAGACCCCGAAGCAAACGCGAAGTTGAAATTTCAGACAACGAGCCGTTCGCACGTCACTACCGCGTCAATACATCGTCTCGGTGTCAGATTTCTTTATGACTCCCGAACCCGAATAGTTCTCAGAAGCCCGGATAACGGTAAAGAACAGAAGCAGATAAACGAACGTCTGCGAGCCCGCATAAGCCCAAATAGCAGTCTGCCAAGTCCACCCGAGACTGCTGGAAACCATGACTATTGTTCCACCTATCAGCAACGCGAACATCAGGAAAATAAGCTTCAGATCGTTCCTTCCGATTATTAACAATATTCGATCTGTGAACAGGCAAATGAACTGCGCCGCGCAGATAGGCACAAACGCTGCGGTAACAGTGGCGACTCCAGACCATTGTTCACCTCCGAACACGACGCTTGCCAATTCAGAGCCGCGCCTTTCAAATACTGCTGAAAGCGGAACCGAAGTTGCCCCGACCACCGCCGCCATACCTATCAACATTTTCCTTATGGTCGCAGTCTGTTCTTCTGATCGGCCAACAAACTCACGGTGAAAAAGCGTAGCGATAGACTGATTAGCGATGGTTAGTGGTACGGAAACGAATCGCTGAACCAACGCCACAAGACCACCGACTTCCGCACCGAATGCGAACGCAAAAATCGGGGCGGGAAGCCATACCAGAAAGTTTTCCGCCGTCATCGACGGCGTTACGAGAGTAGGATAATACCTCTCGCGACGAGCATGACGGCAAACGACCTCGGACTTGGACAAGCAGCGCCTGAACGCCACGCGGCACATTCCCGTCTCAGCGATTGCCCACGCCGCAAGACGCCCGCACAATTCACCAAGAATGAGCCCCTTTACGCCGCCGATAGCCACACCGAAGCCCGTCTGAAATACCGCCCTACCGCCCAAATTCACGAATGTAGCCGTTGCCGCCCTCGCCTCTCGCCCCTGTGCGATGGCCCAGTTGACAGCTACGGAAGTGATGACGGCGACTGAACTACAAACTAACGCGCAAAGCATTGCCCACACGAAAGCCGAACGCGCAGAGGCGACAAATGCCGCCAAAAGACCAGCAACGAGGAGAAGTGCGCTAAACGCCGCAGCCGTCCCCAATGCCGTCGCAGCGAACCGCGCAGAGCCCGTTCGAGTTCGAGCGGACAACTGTCCATACGGATACCCAAGTCCGAGGATAGGCGCGAGAACGCCAACGGCCGCGGCGATGAGAGAAAACGCGCCTAAGTCAGCGGGGGTGTAGATGCGTGTCAAAATCGGCGTTAGGACTACCAACAAAGCGTACCCGCCGACGGTTCCGGCGGCAAGCTTGCCCACGGCCACCAACAGCGCCGCCTTGTTATATTTTCGCATACTCGACAGTACGCCCGTGAGCGTCGCGTTTTCGACATACGTCCGCAACAAGTAGACCGAGCGGAATTGCCACGATGAACCGAAAATAAGAAAAATCACCGCTGAATGAGCAGCAAATTGCAAAGTAAACGATGGTGATCCTCCCCCAACCCGACGACCGAAGCACAAGGTACCCAAGTGCACCCGTCATGGCGAGCAGCCCCAGGAGCCCGGTCTCAGCGCCCAGTTCGAGGAAGACGTTATGGGGATATTGCAGCTCCCCCACGCGGCTAAAGAACTGCCAATTCGAAACCCCTACACCCATCAGCGGATGTTCTAGGAACATTTTTACCGCGTCGTGCCAGGCTTCCTGGCGATACCCGACGGAACCGTAGTCGCCTTCGTCAGCCGCTCCCATAAAGACGCGAGCGATCGTCAGGAAACGACTACCGAAGTCCTCCGGAATTAACGCCATGACGGCGATTGCAAAGCCAACGAAGAACCCCGACACTAAATATGTCCGGCTTCTCCCCAAATTCCAAAGAAGGACAAGCGCCGACGTAACGCCAAAGGCGAGCAGCGGACCCTTCGATTGCGTCCAAAGCGCAGCGATAATGAAACACGAAAGCACAGCAAGCCAACGCCACCGGAGCATGCCGTGAATGACACCATGCAGCACAGTAAGCGCACAGAACCCCATCAACCAACCAAACACTATCGGGCCATTAATGAAAAAGCGGACGTCTCGGTCGACGAATCCATATTTCGCCTTGTAGAACAACGTCAACACAAGAATAACCAAGGCTGCCCGCAGGAACCCGACCTTGAAAACCGGCTCGCCATAATTTCGAACAGCGGCGGCCACTAAGAGCACCGACAGCGCGCAGGTCGCGATTGCACCATCGAGACGGCGTAGAGTGGCGGCCTCGTCGAGAGCCCGAACGGAGGATACTAAATAGATAAAGCAGAGAGGGCCAAGAACGCAAATGATTGCAGCGAGACCGTTCGACACCACCCCGTCTTGAACCCGCGCAAGGAACGTCGTGGAAAGTCCTGCGACAACCAAAAAATAAATGGCAGCCCAGCTACCAGCAGCCTCTACGGGAAAAATCGTACCCGTGGCAAGCAAAATGTAGATTGCCAGCGGCAAGACAGCGCCTACGAAAGGCCCGTTACAACACCCAGCCCTTGTCACGGCGTTGGCACTGACATCACGCCGACCCGAGAGACGATCAATCGGAACCCGGGCGCTAATAGAAGCTGACGGATCAAGCGCTCAGCACTCGCGAACTCGCCGAAGCCCTCTCAACAAGCCACATGGATTCGCACGCATGGCGACGGAACCCGCTCATGCAGGCTTGTACAACCTCGGGATTGCGTTAATGGTTTTGATGGTGTCCGCAAAATCCAACTGGATTGCATCCAAGTACCATCGCAAATTCGCATATCGGGGACGATTCTCGTCCATTACCAACTCCATGGCCCGATCGCGAGTGATTTGCCCTTCACGGATTTGGTTAGATCGAAACGTGTCGTGCTCCGTAAAGCCCGCGACGATTCGATAAATATAATTGTAGAACGCGGCGGTACCGTCGCCTATTCGCCATGTGGTCGCAGTATCTTCGGCGCGCTCCCAGTCGTATGCGTCTAGCGTGGATTCGATTTCCGACTCGTTCCACGCCCAATAATCAAACACGTCGAAATAGTCTTTCTTTGGCATCAATGCACGGTAATACTCTCCAGAAAGAGTATCCCAGAGCGAGGAGTTGAAATACCCCAAACTTTCCAACATCGCTCGAAATCGTCTCGAATGGTAATCGAGTTGTTTCTGCAGACCGCTGTTATAAACGCCCTTCATTGCAAAATCGGGTGGTACGCCGAGAAATCCCGCTTTGAAGTGCGTCACCTCAAGTGGATTGGCACCCCATATGTTCAAGCTGATTCCCGTCTGCTTTTTCACAGTTTCGAGATGTCGGAAAAAATGCTTATCGCCTGCTGTAAAAATGGACACCATTCCCAGGTGCGGCGACCGTAGCCACGCCTTAACATTTTTCGTGATGTTACGACGCTTTTCCTCGATATCTGCGGCGACTACGATGTTCTCGACGCCCAAAGCAGCGCACATTCGACTTATGTTCCGACGCCCGAGATCCGTAACCATTCCCCAGTCGTAAGTGTAGGCCAACGGCTTCATCTTGAGTTCGTTAACAATCAAGTGTAGCGAATAGCTGCTGTCGCGGCCTCCGGAGAATGGAACCAGACAGTCGTTCCCGATAGTTCCTCGATAGGGTTGAAGAAGGTCACGAAACGCCTGCTGCGGTTTCGGGTTGTTTCGAATGCGATAATTCCGGCAATAGTTACAAACACCGTCGTCATCAAAAGCGATGAACGGCATTGTCTCCGGCAAAATGCACTTCACGCAACGGCGGAAAGTCGGCTCGGGATACTGCAAAAGATCTTCCTCGGCAGACTTCAGCACCAAGTTGGGAATGAGATTCAGCGTCCTGTCGTTGCTTTCTTTCACGACAATCGGCGCTTGCGACATGGGAATGTCAATGATTACAGGCTCGCCTTTCACTTGCCTGATGCCTGAGCACCCGATATGGACGAGCGGGAATTGCTCAGAAGAAAAATAGACTGCCGAATCTTTTTTTCCGATATAGAGGCTGCCGTTGTTTGAAAACAAAAACAACTTTCCGAGTCTTGGTATCACCAAGGCGCAAGCGACGACCCCACGGCAGGTTTCCAAAACCATTTTGGAAATAGATTCGACAGAGTCGTTGCTTGCGAGATGGTCTGCCGCAATAGCCGCAATCACTTCGGAATCGACCTGAAACAACCTTTCACGACCGAGATGCGGCCAAATATTGTCTGCGTTGACCACAATTCCATTGTGAAATACAGCCAAGCCATCCCTGACTACTGGCTGATTGTCAGACAAGCCATTCGTTATCAACCGGGAATGACCGAAAACAACGGTTGAGTTGAGTTTTAAAGACCGTTGTTTCAACAGTCTCGTAATTGAACAATCGGCCTTACGCACGTCGTAAAGATTCTCGGTGAGCATCATGATGCCACTCGAGTCTTTTCCTCGGCTCTGTGCGAACCTGGCCAGCGTCCTCACCTCACGCTTGTCCACGTCTTCCGCACTGCTGATGATCCCGAAAATCCCGCACATACTATTCTCCCGTCATACATTGTCGCGGTGACATGGACTTCCTTTTCCTAAGTCGACTCGCTGTATTTCGATTGGCTACCATGTTTTCAAAAACGACCCGCCCTTTGAAGGCGAACAAGGAAGCTCGCGCCGTCTCCGCAAGACGTGACCTCACCAGTATATACACGCCAGCCGAAAACACGATTCCACAGTTTGCATTCTTCACAATCGGAGGAACCAACGCCGTAACATATCGCCGGAAACAAGATAGGGCACGGTTGACGACCCACCCGCGCCACTCAAAAAGATCATTGGAGGGCACAACGGGTCTAGCGCCCGAATTGCCGTAGGGCATCCGCCACTTGCCCAACAACTCTCGGGTTGAGATCCGGACTCATGGGCAGACTCATGACCCGTTCCGCTACACGGTCTGCGACCGGCGTGCAGTCGCCACAGCAATATCCTTGGTACGGTTGCTGTCGGTTCAACGGTATTGGGTAATGCACAGCGGTTGGTATCCCCTTCGACAGAAGATCCGCCTGGACAGCCGCACGTTGTTCGACCATAACCGTGTATTGCGCGAAAACGCTGTTCCGATCTGGGCGCTGAACGACGCGGCTTACTCCGATGCTATCAAGGGCATCGTTGTACATCTTTCCTAGTGTCGCCCGCTGGACCAGTTCCCATTCAAAACGCTCAAGCTTGGCAAGGACGATGGCGCACTGCAAAGTATCCATCCGGCCGCCCACGCCAACCCGCGAATGCTCATAGCGCCGACGCTGCCCATGAATTCGGATTTCTTTGAATATCGTCGCCAACGCGTCGTCGTTCGTGAACATCGCCCCGCCATCGCCATAGCAGCCCAGAGGCTTGCTGGGAAAGAAGCTGGTGCAACCGACCGTGCTCAGGTTGCAACTGCGGCGCCCCTTGTACAACGCGCCGAAGCTTTGCGCTGCATCCTCGATGACCGGTATCCCGCGGTACCGTGACGCAATCGAGTTTATTTCGTCCATGTCGGCAATCTGCCCATAAAGACTGACTGGCATGATAGCTTTGGTCTTCTTCGTGATCGCCTTTTCGATCAGCGCAACATCAATATTGCAAGTGTCAGGCTCGATATCTACAAAAACAGGCCGCGCACCGAGAAGGGCAATGACTTCGACGGTCGCGGCGAAAGTGAAAGGAGTGGTGATCACCTCGTCGTCGCGACCGATTCCCAGCCCCATCAAGCTGATCAGCAACGCCTCGGTACCACTAGCAACGGTGATGCAATGCCTGGTACCGGCGAAGGATGCCAACTGCGATTCAAGTTCCGCAACCTCCGGCCCCATGATGTACTGGCCATGTTCTAGCACCCGCGAAATACGCTCATTGATGGACGCCTTTAGGGCGGAATACTGCGACTTCAAATCGATGAATGGAACGGGCGTCATTTGTGGCACCTTCGTGTCTGAGATTAAGCGGCGCTCATTTAGGGTCAACGCGGGCTCTTAGCCTTCTCCAACGACTTTACGAACTGCAGCCAGTCCTGTTGATCTACGGCAAAGTTTCCGGATACGGTCGCATCATCAGCGACATCCCGTGTAACCACGGACCCCATGGAGACCGTCGCGTTATGTCCGATTTTTACGCCGTTACGGATACAAGCATTTGGTCCGATATAAGATCCATCTCTAAATTCACAGCGACCAGAGATCTTCGCGCACGCACCGACCGGCGCTCCTTCACCGATGATCGCGTCGTGGGCGATGTCTATCAGCACATCGATCATTTCGTTTTTGCCGATCCGCGTGAACCCGCCGAAAGCAGCCCGAACCAGTGTCGACTTGGTGAGAATTTGCGCCAGACTTGATCTATACGCCCCCGGCCTGCTTGAGGATTCGCCGCGGGTTCGCTTCCTCGAAGATCTAGAAGCCATCAAGCCCGACCGTCACACCGACACCGACTCGAACCCCCTCATCCAATACCGTTCGCTCAAGGCTCACGCTAGTAGGACCTACCTGCACATTTGCACCGATCCGGACATCCCTGTCCGCCACCACAGCGACCGGGTGTATCGTCGCCGTCGGGTGGACTTCACTATCGAAATGCCGCCACAAAAATCCGTCGATTTCACAAAGGGCCTCGTGGAAGCGTAGCGATATCGAAACCGGGTCGGCGGCATTCGCAACAATCTGGTTAGAAGGCACCAAGCCTTCCTGGCCAGGCAGTGTGATCACATCGGCGACGCCGTCTGCATGGATAGCTGCCAAGATGCGTTCAGGCTTAACTGCCGGCACCAAACGCCTAGGTAGGTTCGTCGGGATTTTTCCCACATAAGACAGCGCTCCATCACAGATCATGTCGGCACCGGCGCGGTCTGCCAACTCACCAAGATTGATGACGTTTCCTGTAACAATTTTGTCGCTCTCGAGCGGTTCACTGGAGATTCCGGACTTAAAGCTCTAACGGCAGCCCAACGGGGGACCCATCGCGTGCGGACCGGTAAATGGCCACCAATATTTCCAAGGATTTCAAACCAGCTCGTCCGTCTGTCTCTGCCGCAACGTTTCCTTGCATGGACTGAACAACGTTTTCGTAATAAAGAGGATGGCCTAGTCCATAGACGGAGGTGGTCTGATAGCTTGCGTCCTTCACATGCTCGTCGTAGTCGCGACGATCTTCGAACTCCCATTGCTGGATCTCATTCACGGCGACACCGCCAATCCGAGCGGTGCCGTGCTCGCCAAGTATAGTGACGCTCCCCTCAAGATTTTTGGGGTACGACAACATAGTGACACTCATTGACCCCAGCGCTCCGCTACGCCACTTGATGTTTACCACACCGGTGTCTTCGGCCTCGATGTGTCTCGTGGTACTCATCATGGCGTGGACTCGCTCGACCGGTCCGATCAGCCATTCGAGAAGATCGACATAATGACTTGCTTGGTTCATGAAAGCGCCACCGTCGAACTCCCAAGTGCCGCGCCATCCGCCTCCCTGGTCATAGTAAGACTGCGGTCGCGTCCAGAATACGTTCACTTGGACAAGGTGTATCTTTCCGAAACGCCCCTCGGTTACCGCACGCTTGAGCAGTTGCAGCGTCGTGTTCCGCCTGTTTTGCTTCACCACAAACAGTCGAACACCAGCGTCATCGCATGCTTTCACCATACGTAGCCCGTCGACCCATCGTGTCGCCATCGGCTTCTCAGTGATGACATTGACCCGGTATCTGGCTGCGAGCACGGTTTGATCGGAATGAAGGCCGCTAGGCGTACACAAAATTACTGCGTCGGGCGAGACCGTCTTCAGCAACTCCTCAAGACTCAGGAAACCGCGAACTTGATAGCGATCCGAGTGCTCCGCCAGGACCCCGGGGTCGATATCGCATACTGCAACCAGTTCGATGTTGTCAGAGTGACGCTCGATCGACGCGAAGTGATTTTTGGAGATGCGTCCACACCCGACGACTGCAACCCGTATCTTTCGCCCCTTTATCACTGGCAAGTTTGACATTTTATTGACCGCTGTTTGTTTCGTGAAATTCAGAGCCGGAAGACGGAGAATCCCGCCTTCTCGGCCTCGTGCTTCTCGTAAATACTCTTGAGATCACCGAGCACCGGCCTGTCGCCCTTGCAGTAATCTCGAAGTTGTTGGATGGGCAACCGTCGGTGTTCGTTGTGTCCGACGGCGACTATTAAGGCATCCACGCTTGCATCAGACTGCCATTTGCCGATCGTTATGCCGTACTCAGCATGCACTTCCTCGGGGTCTGCCCACGGATCGCTGACCACTACGGTGACGCTCCACTTTTCCAGTTCAGTGATCAAATCGACAACCTTGCTGTTCCGGATATCCGGGCAGTTGTCCTTGAAAGTGATTCCCATGACTCCCACACGGGAACGCGCCACATCCATCCCGTTATTGAGCATGCGTTTGATGACGGACCTCGCAGCATAACGCGCCATATTGTCGTTGATGCGGCGCCCCGCAAGGATCACCTGCGGGTGGTAGCCGAGCTCCTCCGCCTTATGAGTCAGGTAATACGGATCGACGCCGATGCAGTGTCCACCGACCATTCCAGGGCGGAACGGAAGAAAGTTCCACTTGCTGCCTGCAGCCTCGAGCACCTCAAGCGTGTCGATGCCGATGCGGTCGAAGATGACCGAAAGTTCGTTTACAAATGCGATGTTGAGGTCCCGCTGGCTGTTCTCGATGACCTTGGCGGCCTCGGCCACCTTGATGCTGCTGGCCTTCCAGGTTCCCGCAGTGATGATCTCGCGGTAAAGGGCATCGACCTCGTCCGCGACTTCGGGGGTGCTGCCACTAGTGATCTTCTTGATCGTGGTCAGGGTGTTGACCTTGTCGCCCGGATTGATGCGCTCCGGGCTGTAGCCACAAAAGAAGTCGTGGTTGAATTTGAGGCCACTTACACGCTCGAGAACCGGCACGCAGACTTCCTCCGTCGCGCCGGGGTAAACCGTGGACTCGTAGATGACGATATCGCCCTTCTTGACGGCGGCGCCGACAGTCTCGCTGGCCTTCACCAGCGGCGTCATGTCGGGTCGGTTCGCACGGTCAACCGGCGTGGGCACGGTCACGATGAAGATCTGCGCAGACTTCAGGTCCGCGCGGTCGGCGGAATAACGCAGATGATCGGCGGCCTCGAGCTGCTCGGGTGAACACTCCAGCGTATGGTCCCGCCCTGCCGCCAGTTCCTCGATCCGCGAGCGATTGATATCGAAACCGATGACCTTTCGCTTCTTGCCGAACTCAACCGCTAACGGCAAACCGACATAACCCAAGCCGATGATCGCTATCGTCTTCAACGCACAGCCTCCCGAGAGAGGGCATCGATCTCCGCCCTCAACGCTTCGTATTCCGCTTTCTTCCTCACCAAAAACCGCCCCGTCAGCATCGTCTTCTCCGCGATGCCCGCTGGCGTGAGCACATAGGCGTAGCCCAACTTATTAGGACTCTTCGAGAAATTGCCAGCCTTCACGAGCCCGCGCTCGATCAGCGCCTTCAGACAATAATTCACGGCGCCCAAGCTCACGCCCACCCGCTCGCCGAGCTCGCGTTGGGTGAGCTCCGGGTTCTCGTGCAGCAGGCGCAGGATCTGGAACCGCGCCTCTTCTTGAATTTTCGCCTTGCTGTTCAATCGCTTGCGGAGATCTTCACGCACGCTACCGCAACACCCGTGCAGCCGACAGGGCTAGGGCGTGGCGGAGGGGCGTTCAGAAGTGAACAAGGATAAAGGCAATCGGTGTCGGTTGCATGACTTTCGTCATGAATCGGGCGTAACTGTCAGTCAGCGTTGACTATTTCGCTGACCCCGACTCTGACGGGGCTCTGCCGCCCGAGCAGGTCGAGCAGGACGGTGGCACGGGCCTCCCCCTCCGCCATGTCGAACACCCCCTCGAGGGTGGCGAAGGGGCCGGCGACGATGCGCACTTTCTGCCCCTGTTGGTAGATCGGGCGGTGGTGCTGGGGTTCGGCGGCGCTGGTCCGCAGGGTCTCGACCAGCGTCTCGGGCACGGGGGCGACCTGCCCGCCGAACCGGACGAGGTTCGCCACCCCGACGGTGCTCCGCACCGGCGCCCAGGACACCCCCTCCCCCGCCCCCACGAACAGGTACCGGGGGAAGAGCGGCTCCTCGACCCAGGTCCAGCGGCGGTTGCGCAGCTTCTGGATGCGGATCTGGGGGCAGAGCACCTCGTAGCCCTGGCGGCGCAGGTGCTCCTCGGCCACGCGTTCCTGCCGGGGCTTGGTGTAGGCGAGCAGCCAGTGCAGGGGCCGGTCCATGGCCTAGGGTAGCGCGGGCGGGGAATCGGGGGAATCGCCCGGGAGGTCTGCCGCTCGCGGAATGGCGGACCTTCTGATGGCGCGCTTCGATGTCTTCGCCAACCCCGGCGCGCGGGCCGCAGCGACCCCCTTTCTGCTCGATGTGCAGAGCGACCTGCTCGACAGTCTCGACAGCCGCGTGGTGATCCCGCTGCGAGACCTCGCGGCGGAGCGCGAGCGGATCACGGCGGCGGTGGAGTTCCTGTTTCGGGGGTTCTGACGGGCGGATCGGAGTAGCGTCCCGATAACGGACGCAGGATCGACGATCAGCCGAGGGGTTCGCCATGGCAACGCAAGACACGCGCACGATGGGTCCTGGCATTTGGGTCGAGGATGAGCGGGAGCGCCATCGGCTTACGCTTAAGTCCTTGGACGATGTCCGCATGAATGCCGGTGTTTCCCATGAGGCCGTCGTCGCCTGGGCTGACAGCCTCGGCGGCGACAAGCCGCTGCCGGCACCCACCTGGCAGTCGCGCTGAGACC
>Ga0315902_10011650_pt1 | contig 11521 bp, 5 predicted proteins | sample LakEriMetagenome_9_FD_203523 | JGI IMG/M metagenome (GOLD analysis project Ga0315902, IMG submission 203523) | Freshwater fungal communities from buoy surface, Lake Erie, Ohio, United States - Buoy 12 MA117 | ecosystem: Environmental > Aquatic > Freshwater > Lake > Lake biofilm | place: USA... | reverse complement strand
ATATCGATTTTTTAATCAATGAAATATATTATAATCAAAAAAAAAGCATATTGTTAATTCCATATATGCAAAATGCCGAAGCAAAGTTTGGTTCTTTAAATTCTATTTTAGAAAATAAATTATATAATAAACAACTTAAAGAGAAATTAATATATATCTTTTCAAAATCACAAAAATATTATTATGCTTTTTCAAAATTATCGCAAATTTATAAAACAAAAAAATACCCTATTACTGTTTCTAATGATTTAATGCTTAACCCTCTTAATATTTATGATAAAAATATATTTATACTTATTCAAAATAAGTCCAAATATTTATTCAGTGTAAATGACCTTGTTTCTATAATTGAAACCGCATTATCTAATTCACCTAACTTTTTTGCCGAACCATTATCTCCTTTAAATCCATATAATAAAGAACCCTTTTCAATTTCAACATTATATAATATTTATTTTAAACTTAAAGAATCTGGTCGTCTTATATCAATATTATTTCATTTATTTTTTTTAGAACATTTTGATAAAAAACAATTTTTAGAAAAAAATGAACCAGTTATTAGAGAAAAAGCAATTAAAACATATGTTTATAATTCTCCGTATACTATATTATATTCCTCTGTCTTAACTATGCTTAATTCTAATTCTTATACAAAAAAATTGTCTATACATCGTGAGTTTCCAAAAGATATATTAGTTGAAATATTTAGACCTTTTTTATTTTATTTTTTTACAATTAATTATGATATTAAATATACTTCCAAAATTAATATATATAGAAATATCTTAAACATAAAATTAAAAAAATTTTATGAATATAATAAAGCGTTTGGAAGAAAGTATATTACATGTGAAACGCGCTTTGGAAAAGTAATTAAAAAACATTATCAATTTAATACTAAATATATTAGTTTTTATAAAATTGACACTAACAAGAATAAAACTGGAATAACACAAGAAAGCGGTTTATTTATTGGGTGGTCCGCAAATAATTATGGCGGTCTTACGAGAATATTATTGATGAATTCTTATTTTGATGAACGGAATAATCAAGACGATGAAAACAACGACGACGATGATTTTTATAATGATAATGATAATGATACAAATGATGATAATGATACAAATGATGATAATGATACAAATGATGATAATGATACAAATAATAATAGCGATAGCGATAACGGAGACACTGAGGATGAAAGCATTGGCTCTATAAGTTGATTTAATACTATTTCTGTTTACAGAATCTCAATATTATCTGGTAATTTTATCAACTTTTTTGTTATTCTTTTTCCAGGAGGATTTGCCCTAACAATTTTCTTTCTTGTTTTTCTTTTGTTCGCTACCTCTATTTCAAAAACTTTGTTCTCTTCTGGAAAAAGAATTTCTTCCAATTTTTCTTTTTCTTCATCTTTATTTCCTTCTATTCCTTCCATTCCTTCTTCAGCTTCCTCTAATATTAAAGTATCTGGTATTTTTTTTACTTTTTTCTTTGTCACTTTCTTTGGTTCATCCTCTTCTATTAATAGTTCAATATTTGCATCAACTTTTCTTACACCTTTTTGTTTTGGTTTATATTTAGTTGTTATATCTTTTTCAAATAGGACATCAATATAATATTCTATATCTATATAATTATCCATTGAATTTTGAATATTGGGTAAACAAAGACTTTTATTTAATACATTCAAATTTATTTTAATATTATTATTATTAACTATAATTTTATATTCCAAATGTTTATTATCTGTTCTCCTATACATTGCTGGAGTAACTATAAAAACATACGCATCTTCTTCTTTATCCATATAACAAACAAACTCATTTAAATTATAACGAGTTTCTGGAATTAATTTACTGGATATAAATATGGATGGAATCTTATATCTAACTAACAATAACCATAAATCAAAATTTACTGCTACATATCCATCTTGCGTAATCATTTGTTCAAAAGTAATAGTCCCATCTTGTAACTGATTTGCATCAATTTGTGCTTCTTCTTTTAAAATATCTATTACTGTTTTAATTCTATCTTTATTTGTAAAATCATTTGTTATATTTCTATATTCTTCTAATAAATCTTCTTTAACATCCTCTATTGTTAGTTTTTTATTATTAATCTGTTCAACCAAATCTATAATTAAATATATTGAACAATAATTTGAACCAGTATATTTTATTTCTTTATAATGACTAGGGAAACAATTTCTCCAATATGTTGAATTTATTTTTTGTGGTGAAGATTTTATACAATCACGAACATGATGTGGATTTATCGCTTCATCTAATTCAATTTCCCTCTTATACATTTGTGTTATTATTGGTTCTGCTGTATCAAAAGTATTATATTTCGCAAACTTATTTATATTTGCTGGAATTAAGTTTTCAAAAAACTCTGTATTTAATAAATCTTGCAAAATAATTATTTCATCGTCACGTAAATTATATTTTACTTGCCCAAATGATAAGTAAGATTGTGGTTTAAAAATAAACGACTTTATTCTGTTATAACGAATTAATTCGTCAGCCATTCTTCCATAATAATAATCTTCATTATCTGTTCCATTCACTAAATTTTCCTTGGGAATTACTAATTGACATTCATCATTTGTCATTCTACAAATAGACCCTTTTTTCTTCTCTTCGTTAATACATTTTTCATTGCTTTTTGGCAAACATGTATGTATTTCATTTTCATTTACTTCAGCATAATTATATGGCAATTTTTTTTCTGTTGTAAATACTATTGTATCATTTACTAGTTCGTGTAACATTTCAATTACATTATCTAATTGTTTTTTATATAATGTGTATTTTTTATTACATTCTTCTTTTATTTTCTTTCTTTTTTCACTATTTGAATAGTCATTAAATAGTATTCGAATTGTATTTCTAAATACATTATAGAAATTGGTTTCTAATTGTATTCTTTTAATAAATTCAACGCGTTTAGTATCGACATTTTGATTTGTTAGTGTATTTATATCCGCAACTAACATATCATTACTTGTTATCGTTTTAATAGTATCATCTACATTTGAAACAGGTATTGGATCTTTTATAGGAACAAATTGATTTGTATTTGTCAAGAAACCAGTTATTAATTCATCTTCTACTACTCTACAAAAATATTTAGGATTAAAACAATTTGCTGTTTTTATATCTTTTGGTTCTTCATAATCATAATATTCTTTCATAAATTCTAGTGTATTTTCATACGGCTTCCAAATAGAATCATTCATATAAACAAAATCATAATTACATTGTTCTTGTTCTTGTTCTTGTTCTAAATTAGACCCGCAACTTTTTTTATTTTTTAAATTTGTTAGTGCTGATGGATAACACGGAATAAACCCTTCTAACCCTTTTCTATTTTTTGCCAAAACTCCTATTACTTTTCCTTGGAAATTTAATATTTGAATGGTTATTGAATACTTTTTATGTAGCAATTCTTCAATTAATTTATCTAAAACTGGTGGCTGTTTAAATCTATATTCATTTGGTCTACTAACAAATGCTCTACATTTTTCTCCTAATGTTGGTTTAATAATTTTTGTAAAGACAGCGCGTAATGTTTTTGGTAATTTTTTATCATATTCACTAAATGTTTTTGTAATATGGATATTCTTTCCATCATTACGATATCCATAAACAGGTTCAAAATAATTCTCTCTCTTAATTAAAATTAATGTTCTTTTTCTTGCATCAAACGTATGAACTGAATAATGATTTGTTGGGCAAACTAATTCAACATTGTTAGTTGCATCGTCTTCTGGAATCTCCAAAATAATCAGGTTTATACCAGCATCAAATAATCTTGGGTTTGGTATACAAATTAAATCCCATAAAAATGTGTAATCAATAACTACCTTTTCGTTTTTTAAATACTTTTTAAAATTTTCAAATGCCTGAGCTACTTTAATAACAAATTGTTTTGCAATAACGGAAGATTGAAGTATAGTATTATCCGCTTTTTTATTATTATTTTTATTCTTATTTTTATTATTAATTATTGGTTTATTTGTTTCAGTCATTATTTTTTTATATAATTTAGTTTCGCTATAATCTTCTATATTTACTTCTAAATTAGGGTCTGCAAAACTTGTGATTAAATCACCATTTTGATATTTTATAAATTTATCTAAATCTATTGCACTTATTATTATATCTTTCATTTCTTTTATTGTTGGCACATCGTGTTTTGCATTAGGTAAATAACGATTTATTAAAGGCAGTTTATCGTCTTTTTGAGCATAAAATATTACACTTGCTATACACGCTATAAATGATTGTGTCGAACTTACTTCAACGCCGTGTCTTAATATACACATATGATGTAATTTTAAATTCATATTTGTTTTACTTATTTGGCAATCATCATTCACTTCGTGTAAAAATTTTTGCACTACAATAGGTAAAAATCCCCAACGATGTTCTCCTAATTGAGGCCCATATTTTTCTGGACCTTTTACATATTGTTCTGCTTCTACTACATCTCGTCTTAACTTTTCCTCAATTGTTTTTTCTTTTTCGGAAACAGGTTCCGCTTTTTTATCGTCAAATTTATCTTGACATATATCTCTACGATTTTTCATTTCAGTTGTTGACCATTTGCTATAACAACAAGGAATACATAACCCTGATGGCGTTTTTTGCTTGTGAAATCCAGGATATTTTCTTTCTTTTTCATCGTAAAATTGATATACATATTTTCCTTTTGGAACTTCTTTTGATTTGTTTGGTATTATTGCGTCTTCTACTTTATCAACCTTTGGACCACATTTTCCATCCAATATATCTTGCTCTGTTACTACAGTATTTGTTAATAAACACCAATAACGTGGACACGTATAGTAAAATTTTTTTGAACTGTCTTTTGCATCTGTTCCATATTCAATAAAATCAGCGTCTTCGTTAATTTCATCTGGATGGTCAGATATTATTTTATCTTTTTCCTCTTTTGTTAGTATCACAGGTTGTCTTCTATCGCTTAAACTAAATGGGCACATTCTTGTATAAAGATCGAATTTTTCGTCTTTTGATTTAACAAATAATTGTGGCATTCTCTCTTCTAAACGAGATGAAAATGGATTTGGGTATGTTAATTTCATACCAGTTATATCTCTTACACTATTTTCCATTTTTTTTGCGGTCTCTCCAATTTTGTTTTGCATAGAAATATCCGCTTTCTTATTTTGTTTTTTTGGAACCTTTTTTGGAACTTTAATAATAATTTCTTCTGGAGATGGAGACTTGGTTGTTTCTTTTAAAGAACTCTCTGGAACAGAAGATGTTTTAGATTTAACGGAAATATCGTCCAACTCAATAGATTCTTCTTTTTCTGGTATTGTTGACTTTGACTTGGATGATTCTTTTAAAGAACTCTCTGGAACAGAAGAAGTTTTTGATTTAATGGAAATATCGTCTAACTTAATAGATTCTTCTTTTTCTTTTTCTTCATTTAAAGTTTTTGAATTTGTCTCAGATAATTCTGTTGAAGAACTCTCTGGAACAGAAGAGGTTTTAGACTTGTCATCTATTGAATCTAAATCAGATAAAACTATATCACTCAAAACTTCTGGAGAACCTTGAAACCCTTGTGAACTAACAACCCCTTTTTCTGGAATAGCTTCACTAGGAATTGAATCCTTAACTGATGTAGAAGATGTAGAAGATGTAGAAGATGTAGAAGATGTAGAAGATGTAGAAGATGTAGAAGATGTAGGTTGTGTAGAAGATGAGTAAGATTCACTTTTTATACTCTCAGACGAGGAACTAGAACCTTCGCCACCCTTATAATCATCTTCCTCTTCATCGTCAAACCCTAAAATATCCAAAAGATCATCCATATTTTCACCTTGCTCTAAATCCTCGTATACAGGCGATTCGTCTTTTATAATAGGCACTTCATTATCGTCTAATATTTGTTCTGATTGTGCAGTAATTTGGCCAAATTCAATATCATCTATTTCTTTACCTGAACAAAGTGTATTAATTTTGCTTGTATCTACGCCAGTGCTAGAAATATCTTGAGTTATTCTTATAATGCTATTAATATACACTGGAATAATATTAAGGTAATAAATATTATTAATCCCACTAACAACTACTGTTAGTTCGCTGGTAATTAAATTAATAGACATTATAGTTTGAAAACCAGGATTAATTTTTATCATTAATGCTCTGCGTTTATTTGCCCCTCTTGTCACTTCTAACTCTGAACGAATTTTTATAATTAAATCAGTGGCCATTTCTTCATCCAAGTCATCAAATTGTTGTAATAATTCTTCAACAATTTCGTCTAATTTTAATCCTTGATCTATTTTTTCAATAATAAATGCGTCTTGACTATCGCGTTTATTAAAATTAGATACGCGTTTATATCTTAATTGAACCCCCTTTTTAAAATTAGATGATTCAACCACAAAAACACTTGAAATACAACCGCCAATTTTATTAATATCAATTGGAGAAGTAATATTATACATCATTTGAAATTTCATATCCCTTACCTCTATATTATTATTTTGAATAGATTGGAATAATGGAATATCTAACCCACTTTGCTCGAAAAAAGGTTTTATTTGTTCAATCAATGGGTTTACTGTTAATCCTACTATTTCATCAATTTCTTGAAAAATATTATCACCTTTTCTTAAAAAAATAGGGCTTTCAAAATCGGCTAATGGATATACACTAATATTACCATTTTCTTCAAATTCACACGCCATATAAAAATGACTTCCATTATATTGAATATTTGTATATATAGCAATAGACCTACTCTTACCAATTGTCTTTATTAATTTAAATATAGTGGTTTTTGGCAAATATGGTATTTTTCTTCCATCCACGGTTAGTTCTGGGGCAAATAAACGATATATATTTTCTTGTCTCGTTTCTGGATTATATTTAATTAAAGGAAAATCGTGTGTTGCGTGAACTAACTTGAAAATAACCTCAATAGGTATTTTTATTTTAAAATCTGGATAAATTATAATTTTTAATGATTTTATACCTGTTAGCCTTGTATTTTCCGAAAACTTGTTAGATTGTGTTTGTCTTTCATATATATTATAAAACATATCTATATTCTCAAAATTTCTTTCTGTATCTGGTGTTAGTTTTTCACTGGTGGATGCAATCATTTTTGAACGATTTTCATCTAACTCGTCTAATGAACTAATATTATCTTTATATAAAAAAGGGAAATAAATCTTTGAAGTGTATTCGCTTGATACATCATTTATATCAGCAATTTCAAAGACATCTTTGGCTAAACATAGATAAATTATATTTCTAAATATAGGACCACTTTCTAAAAGCAAATTTGAACTTAATGTTGTTATTTCTCTTCTAGAATTTTCTAACAAGGTATCATACTCAGTAACGAGAAATGGATCAGCAATAAACGGATATTCGTTTGAAAATACAAATTTTTGTCCAAGAGGTTGACCCACTAAATAACTTTTTTCATTTAAATCTAATTTTAAAATATCATCAAAACTATATTGTATTTTATCTTCTAAACCAAATTCCATAAGTTTACCGTTCTCGTCATAAATATTTAGTAAAATTTGGTCCATTCTTACTTTAGTTAATGGTAATTTATCATTTTGTGTTAAATTCTGGTAAATAGTGATTGGATTTAGTTTTTCTGGTTTTAAACAATATAAATATAACTCACTCATAGACGCTTCTTTTGAAATTGCCTCAAATATTTTTAACTTAATAACCCCAATGCTATCATCTATATGAATCGTTTGATTAATAAAAATAACTTCTACTTTCTTTTCTTTGATATAAGATAATTCGTCTTTATTAAAAATATCATTAAATGATTTGTTAGTTGGGTCTTCATCAAAAAGGTCATTTGGGTCATCTATCTCTTCGCTAAAGCGAGAACCATAAAACACATAAATAGTATCTATTATATTTTTATCAGACATTTTATTTACTTTGAATATTGGAAATAGTGACATATATATAAAGTGGGTATTATTTTTAATTATTTTTAGTGTAAAAGTATAAAAGTATAAAACTTATAAAAATAATTAAAATTTTATTGTAAATCGTAATATGGGTTATCTGTTATATCCATACCACAATACGGTTCGTTATTTTTTTTATAATCAACTGGTTGATAAATATTTGCGGCTTTTGCTTGTTCTAATAAAAATTTAAAATTTTCCCAAAATTCCTGTTTATGTCCTTCTGTTTTAGTCATAATATGTGCTAATTCGTGAATTGCTACAAATGTTAAAGTATTAATATCAATAAGTGTTGTCCCATTTTTCCGTTTATCTAAACAAAACGCTAATTTTTCGCCTTTATTTTCGCTATACGCGGTATATTCACTTGTTGGTAATGTTTCGGATATTTTTGTTGGGTTAAATTTTTGGACCATTCTTTGAACATTTTCATCCTCTGGGAATTTTTTCGCGCAATATGCAACCAAGTCTTTTAGATTTTGCGTTACAGTGGCTAATAAGTTCGCGGCCAATTCCATTTTAGAACGCTCTCTAACGCAATATCTTTCCCCATCGACATCGGATATAATACATTTTAAATTAAAAGCATCAGATTCGCTATAAATTTTTAATCCCATAAAAATTACAAAAACTATTATAATATAAATTAACATACTCTGTTTATCAATCATACATTATATATAGAGATTATAATACTAAATAAATTAAAATTGAAAAATGTCATATTATATATATACAATTTTAGAACTTATATAACTAACAAACAAAATGCTACACTTTTTAATTCACATAAAACAAACAAATAGATTATATAAAGACATTTGTTAGTTACTTTTAAGGATAATTATAATTCATTGTTATCATTTATCATTTATTAATATTAATATTTACATCATGACGTGATAATTTAATTAATGGCATTGGTTGAGGGTTATCGCTTTTTAAGCACGATAATCTCCATAAAAATGGAGCACATATTGATTGTAGATTAAGAGTATCATCATTTTTGATAATTATATTTTCTAATAAAAGCTCAATTTGTTTTATTTCATTTTCAATTTCAGTCTTTTCCATTATATATATTAGTTTATATATCTTTTAATTATCTTTTAATTACAATTTGTTTTATCCTTTATTAACATTTTTATTTTTTTACTGAAAAACTAAATAATTTTACTTAATTAAAATTGAAATTATTTTCCTTATATTTTAACTAATAACAAAAATGAAATCCACTTTTGCGTCTCATCCTAAATCTAAATTTTGGTCTGCTAAAAATGAAGGGCAACCAGAAGACTATGCGTTAAATTCACATAAAAAATGTTGGTTTGATTGTGATAAATGTGGTCATTCGTTTGAAAGTTGTCCTAAATATATAAATTTATCAAAAACGTGGTGTCCTTATTGTGTTGTTCCTACAAAAAAATTATGTGGAAATTGTACATTGTGTAATAATAAATCATTTGCGTCACATTATAGAGTTAAAAACTGGTCTTCAAAAAATGTTCTAGAACCAAAAATGGTAGCATTAAAAAGTCATAAAAAATATTTATTTAATTGTGAGTGTGGTCATGAATTTGAATCAATTTTGTCAGATATTACAAATAATAGTTGGTGTCCTTATTGTTCAAAACCATCTAAAAAATTATGTAATAATATACAACATTGTTTAATTTGTCAAAATAAAACATTTGCATCAATGGAACGAAGTAAAAACTGGTCCATTAAAAATAAAAAAAAACCAATTGAAGTTTTTAAAAGTACTGCTGAAAAATTTATATTTGATTGTGATAAATGTAATAATGAGTTTGAAAGTAAGTTATGTCATATAACAGATGGGTCTTGGTGTCCAAAATGTAGATATAAAACAGAACAAAAAATGTTAAAAATATTATTAGAAATTTACCCTTTAATAAAAAGTCAAGCCAAATTTGATTGGTGTAAAAATATTAGACACCTACCTTTTGACTTTTGTTTAGAAGAACAAAAAATAATCGTCGAATGTGATGGATTAAATCACGTTCAACAAGTAGCTAATTGGAAATCACCAGAGCACAATAAAGCAAGAGATTTATATAAAATGAAATGTGCGAATAAAAACGGATATTCTATGATTAGAATTGTTCAAGAAGATGTATATAAGGATAAATACGATTGGTTACAAGAATTATTAGATAATATTGATAAAATTGTTTTGGAAAAAGTTGTTCAAAATATTTATATGTGTAAAAAGGATGAATATAAAGATTTTGATTTAAGTATTTAACTTTGTGACTGAGAAAATTATTTTTTAATTAAATTATTGTCCTCCCTGACCTATTTGGAGCGGGGGCCTCATGTAGTCGCTTTCAATTGTGCTGAGATTCCATGGCCCCACATTAACCTGTGGGTTCGGTGGCTCGGAACGAATTTGCAAATTCGCATTTCTTAAGGTTTGTCCAATCGTATCAATTCCAATATGGTAACCAGCCTTTAACAAGTTGATGTTGGCAAGGTCACCTTTACCAGCAGGGTTTAATTGAGCCCATTGACTGTTCGTATCTTTAGGTAAAAGGTCGGCAGGGTTTTGATTAGAGCTATTAGGGCTACAAGATGGAGGCAATCCCATACCAGAGGGTTGCGAAGAACCTCCTACATTAGAATACACTTCGTTTCCAGATTCTTGTGCGGGTTGAGGGCCAGAAGGGGAAGAATTGGCATATGCTTTTGGGCGGGTTTGAGACATCATTTCACTACCATAAGAACCCTTAGACATTAAATTTTTATATAACATATAGAGTCCATATAATACGATTATAGCGATTAAAACACCGCCAACACCATAATCATTCCAGAGTTTTTTTAAAGAAACACTCATTATATAAAATTAGGGATAAAATATTTTTCAAATTATTAATTAATTATAAAATTAATAATTGGATTCATAATTGTTTCTAAAGTATTCATATTCTAAAACTTATTTAAAATTATCTTCTAAACTTTCAGCATCAGAAATGTCGGAAGCATTATCTTTACTGGAAAAGTCTTCAAATTCGCTATCACTTTCATCAATATCGTCCAACATATAAGTCTTCTTAATATTTTTCATTTCAAGATATGCTAGAATAGCGGTTTTTTTCGCTTCTTTTGCTTTTTCTCTGGCTTTTTTATAAATTTCATAATATACTTGATTTGGTTTTTTAAGTGTTATAGTTTCTAAATTATTCTCTAAAGTAAAATCCATTTCTTTTAACATAGTTGGGTCTTCTGGTTCTTTAACTAATTCTTCTACATCTAAAACAATATTGGCTTCTTCGAGTTCATCGTGTGGGTTTATTTTTTTTGGTTCTTCAAAAGAAACCTCTAAATTAATTGTTTCTTTTTCTAAAGGAGGTTGAACATTGTTATTTTCTGTTAAAATTTTAACAGAATTATCAATAAATGTATCTAAATCTATAGATTTTTCTTCTATAGGTATATCGTTTTTAATATCATTTATATTTTGTTTTTTAATAGGTTTTTTAATAAAACACTCATCTAAAAAGG
>Ga0315902_10011649_pt1 | contig 11521 bp, 11 predicted proteins | sample LakEriMetagenome_9_FD_203523 | JGI IMG/M metagenome (GOLD analysis project Ga0315902, IMG submission 203523) | Freshwater fungal communities from buoy surface, Lake Erie, Ohio, United States - Buoy 12 MA117 | ecosystem: Environmental > Aquatic > Freshwater > Lake > Lake biofilm | place: USA... | reverse complement strand
AGGTAGAACGTCTGGCCTACGCCATACGTTGGTAACGGTCCAGAAGGTACGGAGACCCACCGACGGACCACAGCATCTGGGGAAGAGCTGTGGGCGGAAGATGGAACCGCTCTGGTTGAACAGGTGTTAGGGTAACCGAACACCTGTTCGAAAACTAGCACCCCCCACTGACATCACAGGCGGCGTGTCGCTCTTTTGCGCCTCGTCGAGGCTCCAAGCGCCCAGAATGACCCCATGCTGATCCTGCTTCCACCCTCTGAGGGCAAAAATCAGACGCCCAAAGGCCCTGCGCCGGCGATCGCGGTCTATAACGGGGTTTTGTACAAGGCGCTGGATTTTCCAACCTTGTCTGCCAGTGCGAAGGCGCGTTGTGAAAAGTCGGTGGTGATCATCTCGGCAAAATATGGAGCTCTCTCCCCTAGTGATCGCATCGAGTTTTATAAAGGGAAGATTAATTCGGCGGCAATGCGTCCGATCGTTGAGAAGAAATTAGCTGGCTACAAACAAGATCTAATTATTGATTGCAGATCATCGACCTATCAAGCTGTATGGAGTGCTCCCGCCGAAGTCACGGTGGCAATACGGGCATCCACTGTTGTTGATGGCGAACGTAAGGTAATTACGCACATGTCTAAAAAGACGCGTGGAGAAGTTACCAGGGCTCTACTTGTTAGCCGGTCAATTCCAAAAACAGTTGAAGATATCTATGCGATTATCTCGGAGAAATTTCCTTGCGCACTCACGCCGCCACAAGATGGCGATCCATGGGTGTTAGAAGTAATTGCTGTCTAAATCTTATGTAGCTTCAGTTTAATGCTCGCCACGGTTCCAATAAACACTGTGGCAAAGAAGACCCAGCCCGATACAGCGAATGCTTGCGTTCCTGAAAGAAGTACTCCCACGGTACAACCGAGTGCAATCATTGAAGACCAACCCAGGAGCACTCCACCGATAAGTGCAGTGAAACCATTTTTCACAGTGATCGACTGCCACGAGAATCTATTGCCGGCAAGGGCTGCTGCAAGGGATGCGAAGACGATGCCGATAATAAGCCATCCATTGTTGGTAATCGTTGAACTAATGACAGCGATACAACCCTTCATGACATCAAGACCTTCAAGTGTCTCTGGCAGATATCCTCGATCGCTTAATACTGTGCGGGCAGTTGTGCTTAGTTGTCGCGTGACGCCAAGAGGTTCAATGCGCAAATAGGCAACAGTTCCGATTACTCCGACGAGTGCACCAGATAACAGTGGCGGCCAACGCTTAATTATGAGAGCAGAGTAGAAGTTCTTAGAGGGTTCGCTAGAAATAGGTTCAGAGGTGGAGCGCCAGCGTCGTGCGAGGAGGGCAAGTGCAAGTAAGACTGCAAGTGTAATAAAAAGTGAGCCCGCATAACCAAATGTGTGAGGCAGCCAAGTTTTTGGTGCCGATGCCAACGTTGATAGATAGAGCTTGTTCCAGCTAGCAAAACCCAATCCAAAACCAATGAGAGAACCTAAGAGTGCCGGAAATGCACGCAATGACCCCTGACCGATGCGATAGAGGTGACCGCTGATACATGCACCAGATAGAGTCATTCCAATACCAAAAACCAAGCCCGCAACCGCTAAGACCCAACTTACAGGTCCGATGTGAGCATTCGGTGGGAAGTATTCAGTAGATGTATCAGGCAAGAATTGCCCAAAAAGAATTGCGTAACCCACACTGCCAACAGCGATAGCGCTGAGGACCGAAAGAATCGGTGTTGTATTGCGATCTTCAATGGCATCACGAAAGATACAGAAGAAACAGAATCGAGCCCGCTCGAAGATGATTCCAAGGGCAGTACCGATCAAGAGTGAAAATGAAGCTTGGGCTCCCGTACCTTCACGACCAGAGAGTACATATGCGACGCCGAGTAATACCGCAACGATTACTGCAGCTGCGGTAGTCCGCAAGGTATCGCCCCTGCTCCAAGAGAATGACTCAGCAGGAGTCCCAGATGTACTGGAACCCCCGCTGAGTTGAGAGTCTGTAGAAATTACGAGTTACCCCAGATCGTTCCTGAAGGATTTGAGATTGGAACACCAACAGTGTTTCCATACTCAGTCCAAGAGCCATCATAATTCTTAACGTTGTAACCAAGGATTTCGCTGAGAACAAACCATGTCAGTGAAGAACGCTCACCAATACGGCAGTATGTAATGATCGGTTGCTTTCCATCGATACCTTTATCAGCATAGACTTTCTTGAGTTCAGCCACTGTCTTAAAGGTTCCGTCGGCATTGACATTTAAGCCCCAAGGAATATTGATTGCTCCGGGGATGTGTCCTGCACGTACAGCCAATTCTTGGAATCCAGCTGGAGCGAAGATTTTTCCACTGTATTCATCTGCAGAACGAATGTCGACCAGATCAACCTTCACGCGCTTCCTTGCTACCGGGATGATGTCCTGAAGCAGGGTTGCACGAAGTGACTTATCTAAACGAGTGCTGGTGAAGTTTCCTTTAGCCTTGGTGGTTACAGCTGTTGTGAGAGCACGACCATCTTTCTCCCACTTGACTCGACCACCATCTAGAATACGAACATCTTTTGCACCGTAGAGATTAAAGATCCACGCTCCCCACGCTGCAAACCAGTTGTTCTTATCTCCGTAGAGAACCACCGTGGTGTCCTGACTAATTCCTGCAGCTTGAGCAAACTTTTGGAAGTTTGCAGCGGAGACAACATCACGATTGACCGTGTCAACTAAATCGGTATGCCACGTGATTTTGACTGAGTTTCTGATGTGTCCGCGCTCGTAGATTCCTGGTTCTGTGCTTACCTCAATAACTACGACCTTTGGGTCATCTAAATTCTTCTCAAGCCAATCTGCTTGGACAACAGCACGAGCCTGGTTTTTCGGCGCAGCCTGAGCTGGTGTAAATGATGTGGCGGTGATTGCAAGAACAGCTACCGAGGTTGCCAGCGCAACGACTTTCTTCTTTGAAATAAACATAGTAATCCTCTTCATTTTTTGGTTGGGTGGTTTGGGTAAAACGGGTAGAGCAGGCGAAGACGAATTAAGAACAGATAGAAGTACTAACGCGGCAGTAATCAATCACGCGTCGTTTTGTAAACATGATGCGAACTGTAGATGTGAAAATTGAGAAAATCAATTTTTCATTACTGTTTTTTGAGTGATGTGTATCAAGAAACTCTGCAAAAAATTCGCACTTAGTATTTGTGGGTAAGTGTTTCTTCTGGATGTGAATTACAGACTGCGCGCCATATTTCCGCAGCTTCAATGCCAGAAGCTAGAGCCTCGTCAACAGTTTTGCTTCCTAAATCAGAAATTGCAATATCTTTGCAGAACGAAGGAGCCCACTCAGAGCCGAAAGAGAGCTCAATGCGATTTCTTAAATCTGAAATTCTCATCAGATGCAACTACTTTGCAGGTGCATAAATTAGAAGAGAGTGCTCTCAACGAGCATGGCTGCTTGCTCGCGAGATTGCTCTGGAGTAAGTGGCTGGACCACCTGTCCCAACAACCAGCGCATGGCAAGGCCGGTAGCGCTCTGAGATTGAGTCAGCGCATAAATTGCTCGTGCAAGTTCTAAATAGAGAGGGTGCTCACTGTGAATGAGCAATTGCGCGATGAGAGCCGGATCGTGCTCGCGAAGACTGGCTAGCGCTCTGTCGGAAGAAATTGCAATGGAGAGTGATTCGAGTGCATCGGCCGGAGTTCCAGCCAGCTTAGATAATTCGATAATGCGTGCAACCTCAGACGCTAAAAGGGCCTCGATGACTGAGCTTTTGTCACGATAGTGATTGTACAAAGTTGCACGAGCAACCTCAGATGCCGATGAGATATCAATCATTGAGATTTTCGACAGACCAGATTGAGCGATCAAAACCTTTGTTGCTTGAAGTATTGCGTCTTCCGTACGGCGATGAGAAGCGCCTTGTGTGGCGTACTTAGGCTGCGTCGACAACGGAGAGCTTTGCAATCTCGCCAGATGCGATCTGAACAGTGACATCACTCAGAAGAGCTGATAGTTGAAGACCAAGTGCCTCACAAATTGCGTTAAGCAATTCAGATGATGCTTCTTTCTGGCCACGTTCTACTTCTGAGAGATAACCAAGAGAGACTCGTGCCTCACGTGCAACATCACGAAGTGTTCGGGATTGTTCTGTTCGGGCAGCGCGAAGGGATGTACCAACTGCTTCACGTAGTAATACCATCGCTGCCCCTCCTACTCTGTAATCGCTTGGCGCGTTCGTTCTCTAAGGATACGCGTAAATGTGCCAATTGCAGTGGCAACTGTGGCGTTTCGCACGCTTTCGCGGTCTCCGGCAAGGGAAAGTTCCAGGCTCTGGCTAACCGGCCCGTCGATTGCAACCCACACCGTCCCCGATGAGACGCCATCAGATGGACCTGGGCCTGCAACACCTGTCGTTGCAATTGCCCATGTTGCACCGAATTTTGCGCGTACCGCTTGCGCCATTGCAACTGCAACCTCTTGGCTATACACAGTATGCGTTGCTATTACTGTCGCATCGATGCCGAGTACATTGGTCTTAACGTGATCTTGATAAGCAACAATTGCACCAAGAAAAATCTGTGATGAACCTTCAACTGATGTTATTGCAGCACTTAATCCACCAGCCGTAATTGATTCAGCAGTGACGAGTGACTCATCACCTTTGCTGAGAGTGCGGATAACCTCATTGACCATGGAAGAGACTTCAGAGGTGAGTGACATATATCCTCCCCTAACTTAAGATCACTTAATCGCCAATCGTACATAGTTAACGCCTGTGACGATAGTGAGCACAATTGCGACCGCAATAAATCCGTCCCGGAACCAATACAGACTCTCAGGCATTGGGAGCATAAAGAATCCGACACCAAAACTCTGGAAGGTGCTCTTGATTTTTCCTCCACGGTTGGCTGGAATCACTCCACGCTTGATGACTGCTAAACGAAAAAGGGTGATTCCAATTTCGCGTACCAAAATGAGAATTGTGATCCACCATGGAAATCTGCCGAGAATTGATAGGGAGATCATGGCAGAACCTATGAGCGCTTTATCTGCAACGGGATCTAGAAACTTTCCAAGCTCGCTGACTTGGTTAGTAGCGCGCGCTAGGTGACCATCAAGTAGATCAGACATGCCCAAGACAAAGTAGATACACCACGCAATGATCTGCCAGGTTGAGTCATCGCCACCATTTCTAAAGATCGCATAGACACCAAATGGGATGAGAACAATTCGGGCAATAGTTATTGCGTTCGGTGAGAAATACTTTTTCATTGGGACCGCGCAATCAGATCTGCGCCAAGTGATTGGATAACAACTCCATCCACATATTCTCCAGCTTTATATGAAGTTCCAACAAATGAGGTTGTCCCATCAACTTCGGGACCTTGGTGGGCCGCACGGCCCTCTTGATTCTCTTCATCTTCAATCAATACACGGACCAGCTCTCCGATGCGAGAAGCAGCGCGCAAAGTAACCATTTCGTCAGCGAGAGAAGAGAGAGATTGGACCCGTTCTGCAATGATTTCACTATCGACTTTATCAGAGAGATCTAAGGCCTCAGTTTTATCTTCATCTGAGTATCCAAAGATTCCAATCGCATCAAGATTGGCTTGGGTAATGAAATCTGCCAAAAGATTAAAGTCTTCTTCAGTCTCACCAGGAAATCCAACGATGAAGTTAGATCTAATTCCGGCCTCTGGTGAAAGAGCACGGATTTGGGTGATCAGATGTAAGAATTTTTCGCTGTCACCAAAGCGTCGCATCCGTCGCAACAAAGTAGGGCTCACATGTTGGAAAGAGAGATCAAAGTAGGGCGCAACTTTATCGGTTGAGATCATCGCTTGAAGAAGTGAGGGACGCATCTCAGCTGGTTGTAGATATGAGAGACGGACTCGTTCAACACCTGGAATCTCGCCAAACTCGTGCAGGATCTTCTCCATCAGCATGAGATCACCGAGATCTTTTCCATATGATGTTGTGTTTTCACTGACCAAAAAGAGTTCGCTCACTCCATTCTGGGCAAGCCACTCGGCTTCTTTTAAAACATCAGTAGGTCTACGAGATACAAATGATCCCCTGAAATATGGGATCGCACAGAATGAGCATCGTCGATCGCACCCTGATGCGATTTTTAGTGGTGCCCATGGTGCATCACCCAATCGCTTGCGAAAGAGAGAACCTCCAGCGCCTAGGGATGATTCATAATTTTCATCACGAGCTTTTGCGCGGTCAACTGGTGCAATCGGTAGAAGAGATCGTCGATCTCGGGGTGTATGCGCGACATGGCTCTGCCCTGAAATAATTGATTGCAAGCGAGCCGAAATATCTTGGTAATCATCAAATCCCAAAATCGCATCTGCTTCGGGTAGCGCCTCAGCTAACTCTTTTCCGTAGCGCTCTGCCATGCATCCAACCGCGACGACTGCCCGCGTAACTCCGTGACCTTTGAGAGAATTAGCCTCAAGAAGGGCATCTACTGAATCTTTCTTTGCCGATTCGATGAAACCACATGTATTTACGACTGCTACTTCTGCATCTTCAACATCTGCAACCAGCGTCCAGCCATCGGCCTCAAGCCGTCCTGCTAGCTCTTCGGAGTCGACATCATTTCGGGCACAACCCATTGTGACTATTGCTACTGTCCGACTCATTTGTCAGATAGTACAGTGTGCGACCTTACTTGGCTCTGAAAGTCTTACGTATTTCTTGATTTCGCTCACCTAGTGGAGCTAATTTCTCACCATTAAGAGTCAGATCGAGATCACCAGCATTGCCTAAGTAGATGGAGATGGAATTCTCTCCGACGAATGATTTTGTTTCGCCTTGAAAGAGTGGGCCTTTGTAAACACTCACTCCCCCAATTACTACATCAATATTCGAGTTGCCTCGAGTAGCAGCAATGGAGAGAGTCAACTGTTGATTTACCGTCGAAGAATTCGTAGATGGGGCAGCTGATACAGTCGGTGAAGGTGTGGGCGTTGGTGAGGGTGTGGGTTCATCTGTGACCATAGATGTCGCTGCAGGCTCCGAATCAACTGCGCTGATCGCAAATTGAGCGACTCCGATGAGCAGAACGATTGAAACAGAAGCACCAACGAGAACTTTCCAAGACAACTTTCGATTTTCGCTACGAATCGCCGCTGCATTGTTATCTACAAGTTGAGAATGAATTGAGCGAGAATCGACCGCGTGTTCCTCGTCGTACATAGTTAGTAGTTCTTGCGGATTGCATCTGGTTATTTGTGCAATATTGCGAATGTGCCCTCTGGCATACGTATCGCCGCCGCAAGGGAGAAAGTCATCAGACTCCATCGCTTCAATCAATCCCGGGCGAAGATTTACAAGTTGTGCGAGTTCGTCAACGCTAAAGCCCGCGTCTTCGCGCGCTTTTCGTAAGAACTCACCTAGTGCCATGTCACCAACAATCTGATTTGGTGGGGTGATAACTCATCCCTGAATCAAATTGTAGGGTGATGATGACCATTCAACCTAGCCCACTTAGGGTGAACTTTTCCTTAACGGGGTGAGATCAATAATCGCGGAGTGTGGCTAAAACCGATTCCAGTTCATCAGCCTTGACCATGACAACGCGAGCTTTTGAGCCTTCGGATGGACCAACGATTCCTCGTGACTCCATCAAATCCATCAATCGTCCTGCCTTTGCAAAACCAACGCGCAATTTACGTTGCAACATAGATGTTGAACCAAATTGCGTGCCGACAACTAGCTCAACTGCCTGACAGAGCAAATCAAGATCATCGCCAATTTCTTTATCAATCTGCTTGGTCGAGGCAGGAGGTGCCGTTACATCTTCACGATATCGAGGTGAAAGTTGTTTCTTTACATGGCCGACTATGGCTTCAATTTCTCGCTCTGAAATATAGGCACCCTGAATACGTATTGCGCGAGAAGTACCCATTGGAATAAAGAGGCCATCTCCTTGCCCGACAAGCTTTTCAGCTCCAGGGCTATCGAGAATCACGCGGCTATCAGCAAGTGAAGAAGTTGCAAACGAGAGACGTGATGGAACATTTGCCTTAATAAGTCCGGTTACGACATCAACGCTGGGGCGCTGGGTTGCAAGTACTAAGTGAATACCTGCAGAACGTGCCAATTGGGTAATGCGAACTACCGATTCTTCTACCTCGCGTGCAGCAACCATCATAAGGTCTGCTAACTCATCAATGATGACAAGTAAATAGGGGTAAGGCTCGACTATGCGATCACTACCTTCAGGAGGTTTTACTTTTCCTGCGCGAACCGCCTTATTGAAATCATCGATATGCCTAAATCCAAATGTTGCTAAGTCTTCGTAACGTAGATCCATCTCACGTACAACCCACGTCAGAGCATCTGCCGCCTTCTTCGGGTTGGTAATGATTGGTGTAATCAGATGCGGAATTCCTTCATAAGCAGTTAACTCAACTCGTTTTGGATCAATAAGAACGAGGCGCACTTCATCAGGTGTTGCTCGCATCAAAATCGATGAAATCATTGCATTGATCATTGATGATTTTCCAGCACCAGTTGCACCGGCTACAAGTAGATGAGGCATCTTCGCTAGATTTGCACAAACAAAATTACCTTCTACATCTTTTCCAAGTGCCACCAGCATCGGATGGTGGTCTTGGCCAGCAACTGATGAGCGCATAACATCACCTAAAGCGACAATTTCTCGGTCAGCATTTGGAATTTCAATGCCAACGGCAGACTTACCAGGAATGGGAGAGAGAATTCGGACATCACTACTTGCCACTGCGTAAGAGATGTTCTTAGCCAGAGCGGTAATGCGCTCAACCTTTACCGCATTTCCCAACTCGACTTCATAGCGTGTGACGGTTGGACCGCGCATAAATCCGGTCACTTCAGCATCAATTTCAAATTGCTTAAACACTTCAGTAAGCGCAGCAACCACTGTCTCATTTGCTTTGCTCTTACTTTTAGCTGCAGGACCCGTACGAAGGAGATCTTGTGGTGGAAGCTCATAAGTGGAGTCTCCAGTCAAGAGAAGTTGCTCGATTCGCTTAGCAACTCCCCCGCCTGTTATTTGCCCCGTGAGAGGTACGAGTGGTCTCGGGGTTTCAACGGTGAATTCCTGATCAAATTCATCTTCATCAATTGGTTCATCTTCTTCTGGATCTGGATTCCAGCCAACTACCGGTGTATCAAAAGGTGGTGTGTCAGTGATTTCAAACTCTTCTTCTTCTTCTTTGCGCTCAGGTCTCTTATCCCAAATCCATGAGAAAAGTGCTGAAATTTTTGCAAGTACCGAAGAAAACGGAGTTGCCGTTGTTACTAATAATCCAAAGATAAATAGTAAGGCGAGAAAAGGTTTCGCAAGTACTTCCGTCATAAGTTTTTCAAGTGGGAGTGATACTCCATATCCGAGTAATCCACCACCGTTGCGCATATCTGTTGCGCCATCTACGGGAGCCGCAAATCCGGAAATAAAGTGTATGAAACCTGTACTTGAAATCAGAAGCAGCAGAACACCAATAACAATACGACCTAAGGATTGACTCTCTTCTGGTTTCCTAAAGATGCGAAAAGCGAAATATCCAAGAATTATGGGGGCAAAGAAACCAATTTGTCCAAAAGCGCCATAGAAAATAGCGTAGAGAAAATCGCTTAAGTTGTTCTCAGACTTAAACCACGTGCCAGCAAGAGAGGCAATCGCAAGAATAAGGACAATCAGGCCTGCGCCATCGCGACGATGAGCCGGATCAAGATCTTTAGCTCCACGGGCTAAGAAGCGGACAGAGGAACCGAGAGCTTTAGCTAGGGCTGACCAGGTCGCACTGATAGCACGGCCGACTGCTGCAAGGAAGGAGGAACCTTGTTTTGTGCGAGTCTTTTTCTTGGCCACACCTTTTATATTATCAGTTAGACCTCTACAACTACGGGAACAATCATCGGACGGCGCCGATGTTTTTGTCCGACCCAATTTCCAATAGTTCGCCGAACTACCTGCTGCAATTGGTGAGTTCCATCAATTCCATCTGCAACAGCGCGGGCTAAGGCTTTTTCAATCTCTTTCTTGACTTCATCAAAGAGCGCTTCATCTTCATTAAAGCCTCGAGCATGAATATCTGGGCCCGAGATGATTTTTCCACTCTGCGCCTCAACAACAACAAATACAGAGATAAATCCTTCTTCACCAAGAATTCGGCGATCCTTTAAGGAGGACTCAGTGATATCGCCAATGCTCTGTCCATCTACATAGACAAATCCGCAAGGTACGGAGCCAACTACCTCGGCAACATGATCAATAAGATCGACAACAATTCCATTTTCAATAATAAACGCGTTCTCACGTGGAACACCTGATTCGATGGCAAGTTGAGCATTTGCCTTCAGATGTCTCCACTCACCATGAACCGGCAGTGCGTACTTAGGTTTGACTATGTTGTAGCAATAAAGAAGTTCACCTGCTGCCGCATGGCCAGATACGTGAACCATTGCATTTGCCTTATGAACGACTTTTGCGCCAAAACGTGTGAGTTCATTAATTACGCGAAAGACCGAATTCTCATTACCTGGAATAAGTGATGAGGCAAGAATTACAGTGTCGCCATCACCAACGCGAATCTGGTGATCACCATTGGCCATGCGAGATAAAGCTGCCATCGGCTCGCCCTGTGAACCTGTACAAATCAAGACAACGTTATCTCCATAGGTTTCAAGGTCTTTGGAATCTAAAACCATGTTTGGTGGCAAGGTCAGATAACCCATCTCTTGTGCAATCTTCATGTTTCGCACCATCGACCGACCTATGAAAACAACTTTTCGACCATGCTCTGCAGCGATATCAATGACCTGTTGCACACGATGCACATGTGATGAAAACGATGCAACGATCACTCTACGTTTAGTTGAAGCGATAACACGATTGAGGGCAGGCATAATTTCCCGCTCAGATGGAGTGAAGCCAGGAACATCCGCGTTTGTTGAATCGACGAGGAAAATATCTACGCCTTCTTCTCCCATTCTGGCGAAGGTGCGAAGATCTGTGAGGCGTCCATCCAGCGGTAGTTGATCCATTTTGAAGTCACCGGTGTGAAGTACTCGACCTGCATCAGTGCGAATTGAAATTGCAAGAGCATCGGGTATCGAGTGATTAACGGCGACAAACTCAAGCTCAAATGGTCCGATATCTTCAGTCATACCTTCGCGAACTTCACGGGTAAGAGCTGTGATTCTATGTTCTTTTAGTTTTGCTGTAATAAGAGCCAAGGTTAGTGGTGAGCTGTACAGCGGAATATCGCCTCGTTCGCGAAGAAGATAAGGAACTGCGCCAATGTGATCTTCATGGCCATGGGTAAGGACGATTGCAATCACATCATCAAGTCGCTCACGTATATATGAAAAATCAGGAAGAATGAGATCAATTCCTGGCTGGTTATCTTCAGGGAAAAGAACTCCACAATCAACAATGAGAAGCTTGCCTTTGCTTTCATAGACAGTCATATTGCGACCGATTTCAGCAATGCCGCCCAGCGCGACGATACGCAAAC
>Ga0315902_10011648_pt1 | contig 11521 bp, 5 predicted proteins | sample LakEriMetagenome_9_FD_203523 | JGI IMG/M metagenome (GOLD analysis project Ga0315902, IMG submission 203523) | Freshwater fungal communities from buoy surface, Lake Erie, Ohio, United States - Buoy 12 MA117 | ecosystem: Environmental > Aquatic > Freshwater > Lake > Lake biofilm | place: USA... | reverse complement strand
AAAGCTGCTTCGGGTTCTTTGTTTTACAGAGATAAAGCACAACAATATATTTCTAGTATATTAGGAAAAGCCCTAAAAGATAGTATTTCTTTAGGACTGATGGATGCCTTGTTACTTGGAAATAAATCGGGTCTTACTTCTGAAATTATGACCGATTTTAAGCGAACGGGTGCGATGCATATACTTGCCGTAAGTGGGCTCCATGTTGGAATATTGGCGGGTATCATTCAATTTATTCTTGGCTTACTTCCTGTTTATAGTAAAAGAGGAAGAATTTTCAGTGCTTGCTTATTTATTCTTTTCCTTGTTCTTTTCGCCTGGTTAACTCATTTTGAGCCGGCAATACTCAGGGCAGTAGGTGGTTCCATTCTAATGATATTGGCCAGAATATTCCAGAAAACAGCCAATGCCTGGAATAATTTGTTTGCTATGGCTTGTTTTTTACTCTTGCTGGATCCAAACTTCTTTTTTCATATTGGGTTCCAATTATCTTTTCTGGCTGTGGCAGGGATCATAGGATTCTATAAGTCGTGGGTAGGAAGGTACACGTTTTCCAATAAACTAATTCAGTATTTTTGGGAAATGACCGTCATGGGTTTTGCCGCTCAATGGGTCACTTTACCCCTTTTATTATATCATTTTCAACAGTTTTCATGGCTTTTTCTGATTACAGGCTGGGTAGCTATTCCCTTATCTACCTTCATTCTCGGTATAGCCTTACTTTATATCACAGTATCTGGCATTCCTTTGTTAAATGCTTTTATTGGTTGGTTACTCGAGTTTTCTGTTTTTTTATTTCGTTGGATCATGTCCTTTTTAAGCGATGTTACCTGGGCGGTTTCAGAAGGCATTTATCTGCCAGATGCTGCTATTATCTGCCTTGTTATCATTGTTTTTCTTATAGCATTATCTATTGAATACCAAAAACGAAATGTATTTATTATTTCCACCTGTTTATTATTTACCCTATTTCAAGTTTCATTTTTATACTACAATAAAGAAGAACAAACCTATATTTTATCTGAAAGGGGAAATGCCGTTTTAACTATTCGAAAAGGGCATTCTTTTTTTGTTTTTTCTAATAAACCTATCGATAAAAAGCGTCAGGACATCTTGTATTTAGAAAAATGGGCGACAAAGCGTCATTATACTATTTTACCGGAATCTGTCATTTCTTTCAATATGCACAATGAGACATTTGTCCTGCTTAACGGTGAAAAGTCTCATGATTTTATTCCCTTTGGCACTTATTGGTGGGTAGCAAGTTCTTTTGCCGGTCCCTGGGAAAAATGGCTGGGGGAATGTCCACCCAAATTATTGATTTTAAATGCCGATCTACCATTTTATTTTAAACGAAAACTGCTGGACATAGCTGTAAAATTAAACATAGAGGTTTATGATATTGGCGTGTCGGGTGCTTTTAATTTCCAAAAAAATTAATCAATGAAAAATAAATTTTCTTCCTTTTTTTATTTCCCAAATGCATTACGAAATGGATTTCTTACATTCTTTTTATTGGTTTGGTGTCTGTTAAGCAGGCAATTATGGGCTTTAAGTTTTTCAAAAACAGATGAAATAATACCCGTTTACTCCGTATTTAAGGCGGAAAAACAGCCAGCTAAACAAAAAATAATACCCCTGGATTTCTCTCTAAACATCAATGAAGTGAATCTTCAATCACTGGACATATTATCTGTACCTGATTTTTTGGCCAGGCGCTGGGTGAAATATTTGGAGAATGGAGGGAGCTTTAAAAAAGTGGGGGATGTTAAAAAGCTTTACGGTATGACAGAGCCGCTATTTGTTAGTATATCAAAATATTTATATGTAAAAAAGGCTGAAGAAATACAGCGTAAACCTTTTTTAAAGGAAAATAGAGTTTTTCGATGTAAAACAATAGATATAAACGAAGCGGATTCTGCTCAATGGGAAGCTCTTTATGGTATTGGTCCTTACCTGGCCAAAAGGATCATTACTTTTAGAGAATCGCTCTGTGGATTTGTATCTGTCGAACAAGTGAAAGAAACGTATGGATTGAGGGATTCAGTGTTTCAATCAATTAAAACTTGTTTAACTACGGAAAAGACTTTAAAACCCTGTATTTCAATAAACTATACAAATCAAGAGGGGCTTTCAAAACACCCTTATGTTAGGTACAAACTAGCCAGAGCCATCTGTTTATATAGAGAAAATAATGGATTATTTCAACACATTGAGGACTTAAAGAAACTCCCCAATGTGAACGACTCCATTTACATTAAACTATTGCCCTATATAACAATAAATAACCTTTAGGAAAACCTGAGTTACTTTTATATTTTTACTGTTACGGGAACTTTTGCAGGACGCCAACCGTAGCGTCTGGCTCCTTCTTTTACGCCCTTTTCGGAACAAATAGAAGCTAGATAAAATTCACCCTCTACTTGTTTGATACTTTGAGTTAAATTTTCTCTGTGTAGTGCCTCATATTCGTTGTAAGAAACAGACTGCCTGTTTTCTAACTGATTAAATAATTGGAATCTATGGGTAATTTCACGCCAGGAAGGTTGAATGGTTGCTGTAAAAACCTTTGATTTTGATCCACTGCCGTAGGCGAAGAAACCAATTCTCGCATCAGTTAATTCAATATCATGGTCTAAATCAATAGCTAGTGTACTCATTAAGGAAAGAAAAATGGAAGCGGTGTAAAGATTTCCCATCAATGACGAGGCCCTTTCTCCCTTTTCAATTTTTTCAGCAATAAATCTTTTATATCTTTCGGTTTTGGTAATAGCGGTTAAAAATTTAGAAAATGCTTCCTGATAGGCAGAGTCTTCCTCGAATTGATGAATTAATGGTTCCGTTTGACCGAGTTCCTGTATTAAAACATCATGATCACCTCTTTTTTTGGCTTCGGCATAAAATATTTCAGAAAACATTCGTCGTGCCTGATAAGCATAAGGAAGGTGGAAAATCAATCTGCGCCAGTTATCTGTGGCCGCTTCATTTACTGGCAAGCCATTTTGTGAAATATAATGTTGCAGAGCCTCTTTGATTCTTTCCTGATAACAAGAATTAGAATAGGGGCCATCAAAAACGGGCGTTACCTTATGGATATGAACGTTGGTTTCGTTAGTGTCCCAAAATCCTGACTGATCTAATTTCTGAAAAATGGCATTTTCAAGGTTATCAAAATTCAAGTTTTGCCCAATGCCTTTCTCTTCAATTTCTGTTAATAGCTGATTTTTTTGAACCGTTCTTATAGGTTTAAAAAAATCATGGACAGGTCGCGTGGCAACACCCCATTGCTCGTCAAAGGCCAGTAATCGTGGATTTTCTTTCACAAGAAGAGCAATGGCACCAGCACCTTGGGTATATTCGCCGGTGGAGGCCAATTCATATTTAGCTACATCGGAGCCAATGACAATAGCTATTCTATCTTCTCCCGTTCTTACCCAGTCCAATGAATTTTGAAGGGCATCCACCGCACCTATACAGGCAAAGGTTAAATCAACCACATCACAATTAAGAAAGCAATCGGGACCGTATTTTGGTGAAAAATAATCATTCAGCATATCTAAAGCGTAGGATGCGGTAGGTTTGGAACCATCGAGCGCGCTTTCTGTACCTAAATAAATTCTTCCTATATGACTTGGATTAAGGTCGTTTTGCTCAATAAGCTTTCTTACTGCATTGGCTGCCATCGTTGCAGCATCCTCATGAACATCAGCAAGACTCATATTCGTTAATCCTAATCCTTTATTCAACTTAGCGTATTCTATGTTTCTGGCAATAGATAAGTCTTCAATTTTCAAATAAATATGAGGCAGGTGGGCTGCAATATCATCAATGCCTACAGATAAAAAACTTCGTGCGAACATGTGGTGCTTGATTTATGGGAAAGGTAAAAATTTAGGATTAAGTAACTTTAACAAAATATTTTTTCACATGTTGGCGAAATTAGTTAAAATTATGAAATGAAATACATTTTGTTAAGCTAAAATACATTCATTAATCCTATCATTATAAATTATTTATAATGATAAGATTTACTATGTCTAAGAATTATTTTTCAGGCGTTTTTGCTTTGACTGTAGGGTATTTTATGCCTAACTGTTCAAGGTATGAAGAATATTTAGTTTCATCATAGTAGTATTTTTTCAATGACTCTCTGAATTCATTTTGTATTTCATTATTTAAATGAATGGCAGGTTTGTCATTCTCACTAACCATAGGAACATATTTTTGTTTCATACCCTGCTCATTTTTAAAATAATCCCAGGCTTTATCGATGGTTTTTGTATCAAGGAAAAGGTCTAGGAGAGTCATTGCCTGTACTTTTGCTCCGGCCACTACGCCTTTATGAGCAATAGGGGTTGCCATAGATACGGCATTGGCCCAATGATGGCCAGGTAATCCCGGAATATTAGATGGATAAACCAGCGTTACGGTAGGTAATTTCCATGAAATATCACCAATATCGTCAGAACCACCACTAACAAACGATAAAGAAGGAGCCTCTAAAGTATCTAATTTCGTTGGAAGTCCTTTCACATCATCCGGTGCTTTTACCTCTTGCTGAATACCAGCGGCCAGCGCATTATCTTCGGGAGACCAGGTTGGAAGGCCGACTTTTACAATATTCTGGTACATCGTTTCAGCGATGACTTTATTAAAATGCCTGGGCCAGGCCGAGCCTAATATTTTTTTAGTAACGGCCGTATTACTCATCAGTGCTGCTCCCTCGGCTATTTTATTTGCACGCTCATAGAGTTCCATAATTTTAGGGTAGGTCACGTGTCTCAAATAAAACCAGATAGAGGCTTTGGAAGGTACCACATTAGGTTGGTCACCTCCATTTTGAATAACGTGGTGACTTCTTTGTAACGGATCTAGATGTTCCCGGTTATATTGCCAGCCAATACTCATTAATTCCACCGCATCGAGGGCACTTCTTCCTCTCCATGGCGCACCTGCAGCATGGGCAGCTTCACCTTCAAATTCATATAATACAGAGATGAGTCCGGTGCCACGTGCCTGCCCGTGACTTACGCTGAGGTTATTACCAACGTGTGTAAATAAACATAAATCAACATCGTCAAAATAACCATCTCTCGTGTAATAAGCTTTCGTTCCTACCAATTCCTCAGCTACACCGGGCCATAAAACAAGGGTGCCTTGAATTTTTTCCCGTTCCATTATTTTCTTGGTTTCAATAGCAGCCAATATATTTAAAGGCATGCCAGAGTTATGACCTTCACCATGTCCCGGCGCACCTTCCACAATCGGATCATGGTAAGCTACCCCCGGTTTTTGTGAAGCTTTAGGTATGCAATCCAAATCAGAGCCCATAGATATAACTGGTTTTCCACTTCCCCAAGTAGCCCACCAAGCCGTTGGAACACCCGAAATACCATATTTTACAGTAAAACCATTTTCCTCCAAAATTTTTGTCAGATATTTTGATGTTTCTACTTCCTGAAATCCCAGTTCAGAAAAACTAAAAACTTTATCCACCATGACTTGAGCTAATTTAGCTTGCTTTTCAACATTTGCCTGTACCTCAGCTTTTAATGAGGCTTTTCTTTTTTCAAATGCCTTTTCCGCCGCCGTTTGGCTATTTAGGAAAAATGGAGTAATCAGTAAAAAAGAGATGATTAGGGTTAATATATTTTTCATGGTAATGTCTTTAAAGTATATGGTAAGGTTTCGGAGTTGTTAAAAATAGGTTAATCCTATTAATAAGTGTGTAAAAAATTGTTTTTTTTTGACAAATAAACGCCAAATGGTTGAAAATAAAATCAATACTATAAACCTTTTTCTTTTAGCAGTGGAATCTGTCTTTTCTGTGCTTCGGCATTTAAGGTCTCCACCCCCGTTTTAATTAAGGGTTTGAGCTGATTCAAATAACCGTCCAATTCTTTTGCAAGGATATCATAAACCTCTTCAGCCTGATTTGTAGGGGGGAAATCACCCAGTTGTTGGTCAGCTAATAAAAAAGCTAATCTATTATTGACTTTTATGCCATAATTGAGGGCATCTTGCCTGGCAATATTCTTAGTCTGATGAATCTGATTTTCAATTTTTGTAATTTCCTTTTCCAATTCCTCAGCTTGTATCAGCAAATCTTTGTATAAACTTTGATTACCCAATTTTTCCTTGATATAGATTAGGTCTTTTTTTATAGTCCTGATGTCAAGAATGGCTTGATTGGCCTCACTCACCTTATCGCGAACTTTTAGTAAATATTCCAATTGCTTTTTATAATCTTCCTCGGTATTTTTTAATCGGGGATCAGGCAAAATAACAAAATCGATGCTCGATTTTTTGCCATCTATAGAAAGCGTCGCCTGGTAATTTCCCGGCATTACTTTAGGTCCTTTATTAGGTGATGAATAGAACACCATGCCAGGGAATTCAGTGAATCCTGGATATCTTAGGTCCCAAACAAATCGATTTCCACCCGCTGTTACAGTAAGCTTTTGTTTAGGATTTTTACTATCTCTACTCCATTTTTGTATTGATTTGCCACTACTGTCAAAAATTTCCAAAGAGATTGAGGGTGATTTTAGCGCCAAATCACTGATATAAAAATGAAAAACAGTGCCATTAGGGTGATTTTCACCTTCCTTTAAACTGGAGGGCGCATTATTCTCCTGTGCCAATCTATACGTTGGTTTGCATGTAAACAAATGAAAATCTTTTGCTTTGATTTCGCTATTAATTTCCTGGATAGGGCTCAAATCGTCTATCATCCAAAAGCTTCTTCCGTGGGTTGCAGCGATTAAGGTATTATCTCTGATATGCAAATCATGGATAGAGACAATAGGAAGGTTCAATTTGAAAGGTTGCCAAAAATTTCCATCATCAAATGAAATATACATACCCCATTCTGTACCAGCGTATAACAGGCCTTTTCTTGTTGGATCCACTCTGATGGCCCTGGTATAATGCGTATTATCGATACCTTTTGTTATGGTTGTCCAGGTTTTGCCATAATCCGCAGTCTTATAAAGGTAGGGCGTATAATCCCCGAATTTATAATGAGTAGCGGCAACATAAGCACTGCCGGGTTGATGGGGGTTAACATCGATACAGTTAAACATATTCCATTTTGGTGAACCAGGAGGGGTAACATTTTGCCAGGTTTTTCCACCATCCCTGGTAACATGTAACAGACCGTCGTCACTTCCTGTCCAAATAACCCCCTCTTCTTTAGGGGATTCAGCGATGACAAAAATATTCCCATAATATTCAACGCCCGTATTATCTTGAGTGATTGGCCCTCCAGAGGACTTAAGTGTTTCGGGGTCATTTCTTGTCAAATCGGGACTAATGACTTCCCAGCTTTGACCTTCGTTGGTGGTGACATGCAAATAATTTGAACCGGCATATAATTTTTGGGGATTATGTGGGCTAAAAAGGAGTGGAAAATTCCAGTTAAATCTATATTTCATTACTTCTACTCCAGAGCCAGCCGGATTGAATGGCCACACGTTGGTGCTTCTCTCTTGCCCGGTTGTATGGTCAAAGCGACTCATATATCCTTTGTATGTACCCGCATATACTATGTTAGGATTATTGGGATCGGGAGCTAAATGGGCACTTTCTCCACCAGCTGAAATATCCCAATCTTTATCAGTTAAGGTTGAACCAGTGGAGCGGTGTGAAATGCGAACGGTAGTATTGTCTTGTTGCGCACCTAATATTTTAAATGGAAATGATTGATCTGTGGTTACCCGATAAAATTGGGCTGTAGGCTGATTGTAATAGGTAGTCCAGTTTACGCCCCCATCGGTTGAAACTTGTGCGCCACCGTCATTGGCAACAATCATTCGTTGATTGTTCACGGGGTCAATCCATAAGTCGTGATGGTCGCTATGGGGAGTTTCCATCTCTTTAAAAGTTCTTCCACCATCTGTGGATTTTAAGAAAGGAACATTCAGCGCATAAACGACATCAGGGTTTTCCGAATCAGCTGTAATTCTGGAATAATACCAGGCTCTTTGTCTTAATTCACGATCTTCGCTTGTTTTAATCCAGCTTTGTCCACCATTATCGGAACGGAATAAACCGCCATCTTCTGCTTCGATACAAGCCCATATTCTTTCTGGATTTGCAGGGGAAATCGTTAATCCGGCTATTCCCCAAAGGCCACCCGGTAAGCCTTTACTTTTAGAAATATTCACCCAGGTATCGCCACCATCTGTGCTTTTATATAGATGAGAACCCTCGCCTCCGGAGTCCATTCTATAGCCATTGCGCTTCATTTCCCAGGTACTGGCAAATAGTATGCGGGGATTACTTGGGTCAAACACCAAATCGCCACAACCGGCCCGATCATTTTCGTACAAAATCTTTTCCCAGTTTTTTCCACCATCCTTACTTCTGTAAAGGCCTCTGTCTGGAGATGATTTCCAAAGATTCCCCAAAACACCAACATAGATCAGGTCTGGATTGGTAGGATGAATTCTGATACGGCTAATATGTTGAGATTGAGGCAATCCCATATATTTCCAGGTTTTCCCGGCATCGGTGGAACGCCATAACCCTTTTCCTGGGGATACATTTCCGCGGAGGGTTTGTTCGCCCTCTCCGACATAAATCACATTGGGATCACTTTCTGAAACGGCCACGGCACCTATTGAACCCCCAAAATAGCCATCAGAAATACATTCCCAGGTTCCTCCGCCATCGGTGGTACGCCACACGCCTCCGCCCACGGTGCCCATATAGTAAAGATTTGGTTTCCCGGGAACTCCAGTGGCTGTGCAAGAGCGGCCACCTCTAAAAGGCCCAAGTTGTCTCCATTTTACCGCATCAAAATAATCTTCTGATATGCCGGACATGACGGTAATTTCAATATTTGCAGGCTTGCCTTTCTGAGCATGTAAGGAGAAAAAGGTAACTATCAATAAAAATGGAAGGAAAATTCTTGAGCTCATTTATTATTCGTTTTTCTTAGGAATAAAAATACTTTTTATTTTCCCCATTTTCATGAGCTGTTGATATTATTTGATGCCTGCTATCAAATAATTAAAGAGAAATAATTTTGCACTATCCTTTCCTACCTAATATACACTGCAAATGGTCTGTTAAGAACTAAACAAATTAAATTTTATTCCTGCCCTTAACCATTTTCCCGGCATGGGAACGGTGCCAATTTCTCTGTATTCCAGGTCAAAAAAGTTGGTTATCTGGAGGAAGGTATTGAATGATTTTCCCCATGACCTGTTGGCTTGAATGTCCGTTAAAAACGTAGATTTTTCATTGTTTATCCTCTGAAAGTATCGAAAAGCGGTGGTTGCTTTAATTTTCAATGGTAGATTAAAGGCAATAATAGCACTACTTTGATACTTAAGATTTTCAAAAATATACCGGGATTGATACCCTGGGATCAGCTCCATATCAGCTTGCAACCAGGCATAATTCAGCTGAATAGAATGAATCAATCCGCGTTGAAAGTCATATTTAAAGGTAAGTTCTGCCCCCCGGGTCATTACATTCAGGTAATTCTCAGGTTTCCATTTTTCTGCATTTGAAATTCTCACCCATTCAATAATCCTGGAGGCATCTCGTTGAAAAATGGAGGCCGTCAAATGTGCGTTTCCTTTATCGAAACGACCGCCCATTTCATAAGTCCATGCCGATTCCGGAAGTAACGTTATGTTTCCAATATTGGATGGACCCACATAATATAAATCGGTATAAGTGGGCACTCTAAAAGACCTGGCAAGATTCGTGAAAACGGAAAAATGATCATTTTGAGTATAACTTACGTCTATACCTGGATAGAATTTTAAGCCATAATCATTCATATAATGATTAAATATGCCAGGGTTAACCTGGAATTTTCCAAGGGTAATTCTCTCCTCGAGATAAATTCCCACGTGATCGCGAAAATGATTGCCCAGATTATTACTTTCTATTTGTTCCCGTCGTATTTCAAATCCAATAGCACCGATACCTAAGGCATTGTTAAGTTGAAAATTACCCTCCAATCCACTAACTTTTGTGTTATGAATATTTTTATAAAAAGAAGGATTTTGCCTTAAATAAATATAAATATCCTGGTGATCCCTATGATAGGCATTAAAATTGAACCGTCCCCAATCTTTTTCCAGTTTATAGGCGACAGAAAACATCACGGTTTGGGTTTCTTCGTATTGATCTTTTGCATTTTCATTCGCATAAAAACCATTTGCACCAAAAGCCTTGTTATTGAACCCAGCTAAAATACGCCAGGTACCTTGAGCTAAGGATAATTGAGATTGATAAAGAATATTTTGCTGTTTAAAATCGGTATTATACCTGTATCCATCCCCTTCACTAAAGCCACCCGAAATAGATTGTTTCCATTTTCCGAAGGGTAAACTAAGAGAAACATCGGCTCTTTTAAGTCCATATTCACCTAAAGAGACCGTGCCGGATAGCTGATTTTTATCTGGTACTTTGGTGATAATGTTAACAGCGCCAGCAAAGGCATTTGGGCCATAAATTCTTGTTCCTGGACCTTTTAAGACCTCTATCCGTTCGATTTGTTCTGGTTGAAGAACCAAATTCAACAAATGATGACCAGTTTGAGGGTCACTCAACTTAATTCCATTAATGAGGACCAGGCTTTGGTCAAAAGATCCACCCCTGATAGACAGATCTGCCTGAACACCCTGCGGTCCGCGTTGTCTGATATCCAAACCTGGCAAATAAGAAAGAATTTCAGCTATTTGGTTAGCTGGCAAACGGCTAATGTCCTCTTTAGAAAGTAATTGTATCGTTCTAGCCGACTTGGAAAATGGGGTAGCCAACCGATCTGCCATAATTTCCACTTGGTTAAGAGAAATTAAAGTATCGGATTGTCCCCACATATTTTGAGAAATAAACGATATTGTCAGGAAAAAATTAATTAACTTCATTCTATTGGTTTAAACGCTAAAATTAGGCAAACAAACGAAATGATTATTAAAAAGCGGAATAATGAATGTAAGCTTTAGGTCAAATTTTCCTTCCCTTCAAGGAACAATGAAGAATGGTGCACCTTACGTGTTTATGGATGGACCCGCAGGAACACAGGTGCCCGCTCAAGTAATAAATGCCATTTCAGGATATTATTTGCATAAAAATGCTAATTCTCATGGACAATTTATTACATCGTCATTAACCGATGCCGTGGTAGATGAGACCAGATCGACCATGGCAGATTTTTTAGGTGCTAATCATGGGGGAGAAATCTCCTTGGGTGCTAACATGACGAGTTTGGCTTTTTCCCTTTCCCGCGCCTTTGCCCGTTTATTTCAACCCGGCGATGAAGTGGTGATTACTCAACTGGATCACGAAGGAAATAGAGGGCCTTGGCTCGCCCTTCGCGAAAGGGGTATTATCGTCAGGGAGGTTCGGCTATTACCCGAAGGAAGACTTGATTATGAGGACTTTCAATCTAAAATTAATGAACGTACCAGATTGGTAGCGGTAGGATTTTCATCAAATATTTTAGGCACGGTCAATGATTTGAAAACAATAAGATATCTGAGTCATCAGGTAGGCG
>Ga0315902_10011647_pt1 | contig 11522 bp, 10 predicted proteins | sample LakEriMetagenome_9_FD_203523 | JGI IMG/M metagenome (GOLD analysis project Ga0315902, IMG submission 203523) | Freshwater fungal communities from buoy surface, Lake Erie, Ohio, United States - Buoy 12 MA117 | ecosystem: Environmental > Aquatic > Freshwater > Lake > Lake biofilm | place: USA... | reverse complement strand
CCTTTCCTCAGGTATTACAAGGCAATGAAAAAGCAGCACCCAAATTACACCGTGATTTTTGCCGCTTGCAGGAGGAAGAAAGCGTTTTCAACAACCACAACAAAGTAAGAGGGCTTTCGCCCTTTCCCGGAGCTTGGATTGATACCCAATTAGGCCCAATCAAAGTATTGAAGGGCAAGCCCTCAGCACTGCCGGCTTCAGCAGATTCTGAAAATATTCGCATTGAAGGGCGGCAAATGTTCTTTCGATGCGATAACGGCTGGCTGGAACTATTGCAAATTCAGCCTGCAGGAAAACCCATTATGGAGGCATCGGCCTTTGTAAACGGCGTAAAAGGCAAAAAATAAATTTTACCATAAATTACTGATATACTAAGTTTTAATTCAGATTAAATTTTCTTTTCTTACATTTTTTTTATTCATTTCTTGCATTGTATTGTTTTTTCGTCGAACTTGCATTTTGAAAACCAATCAAAACACGCCTATAGCAGCAGAAATACTCCTTTAAACCGTTTTCTTACACCAACCAAAAAACAAAGGAGGAACTGTTATGCACAACAAAGAAATCATCCCTGATGGCGTGTTGCTCAAAGTTTATCTTGAAGGCAATGAATCTGCAATGGAAACCCTGGTTCGCAGGCACAAAACACGCATTTACACCAGCATTTATTTACTGGTACACGACCGTTACCTCGCCGAGGATATTTTCCAGGAAACTTTTATAAAGGTAATCAACTGCCTGCGAAGCGGAAAGTATACACATGAGGGAAAATTCCTTCCCTGGGCGCTTCGTATTGCGCGAAACCTAGCCATTGATTCCATTCGCCACAAAGGAAGATTGCCAGTTGTGACCGACAGCGAAGGCAACGATATTTTCAGCTACCTGAATGTTCACGAAGACAGCCGTGAGAGCATTATGGTTGAAAAAGAAGAAACCGGAGCCCTGCACGAAATGATTCGTCAGTTGCCCGAAGAACAGCGTGAGGTGCTTGTACTAAGACATTACGCCGACCTCAGTTTCAAGGAAATTGCAGAAATGACAGGCACCAATATCAATACCTGCATTGGCAGAATGCACTATGCTCTCATCAATATGAGAAAAATGATGCAGAAAAATTTTGTGCGGTTAAAATAAAAAAAGATGTTCCTGCGTTATAGGTATACTAATTAAGCCTATGACAAAGAACATTACCAAACAACACATTCTGCTTCTAAGTTACGGCGAACTTTCTACAGACCTTATTCCATCGGCTATTGAGGCCATGGATTCCGATCCGGAACTGAAAGGTTATTATAATCAGTGCAATCGGATGAAGGCAGAACTGGATCGCTTTAGCGTAGACCCCCACCCCACCTCGGTTAGTATTGTGAACGAACATTCACACGACGGCCACACAGAGGCGGTCTAACAAAAACTTTTCTTCAAAAGTGATCAGGGCTTGAATAAAGCCCTGATTTTTTTATTAGGTTTGTGGGCAGTCAAATTTTTACAATAGCCATGAGAAACAGAATTCTGCTTTACTCCATTTCTTTAATTTTAATTGTTTTTTCCTCCTGCGGGAGTCTTGACATTCAAAAACGCTACCACCAGCGCGGTTTTTCTATCTCACTCAGGAAACCTGATAAAGTCGATGCTCAGTTGATCAGTCAAAAAAGATTACAGGTTGTTAAAAAACCAACCGTGTTGACAAACCAATCGAAAGCGAAAATCGCTTCCTTGCAAAACGACAATTTACAGATTGAAAAAAGCGTAGAGATGAATTTTCTTCCGAAAATTATTGAGTCGGAAAAACCGCGATTATCTGCAGGAAATGCAGATATATCAGAAAAAAAGACAAAGAATATTGCGGTGCACCAAACTTTGAAAAAGGTTGAAAGACAAAAATGGATTCATACAGATAAGCGACAAGATGTTCCTGATAATGACTTGCTTTTCATTGTTTATTTTATTCTTTGTCTGGCCCTCCCTCCTTTAGCCTATTACCTCATAAAGGAGGACACCGACACCCTTTTTTGGGTTTGTTTGTTGTGTTATTTGTTTGCTTTCACTTGGCTCACAGGTTTTCAGTTTGGTTTACTGGGTGCAGCAAGTGTCGTTATCGCCATTTTAGCCCTCCTAAAAAAAATATAAAATGATTAGCAGCTACCAAGAATCAATTCCTAAACTTGATCTGAACCGATTTATAAACGGAACCGAAGAAGAAAAACACGCATTTGTACAAGACCTTGGCCATGCCTATGAAGACATTGGTTTTGTTGCCATCCGAAATCATGGTGTAGATTCGTCTTTGTTAACGCGCCTTTATCAAAGCGTGGAAGATTTTTTCAATCTGCCGGTTGAAATTAAATTACAATATGATGATGCAGCCGGCGGAGGCCAAAGGGGTTACACCGGTTTTGGTAAAGAACATGCCAAAAACAGCAATGCCGGAGATTTAAAGGAATTCTGGCATTTTGGGCAGTGGGTTGAAGACAATGATGCGCTGATAAACTTTTACCCGCCCAACAAAGCCGTTGCAGAACTACCTGAATTTAATGTGGTGGGCAAAGAAATTTACAGGGCACTGGAAACCACTGGAAAGCACATGCTCAGGGCTATTGCCCTATTTCTCGACCTTGAAGAAAATTACTTTGACGGAAAGGTTCACAACGGCAATAGTATTCTCAGACCCATTCACTACCCTCCCATTACTTCTGAGCCCAAAGACGCTATCAGAGCCGGAGAGCACGAAGACATCAACCTCATTACACTGCTTGTAGGTGCGAGTGCCGATGGTCTTGAAGTGATGAATAAAAAAGGTCAATACATACCGGTAACAGAGGTGGAAAACCACATTGTGGTGAATGTTGGCGATATGCTTCAACGACTGACAAATGACAGATTGAAAAGCACCACCCACAGGGTTGTGAATCCTCCACGGGAAAGATGGGCTGAGCCCCGTTTTTCCATTCCGTTTTTCCTGCATCCCAGACCAGAAGTTTCGTTGGCATGTCTTTCATCGTGTATTAACGATGAAAATCCGAAGAAATACAGTGATTGTACCGCCATGGAATTTCTCACCGAACGACTCAGGGAAATTGGCTTGCTGAAATAACCCATAGGTCTTATTTCGTAACCATCAATTTGGTGGTTTTGCAATCATCATCAACACAAAGTCTCACAAAGTAGGCCGACTGTGGCAAGGTAGAAACATTAAGTTGCAGCAGAGAATTGCCCGGGTTGAACTTTTCGGTCATTAAAACACGACCGGAACAGTCAAGTATTTCACATTTCCCATTTTGGCAAATTTCACAGGGCTGAAACTGAATCCAGCATAGGTTTTTGGCCGGATTGCTCAGGATGGTAATCTCTGGCGATGATTGCAAATCATTTGATAGGTTAACTGAGCAATAAAGACTTTCAGCAACGATTCCGGAAGGATGGAGCATGGATACCCTGTATGTGTGGTTCCCCGTTCTAGGACTTTCATCCCAAAATTCCATTTCGTTTTTAAAAATTCCTTCTTGTCTGTTGCTTACTTCGCCCAATCGCAGATTTCCTTTGCTGCTCAGCCTGCCTACCTCAAAACGAACCTGCTCTTGTTTCAATTCTGATTCCCACCGAAGTCGGATTTGTCCACCCAGATTATCGCATTGCAGATTTCGGATTTCGGTTCCGAGGTGTGTTACCACTACGCTGTCGAAGGCGAAACAGCCGTTTCGATTTGCGGTAAGGCGCAGGCGATAATTACCTCCTAAATTCACCAATGGATTTTGGGCAACAGAAGTAAAACCGGAAGGACCGGTCCAATACCAGCTGTAGGTTCCTGCCTTTCCAAAAACCGATGACAACAAAGTGCTGTTGCTAAGCGCTGTATCCCCGCCGAAAACAGTTACCTGAGCAACAGAACCATCAATAATGGTATCGTCAACCCTTGCCTTCGCTTTCGGTCTGAGTGTATCGGCCAGTACCACAAACGAATCGCGAACTGCTGCACAACCTCTGATGTAAGCTGCTGAAAGATTGTATTTTCCGGTCTTGCCTACACGAATCCACGAGGAATCTGGGGCGTATTGAAGAATGCTGCCTGCCGGCCCTGACCACCTGTAATTCAAAGCAGCATTAAACGAGTCGGCATTCAAGCGGGCATTTAATTTGTTACACCTAAGGGTATCACTGCTTTTAATTTTTGCATACAGACGGGGCTGAGACCAAAAGCGAAATGGTCCGGCAAAATCATTCGGTGACGATGAAATAGAATTGGAGCTTCGTGTATAACATATTAAAGACTGATAGGGCGCTGCGCAATCATCAAAATTGGCATACAGTGCGGGATCAACACCCAATGCCGTAAAATTGAGTCCGATTTCCAAAAACTGATTGGCTTCGTACTGAGCTGACCAACCGTAACCGGTAGCGGATGCCACTCCCCATGGGGCAGCACTACCACTTGGAGAAGCATTTACACTTCCCCATGCCACGGTTGTTCCTGAGCCGGTTTTCGGTCGAATTCGTGCATAACCAAAACCATTTACTCCTGTTGTTTGAGCATTGAAGGCAATGAGATCGAAATAAAGTGGAGACCTGGGCGGGCTGGTGGAAGTAAAACTGTCGTAAGTGCCTCTACGCATCCAAATCATGGGTTCAAGGGTAAATGTTCCGGCATTATAATCCACAGACAACAGCAGATCACCCATTACACGCACCGCTCCGCCGGGTGTAAACTGCCAGCAATTTCTCCCACCCTGTGTTCCAAGATTGTTCATTTTTTTGAGTATGCTGTCGTACCTAACGGGATTCACAAAAAACTCGGCGGAAATATTTTTACTCCCTGTTGTGCCGAAAATTCCCATGCCCAACAACAAAAACAGTGAATCGTTTGAGGCCGTTCCTTTTCTTCTTAGGTGACTTAATACCTCCAGAATATCGGTTTTTGCAGATAGTCCTGATGTTCCCAATTTCCAAGTTGATGGGTTGTCAATTACCTTTACCCCCGATGGACCGCTAATGGTGGTTGCATCGTTATCGGCCTGATCTTTGAAATAAACAGCATCAAGCCAACGGTTACCTCGATAAACACCATTTCTGGCCGTTGCCATTGACCGGGTAAAACTGCTGTTTTTTCGAAATGCCACCGTGCCTTGCATCTGACTGCGTAAGGTTGAAGCGGCTGTGCTGTCGATGGCAGGAAGACCGCCTTTTTTTCTTACGGACGGATTTACGAACCAATCATCGCCGGCAAATCCTGCGAATGAACCCAAGAGGGCTGTATCCAGACTTAAGTCGCCATCGATTCCAAAACTTGCTACATTACGGCCACCTATGACCACTTGCGAACTAACGGGGAGCCTACAGGCCATTAATAGCCCGAGACTTACATATTTCATTAATTTCATTTGATTTCTGATTGACTATTCGAGACCAGTTCCAACTTTCAGGAAGCGACCATTGAACAGGTTATCTCCTGCGCGGACTTTGATGAAATACATTCCGGCAGGCCATTTTTGGGTATCAAGTTCTATTTCACTTTTACCCGAATTGACATTGGTTTGCAATACAAGACTTCCGCCGGCATTGTAAATAACGACATGAATGGTTTCTAAATCAGGCATGTTAGGCAATGAGAAGTGCAGCTTGTCATGCACCGGATTTCCTGAAATGTGCAACCGAGTTTGGCCTGAACCGAAATAACCGGTACACCAGTCTGATAAGGTGACAGCGCCTGAGTTATCAATGGCTTTTATTCTGTAGGAATTCCATCCATAATCCGGTTGTTTGTCTCTGAATTCGTAGCTATTAAAATTGTTATATGGCATGAGTTGACCGATGGTGATAAAATCGGAACCTTTCATTTTCTGAATTTCCAGTTTTGACAAATCTTCTTCATCGGTGGTGAGCCAGGAAACCAACATCTCACTTTCATTTGATTCGCATTGAAAGGCGAGCAGTGTTAGTGGCAATTGAATTACAATCACAGTATCGAGATCGAAGCAGGCGTTGCGCAAACTGGTTAGCTTAAGAATGTAGTCACCTCCGGCAGCAATCAAGGGTGATTGCAAGATTGAAGTAAAACCCAGTGGGCCTGTCCATTGAAATGAATAGCCCCCTGCCGTGCCAAAAACGGGGGAATTGAGCAGGGCATTGCTTGCTGCTGTATCGCCACCAAAAACATAAATGTATGGGAGTGAGCCATCCATAATGGTATCTGTAACTGTGGCTTTGGCAATGGGATGAATATTGTCTTGTAAAATCACAACCGAGTCGCTGAGTGTGTAGCAACCCCTCAGTGGTGCCGATTCCAAATAATATTTACCCGGCTGATTGAAGGAAATGACCGTGCTGTCGGTTGAATAAGCAGTGATATTTCCGTCAGGTGTAGACCAATGGTAATAAGCCAGTGGATAAGCCGAATCGGCATACATATTGCCGGCGGTTTTTGCGCAGTTCAGCGTATCTTTTCCCTCGATTTTACTTATAATTCGGGGGTAACGCCAAAATGGATAAGGACCCGCAAAATCTTTGGGTGAAGATGTAGGCGAAACAGAAGTTTGACTATAAAAAATGATCGAACGATAGGGTGTGGTACAAGGATCTATCCCAACAAAAAGAGAAGGATCAACCCCAAGAGCCGTAAAGTTGATTGACATTTCAACAAACTGATTGGTTTCATAAACCGGCGACCAGGTGTAGCCGGTAGACACTGCAGTTCCCCAAGGAGCCACGGGCAGTGTACTGACGGAATTCGCCGTGGCTTTCGCAACCACTGTAGAGGCACCACCGATGGGGAGTATTTCACAATACCCGTAATCACCCGGACCTGTATTCGTTTGCGCATGAAAGGTGCTGAGTTTAAAATTCTGCGTGTACAGCGGTGGAGAAACACCAATAAAACTGTCGTGAGTGCTGCGCCGTAACCAAATATGCGGCTTCAGCGTAAACGAGCCGGCAGTATAATCAATGGTCATAATCATATCTCCAATGACCTTTGGATTTCCGGCCGGATCAAACTGCCAGGCCACCCTACCGCCCTGAGTTCCCAGTTTTTTGAGGGTGCGGGTTACTGTATCCAGATATACATCATTTACAAACAACTCCGCAGTGATATTCTTAGAGCCTGCGGTGCCGTAAATACCCACACCCAAGTAAAAAAAGAGAGAGTCGAATACAGTGGTTCCCTTTCTTTTCAGGTGTGTAAAGAACTCCATTATATCTGTTTTAGCACCCAATGACGAAGAATTGATGATCCATGCATTGGGATCATCGATCAGTTTTACACCCGAGGGACCCGTGATAGAAGTTCCATCCTGATCAAGCTCATCCTTGGCATAAAGAGCATCAAGCAGAATGTAGCCATTGCTTCTGTAAAGCTTAGGAACCGCCATAGATTGGGTAAAAACCGTGTTCTTCATGGCGTTTGAAGAAGACTGAAGCAGTGTTCTCCAGTACCAGGCTCGGGTGGTATCGATGATACCAACCCCCGTGCTTAGTTTTTTTACTGCGGGCGATCGAAACCAGTCATCGGAAGGTTTTCCGTTCCCTACCGAAATACCATTCAGGGCCGAGTCGGTGGCTAAATCTCCGTCAACTCCAAATCCGGCCTCAATCCCGCCAACGCCCACCGCCTGGGCTCGAAGTTGAGATACCGTAGAAAATCCTGTTCCAAGCAACGCAACTGCGGCGAGGAATGAAATCCGGGTTCTGTCTATCACATTTCGCATGAGCCAAATTTTCCATGGTTTTAGCTTTAAAATGTTGATAAATGTGTGGATAACCCCAAACCAAAATCAGTCGGCGTGAAATCCGCCGGACTAAATTGCCGGGTTTTTCATTTCAGAAATCGAAAATATTTGAAACAACCTGGGTGGTTACTTTTAAAAATAAGCAGGGCAAAGCAAGTTCAAAAAGTATCAAAGAAAAAGATTCTTCAGTTCGGTTGCCTCTTCTGGCTTCATTTTTCCCGCCAGAATAAGTCGAACCTGGCGACGGCGCAGCGCCCCTTCGAACTTTTCTTTTTCTTCGTTATTTACAATTTCCAGTTGAGGAACTGTTGCGGGTTTTTGTCTTCCATCAAGGGCGACGAAAGTATAGTAGGCCTCATTGCACTTTATCTTCTCACCCCTGGGAATATCTTGAGCAAACACTTCAATAAACACCTCCATACTGGTATTGAAAGCGCGGGTTACCCAAGCCTGAAGCGTCACTACATCGCCCAAGCGAATGCTTTCCTTAAATGAAACGCTGTCGACAGAGGCAGTAACTACAATATGGTTGCTGTGTTTTTGTGCGGCAATGGCAGCGCAAATATCCATCCAATGAAGGAGGCGACCTCCCATTAAATTCCCAAGTGTATTGGTATCGTTAGGCAAAACCAATTCATTCATAACGGTGAAAGAATCGGTGGTTTTTTTTGTTTGCGACTTAATCATACAGTGCAAAGTTCGCACATAGGGCACAAAAAAAACGGGAAACCTTTGTTTCCCGTTTCGTTTATTGGATTTGTGATTAGGCCTGAGCCTGAACTACCGATACTTTGCTGCGGCCTTCGCGGGTTTTACGAAACAGAACAACACCATCCGCCAAAGCAAACAGGGTATGATCTTTTCCGATTCCTACATTTACATCGGGGTGATGCTTGGTTCCACGCTGACGAACAATGATGTTGCCTGCCTTAACCACCTGACCGCCGAATATTTTCACACCCAGTCTTTTGCTGTGCGATTCGCGACCGTTTTTACTACTACCTACACCTTTTTTATGTGCCATGATGAATTAATTTTCTTCTGTTGTTGCTGCCTCAGCTTTTTCAGCTTTGGTTTTGATACTTTGAATTCTGATACCTGTCAAATCCTGACGGTGGCCATTGCGTTTTACATATCCTTTGCGGCGCTTCTTTTTGAAGACCACAACTTTGTCTCCTCTTCCATGTTTTTCAACGGTGGCAGACACAACGGCACCTTTGATTGTGGGCTCTCCCACTTTCATTTTGCCTTTATCTCCAATTAAAAGAACCTTGTCGAATGTGAGTTTATCACCCGCATTACCACTCAGGCGGTTTACTACCAGAAACTGGTTTTCTTCAACCCTGTATTGCCTTCCGGCTATTTCTACAATGGCGTACATACTCTATTTTAACTTAAATCGTTTTGTGAAACGGGCTGCAAAGATAAGAAAACTGCTCATTTATTCCAATTGTTCAAACATATTTTCTCAATATACCCGGGGTTGTACAGCCAATTGAACATATCAAAATAAACAGTGTACACTTTGCGTTAATAGAGAACAACATGTATATAAATCGTTCCACAGCGCTGTTACGAAGAAAGTATATTTGCCTTGAAAATGCTTAGATTACCATTACTGCTGATTTTGTTAACTTGTTTGGGCTTGCTGAGTGCTCAGCCTGAAAAGCGCGGATTTGATGACGGCACCACTGTAACCACTACATTCAAACCCAAATTAATGCCAGCCTCAAAGTTGCTGATTGACCCCAGCATTCCTAAGGCACAAAACAGCCCAATTAATGTTGATTATCTGGCGCAGGACTATCGTTGGAACACCCGCAAAATAACGAGAATCCTTCCCCCGGCAAAACATTTCGAACCGGGAATTGACACTTCATACAACCCTAACTATGCTCGAATTGGTGGCGGAAACCTCAATCACAAACTGCTGGAACTTTACATGGCCAACCGTGCCAACAGCAAATGGGCATACAATGGTGCTTTTCAACATTTAAGTGCCGATGTCAACGGGAGTTTGCAGGATTTCAGTACAAACCGGGGGTATATTTCAGGAGCCAGGTTTTTCAATCGCAGCAGCATGGAGGTACGCCTGAACTACGGCAGAGATATGAATCGTTTTTTTGCCAAAGACACAATTTACAAAGGCGATGCGGCAGAAATCAAAAAAATAGGGCAAAATACAGGGTTCAATGTATTGTACGATTTGAAGTACAAGGACAGAAAACCCGGTTTTTCAGCCGGTTTCATGTTCAACAACTTTTTCAATAACCTTAAGCAAAGCGAAACTGAGTTTGGTGGCCGTTTCGGATGGGATGCACGTTTCAAAAAAGCAGCTACCAAAGGCACATTAGAGGTAACGAACCTGCAATTCCGTCAATCTTTCAACACAGTCAATCAGTGGTTTGTGGATTTAAACCCCAGGATTTCATTCAGCAAAAAAGACAAGGCCCTTGATATAAATGCCGGATTGAACCTCTCCTGGGTATTACGCGACACCATGGATCCCCTGTTTTACCTGAATCCGTTTTTGCAGGCAGAGAAGAAATTGGAAGGGTTGAAGATGAAGATTTATGGTGGCATTGACGGCGGTTTGAGAAGAAACTCCATTCGCCGCTTTTTTGAATCTGTTCCTTTCACTTATGACAGCATTAAAATTCGCAACACCTATGAGCAGCTGAAAATTTTTGCGGGAATCAAGGGTAGCATTACTGACAATTCTCAATTCAATCTGGAATTCGGAAACAGCACCTTGGCAAACATGCCGCTGATTATTACCAACAACGACAGCATAAAAAGTCTTCAGGTGATTTACGACGATGTAAACAACCTTTATTTTATGGCAGATGCCCGTTTTTCCATTGGTGAGAGAATACGCGTTGGCGCCACCACTCGGGTTAACAACTACACTGCAAAAAATGAATTGCAAGCCTGGCATTTGCCTAATCTCACTTATGCCATTAGCGCACAGTATAACCTGAATAGAAAATTTGTTTTTCAGGTTGGTGTTGATGGAATGAGCCGCAGGTACAACAAGGTTTTGGATGGTCCTACTAACCTTGAAATGAAAGGCTTTGCCGACTTAAACTGCCGCGTCGATTATATTTTGAAAGACATGGTGCGCTTCTGGATCCAAGGCAATAACCTCGCCAACATGAAGTATCAGACCTGGTATGGTTACAACAATTACAGACTCACCATCCTTGGCGGTCTGGCGGCTTCGTTTTGATAAATGAAAAAACAGGGTTAATTTTGAAACATGACCGGAACTGCAGAACTTGAAAAATGGGTATTGTCGCTATTAACCAAACACGAATGTGTTGTGGTTCCCCGATTGGGAGCTTTTTTGTTAAGGCACGCATCAGCTTCGGCCAATCCATTTAACGGTGAAGTAAAACCTTCCGGAGATACATTATTTTTCAACCCTTCAATTCAAAATGACGATGGGTTGCTGATCAATGAAATCAAATCGGCGTTGGGTTGTGATTATGCCACCGCCGCATATTCACTGCAGAAACTGGTTGGCGAGATTGAACAAACCGCGCGCAACCAACGCATGTTTAAATTCGGTGAGCTGGGAAACTTTTTCGTGAATGCAGAAGATAAACTGCTATTCCTTCCCCGTCCTTCTCTAAATCTATCGAAAAACACTTTTGGGCTGCCCGTTATCGGTATTTTACAGGGTCATAATAAAACGGAGGCAGGCGAAACCAGAATTATTAAGGAGGAAAAGGAACATGCCATTGAGGTTGAGACAGAAGATGTTCATGAAGATGCTGTGGTGGTTGACATACGAGAGGATGA
>Ga0315902_10011646_pt1 | contig 11522 bp, 8 predicted proteins | sample LakEriMetagenome_9_FD_203523 | JGI IMG/M metagenome (GOLD analysis project Ga0315902, IMG submission 203523) | Freshwater fungal communities from buoy surface, Lake Erie, Ohio, United States - Buoy 12 MA117 | ecosystem: Environmental > Aquatic > Freshwater > Lake > Lake biofilm | place: USA... | reverse complement strand
TGATAGAGCATTCCCTTTTGACGAAGGAATATTAATTTAACACAAATTTAAATCAATTACAAATAATTTAATATAAAGTAATCCTTTTGGTTTTATTTATCCACAACATTTAGTTATCCATAATTAGAAAGTAATTCTGTTCATCATCTTTTGAAAAATGTAACTCTGTTTGTGTTGCCCTCGTAGATCAATGGATAGAGCTCCCTTTTGACGAATAGGGAGGTTGGGGGTTCGAATCCCCTCGAGGGCACACAAGCGATGGCAATGGTTTATTTTGGATCATTGCCATTGTTTATCCGACTGTGATGTTTCCAATACCTACAGCAGTTTTTGCAGTATCAAATGTTGCTTGGGTCTTAGAACTAAATCTTGGACCATACATTCTTGTTGTATCACGGTTGTATTTGTAAGAATTTAATGATGATAGATTCCCAGATTTGGTTGTGGTATTGAAATTACTCAACCAAGGACCACCTGAAGATCCACCAGTCATTTTGGAAGTCATTCCCCAAGTTTGATAATTACTATCCACAAGAATCGGCCCATTTGCAAAAACTAAATCATTTCCTGAATAAGGAGTTGCAGCCGGATAACCAAATGCATAAGAAGTCTGTTTTGCTGCACTAAAACCTGTGATATTTAAATTAAAACTATTTTGTGCCACAGGTGTTGTGTCTGGCAAAATTGATCTATTCAACCCACCTGAATATATAACTGCAAAAGCCCAGTCATGTTGGATTGCTTGACCATTAAATCCACCAGCATTAACAAATTCGGCTCTAGCTACTAAATTGCTGGCATACCAACAACCTGCAGGTCTGATTTCGCATGATTGGGTTGGATTTGTGTCATAGTTTGGAATAAACATCCAGTTAGTGGCATAACCTGTAATTGCGTCATAAACACAATGACCTGCTGTCAAAACAATGGCACGATCTACCAATCCATCGTTAACTAGAGCTCCAGAACAAATATAATTACCTGCTCCTTGAGAAAAGAAAACTTTTCCTGTTGCAGTTAAAGGTAAACCATCACTGTTCCAAGAAGCACCACTGTTGGATGTTGTTTTAGAACCACCGCTAGGTTTTGCCATAGTTTCAATACGACCAGTTTTGGTCTTTTCGTCAACAATTAATTCAATTGGAATAGCATTCTTAATTTTTTCTTCATCCCAATAACCTTTAGCGTTAGCGTTTGGCACATTTTCACTATTGCCTGCTGCGTTTGCAACTTGGGTTGTTGCTAATACTGCAAAAAGTGCAGCTGTTATAACTAGTGGTTTTAATTTATTTTTCATTATTTTTTCCTTTATCTTATTGGTTTAACTAGTCCGGTGGTGTTCACTAATTGCAATGCTTTTCCGGGGGAGGGATCAAAAACTTCTATTTGTAAATCTTGTCCCGGATAAGCCATGTAAACGTTGGTGGCAGCATTCTTGTTGTAATAAACAGCAGCACCATCTGATGTCATAAGACCAATCCCGTCTTGTTCATTGCCAGCAGTTTTAATTGCGTCATAAGCAGCATTAACTCGATAAGTTGCCACAATTAAATAATTCTTGGCTGTGTCATTAGCACCTTCACCATTTGGTAAATAACGGACAAATGCTGCACCAGCATCTGTGACATCAAGAGTGTATTTGGCGTTATCTAAGGGACCAACCCAATAAACTACGGAGTTTAAGTTTGCTACTACTGATTTTAATTCTGCTTCAGTTAATGGAAGTTGTCCTTCGGTACTTTGAGTTGTAGAAGTAGAAGAATTGTTTGAAAATAAACTAAACGCCCCAAAAGCAAGTAACACTGTAACCATAGCAGTAATCAACATTGTTACCCATATTTTTGGTTCAATAGATTTTAATTTAGCTTTCAAATTTTCTATTTGAATTGAAGCTTTACCTTTTTCTTTTGATTTGTCATATTCAATAAATTGATCTATTTCAACATTTTCCATGTAATTAGATTTAATTTGATTAATTAAGGAATCTAAAACTGGATCCTTTTTATCATTATCAGAACTTGAACCACCAAATGATGGAGTTGTCATTTATCTCGTTTCGTCTCTCATAGTTTATTGGTAAAGGATGCGAATGGTTGTTCCGCCTTTAGAGCCACAAGCACCCCAAGTTAAAGAACCATTTCCTGCCGCACAAATTTCACCGGTATTAAATCCAGTTGTGCCACTAGGTCCTGCAGGACCACTTGGTCCAGCTGGTCCCGCAGGGCCACTTGGTCCAGCTGGACCGGCAGGTCCAACTTCACCTTTTGGACCATTTTTAAGTGAATTTAAGAATTCGGCTTCTGTGCCAGTATTTCCATTTGCTAACCAAATTTGGTAAGCACTTTGACCAGTTGAACCTGTGTCACCTTTTTGTCCTTTAAGAGCTGTTATGAAATCTGAAGTTGAACCGGTGTTTCCTAATGATTTCCAAGTATCAAATGCACTTTGACCAGTTAAACCTGTGTCACCTTTTTCACCTTTTGGTCCGTTCTTAAGTGAATTTAGAAAATCACTTGCAGTTCCTGTATTACCACTTGCTAACCAAACTTCATAAGCACTTAAACCTGCAAAACCTTGTGGACCTTGTGGCCCTGTTGCGCCCATTTCACCTTTTGGTCCTTGATTTCCACTTGCACCGATTGATCCTTGTGCACCAGTTGATCCTTGCAATCCTTGTGCACCGGTATCACCCTTTTCACCTTTTAATGCAGTTAAGAATTGTGTTGAAGTTCCTGAGTTACCACTTGCTAACCAAACTTGGTAAGCACTTAAACCTTGTGCACCAGTTAATCCAGTGTTTCCTTGAATTCCTTGTGCACCGGTATCACCTTTTGGTCCTTGCAAACCTTGTAATCCTTGTGGTCCTGTTGCACCAGTGTTTCCAGTTAATCCTTGAACACCTTGTAATCCTTGTGGACCAGTTGCACCCGTTGCGCCTGTGTCACCTTTTAATCCTTGAATTCCTTGCAATCCTTGTGGACCAGTTGCACCCGTTGCGCCTGTGTCACCTTTTAATCCTTGAATTCCTTGCAATCCTTGTGCACCGGTTGCACCAGTTGCTCCAGTTAGTCCTTGTAATCCTTGCGGACCTGTCGCACCGGTAATACCTTGAATTCCTTGTAATCCTTGTGGACCTGTAGCACCTGTATTTCCAGTTAGTCCTTGTAATCCTTGTAGACCTGTTGCACCGGTAATACCTTGAATACCTTGTGGTCCAGTTGCACCGGTTGCACCTTTAAGTGAATCTAAAAATGTTCTTTCTGATCCGTTATTTCCGTTGTTTCTCCAAATATCAAATGCACTTAAACCTGTTACACCTTGAATTCCTTGTGCACCTGTAGCACCAGTTAATCCTTGTAATCCTTGTGCACCAGTTGAACCGGTGTCACCTTTTAATCCTTGAATTCCTTGTAAACCTTGTGGACCTGTTGCACCAGTATTTCCTGTTAAACCTTGAAGACCTTGTGGACCAGGGTCACCTTTAGATCCAGTTGCACCTGTTAAACCTGTAGCTCCTTGTAATCCTTGAATTCCTTGTAATCCTTGTGGTCCTGTTGCACCTTTAAGGGAATCTAAGAACATTTTTTCTGAACCGGAGTTACCGTTATTTCTCCAAATTTCTAAAGCACTTAATCCAGTGTCACCTTTTGCACCTGTTAAACCGGTAGCTCCTTGTAATCCTTGAATTCCTTGTAGACCTTGTGGTCCTGTTGCGCCAGTTGAACCGGTATCACCTTTTAATCCTTGTAAACCTTGTGGACCTGTAGCACCTGTATTTCCAGTTAATCCTTGTAATCCTTGATTTCCTTGCAATCCTTGTGCACCTGTTGCACCAGTTAATCCGGTGTCACCTTTTAATCCTTGAATTCCCTGTAAACCTTGTGGACCAGTTGCACCTTTAAGTGAATCTAAAAACATTTTTTCAGATCCGGTGTTACCGTTATTTCTCCAAATATCAAATGTGCTTAAACCAGTTTCACCCCTTGGTCCTTGTAAACCTTGTGGACCTTGTAATCCTTGTAAACCTTGCGCACCGGTGTCACCTTTATCGCCTTTAGCACCAGTTAATCCTTGAAGACCAGTTTCACCAGTTAATCCTTGAATACCTTGTGAACCTTTTAATGATGCAAGGAAATCAGCTTCTGTTCCAGTGTTTCCTTGGTTTCTCCAAATATCAACTGCACTTAAACCAGTAGCACCTTTAATTTCATTTAAGAATTGTTCTTTAGTTCCATTTGGATTTAGATCTAACCAAATTTGGTAAGTACTTGCTACACCAACTGTTGATCCATCATCAACGAAATCTTGTGAATTTGGATTTCCATTTCCATCTGCTGGACCACCATCTCTTGAACAAATAACTCCAAGCCTTCCTTCACTATTTATATATAGGGAAGTCACTTTCTGATTATTCGCGCAAGCTCCACTATTTATTAGAGAATCAGCTGAAAGAGTTGCGGTTCCAGGATCCCCTTTTTCACCCTGGATTCCTTGGGGTCCTTGTTCGCCGGTGTCACCTTTTGGTCCGGTATCTCCTGTTAAACCAATTGGTCCTTGTGGTCCTTGTGCTCCGGTGTCGCCTCTTTCACCTTGGATTCCTTGGTTTCCTTGGGGTCCTTGTTCGCCGGTGTCACCTTTTGGTCCGGTATCTCCTGTTAAACCAATTGGTCCTTGTGGTCCTTGTGCTCCGGTTTCACCTTGGATGCCTTGGTTTCCTTGTGGTCCTTGTGCTCCGGTGTCTCCTCTTTCACCTTGGATACCTTGGATTCCTTGTGAGCCCGTTTCTCCTCGGGCTCCTGTTAAACCTTGGATTCCTTGTGGTCCTTGGGGACCGGTTAATCCAGTCAAACCTTGAAGACCTCTTTCACCTTGAGGTCCTTGTGCTCCTGTTAAACCTTGGATTCCTTGTAAACCTTGGGGACCGGTTAATCCAGTCAAACCTTGAAGACCTCTTTCACCTTGAGGTCCTTGTGCTCCGGTTAAACCTTGGATTCCTTGTGGTCCTTGTGCTCCGGTGTCGCCTCTTTCACCTTGGATACCTTGGATGCCTTGTGAGCCCGTTTCTCCTCGGGCTCCGGTTAATCCTTGGATTCCTTGTAAACCTTGGGGACCGGTTAATCCAGTCAAACCTTGAAGACCTCTTTCACCTTGAGGTCCTTGAGGCCCAACACTTCCTACACCACTAGAACCACCACTTGGGCCTTGCGGCCCAATTGGTCCTGGTGGTCCAGCTGGTCCTTGTTCACCTTGGGGACCGGCTGGACCAACAACTGCGCCTCCACCGTTTTGTAGCACTAGAACATCACTTGCTGGGGCAGGTTGCCCTAATGAAATTTTTGGTCCTAGCAGAGTGCTTGATTTAGGAAGGAGTACTGAGTTCTTTGAAGAGCTAAGACTAGATCCGATAAAAACAATTGGTCCTTCTACTCCGCGAGGAGCAGCTGGTCCATTTAAGTCATCACTTTTTCGCATTAAATTTGATTTCGTGGCGCCAGAATTATTTCCCACGAAAATAATTGGCCCGTTTAATTCACCACTGCCACCTTCTGCATTCGCTGGAGCGAACATTAATAAGGAAAACATTAAAGTTAATACACTGATTAGATTGATTTTGGTTGTGGTTGTAGAACTATTGGTAACAAATAAGTTCATCAATAACCACCGGTGAATAGTAGTTTCGAGAAAAATTCCTCTTAGTTAACACTGTATGAATGAAGTAATGAGTAGCACGAATTTTTTAGGTTCAAAAACTAAAAGTGATGGGGTGGTCCTAGTAATAAAAAACGTTGTTGTGGGGCTAGCCCTCACCTAAGACTCTAGAACTTAAGGAACAATCAAACCCATGAATCCTTTGAAAGTCATCATCGTTGAAGATGATGACTTTACTCGCTTCACGTTGGTAGCCACATTGAAAGCAAATAATTTTAATGTTGTAGCAGATGCTCCTAATGCAGGTTTAGCAATTTCTCGAGCCATTGAACATAGACCAGATGTTGCGTTAGTTGATTTGGATTTAGGTAATGGTCCTACTGGATTAGATTTGTGTGTGGTGTTAAGAAAAAATTTACCAGAGATTGGCATTGTTTTTCTGACCAGTTATAAAGATCCCAGATTGTTACGAAATAGTTTATCGGAACTACCTTCAGGATCAATATTTTTAGTCAAGCAAGATACTAATAATTCAGAACTATTGTCTTTAAAAATAAAACAAGCAGCCGAGCAAAAAAATAAAAACGTTGATGCCAGTCATGGTTTAGAACTAGAATTTACTGATTCCCAGATTGAAACGTTGAAATTGCTTGCCCAAGGTCTTTCCAATTCAGAGATCGCAAAAAAGCGTTTTGTGACAGAGAAAGCTATAGAAGTAACAGTTGCTCGATTGGCTAAAAAATTTGATATTCCATATGACTCCGCATCAAATCAGCGAGTAGTTCTAGCTAAGAAAGTTTTTTCAATGATGGGTAAAAGTCATGATTTTTGAAAAGTTAAAAGAATCAAAAAAATATACTCCGTATTTTACTGGAGACTCTATAATTCCCTTAAGAATATATTTTTATGCTCTTCCTGGAGTTATTTTTTTTACAATTATTGCGCAACTAGACTTGATGACCAGGGAGAAAATAAATCTTTGGATTCTTGCCACAGCTTGTTCAATTCTAGTGACAGGCCTATTTGTACTTTTCTGTAAATATGTGGTCTTTGCTTATGCAAAACATATTTCAATTCCTATCAGCCACGTAGTTCTTTACGCCTTAATGTTGGGAATTGTTAAAGGATACTCAACTTTTTATTTTGTTACTTTCTTTAGATTACATGATCATGGATTAATTCACATTCATCTGTTATATAGGCTCATTCCTGCAATTACTACTACGCTATTTTTTGTCCCAATAGCCTCCTGGATTCATTATTCACTCGAGAAGTATAAGAAATTAAGATCTGAGCTTTTAACAAAAGCAGCAAAATTACAAATTGAGAATCATAGTTATAAAAAACTTATCGAAGAATCTAAATTGACTCTTAAGAATAAAATGGATCTTATATTTAAAGATATAAGAAAAGAATTAGTAAAAATAGAGAACAAGGATAGTTTTGAACAAGAGTGGCCAAAGATTGCTAAATTGGTCCGAGAAGCAGCTCTTGAAGAAATTAGACCGGTAAGTCATAATCTTTGGGCCGATCAGCCCCAGACTTTTCGAGAATTTAATTTTAGAAATTTTCTTATTTCAGCCATAAGGACTAATCCATTTCCTTGGAAAATTGTTATACCCATCTACGCAATAACTTCCTATGTAGCAATAATTTTTACGCTGCCACAGGGGGTCAATTTATTGACAATTATAGAAGTTTTTATTGTTTTAATTATATTTAATATAGGTAATTATCTTCATAAAAATCTTAAAAATTATCAAGTTTTGAATTACTTACTTATTGTGGGTATAACAACTGTTGCAACCTACTTAAACCTCGTATTTGTTTCAAACTTTTATCCTATACCTGATTTAAATTTTTTACTTTTTACCTCTGTTTTTTGGTTATTTTTATTAACCTTAATTTGTTCGTTACTCACAACGGTGGCTCGAACTAAAGATGAGATTTTGAATGAAATACAAGTTTCATTAAACCAGCAACAAATCCACAAATCTACACTTGCTTCAGTTGAAAAAAGAATCAATGCTAAATTAGCTAAATTTTTGCATGGCCATGTGCAAGCACGATTAATGTCCAACTCTTTTCAACTTGAACTGGCTACAAAAAATAATGATTCTAATTTAGCGGTTCGAGAATTAAACCGTTTAACAAAAGATATTGTTGAAGAATATGGAATTATGGATCAATTCCAAACTGATACCACTTTTATTGAGGAAATGGAAAAAATTAAAGCTTCATGGGCAGGAATTTGTGAAATAGAAATACTGGGCTATCGACTTCTTAAAATAGATCAATTGATAATCAAGGACTTCATTGAAGATGCCATATCTGAAGCAATAGCAAACTCAGTTAGACATGGATTGGCAGATGCAGTAAAAATTCAATTCATTAAAAAAGATTCTGATGGGTTTGAAATTCAGATAAGTGATAATGGGGTGGGCCCACTAAGCTCAGAGCCTGGAATGGGTAGTGAAATTTTTAACCTTTTAAGCAATGATAAATGGAGGCTCATCCCAAATGTAACGGGTAAAGGAAGTATTTTAATTTTGCCTGTAGCTGCGCTTTATGACCTATCGGCATCTAATAAAGTGGGAGACTAAATGAGTCAAGAATCTTTCGTAAGTCAAAAACAAGACGCTAAAGAATCAATCTTAAAAAAACTTGCCTTTTGGGCAACCAAACGTGAACTATTACAAGATCCAAATGTTTTGGACATAATAAAGGACATAACAGAAGATAGAAATCTTGGTTTTTGGGCAAATCAAGACCCGCTGGAATTTATGCCCTCTGTCGATTCTAATGCTGGTTTGAAGTTTATGAATTACGCTAAAATTTTTGCTTTGATTCGAAATGTTTTGATATTTCTTCCTGTAGCAGTTACTTGGAAAGCGGTCAGTGAGGCCACGACAGGGTTTGCTGAGTTTGTTTCAGTAAACAGCGCTACACCAGTTAACTTCCTTGAATTTTGGCAAAACGGATACGGTTATTTGGATGATTTTTGGACAATTGGATTTATTGCAGAAGTTGACTTTTGGATCATCATATTAGTTATCGTAATTACATTAGTTACAAATATTTTGCAAGCAAATGGTCAAAAAGTTAATGCCTTAATGAATGAAGTCTTGGATCAAGAAAGAGTCAATCTTGCGATAGAAATTAAAAAATACTTCTTTATGGTTAAACCTAGCAGCGTTGAGACAGTCAACAACGACGTCTTATTGGCCATTGAAAAGTTTAATCAAGGGGCAAGAGAATTTAATAAAATTTCTGGAAATATCGAAAATCTTTCTGATTATCTGTTGAAAGCTGTTCCACAAGTTCAATCTTTACAAGAAAGTATGAACAAAATAGCTATTTCAAATAATGCTGATTTAGAAAAAGTTCTCAGTTCATTTACTTCCCAAGTCGATTCTGGGGTAGGACAATTAAATTCAACATTAAATGAATTAAAGAACAATATTGGTGTGATAAATGATTTAATTAATGAATCACTTTCTAATTCAGTTTCTAATATGAGTCAAGATATTGATAATTCGAATAATGCAGTGAAAAAGAGTGCTAGGAAACTAGAAAGTGAATTAGAGAGTTTGAGTTCACAAATTAATATCACAACGGCAAATTTGAAAGCAAAAAATGAGGACTAGAAATAATAGATTTAAAGACGTTGATGATTTAACTGGTCTAGCAGGATGGATGTACACAGATTTATTGCTAGCCTTGATGGTGATCTTTTTGGCGACTATTTCTTTTGTGCCCCAAATATATGGAACGATAGCTAGCACTAATTCAGTTGATAATGATGAACCTGTTTATAGCTATTCCCGTTATTATGAAAAACCTTTGGTTAAGGTATATGATTCCTTCGATATCAATCTGATAAAACAAGATATTACAAATTTTCTTAATTCAGAAAAATTACCTATTACTTCATTTGTGGGATCAATCCAAATCGTGGGTGGCTATGACCCATTAACGGAAGATTCAACCAAAGGTATCAGTAGAGCAGTTGAATTTTCAACACTAATTGATAAAACTGACCCAACACTCTTGGCACAATCTTCAACAACTTTAAGCTCTTCTACAAGTATAGGTGCTACTCAAGTTGCTTTAAAGTTCACCTTTATTGCTGATATTAACGTCAAAAACTAAATTATTGATCTTTGTAAAACTGTTTCATTCAACATTAGACAAATCCGATATTTACTAACTAGGCTGATGGCTATGTCGAAAATGAGAAAAACTGGTTGGTTAACACACGAGTATTTCTTTTGGCATGACACCGGCAATTATGCAGGAAGTCATAAACCAGGGGAGTTCTTACAACCAGGTAAACATCCTGAGTCTCCTGAATCTAAAAGAAGATTTAAAAGCCTAATTGATGTTTCTGCTTTCAAACACGACTTAATTCATTTAGAACCAAGAAAAGCAACCGTTGAAGAATTAGCTCGAGTTCATGCCACAACTCATATCAGTAACATGCAAAAGCTTTCGAGTGAATTTGGCGGTTTAATGGGCGATGATGAATCTGTTTTTGGTCCCTTTGGTTTTGATATTGCGGCATTGGGAGCAGGGGGAGCAATAGTTGCAGCAGATGCGGTTTATAAAAAAGAAGTTGATGTGGCCTATGCATTACTAAGACCACCCGGACATCATGCTGTGAAAGATCATGGCATGGGTTTTTGCATGTTTAATAACATTGCTGTTGCCATTGAACACTTAAGAAAAACTACTAATTTAACTAAGTTTGCAGTAATTGATTGGGATGTGCACCACGGCAATGGCACCCAAGATATTTATTACTCAGATCCAAATGTTTTAACAATTTCTCTGCACCAAGAAGATTTGTATCCAAGATTTGTTGGCACCATTCAAGAAACAGGCGAAGGTGCAGGCAAAGGATTTAATATCAATGTGCCAATTCCTGCAGGATCTGGTGAAGGTGCATATAAATATGCATTTGAAAATGTAGTAATTCCTGCTGTTCAAAGATTTAAACCAGAATTTATTTTCATAGCTTCAGGCTTTGATGCTAGTTATCATGATCCTTTATCAAGAATGGCTCTACATTCGCCCACCTTTTCGTGGATGGCAGAGGAAGTATTAAAACTTGCAGATGAATTTGCGCAAGGTCGAGTAGTGGCAACTCATGAAGGTGGATATTCCGAAGTGTATGTGCCCTTTTGTGGGCTAGTTGTTTTAGAAGCTTTTGCTGGAAAATCTTCTGGAATTAAAGATTCAATTGTGGAAGAAAGCCAAGCTATGACTAGACGAGACCAAATACTCTTGCCTCACCAAAAAGAAATGATTGATGAGTGCAAGAAAACTCATAAGTTATAAGCCAAAAGGATTACAAATAGTCTTTTTTAGTTGAAAAGTTTAAGATTTGCTGGCATAGTTTGAAATGCAATTTTTCCTCCTCACCTTGCGGGTAACCGTAATGGTGAGGCTTACTTATTCCCACAACCAATTGTTATCCACAATACGTTTAAATCTTTCTCACATTATTAATTATTTATGTCAATCTGATTGATTCAATAACAGATTGGCCTAAATGAACTTCAATACTTTACTTGTAAATTCAAAACTAATATGTCATAATAAAAATGCAATTTTACCTCCTCACCTTTCGGGCAACCGAAATGGTGAGGCTTACTTTTTAAATCACTTATGAAACGACGAGTGATTATTTTTGTTGATTATCAAAATGTAATTAAAAGGGCATATGCATATTATGCAAAGAATTTAGACAAGCCCAATATTGTTTCACAGATAAACCCCTCCAAGTTAGGGGATCTGTTAATGAGAAAATACACCGATACAAGAGAGCTTAAACAGATTCGAATCTATACAGGGATTCCAAGTGAAAAGAA
>Ga0315902_10011640_pt1 | contig 11523 bp, 14 predicted proteins | sample LakEriMetagenome_9_FD_203523 | JGI IMG/M metagenome (GOLD analysis project Ga0315902, IMG submission 203523) | Freshwater fungal communities from buoy surface, Lake Erie, Ohio, United States - Buoy 12 MA117 | ecosystem: Environmental > Aquatic > Freshwater > Lake > Lake biofilm | place: USA... | reverse complement strand
TTCCGCAAAACCGGCCTTGTCTTGGCCGTCTTCGTTGGCACCGCTGCGGCAGTCGCGATCGGCGGCGCGCTGGCCGAGCGCTTCGAAATCCGTCAGCAGGTTCAGCAGCTGGAGGCCGATGTCATCCTCCGCAAGGAGTTGCTGCGCAGCGAAGTCGAGCGACACCGTCTGCTGCCGACGGTACTGGCCGGCAATCCGGAGCTGACGACCGTCGTCGATCCGGACACGCCGGTAGCTCAACGTAACCAGGTCGTCGAAAGACTCAACGCCGAATTCGATCGTCTCGCACGCGCGGATGGCGCCGCCACGCTGTATCTCGTCGACGCCCGAGGCACTACCCGAGTGGCAAGCAACCACCAACTGCCCACCAGCTTCATCGGGCAGGACTATTCGTTCAGACCTTACTTCCAGGATGCGATACGCCTCGGTAGCGGTGAATTGTTTGCCCAGGGCACGGTCAGTCGCGTTCCCGGGTTGTATCTGGCGCAGCGTCTCGCCAGCGGCAAAGGCGTAGTCGTCGCCAAGGTCGAGTTCACCGATCTGGAACGTAGTTGGCGTATTCGCAACGAGGAAACGCTCGTCATCGACGGCGCAGGAACGGTGCTTCTCACCTCTAACCCGCAGCGCCGATTTACACCGTACGACTCGCGCAGTACATCCGATCACACCGTCATCTCCACCCAAGTCAGTGCCGCCTACCGTGACTGGAGCGTGATCCTGCAGAGGAACATCGGCGACGCGGTGCTTGCTGCGTGGATCGTGGGCGCCGTGATCGGAGGCCTGATGGGTCTGTTGTGCGGTCTCGGTCTCATCGTCATTCAGGCGAGCCGTCGTCGTCGCGAGCGACAACGGGTCGAGCTCGAACGCTTGGTCACCGATCGAACCGTTGAACTCGAACATTCGAATCGGCAACTTCTGCACGAAATCGAAGAACGGGCTCGGTCGGAGTCCACCGTGCAACAGCTGCGCGAGGATCTCGCGCAAGCCAATCGCCTTGCGATACTCGGGCAGATCTCGGCAGGTGTTGCTCATGAAATCAACCAGCCTACCGCTGCGATCAGAACCTATGTCGACAATGCCAAAAAATTCTTTGAGCGCGGCGATACGCGAGCGGCGCTCGAGAATCTTTCCACCATCGCAGCATTGTCTGAACGCATCGGGTTGATTACCGACGAGTTACGCGAATTCTCCCGTCGTTCACCGGCCCACAAGGAACCGCTACAGTTGTCTCAGGTCATCGACGGATCGCGTCTTCTTCTCGAGCCACAGTTGAGACTCAAAGGCATCACACTGTTGCGTCCGAGTGCACCCGAGACGCAACGCGTACTCGCGAATCGAACTCGGCTGGAGCAGGTCGTCGTCAATCTCATTCAAAATGCGATGGACGCGCTGGCAGATTGCGAGGCACCGCAGATCCGCGTCGAGACGGGCGGGAACGGCCGTGAAGCATGGCTCAGCATCGCGGACAACGGACCCGGAGTGCCACCCGATCGCCGCAACGATCTGTTCGCACCGTTTTCGTCGACCAAGCCGCTTGGCCTGGGTCTCGGACTCGTGATTTGCCGTGACATCGTGGCCGACCTTGGCGGATCGCTCGAATTTGCTCCGGCACCCGGCGGTGGCGCGGTATTCACTGCGCGGCTACCCGAGTGCGCGCCATGACCGAGCCGACCCATGCGGCCCGCGTCGTGCTGTTCGAGGACGACGCTCACCTGCGAAACGCGTTGACCCAGGCGCTGGAGTTAGAGGGTTTCTCGGTTGAGGCCCATGAGTCCTTTGACTCGTTCAGCGGCAAGTTCACCGCTGCTTTTCCCGGTACGGTGATCAGCGATATCCGACTCCCTGGCCACGATGGACGCAGCATTTTCCGAATTCTGCGCAACATCGACCCCGACATCCCCGTGATCCTGATCACCGGTCATGGCGAACTGCAGGAAGCAGTCGATTTGATGCGCGAGGGCGTGTACGACTTCATTTCGAAACCGTTCGCGCCCGCAAGACTGCTGGCCAGCGTCCGCAATGCACTCGAGTATCGTGAACTCGTACTCGACAACCGCAGCATTCGACAACGCTCACGGAGCGACGACACTCCGCTGCCACTGCTCGGCGAGAGTGCTCGTATCGCCAGCTTGCGGACCATCATCAGAGACCTCGCCAACACGGACGTCAGCGTGCTCTTGGTCGGTGAGACCGGGACGGGGAAGGAATCCGTGGCCAAAGCCCTGCACGGTCTGTCCACGCGGCATTCGCGAGCCTTTTCAGTGCTTGACTGTGCATCGCTCCCGGACGTGCTGCTAGAAGCGGAGTTGTTCGGCGTAGAGGAGACGGTCGCAGCCATGCGCCGACATCGGCCGGGCAAGATTGAAGCCGCGAACCAAGGGACGCTCTTTCTCGACAGCATCGACTGTCTGTCGCTGACGGCGCAGGGTCGATTGCTCCGGGCGGTAGAGGAAAAGCGCGTGACGGCGGTCGGTGCCAGTGCCAGTCGCGATATCTCCTGTCGGGTGGTGTCTGCAGCCACCCAGGATCTTGGCGTGATGTGTGCGGAGGGACGATTTCGCTCCGACCTGTACTTTCGGCTCAATACAGTGACGCTGATGCTGCCACCGCTGCGCGAACGACGCGAGGACATCGCCACGCTGTTCGTCGAATTGCTGTCGCGCGCGGCCCAACGTCTGAAGCGCCCTGTTCCACTTTTGACTCGCGCGGTCAAGAGTCGACTCCTCGAATACCACTGGCCCGGCAATATCAGGGAACTCAGTCACTACGCCGATCGGGTGGTTCTGGGTCTGGAGCGCACCGCAGGTAGCGAGGCGGAAATCACCAAAGAGCCGTTGCCCGATCTTGTAGATCGGTTCGAGGCCGGTGTGATCAAGGAAGCGCTTCGAGCTAGCGGTGGTAGCGTAAAACGGTGTCTCGAAATTCTGCGCATTCCACGCAAGACATTTTACGACAAGGTCGCGCGACACGGTATCGAGCTGGAGTCTTTCCGTAGCTGACGCACTCACTCGCGCGACATTGAACTGAGCGTCATGGCATCATCGATCACGAGAGGTATTTCATGTACGACCACGGTCTGATCGCTCCAGTCATCGCCCTCGTGTGCTGGTCGCTCATCGTAATGGTGTGGTTGGGCTATGAGCGGGTACGCAATCTGCTCAAGCTGCGCATTACGCCCGAGACAGGCAAGTTCGCGCGCGAACTGGACGCACTGATGCCCGATCGTGCGCGACAGGTGTCGGCCAACTACATGCACTTGATGGAGCAGCCGACGATTTTCTACGCCGTCTGCTTGAGCCTGCAGTTCCTCGGCCAGGGAAACCACCCGATCAATATCGGTCTTGCCTGGGGATACGTCGTCACACGCGTGCTGCATACCGGCGTGCAGGGGACCTTCAACAACGTTCGTCTGCGTTTCGCCCTGTTCCTGCTGTCGAGCGTGTTTCTCATTGCGCTAACTGTCCATGCCGTGATGGCGATGGCGCACGGATCACCAAACCCCGCTTGAGGACGGCCCATGACCACTCGTTACCCATCAGCGATCGACAGTTGGTTGATCATCGTCCTTGGCGTTGCCGCGCTCATCTCACTGTATGCCTGCTGGGTCGTGGTCCGCACCGGCGAATCGATGGCCTTGATCGTCCTGCCCGCGATCGCCCTCGGCATCGCACTGCCGCTGTGGATCTTGTTGGGCACGCATTACACGCTCTCGCCGACACACCTCGAGGTGCGCTGTGGTCCGGCGAAGACCACCATTCCAATTGATCGCATCAAGGAAGTGCGCGCCGTCCGCAGCCTGCTCGCCAGCAGTGCGCTATCGATCGATCGCCTCGAAATCCGCTACGAGCCCCACGGGGTCATCATGGTCTCGCCGCGCGAACGCGAGAGATTTCTGGAGCAGCTCGGCAGCTTTGGAGTGAGGTCTCACTCGAATCCGTAGCCGGAAGGAATGGAGCGGGCGATGGGAATCGAACCCACGTTAGTAGCTTGGGAAGCTACAGTTCTACCATTGAACTACGCCCGCTTCGACGTCGACCGATTCTAGGCCGAGGCGCGTAGCCGCGGCAACACGCGCAAGTGCGTTTGCGGGGTCTCAATCCTTGAAGAAAGGCTCCACTGCACCCTTGCGCTGGACGGTCAGGGGCTGACCACGTCGATCAAGCGTCTTGCCAAGGGCGACCCGGATCCAGCCTTCGGAGATGCAGTACTCCTCGACGTTGGTGTACTCGACTCCATTAAGTCGGATGCCAATGCTGCGCTCGAGCAGCGTCGCGTCGTAGTGCGGGCTGCGCGGGTTGACGCTCAGCCGATCGGGAAATTCACTCGTCATGTCACATCAAGCCCCAAGTCCAGCCGTCGCGCGGAATGCGTGAGGGCACCAACGGAAATCACATCCACTCCGGTCGCGGCGATCTCGCGCACGGTCTCGAGCTTAACGTTGCCGGAAGCCTCGAGTATCGCCCGACCGGCTGTCATCGCCACCGCCTCGCGCAGCTGCTCGAGACTCATGTTGTCGAGCAGGATGCAGTGTGGCTCAAGCGGCAAGGCCTCGGCGAGCTGATCCAGAGTATCGACCTCGATCTCGATGACCCGCATGTGACCGCCGAGAGATTTGGCGCGAGACAAGGCTCTCGCCACGCCGCCAGCCGCAGCGATGTGATTGTCCTTGATCAGGATGGCGTCGGCCAGCGAATAACGATGATTGGTGGCGCCACCGAGACGCACGGCGCGCTTTTCAAGCGCGCGCAGGCCGGGCGTGGTCTTGCGCGTACAAGTGATCTGCGCGGCAGTACCTGCGACCGCCTCGACATAGCGCCGCGTCAGTGTCGCGATCCCGGACAGATGCCCCATGAGGTTCAACATCGTGCGCTCGGCCATCAAGATCGAGCGGGCCGAGCCACTGAGCGTGGCGATGCGATCACCCGCCGCAACCGTCGATCCATCGCCGCGCTCAACTGTGAAGCGAACCTCGGCATCCAGCAATCGCAATGCAAGCCTTGCCGCATCGAGGCCGGCGATCACGCCCGCTTCACGGCTGCGGAAGTCAGCCTCAAGTCGCGCACCCGGGTCGATCGCACTGTCACTCGTCAGATCTCCCGCAGGCGCGAGATCCTCAAGGAGAGCGAGACGAACAATGGGCTCGAGGATGACGTCCGGCAAGGATGGCGAATGTTCGATGTGACTCATGACGCGGCAGTCCTCCCCGCAGTCCGCAGAAAGTCGATGGTATCCCCCGCGGCACGGCGCAGGTAGCTGCGCTGCGCATCGATCGAGGCCGCAGGGAAATCGCTGCGATAGTGACCACCGCGACTTTCGCGTCGCGCCGCGGCAGCCGCCACGATTAAACGCGCGGCCACGAACGCACTCGGCCAGGCGAGGCGCGAACCTTCGGCGGCGATCCAGTCGGACAGCTGCGCGAGCCCCGTCGCCTCGCGAACGACGCCGCAATCACGACTCATCCGCTCGCGAAGATCCTGCAAGCGATCGGCGGCCAGTAACGGTGGCACCGGCGCTGCGGCGACAGATCGATGCGTGAGCTCGGTATCGCGCAGACGGTCGGCGATGCGTGTGGCGAAGACCACAGCCTCGAGCAGCGAATTGGACGCCAACCGATTCGCGCCATGCGCACCGGTAGAAGCGCACTCGCCGCACGCGGATAGGCCAGCAACCGTACTTCGACCCCACACGTCGGTGACGATACCACCCATGTGGTAGTGCGCGGCCGGAGCGACAGGAATCGGCTGGACGCGCGGATCGATGCCCGCGTTCTGACACGCGGCGAACACCGTCGGGAAACGGCTCGGAAACTCGGCACCGATGCTGCGACGACAATCGAGGAAGGCGCCGCGACCGGCAATGCGCTCGGCATGAATGGCACGCGCCACGACATCGCGGGGCGCGAGTTCGCCCTGCGCGTGATAGCGGCTCATGAAGGGCGTGCCATCGGCATTCAGGAGCTGCGAACCCTCGCCACGCAGCGACTCGGTGGCCAGCGGCGCGGGATCGGCTGCGACGTCGATGGCCGTCGGGTGAAACTGCACGAATTCCGGATCAGCGATGACGGCACCCGCGCCGAAGGCTTGCGCCAACGCAGCACCGCGCGCCTCTTTCGGATTGGTGGTGACGCGATACAGACCACCGGCGCCGCCGGTGGCGAGCACGGTTTCGGCGGCACCGATCAACATCTCCCCGGCAGGGCCGCGAGTCATCACACCCGTGACGTGTTCGTCCGTCTGCACGAGTGCCACGGCGCGCACTCCCTCAAGCACACGAATGTGCCCGGCACGACGCACTGCACCGACCAAGGTCTCCATGATTGCGCGCCCTGCAAGGTCGCCCGCCACTCGTGCCACCCGCGGCTGCGAGTGAGCGGCCTCGAGCGACAGAGCGAAGCGGCCCGCGGGGGTCCGATCAAAGGGAACGCCGAGCTTCACCAGAGCCTCGACGGCAGCCGGCGCCTCCCGCGCAATCAGTAACGCCACAGCGGGGTCGACGAGACCAGCGCCCGCCGCGACGGTATCGGCCGCATGTTTCTCAGCGCTGTCTGCGGGATCGAGTGCGGCAGCCAAACCACCCTGGGCCCAGGCGCTCGCCGCGGCCTGCCCGAGCACGGTCGGCGACAGCACGGTGCAGGGACGCGGCGCGAGTCGCAGCGCGAGCAGGAGCCCCGCGAGACCCGCACCGACGATCAGCACGTCGGTCTTGAGCTCGTGGGTCACGATAGGCGCAGAGCGAGCACGTCGACCGGTGCGCGCCCGGTCACGAATCCGGGCGGACGTGACGACGGTGGCAAAGCCAACATGCGTTCGATCGCAGTCCGCGCACGAAGCGCAACGGTCTCGGGCACTTCGACCACGTGTTGCAGATCACGCAGCGCTTCGTAGATCGAGGCCAGCGTGATGCGTTTCATATGCGGGCAAAGATTGCAGGGACGTACGAACTCGGTGGTCGGGCTCGCCTGCGCCACGTTGTCCGACATCGAACACTCCGTGAGCAGCACGACCTTCGCGGGCGAATGGGTCTGCACCCAATCAGCGAGTGCCGCAGTGGAACCCGCGTAGTCGGCCGCAGCCAACACGTCGGGGGGACATTCGGGATGCGCCAAGATCAATGCACCCGGAAAACTTTGCTTGAGGCTCGCCACGTCCGCGGCAGTGAAGCGCTCGTGCACTTCGCAGCGCCCCTGCCAGGTAATGATGCGCAGCGAGGTTTGCGTGGCGACGTTGCGCGCCAGATATTCATCGGGGATCACGATGACCTTGTCGGTCCCCCACTCGGCCGCCGCCCACTCGGTGACCTGCACGGCATTCGATGAGGTACAGCACACGTCACTCTCGGCCTTCACCTCAGCCGAGGAGTTGACGTACGTCACGACAGGCACGCCTGGGTATGCCTCGCGCATCAGGCGCACGTCGCGACCGGTGATGGACGCCGCGAGTGAACATCCGGCGCGTAGATCGGGAATGAGTACCGTCTTGGCCGGATTCAGGATCTTCGCCGTCTCCGCCATGAAATAGACGCCTGCCTGCACGATGATCTCCGCGGAGGTTCGGGTCGCTTCGCGCGCCAGCTGCAGCGAGTCACCACGGATGTCACCGACGCAGCCGAAGATCTCCGGGGTCATGTAGTTGTGGGCGAGCACCACCGCATTGCGCTCGGCTTTCAGTTGGTTGATCGCGTGCACGTAGGGCGCAAGCAGCGGCCACTCGACGGCCGGCACTACGTCCTTGACCTGCTCATAGGCGGCGGCGGTGGCGCGTTCAACCTCGGCCGTGAAAGCGAGCCCATGGCCCTGCGGCCGCGCGGAATCGCTACCGTGGCCCGGAATTTCACACTTGTCTTGATCGCCCGTCAGGGCGTCGATGATGCGACCCATGGGGGGCAGTTTATCGCACCTGAATCTGGGCTATTGACATCAGTCAAAGTGCTTTGTAAATTAAAGTACGTTGAATCACACAGTGCCCAACCCGAACGGAGAGTGTCATGACTGAAACGACCCATAGCCCTGAAGAGAACCTCGCCTTCCTGCGTCAGCTGGCGGCGGCCGGCAAGGATGCCCCCTTGATGGCCGGCCCGTATCTGGTCGCGGGCGGCAGTTGGTTCGGTGCCGCCAGCCTCCTGCAGTGGCCGCCGATCCGGGAACTGCTGGGCCTCGGCTTCGGCACAGCGATGCTGGCCTGGCTGGTGGCTGCCGCGGGGTTCGCCATCCACCTCACCCTGCTGATTCGCCGGGACCGCAGCAAAGTAGAGAACTCGGCCAATCGCGTCGTCAACGCGGCGTGGACCGGCGTCGGTTTCGGCATCTTCGCGTTCTGGCTGGGTGTCGCGGCCATGGCGTACCAGCGCGGCGATGGCTTCGTGATGAATACCATCAGCCTGCAGGTGCTCTCGGTCTACGGCATCGCCTGGACCATCGCGGCGGCCGTCACGGGCCAGGGCTGGATGAAGGCGAACGCCTTCTTCGCCATGCTCACCGTGCCGGTGCTCGGGCTCTTCGTCGGTACAGGCCAAGAGTATTTGATCTACGCGATTGCGCTCGTGTTGACGGCCGTGGTGCCGGGCGTGCGGCTGTCGCGCCAGGCGCAACTGAAGCAGGGCTGACACCATGAGCGAGTTCAACATCAACGCGCTCGATGACGTCATTCACGGACGCATCCGGCTCGGGGTGATGGCCTACCTCGTTGGCGCCGAGACGGCGGACTTCAGCGCGCTGAAGACGCACCTCGGCACGACGGACGGCAACCTCTCCGTGCATCTGCGCAAACTCGAGGAGGCGGGCTACGTGACGATCGAAAAGTCGTTCCGTGGCCGCAAGCCGCTCACGGCGGTGAGCCTGACGCCGAGTGGTCGAGAGGCGTTCACCCAGTACCTGGGGGCGCTGTCGGGGTTGATCGGCAAGAGCTGATCAGCCCCGGCGGTCAGCCACGCTCCAGCACCGCCAGCAGCTTGTAGCCCCCGAACGCCAGCACCACCACGATGAACGCGAGCAGAAACTTGAGTACGTCCTTGGTCGATTCCTTCACCCGCCGATCATTGCAGGTCGGCAGGGTGAAGGTTGACAAGCAGGGTTAATCCATGTACCTTTCTTCGCAAAGGTACCGTTATGAATACCGAAATCGACCTCAAACTGCTGCCGCTGCGCAAAGGACTGCTGGAATTCGTCGTCCTGAAGATCGTTTCCGGGGATAGCGTTTACGTCCCGGACATTCTCCGCCGTCTGGCTGGCACCGAGTTCGCGACCCAGGAAGGCACGCTTTACCCGCTGCTCTCCAAACTGCGTCGCGAGGGTCTGGTTCGTTACGAGTGGCAGGAATCCGAAGCGGGTCCGCCGCGCAAGTATTACCAGTTGACCGATGCCGGGCGCGCCCAGGTGCACGCGCTCGACCAGTACTGGCTGCAACTGCACCGTACCATCGCCGACCTCGGACACACACCATGCAACGCGTAGTCACCGTCAGCCTCAACCACAACCCGTATACGCTCGAGGAAGACGCGCACGCGCGTCTCGAGCAATACCTCGCCGAGTCTGCCGCGACGCTCGCTCAAAACCCTGATCGTGGCGAAATCCTCACCGATCTTGAGCAGGCCATCGCCGATCAGTGCACGCGGCGTCTGCAACCTGGGCATTCGGTGATTTCGCTCGCCGAGTTGCAGCCGGCGCTCGATGAGATCGGGCGCGTGTCCGACCCGGCCGCCCAAACCGCCTCGCAAAATGGCGGCACGGGCCCTGCGGCGAATTCGACTCAGTCGAGCGAGACCTTGCGCGGCGCGGGTCTGGAGCAAGTGAGCGAGGGCGCCTGGATCAGCGGCGTGTGCAACGGGCTCGCCCGCAGCGCAGGCATCGACGTGACGCTCACTCGGGTGATCGCCCTGCTGCTGCTGTTTGTCACCGGCGGCACGATGATCGTGCTCTATCTCGCGCTGATGCTGCTCATGCCCTACGCGCCGCTGCAAATCGACGGCCCGCCGCTGCGCAAAATTCCGGCCAAGTGCCGTGAACTGGTGACCTCGATCAGAGCCAAGATCGCCGCTCTGGTGTGAGCGTCGATGACTTGAAGCAGTTCAGGGCTGCTCGATCGTCGCGTATTTGAGCACGGCGAACACCATCACCATCGACAGCACGAAATCGCCGAAGCTCGTGTAGTAGAGCCACATGTCCTTCGACAGGTAGGTTGCGACGAGATAGTTCACCGTCGCCATGATCACACCCAGCACACCCATGCCGAAGGAGAAACGCCGGGTATCGATCGGCGCCGGCATGTAGCGCAGCAGACGACCACCGAAGTAGCCGCCCTTGTTGAACAAGGCGTCGCCGAACATGAGCAGTGCGATGAAGCCGCCGAGGAAGGTGCTCTTCATCTTCACGGCCCAGTCATCGTCGAACGCATACGAGAACGCGGCCGACACCAGCAGCATGAACACGCCGAACATGGCGAGGCCGCCGAGCAGATCGACCTTCACGAAGCGCTGCACCACGACGACGGCGAGCCCTGCGCCTGCGGTGACGAGCGCCGAGAACGTCAGATCATCCGTCACCTTGGCCAGAACGAAAAACAACACGGCGAGGAACAGGTCGACCGCCAGCGAGTATTTGTTTCGATTCCACTGCGCGCGGGCACGCGCTTCTTCGTCATCGAGCGGCAGGCTTGGTTCGGTATTCACGCGGGCTCCACAAAGTCACTCTTGTCGATGTAGTAATGCAGGAAGGAGGTCGTCACCCCTCCACTCTCGCGCACGGCCTCATGCGACAGACGGGCGCCGACTTTACGCATGGCCGCCTGTGACCTGAGGTTGTCCGTACCGACGTGGAACCAGACGCGATCGACGAAACGGAACGCGTGCTGCAGCATTAGACGCTTGAGTTCGCGGTTGAACTGCCCGCCCCAGCACGAACGCACGAGGAAAGTGTAGCCGACGACCACGTCGTTGGCCTCGGGATTCCACGCGTAGTAGCTCGAAGAGCCGATAACCTCGCCCGAGGCGCAATCCTGCACGAGCAGTGCCCCGCCCGACTCGAGCAGCCGCTCGAACAAGCGCGCGAACACCGCCTCGCGCCAGCGGTCAGGCTCGGGATGCTGTACCCAAATCAAAGGGTCCGCCGCCGCCTGCTGCAGCGATGCGTAGTCCCCGCGCTCAAGCGGCCGCAGCGTCACATGCGCACCGCTCAAGCGCGGCTGGGCGTCAAATCTCACTTCAGGGCAGCTTCCAGACCCGGCGTGAACGCAGCACCTTCCGGCACCTTGGCCGAGGACGCCTTGACGGTATCACCGATCCCTTCGGCACGACCGCCGAGACAGCCCGAGAGGAAATTCTCGGTGATGGCATTGAAGGCGATGTTGTTCTCGGGTCGCGCGAAGCCGTGGCCCTCGTCAGGGAACAGCACGTATGTCACCGGAATGCCCTTCGACTTCATGGCGGTGACGATCTGATCGGACTCGGCCTGATTGACACGTGGGTCGTTGGCGCCTTGACCGATCAGCAACGGCCGCACGATGTTGCCGGCCTTGTAGAGCGGTGAGCGCT
>Ga0315902_10011636_pt1 | contig 11526 bp, 17 predicted proteins | sample LakEriMetagenome_9_FD_203523 | JGI IMG/M metagenome (GOLD analysis project Ga0315902, IMG submission 203523) | Freshwater fungal communities from buoy surface, Lake Erie, Ohio, United States - Buoy 12 MA117 | ecosystem: Environmental > Aquatic > Freshwater > Lake > Lake biofilm | place: USA... | reverse complement strand
AGTACGAAGACGGATATATTGATTGGCGCACATACGATGTCGATATTCGCGGGTATGGACACATCGACCTGACCGCGTGCCCACTGTACTACCTATACGACCGTGGCTCATTCTCAAATATGAGTAGCGATGACGTCGTAAAACTTGCGGCATGGATAGAGAAATACGCAGCAGACAAAGCAAAGGCAAACCAATGATTCTAAATGACCGCGAGATTACACGGCTCGCCAAAGAGCACGCCATGATTGAGCCCTTCGCCGAAGGAGCGAAGCGACCCGGCGTCATCTCCTACGGGGTGACGTCGTTTGGCTACGACATGCGTGTGGCTGATGAGTGGGTCGAAACCGTTCTGCGAAGTGGTGAAATTATTGACCCGAAGTTTCCGCATCCGGTGACAAAACGCGACGAAACTTTATACAGCGATTTTCAACCGTTGCAACCGGGCTGGTATTCGCGCAAACTTACGTGGTTCGTGTTGCAACCCGGCGCGTTTGTGTTGAACCACTCCGTCGAGTACTTCCGCATGCCCGAGGATGTCGTCGGTGTGGTCGTTGGCAAGTCAACGTATGCACGGTGCGGGCTCATCGTCAACTGCACACCGATGGAGCCGGGTTGGCACGGACACTTGACCATCGAACTGCACAACGCATCACAGCACGCCATCAAGGTCTACGCCAACGAGGGCATCGCGCAAGTGATGTTCCATCGCGGTGAACGACCAGCGGTGACCTACGCAGACAAGGGCGGAAAGTACCAGGGTCAGACCGGCGTGACGCTGGGGAAGGTGGAGTGATGCCAAGAGGTGAACCGCTCCGCCTCACTGAGGCGACCATGGCGTTGTTGAAGTCCGACAAAGCCGACAAAGAAGTTGCAGCGATACTTGGCATTGCAACAAACACAGTTTCAAGACATCGTTGCGAGTTCGTTGGTCGGCGGCGTGACTACGTCGAGTGGCCAAGCGACCCGGCGTGGTACGAAGTGCGCACGATGCCGGAAATCTGCGAAGCGCTGAACACAAAACACTTTACCGCGTGGTCGCACATCAAGAAGCAAGGCTACACGTACCGCAAAGGACGCTGGGCGACTTCGTTGTTCACGGGCAAACGACCAAGAGCGCAATGGCATAAACCGCTGAAGTATCGCTATCCAGAGTCGCGGTCATTCTGGGAAGCACGCACGGCGAATCAGATGGCGCAAATCATCGGATGCACGCGTGTGAACGCTGCGCAATGGGCGAGGAAGTGCGGCTACGTACTGAAGAAGCAAACACGCCGCATCCCTTGGCCGACCGACGCATCATGGTACGCAGAGCGGACCGCGCAGGAGATCGCCGGCATCTTGATGGTCATCGATGACCAAGTGTACTTGCATGCACGCAAGCACGGATACACAACGAAGCCGCCGGCGCTCTCTCGGTTTGATTGGCGATACGAAAACAAGAATTCCTACAAGAACGCGAGGCGCGGATGAGTTACCCCGAGCAATACGACGAGTTCGCCAAGATTACCTACGAGATGCTCCACATGCACAAAGTGAAGGCGAAGGCATACGGCGCCAACGCAATCGGGGCCACGGGATTCTACGGTATCGTCGTGCGGATGAGCGACAAGGTGCAACGGTTGCTGACGTTATCGACAAAGACGGCGCCGTTGTCCGAGACCATTGAAGACACCCTGCTCGACCTCGCCAGTTACGCCGTGATTGGCGTCGTGTACTTGCGTGGGAAGTGGGGGAAGTAACAAGCCCTTGACAACGTGGCGACAATGGAACTACACGAGGAGAACGACGCATGACTACCCCAGTACCAATACCAAACCCAACAGAACTGCGCATCCCGGGCGGAACCTACACGGCCACGCAAACGTTCGTACAGGTTGACAAAGCGGGTCAATGGTTCGCTACGTCGATGAGTGCGTACGGTGTTCCTGACAAGCAATTCGGCATTCATCTTTGGTACCGTAAGTCACTCAACGCACCGTGGGAACTCATCCAGTTCTACAACGATGCGCACGGCAACCTGACGCCGATTGGCAGTGAGTTGTATTTTATCGTCAACCGCAACAACGGCACGACGTTCATGAACAAAATCAGCCGATGGCAAGGACCGCGCGCATGACCTACGCATACGACCTGCGCCACTGGGCGACCGTCTCGGAGTTTGATAAGCATCTCCATCGCCACGACCCCATTGCAACCGCACCGTGGGCCCGTGGCGTCGTCTTGCATCACACGTGGCGACCATTGCCCAACCAATGGAACGGCGCCATCACAATGAACACGATGAGTAAACGCTACGAAGAGATGGGATGGCGCGGCGGTCCGCATCTCTTCGTCGTCATCGGCGGACGCAATCCGGAACTCGACGGTATTTGGCAAATGTGCCCATTGAACGTCGCCGGGATTCATTGTTCGTCAGTGCCCGGCAACAATACGATGTGGGGCATCGAAGTGGTGGGCGAGTACGACACGCGGCCATGGCCCGACGATCTGCACCGGCTCGTGCGCTCTACAACGTTGGCGCTGATGAATTGGCGCGGTATCACAGTGAGCGCAGCCACGTTAAAGGGACACCGCGAATACCCAGCGGCAAAGAAGACCTGCCCGGGCTCATCTATAAATCTCGATGCGGTGCGCTACGAATTCGCCGCGTATCAGCAGGGGAAAGTATGACCGAGTCAGTCGAAACAAAGTTAGCACGCATCGAAGAAAAGATGGACATGATGTTGCGACGACTTGAGAGCGGCGACGCGAACTTTAAGGAGTTCGAAAAGCGCATCTCGACGTTGGAGCGCCAATTCTACGCGGCGGCCTTGGTTGGCTCGTTGCTGTGGGCGGTGTTTGTCATTTGGTTTCGTGGCCAAGTAGGAGGCTAAGCAATGAAGCGCTGGTACAAATCAAAGACGGTGTGGATTAACGTGTTGTCCTTGGTCGCCATGATACTCGCAACGGTTGCACAGTGGCCCGAGATGAACGACGTCGCACCGCAACTCGTCTACGCACTCGCTATTGTCAACGTGTTGCTTCGCTTCGTGACGTCGGAGTCCGTGCGGTGACTGCGCCAAAGAAGTCACGGCCCTTCGTCGTCAAGGGCGAGCGCCAATCCGACATGATAACCAAGATTCAGCAGGCCGAAGTCTTGGAAGCCATCGAGCGCCTCGGTTTCATGACGGACGCGTGCAAGGTGTGCAACATCAACCGACGCGACCTACTCCGCGCACGCGACGCCGACCCGGTGTTCGCTGCGAAGGTCGAAGAAGCGACACGACGCGGCCGCGAAGTGCGCCAAGAGTTCCTCGAATCCTTGGCGTACAGCATGGCGCCGACAACGCCGGTCATGGTGATGTTCCTGCTAAAGAAACTCGACCCGTCATACAGAGAATCGTACAATGTACACTCCACTACAGGCCCCAACGACTACGTCATTGACCTCACCGCTGACGATCCGGCACCAATCACAGACGTCACCCCAAAAGGCGTTCTGGGCGAGTGACGCGCGGTTTCGTCTGTTCGTCGGCGGCCGTGGCAGTGGCAAGACGCGGGCCGGCGCCGTGGAAGCACTGCGACAGCCCCGAGGCTCCACGGGACTCATTGTTGCGCCGACGTATCCCATGTTGAAACTTGGCGCAATGGAGACAATTCTTCGCTTGGTCGCCAAGGCTGGCATCGCGACGTCGTGGAACAAGTCAGATATGGAACTTCGTTTGCTCGGTGACCGGCGCATCATCTTTCGCAGTGCGGATAACCCTGACCGGCTCCGAGGCGCTAACGCTGGATGGCTTTGGCTCGACGAGGTCGCCATGATGGACCGCGACATTTGGCCGTTGAGTATCGCAACGCTTCGTGAATCGCCAGGTCGGGCTTGGATGAGTACGACGCCACGCGGCAAAGATTGGGTCTATGAGTTGTTCGCCGGCAATCATCGCGACTACGCAACGATACGAAGCAAGACGACGGACAACACGTTCCTCGATGACACCTTCGTTGCCACGCTCAAAGAATCGATGACATCCGAGATGTATCGCCAAGAGGTCGACGGCGATTTCATCGACCCGATTGGCGCCATGTTTCAAAGGCACTGGCTACGCACGACCGACACGCGACCGCACAATGCGAAGTGGTTCCGCTATTGGGACTTGGCATCGTCGGTTAAGCAGAGCGCAGACTATACCGCGTCCGTCCGTGTGTGTTTACACGACGGCGTGTTCTATATTGCCGACGGTATCAAAGTGAAAGCGGAGTGGCCTGATGTACGACGCATCATGGTGGACACCATGCGCCGCGAAGCGGACACGACGCACGGCATCGAGAAAGCACAGCACGGACTCGCCGCAACGCAAGAACTGCGACGGCTTCCCGAGTTGGCCGACGTGTCGTTCAAAGGTATTGACGTCAAGGGCGACAAAGTCCAACGCGCTATGCCTTGGGCGTCTAGAGCCGAAGCCGGAGCCGTGGCCGTGGTGAACGGTGCATGGGTTCGTGATTTCTTGGATGAGGTCGTCGCGTTCCCAAGCGCACCGCATGACGACTACGTAGACGCGGCCAGCGGTGCGGTCGCGATGATTTCGAAGCCTCGCGTAGAATGGAGTTTTGCATGACCATGAACAACCCGGCATGGCTGGGTCAGTTACTGCGCAACGGGACGATTAAACAGCCCGACATCGCATACGCACACGTGGCGCCGTTGTATCGTGCGGTTGAACTCCGTGCCGATGCACTGAGTTCCGTGCCGTATCGTTTGATGCGCAACGGTGTCGAAGTGGAGTGGCCATGGAAGAAGAATTTTTCACGGCTCATCGCATCGACGGAACGAAGCCTTCTCGTCACCGGCGCGGCGTACTGGGTGCGTATCGTCAAAGGTCGCACGCTGACCGGCTTCGAGGCGCTCAACCCCACGACGGTGAATTACCGCTACGATCCGAACATGGGCACGCTTGAAAATCCATACCTCGGCTTGTCGTTCAACCAAGTGATTGGCGGAAAGATGTACGGGCCGTGGACGTTGGAACAAATCGTATACTTCCGTGAGAACTCATTCATCGACGACGTCGGGCCGGGCTTGGCACCTGCGCAGGTCGCCATGCAGAACGCGCAGTTGTCCTACAACCTCGACCGCTTTACTTCGATGTTCTTTGAGGGTGGAGCGCAGCCGGTGACAGTGATGAACTTGCCCGACTCGATGGATGACTCCGAGTTTAAACGGATGGGCGCAGAGATTAACCAGCGCGGAAGCGGAGTACTCAACGCGTTCAAATGGATATTCGTGCGTGCGCAAGAACTCAAGGTACAGAAGATTACACCGGACATCAATACGTTGATGATGCCAGAACTCGCCGACCGTACACTGAAGCAAATCGCCATGACCATGGGCGTACCGCTGACCATGCTCGAAGCATCGGCGGCGAACTACGCAACCGCAGATTCTGACCGGCAATCATTTTGGCGCGAAACCGTCATCCCTCGGTTGCCGAAGTTGGCCGACGTTCTCAACGAGCAACTCCTCGGACCGCTCAACTACGAAATCCAATTCATGCCGGAGCAACTCGACGTCATGCAAGCCGACGAAGCACAGCGCTCCGGGTCTTTGTTGCAGTTGACGCAAGCCGGCGTACCACTTCGGGCCGCGATGCAGATTCTTGGCTACGACAACATTGCCGACATCGTGCTTCCCGGCGATCTCGCCGCGCCGGAATCGACACCAGTCGAAGCGCCAACCAACGAAGGCACCGTCGCACCTGAGGGCATGACGGCGACCACCAAAGCCGTGGCCAATGAATGGGCGCTACTCTCAAAAAAAATCGAGCGCAGGATTAAGAGCGGACGAGACCCACGCACCTCGTTTGATTCTGCGTTGATTCCCGCTGACCACGTCGATGCCGTGATGGCGCACTGCTACAAAGGGATGACCGTTGCGGACGTGCACGACGTCATCCACGCGGTCAAAGCACCGGTCGACGACATGACACCCGACGAACTGCGCATCTATAACCGCATCATCAAAGAGATGCGCAAGAAGGGCGAACAGTGGGCGCGCGACATCGCCAACGAGCGCAACCCCGAGACCTCACTGCGCGATGTCATCAAGCCCGTCTTAGATTCGGAACTGGGCACGACGATGGGCAAGCGCATTGACCGGCTCGGCACGCAGTTCAACATCCCGATGGATACCGGCGACCAGTCGCGGTATATCCAAGATTGGTTGCTTGACTACACGCCACAAGAAACTGCCAAAATCGACAAGACCACAGCGGACCGCATCAAGCCCATCATCGAGATGTTCCGCACGACGCCGGGCATGACGATACAAGACATCGAGGCGGCCGTGTTGCCACTGAGCGACCCAATGCGCGCCAAGATGATTGCCATCACCGAGACGACGCGCGCCGCATCGCAGGCCACGACGTCGTACCAAGACTATCTACGTGAACGCGGCGTCAACATGGTACGCGTGTGGAATACCGACGCCGACGAATTGGTGTGCGACATCTGCACCGGTCGAGTCTACGGTGTGAAACTGAACGGGCTCACCGAAGACCAGTGGCCACCAGAGGTAGCAGCGGGGCCACCTGCGCACGTCAATTGTCGATGTGACACGACGTTGCGGTTGGTGCGCTAATGGCGAACAACATCACCGTCGAAATCCTCGGACGCATTGGCGAGGCGCAGATTGGCGAATTGATACGCACCGTCACGCTGGGCTATGCGGTGCTTGTGCAAGGTCAACTGAACGAAGACAAGCCACCGCCACCGGGCCCGGGCTCGATGAAGTTCAAGTCAGAGAAGCAACGGCGCTTTGTCATGGCGAACTATTCCCGCGGCAACATCACGGTTCCGTACAAACGCGGTACCGGGTCCACGTTGAAGGGCAGCGAAGCACTGAACCGTTCATACCGCGTCGACCTGTCAGGGGACGAGGTGACGCTGACCAGTGCGGCGTCGTATGCTCCGTACGTCGTGGGTGATCAGCAGGCCGACATACACAAAGGACGATGGACGACGTCGGCGCAAGCCGTCGACACCATACAAAGCAACGGCACACTTGAGGCGCTCGTTGCGCAGGCAATGGAGAAACTTTAATGCCGTATTACATGGAACGCGACGATGTGTACTGCGTGTACAAAGAAGGCGACGAAGAGCCGATGCAATGCTACGCCAACGAAGAAGATGCGAACGCGTATCTGACCGCGTTGAACATTGCGACGGCCGACGAAACCAAGGCAACCTACATTGCACCGCAGGCAGTCGCCGACAACGCACAGCGCGCGCTCGACGTGCGGGCCGAAAAGCCAGCAAGTCAGCAGGGCATGACTCCGGTCGGCTTGGCGCGTGCGAATCAATTGGCAAACCGCGAACCCATCAGCCTCGACACCGTGCAACGCATGGCCGCATACTTTGACCGTCACGAGATTGACAAAGAGGGTGCGACGTGGTCGGAGCAGGGCAAGGGGTGGCAAGCATGGTACGGCTGGGGTGGTGACGAAGGGCGCGCGTGGGCGCGTCGTATTTTACAGGAGAACACAATGAGCACCAAGGCATCACGTCGGCATTCCGAGAGCGACATGGAAGCGCTTCGCATGGCCGCGTATCACAACCGCGAAACCATGAAGGCATTGCGCACGGTCGGCTACGACGGCATGAAACCAAAGAGCGCCACCAAGGCACTCGACGAGTCCGTGACATTGTCGGAACGTCAGGTCGCCATGTACGACATGTACGAAGGCGTTGTCGAGATGTACGGCGTCTTCGACAAGGGCATCGGCGCCAACGGTGCGCACTACATCGAAGCCGAAGGCAACCCATTTAAGGCCGAAGGCATGGCGTGCAAGAACTGTGTGTTCTACCTCGCCAACCGTTGCGAGATCGTCGATGGTGACATCGAAGAGGACGCACTGTGTAAGATGTGGATTATCCCCGAGTCCGCATTGGTTGTCGCTGAGGCCGTCGAAGAGATGGACGAAGAAGAGACCGAAGACATGGCCGAGGAAGTCGTCGCAGAAGCCGAAGCGATGGTCGAAGAGCCGGTCGAAGAAGTCGCGTCAATGCACGCAATGGACGACGAAGACAAAGCCCTTGACAACACCGCGACAATAAACAAAGAAGCGGTCAAGCGCTTTGCACGTCGCCTGCTGGGGGTCAAATGAAGTCAACACCACACGCAATCAAAGCCGTCGCGCCGTTCACCCTGAAGGGTCGCGGCGTCGTGTACGGCGGCGAGGACTTGACCGGTGACCGATTCAGCAAAGATACCGACTTCGGCGGCTCGCGTCCCTTCGTTGGGATGCCGGTGTACTACGACCACGCACTCGGTGGCATAAAGTCACAGATTGGCGTCGTCAAAGTATGGACACCGTCGGACGAAGGTATTGACGTGCAAATTGAACTTGACCGCCGGCACAAATACGCAGCCGACGTGATGAAACTCGCCGAGAGCGGCGCGCTTGGTCTCAGTACCGGCGCATTGCCTCACCTCGTCGAGCGCGTTGACGGCGAAATCAAACGCTGGGTCGTCGGTGAAATCTCATTGACGCCAACCCCAGCGGAGCCCCGCACCACTACCGAAGTCTCGACCAAGGGAACCACTGTGCGCACTGCGGCAGCGAAAACCGGTCATGACGATATCAAAACCGCAGTACCTACAGAGGAAACACACAACACCATGGACAACATCAAAGACGCAGTCAAGGCCGCCATCAACGAACTCGCCGGCGAACCGGTGAACGGTGGCACGATCCACGCCGCTCCTGCAATGAAGAGCGCACCAGCCGCTGTCGAAACCAGCAGCCCCTTCGAGAGCAACGAGTACCATCAGGCGTACAAGTCGTTCATGCGTGGCAGCGATGATGCCAGCGTGATGAACACCTTGCACAACGCCAAGAAGGCCGCGTTCAAGACACTGACCGAAGCAACCAACAACGACGGCGGCTTCACCGTACCAACGACCATCAACCGCGAAATTGTCGCACGCCGTGACGAACTTTCGTTCCTCGGTCAAATCGGCTTCACCCGTGTACAAACGGAATCGTGGAAGCACATCATGCCTGCGCAGTCCGTCAAGGCAACCCCGGGGATTGTCGCCGAAGGTGTGACCGCAACAGCCAGCGAGCCAAACCTCGCCAACTCGAAGACGATCCAACTCTACAAAGACACCCTTGAGTTCGCATTGTCAGATGAACTCATGGCCGACACTTCGTCGAACCTTGAGCAATTCCTGCAGAACGAAATCGCACGGGCGATGGCAGTCAGCGCCAACAACTACATCGTCAACGGTTCCGGTTCTTCGCAGCCTTATGGTTTGCTCACTCGGGTAACGAACACCTTCGCATTCAGCGCAACGGCAATCACCAACGCGCAAATCGTTGGACTGAGCACCGACGTTGCAGGCGAATACCTCACCAACGGTCAGACCGGCTTCATCATGCAGAACAGCACTTGGGGCGCTTTGAAGACCTTGGACCTGACCAACTACAACCGCATCACGGACACCGTGAACGGTCAGCGCACCGTCGAAGGTTGGCCGGTGATGTTGTCGGCACAGATTCCCGCAATCGGTACGACCAACAAATCAATCATCTTCGGTAACTACTCATACTACGCATTCGTGGAGCGTGCAAGCGGTGTCCAGATCGAGCGATGGCGCGACGTGCGCAAGGGCTTGACCTACATCGTCGCTTCATGGCGCTACGGTGGCGACGTGACCCAAATCGAAGCCTTCGCAGTCGGCGTCCACGCTTAGTCACTCAGGGAGGTGTCAAGGATTCCTTGACACCTCCCTACCAAACGGAGACCCCACATGAAAGTACAAATGTTATCCGGCATCGTGTTTCGTGACGCAGCCACCAAGGAGTGCACACCGTACCAAGCCGGGGATATCATCGAAGTAAGCGACGCAGACGCAAAGATTCTCATTGACGAAGGCTCGGCCGTCGCAGTGGAGTCAGAGCCAGTCGAGAAACCAAAGCGCACCACGAAGGTGGTCTAAATGGCATACGCAACCGCAGCGGATTTGCGTGCGTACATCGGCGCAACCGCAACGACGGACGACGCACAACTAAGCAACGCGGTGACCCGTGCGCAGACCGAAATAGAGCGACAAACGCACCGGCTCTTCGAAGCGTCCGCAGACACCACACGCTATTACACACCGTTGTACCGTCGTGACGTGTTGGGCGATCTCGAGGACGACGGGCGCACGCTGTGGCTCGGTGCCGACCTTTGTGCATTGACGTCGATTACCAACGGCAACGGCACCGCAGTTTCACTGTCGGACGTCGTGACCGTTGATTTGAACATCAAGCCATGGTACGCAATCCGACTCAAAGACAGCGCCAACATTGAGTGGACATTCACCGGTTCGCCGGAATACTCCATAGCGGTGGTCGGTCGCTTCGCATACTCTACGACGCCACCAGCGGACATTGTAAGCGCTACGTTGATGCTCGGGGCATATCTGTACCGGAGGCGCGAAGGCGGCCCGGATACAGACCGCAACATCATCAGCGCTGACGGTGTGCTTATGGCTCCCGCACGGTTTCCGACCGATGTATCAACCATCATCAAGAAATACGTGAGGCACTCATGAGTTCACAACTCGACAGCATCCTTGACGCGGTCGAGGCAATGAGTGTCAGCGGTGTGACCACGGTATACCGCGGGTCATCGCTGAAGGACTCCGCAGAAATTGCGGACATCCCCATGCGTATCATCAGCGCCATCGGCATGAGTTCCGCACGGGTGCAAACCAAGACCCTCGGCGGTACTGGCCATGTGATGATGGCGGAGTGGACTATCACAGACCTTGCACTACTCCGCTCGGCGGGGATGGGGCTTGGTTTGTCCGATGTTGCGCCAAACGTCGAATCATACCTCGCTGCGTACCACAACGCAGTGCGCACACTGTCGGCGCCATCGTGGGCAGTTGTTGACCTTCGCTGTCGTGCGCAGGTCTTGGAATTCCCAGCGGCATCGGGCCGTAACTATGACGCCGTTGTGGCGACCCTTGTATTCCGTGAGATTAACCAATAGGAGACTGAACCATGGCACAAACCACAGCCGCAGTCAACGGCGTTGCTTCAACCGTAAGCATCAAAGTTGGCGCTGGATCGTACGTTGACATTAGCGGAGCCACGCAGAGCGTCGACGCTGCAACCGCAACGGTGATGAACTCCGACACCTACACCTTGGACGGTGCAGGCGCAATCATTCTCTTGGGAAAGTATGAGCCAGTCGATGTGACGGTAAACATCTTGTACACCGAGACCGTCACCACGGAGCCGTTCATGGTTGCGCAGGCAGCATTCGCAGCGAAGAGCGCAGTGCAAATCAAATGGGTGCCACGTGGCGCAGGCTCGGGAGCCAACACGATCGAGACCGCAGCCACAGGCTACATCACATCGATTGATTATCCAGCCGTTGACGCATCCTCAGCCGATGCGCTCATGGTTTCCTTCACTGTACGTTGTCCGGCCATCACGTACACTGACGTCGCATAGTAGGGCGTGCGGTCATGGTGGGGCGTGACCGCGTGCCAAC
>Ga0315902_10011633_pt1 | contig 11529 bp, 12 predicted proteins | sample LakEriMetagenome_9_FD_203523 | JGI IMG/M metagenome (GOLD analysis project Ga0315902, IMG submission 203523) | Freshwater fungal communities from buoy surface, Lake Erie, Ohio, United States - Buoy 12 MA117 | ecosystem: Environmental > Aquatic > Freshwater > Lake > Lake biofilm | place: USA... | reverse complement strand
CGCGTCCGGGCGGTGGTCCGGGCTTCCTCATCCTCTCTTCCTTCGACACCCACATGTCCCTGTTCGACGCCGTCGAGATGGCCCCCCGCGACCCGATCCTGGGGCTGAACGAGCAATTTGCCGCCGATACCCGTCCCGGCAAGGTGAACCTGGGCGTGGGCGTCTATTTCGATGCCCAGGGCAAGCTGCCCCTGCTGCAGTGCGTCTCGCGCGCCGAGCAGGCGCTCATGGCTTCAGCCAAACCGCGCGGCTACCTGCCCATCGACGGCATGCCCACCTACGACAAGGCCGTGCAGCGGCTGGTCTTCGGCGCGGACGCGCCGGTCGTGGCGAGCGGTCGCGTGGCCACTGTGCAGGCTCTGGGCGGCACCGGGGGCCTGAAGATCGGCGCAGACTTCCTGCACCGACTGAACCCGGGCGCACGGGCCCTGATCAGCGACCCCAGCTGGGAGAACCACCGGGCCCTGTTCAGCCAAGCCGGCTTCGAGGTGGGCACCTATCCGTACTACGACGCCACCACGCGGGGCGTGAAGTTCGACGCCATGCTGCAGTGCCTGCGCGAGGCCGCCCCCGGCACGGTGGTGGTGCTGCACGCCTGCTGCCACAACCCGACCGGCTGCGACTTGAACCCCGCGCAGTGGGCGCAGGTGGTGGAGGCGGTGCGTGAGCGGGGCCTGATCGCCTTTCTCGACATGGCCTACCAGGGCTTCGGCGACGGCATCGCCGAGGACGGCGCGGTGGTGGCGCAGTTCGTCGCCTCGGGCGTGGACTTCCTCGTGGCCACCTCCTTCTCCAAGAGCTTCTCGCTGTATGGCGAGCGGGTGGGCGCCCTCAGCGTGGTCTGCAATGACGCGGCCGAGACCGGCCGGGTGTTGTCGCAGCTCAAGGTAACCATCCGCACCAACTACTCCAACCCGCCGACCCACGGCGCCCAGGTGGTGGCCACGGTGCTGGACAGCCCCGAGCTGCGCGCGCAGTGGGAGGCCGAGCTCGCCGGCATGCGCCAGCGCATCCGCCAGATGCGCCAGGCCCTTGCCGATGGCCTGGCCGCCGCCGGCGTCCGGCAGGACCTGGCCTACATCACCCGCCAGAAGGGCATGTTCAGCTACTCGGGACTCAACCGCGAGCAGATGCACCGCCTTCGCGAGGAGTTCGGCGTCTACGGCGTGGACTCGGGCCGCATCTGCGTGGCCGCCCTCAACGAGGCCAATCTGCCGGTGGTGGTGCGGGCGATCGTCGGGGTCATGTAAGGGGCGCGCAGGCCTGAAAGCCGGGCTGACGCGGGCCCCTCGGCGTCTTGTTGCGGCGCATCAATTCCGTGTCACAGTAGGGCATCCCGCGCCGCCCGGCTTGAGGCAGCGCAACTGCACGGAGCCACCCCCATGCTCTACCAGCTGTACGAGACGCAGCGCGCGATGATGTCGCCGTTCTCCGAGTTCGCCAGCGCGTCGGCCAAGCTGTACACGCACCCGCTGTCCCCCTTCTCCCACATGCCCATGGCCCCGCGGATGGCCGCCGGTCTGGACCTGGTGCACCGCCTGGCCAAGGAGTACGAGAAGCCGGCCTTCGACATCACCAGCGTCCAGGTGGGTGGCCTGGAGGTAGCGGTGCAGGAGCAGGTGGCCAACGCCAAGCCCTTCTGCCGGCTGCTGCGCTTCAAGCGCTTCACCGACAACCCCGAGGCGCTGGCGACGATGAAGGCGCAGCCCACCGTGCTGCTGGTCGCACCTCTTTCGGGCCACCACTCGACCCTGCTGCGCGATACCGTGCGCAGCCTGCTGCAGCACCACAAGGTCTACATCACCGACTGGACCGACGCCCGGATGGTGCCCCTGGAGCACGGCCCCTTCCACCTCGACGACTACATCGCCTACGTGCAGGAGTTCATCCGCGAGATCGGCCCGCACGTGAATGTCATCTCCGTGTGCCAGCCCACCGTGCCGGTGCTGGCCGCGGTCTCCCTGATGGCCAGCGCCGGAGAGGACACCCCGCGCACCTTGACGATGATGGGCGGCCCCATCGATGCCCGCCGCTCGCCCACCGCGGTGAACAACCTGGCGACGAACAAGAGCCACGAGTGGTTCGAGAACAACGTCATCTACCGGGTGCCACTGAACTATCCTGGCGCCAACCGCCCCGTGTACCCAGGCTTCCTGCAGCACAGCGGCTTCGTGGCGATGAACCCGGACCGCCACCTGTCCTCGCACTACGACTACTTCCTCGACCTGATCCGCGGCGACGAGGGCAGCGCCGACTCGCACCGCCAGTTCTACGACGAGTACAACGCGGTGCTGGACATGCCCGCCGAGTACTACCTGGACACCATCCGCACGGTCTTCCAGGACTTCGCCCTGGTCAATGGCACCTGGGTGGTGGATGGCGAGTCGGTGCGTCCGCAGGACATCCGGCGTTCGGCCATGCTCACCGTCGAGGGCGAACTCGACGACATCTCCGGGGCCGGCCAGACCCGGGCCGCGCACGACCTGTGCACCGGCATTGCGCAGCCACGCCGTTTCCATTTCGACGTCCCGGGCGCCGGCCACTACGGCATCTTCTCCGGCCGTCGCTGGCGCGAGGTGGTCTATCCCCGCGTACGCGACTTCATCGCGGAGTTCGGCGGCGAGGCCGCAGCCGCACCGAGGGCAGCAGCTTCGAAGAAGACGGCGCCGAAGAAGGCCGCACCGAAGAAGACCGCTGCGCGGCGCCGCTGAGACGCGCCCGCCGCGCCCAGTTCATGAACCCGCAGGGCGACGCGCTGGCCGAGCGGCTGGATGCCGCGCTGCCGCAGACACAGTGCACGCGCTGCGGCTACCCCGACTGCCGCGGATACGCCGAAGCGATGGCGCGCGGCGAGGCCGACATCAACCGCTGCCCGCCGGGGGGGATGGAGGGCGTGCAGCGTCTGGCCGCGATCACCGGCCGCGCCGCCCAAGCGATCGACCCCGAATGCGGAGCCGAAGGCCCCCGCACGGTGGCCATCGTCGACGAGACCTGGTGCATCGGCTGCACGCTGTGCATCAAGGCCTGCCCTGTGGACTGCATCGTCGGCGCGCCGCGCCAGATGCACACCGTGATCGAGGACCAGTGCACCGGCTGCGAGCTGTGCCTGCCGGCCTGCCCGGTGGACTGCATCGAGCTCGCTGCTGTCAGCGGCACTGCGACCGGCTGGAGTGCATGGTCTCCCGCCCAGGCCGATGCCGCACTTCAGCGCTACCGACTGCGCACCGCCCGACTGACCCGCGACCGCACCGAGCATGAAGACCGGCAGGAAGCCCGCGCCCAAGCCAAGCTGGATGATCTGGCCGCAGCCAGCCGCTTGAGCGACCCGGCCGCACTCGATCGCAAACGGCAGCTGGTCGAGGCCGCACTGGCTCGTGCCCGCTCGAGGCAGGCGAGCAAACCCAACACCTGAACGCCATGAAGGAATCCGACGTCGCCCCCTTCTTCGCCGTGCTGGCCAAGGCCAACCCGCAGCCGGCCACCGAGCTGGTCTATGCCAGCGTGTTCGAGCTGCTGGCTGCCGTGCTGCTGTCAGCCCAGGCCACCGACGTCGGGGTGAACAAAGCCACGCGCGCGCTGTTCGCCATCGCGCCGACGCCGCGACGCATGCTGGCGCTGGGCGTGGCGGGCGTGGAGTCGCACATCCGCACCATCGGGCTGTACCGCAACAAGGCCCGCCATCTGATCGAGACCTGCAGGCTGCTGATCGAGCGCCACGACGCAGAGGTGCCCCGCGATCGCGACTCGCTGCAGGCCCTGCCGGGCGTGGGCCGCAAGACCGCCAACGTGGTGTTGAACTGCGCCTTCGGCGAAGAGACCATGGCCGTGGACACGCACGTCTTTCGCGTGGCCAACCGCACCGGCCTGGCCCCGGGCAAGGACCCGCTTGCCGTGGAGCGGCGGCTGCTCAAGCGCGTGCCGGGGCCCTACCGCGCCGACGCGCACCACTGGCTCATCCTGCATGGGCGGCATGTGTGCAAGGCCCGCGCGCCGCAGTGCAGCGCCTGTGCCGTGCGCGCGCTGTGCGACACCGGGCGGCGCGCCTGAGGCGCCGTTCACGGTCTTCTGCCCGCAGGGGGCGCCTACAATCTTTCAAGGATGGCCACCCTGCAAGACCTCGCTGATCGCGTCGAGCGGCTGCTGCTGCGGCACGAGGAACTCTCGCGCACCAATACCTTGCTGGCCCAGCAGGTGCAGGCCCTCACCGCCGAGCGCGACAGCCTGAAGTCCCGCCTGTCCGCCGCGCGCTCGCGCATCGACACACTCCTCGACCGCCTGCCGGCCGAGTCCACCGGCAGCGAAGGCCCGTGAAGCAGGTCGAGGTCACCATACTGGGCCAGGGCTACGTGCTCGGCTGCCCCGAAGGCGGGGAATCGCGCCTGAAGTCGGCAGTGGCCGCGGTCGACCAGGAGATGACGACCATCCGCGACGCAGGCAAGGTCCGCGCGCGCGAGCGCATCGCGGTGCTGGCGGCACTGAATCTCGCCTACCAGCTCAGCGCGGCGGGGGCACCCTCATCTGCATCCTCATCAGCCCCGGCGAACGGCGCTGCAGACGCTGCGCGTCCCCCTGCCGGCGACACCTGCGCAAGCTCGCCCGAGCTGGACGCGCTGGTGCAGCGCCTGGACGCCGTTCTCGGCAGCGACGGCCATCTGCTCTGAAAGGCCCCACGAAAGGCCGCCGACTCCTAGAATGGGGCGGTCTGCTGCGATCGCGCGGGTGACAATTTCCTTGAACCGATGCTCATTGAGCCAGGGCTTGGAACATCGCTCGGCTGGTGTGATCGTCTCGCGTCAGATGAACCCGAGGCCTTGCTGACCTCGCCCACCTGAACTTCCCTGAGGGTTCAGGAATGCGGCCCGCGGGTCGCGGCAGACACCTTGCCTTCTCAGGCACCCTCGAACCGTATCGTGGCCAGAGCCACGCGGTTGCCGCCACGGCGCCGGGCGTCCGCCAGGGCCCGCTCGCTGGCCGACACCAGATCGTCGTGCGACTGCGCGGTGTGCGGAAAGCTCGCCACGCCCATCGACACCGTGAAGGCCGTCTCAGCGGAGCCATCCACCACCAGCTGCGTGGCGCACTGCCGGCGCAGGCCCTCCATGCGGGAGTGCGCGGTGGCCAACCCCACACCTGACAGCAGCACCGCAAAGCGCATGTCATACACCCGGCACGAGGCGTCCATCGCGCGGGTGTTGCTGCGCAGCAGTCGCCCGATGGACTCGAAGACGCCGGGATGCGGCAAGACCTTGGCGGCTGCGTCGTGGTCGATCTCGATGAAGACCAGCGCGAACTCGCGCTGCTCGCGGGTGGACAGGTCGAGCTCGCGTCGCAGCTGATCCTCGAACCGGGTGCGTGAGCCCAGCCAGTTTTCACGCTCCAGGCCGGGAGCGTCGGGCGCATCGGCCTGCAGGGCACTCACCGAACGCTGCAGCTCCTCGATCTGGACCAGGGCCTGGGCGAGCTGGGCCTGCTGACGGCGCTCGGATGCGCGATCGGTCCACACGCTGGCCAGCACCGGCCCACCCGAAGCCCCTGAAACCAGCGGCAGCCTCAGCACGGTGAACTCGCGCCGCTCCCCGCGGAACTCGAAGGCGTGATCGCTCAGCAGCGGGCCTGCCTGCGCGAGGGCCGTCTGGTCGGCTGCGCGCAAAGCGGTGGCCACGGCGGGGTCGAACCAGTGGCTGTCCAAGGTGCCCGCGGCCTCCTCGGGCGTGGTGCCCAGCAGCCGGGCCATGCCGGCATTGACGCGCAGGTAGGCACCGGTGCGGGCGTCCTTCAGGCACAGCAAGGCGCCCCAGTGCTCCAGCACGGCGTCGAGCAATTCGGGGGGCGTGGACGGACTCACCGCGGCAGCGGATGACATGGCCTTCGGCAGCCGAGGGCTGCCCGGGGAACAGGGGGCCACAAGCATAGCCGGCCCGGGCCGACCGTCCAACCGGGCGAGCCCCGCCCGGCTAACCGGCACACCGTGCGCCTATAATCCGCGCTTTTCGACATTTCGTTACGCACCGCACATGACCACTATCCGCGTCAAGGAAAACGAGCCGTTCGACGTGGCCTTGCGCCGCTTCAAGCGCACCATCGAGAAGCTCGGCCTGCTGACCGAACTGCGCGCTCGCGAGTTCTACGAGAAGCCCACCGCCGAGCGCAAGCGAAAGAAGGCTGCTGCAGTCAAGCGGCATTTCAAGCGCGTGCGCAGCATGCAGCTGCCCAAGAAGCTGTACTGAACGTGCCCAGGCGAGGCCTGTCCTTCGCCGCCCCAGGCCAAGCCCGCGCCGATGCCCGCCGCGGGCTTTTGCGCTTCTGAAGACCACCGCCCCCGCTTCCGCCATGTCCCTGAAGGACCGCATCACCGACGACATGAAGGCCGCCATGCGGGCCAAGGAGGCCGAGCGCCTGTCCACCATCCGCATGCTGCTGGCCGCGATCAAGCAACGCGAGGTGGACGAGCGCATCGTCCTGGACGATGTGGCGGTGGTCGCCATCGTCGACAAGCTGATCAAGCAACGCCGCGACTCCATCGCCGCGTTCCAGCAGGCCGGCCGCACCGACCTGGTGGACAAGGAGACGGCCGAGGTCGGCGTGCTCGAGGGCTACCTGCCCCGTCGCCTGAACGAGCAGGAGATCGCGCAGGCGGTGCAGTCGCTGGTGACGGAACTCGGCGCCACCGGCCCGGGCGACATGGGCAAGGTGATGGCTGCCGCCAAGGCTCGCCTGGCCGGTCAGGCCGAGATGGGCCTGGTATCGGCGGCCGTCAAGCGCGCACTGTCGTCCTGACCGGCAAAGGGCCGCGTCACCTTTCCACACCTCCACAAGAAGGTCCGCCACGACATGAGCGCCACGCTGCCCACCCAATCGATCGCCCCTGGCATCTGCGTCGCCCCGCAACTCACGCCTGAAGCGATGGCCGAGGCGGCCAAGGCGGGCTTTCGCAGCGTGGTGAACAACCGCCCCGACTTCGAGGGTGGCCCTGGGCAGCCCACGAATGAGCAGATCAAGTCCGCCGCCGAGGCGGCAGGCCTGAAGTACCGGTTCCTGCCCGTCTCGGGGGCCTACCAGTCGCCCGAGGACGCCAAGGCCATGGCCCAGCTGCTTGCGGAGCTGCCAAGGCCCATGCTGATGTTCTGCCGTTCTGGCGCGCGCTCGATGCGCCTGTTCAACCTGGCCCAGGAAGTCTGAGCGCCACCGCAGCCGATCACCCGCCCCGAGGAGAACCCATGGCTCCCCTTCTCAAGTTGTCAGGCGGTATCGACCGCGTGAATGAATGGATCGGCAAGCTCACGATGTGGCTGGTGCTGGCCGCGGTTGTCATCAGCGCGGGCAACGCCATCGTGCGCAAGGCCTTCAACATCGGGTCCAACGCCTTCCTCGAGATCCAGTGGTACCTGTTCGCCGGGGTCTTCATGCTGGGCGTGGGCTACGTGCTGCTGAAGAACGCGCACGTGCGCATCGACTTCATCTCCTCGCGGCTGAGCAAGCGCACCAACGCGATCATCGACGCCATCGGCATCATCGTTTTCACCATCCCACTGTCCCTCATCATGATCGACCTGGGCTGGCCGTTGTTCCAGCGCGCCTGGACTTCGGGCGAGGTCAGCCACAACGCCGGCGGACTGATCCGCTGGCCCGTGCTCATGCTGGTGCCGCTGGGCTTTGCCATCCTGCTGACGCAGGCGGTTTCCGAACTCATCAAGCGGGTGGCCTACCTGCGGGGTGTCATCAGCGAGCCCTTCAGCGTCGAAGCCGCCAAGTCCGACGAGGAACTCCTGGCAGAGGAACTGGCCGCCGAGGCCGAGAAGAAGCTGGCAGGAGCGAACTGAGATGACCGCCTTCATCGCCCAGAACTTCGTCCCGCTGATGTTCGCGGGGCTCCTGTTCTTCCTGCTCACCGGCATTCCCGTGGCCTTCGGCTTGGCCGCCACTGGGCTGCTGTTCGGCTACATCGGCATGTCGGTGGACCTCTTCGGGGCCAACCTGTTCCAGGCCCTGCCGCAGCGGGTGTTCGCCATCATGTCGAACGACACCCTGCTGGCCATCCCCTTCTTCACCTTCATGGGCATCATCCTCGAGCGATCCGGGATGGCCGAAGACCTTCTGGAAACCGTGGGCCAGGTGTTCGGGCCCCTGCGCGGCGGCCTGGCGGTGGCGGTCATCCTGGTGGGTGCGCTGCTGGCCGCCACCACGGGCGTGGTGGCTGCAGCGGTCATCTCCATGGGCCTGATCTCGCTGCCCATCATGCTGCGATACGGCTACAACCGCACCATCGCCACCGGCACCATCACGGCATCGGGGACCTTGGCGCAGGCCATCCCGCCGTCGCTCGTGCTCATCGTGCTGGCCGACCAGCTGGGCAAGTCGGTGGGCGACATGTACGCCGGCGCGCTCATTCCGGGCCTGCTGCTGGTGGCGCTGTACCTTGCCTTCGTCGCGGTGGTGGCCATCGTTCGCCCCTCCTGGGTCCCGGCGCTGCCCCCGGAAGCCCGCATCTACCGCGAGGACAGCGGGGCCAGCGGGCACGTCTCCCTGGTGGTGCTGCTGGCCATCTGCGCCGTCGCCGGCTGGGGCTGGGCCCAGGTGCACGACGGGCTGATGAAGGCCTGGACCGGCCGCACCTCGGCCGCGCACGGCGACGAGATCGTCATCTTGTCGATGACAGTGGCCTCGTTCCTGGCGCTGGCCCTGGCGCTGATCAACAAGTTCGCCGGGCTGCGCCTGTTGTCGCGCCTGGCGCAGCAGGTCACCTTCGTGCTGATCCCGCCGCTGGTGCTGATCTTCCTGGTGTTGGGCACCATCTTCCTGGGCGTGGCCACCCCCACCGAGGGCGGCGCCATGGGGGCCGTGGGCGCGCTGATCATGGCCATGGCGCGTCGCCGGCTCAAGGGTGATCAGTTCAAGGCGGCGCTGGACAGCACGGCCAGGCTGTCCACCTTCGTGTTGTTCATCCTGATCGGCTCGACCGTCTTCAGCTTCACCTTCAACGCCGCCGACGGCCACGTCTGGGTGGAACACCTGTTCGACAGCATGCCGGGCGGCGCGCTGGGCTTCCTCATCGTCGTGAACATCCTGGTCTTCATCCTGGGCTGCTTCATCGACTTCTTCGAGATCGCCTTCATCGTGATCCCGATCCTCGCGCCCGTGGCCGAGAAGATCCTGCCCGAGATGTTCCCGCCGGGCACCCCGGTGGAGTCCATCATGATCTGGTTCGGGGTCGTGCTCGCCATGAACCTGCAGACCTCGTTCCTGACGCCGCCCTTCGGCTTCGCGCTGTTCTACCTGCGCAGCGTGGCCGCGAAGAAGGACTACAAGGACCGCGTCACAGGCCAGACCATTCCGGCGGTGACCACGACGCAGATCTACAAGGGCTCCATCGCCTTCATCATCCTGCAAGTCGTGATGGTGGCAGCCGTCATCGCCTACCCCAAGCTGGTGATCGACGGCATCGACCAGGGGCCGCAGGTGGACGTGGACAAGGCGCTGGAGTCGCTGCAGATGCCCAGCACCGCTCCCGTGCCCACACCCACCATGCCCGACCCGACGGCTGCGCCGGTTGCCCCCGGCGCAGCAGGCTCGGCCCCCGCCGCTGCGACGCCAGGCCCCACGGGCAGCCTGCCCGCGCCGGCACCCGCTGCGCCGGCCGCAGCGGAAGACCCGATGAAGGCGCTGCTCGAAGCCATCAGGGACGACAAGCAGAAGAAGTGAAGCACCTCGGCGGCCCATGGGCTGGCCGATCGCTCCATGAAAAAGGCCCCGCAAGCGGGGCCTTTGTCCTTTGTCGTTTGCCGACGCCCTGCAGCGCCGCAACGGGTTTACATGCGCTGGCGCTGCATGAAGTTGTCGAAGGTGGCTTCGGTGAAGCGGAACCACAGGTTGGCGTCGCGACGGAAGGCGGCGTAGTCGTCGTACACCTTCTTCCAGTTCGGGTTCTTGGCGCTGAGCTCGCTGTAGTAGTCCATCGAGGCCTTGAAGGCGGCGTCCATCATGTCGGCCGGGAACGGGAACAGCTTGGCGCCCTGGGACACCAGGGTCTTGAGCGCCTGGGCGTTCTTGCCGTCGTACTTGGCCTGCATGTCCACGTGCGCATAGGTCGACGCGCACTCGATGATGGCCTTGTACTCGGGCGACAGCCCGTCGTAGGCCTTGGAGTTGACGTGCAACTCAAGGCCCGGGCCGCCTTCCCACCAACCCGGGTAGGCGTAGTTGGGAGCGACCTTCACGAAGCCGAGCTTCAGGTCGTCGTACGGGCCCACCCACTCGGCCGCGTCGATCGTGCCCTTCTCCAGCGCCTGGTAGATCTCGCCGCCGGGGATGTTCTGCGGCACGCCGCCGATGCGCTCGACGATCCGGCCACCGAAGCCGCCGACGCGGAACTTGGTGCCCTTGAAGTCGGCCAGCGACTTGATCTCCTTGCGGAACCAGCCGCCCATCTGGGCGCCCGTGTTGCCCATCGGGAAGTTGATGATGTTGTACTGGCGATAGAAGTCACGCAGCAGCTTCAGACCGTTGCCTTCGTAGTACCAGGCCGTCATCTGGCGGCTGTTCAGTCCGAAGGGGATGGCGCAGGCCAGGGCGAAGGTCTCGTCCTTGCCGAAGTAGTAGTACGGCGCCGTGTTGGCCATCTCCACCGTGCCGTCCTTGACGGCGTCGATCGTGCCGAAGGCCGGCACCAGTTCGCCCGGGGCGTGCGTGGTGATCTGGAAGCGGCCGCCTGACAGTTCGCGCACCTTGGCGGCGAAGATGTCGTTCACGCCGAACAGCGTGTCGAGCACCTTGGGGAAGCTGGAGGTGAGGCGCCAGCGCAGATTGGCCTGCGCGTGCACGACAGCCGGGGCCACGCCAGCGGCAAGCACGCCCGCCAGACCGGCACCTTGGACGAATGAACGACGTTCCATGGAGACTCCTGAAGTTGACGAAGAAACTCAGAGCGCGAGCCGGGGGCCCCGGGCGCGAGCGCGCGATTCTAGGTTTTCGCTTACACCGAGGTGACACGGGTTTCCCCGCAGCCATCAGGGTTGCCCGGGCCGGGGGGGGGCGCAGGCCCCTCAGCGTGCGATGGCCGCCCGACCTCAGCCGCCGGCGATCTTCATCCGCTGCAGCAGCACCGAACCCACCGACTTGGCGCCCATGGCGTAGACGTCGGCGCCCACGGCCACGATGTCCAGCAGCATCTGGCGCAGGTTGCCGGCGATGGTGATCTCTTCCACCGGGTGGACGATGCGCCCGCCCTCCACCCAGAAGCCGCTGGCCCCGCGCGAGTAGTCGCCGGTGACGTAGTTGACGCCCTGCCCCATCAGATCGGTGACGAACAGCCCACGGCCGAGCTTGCGCAGCATGGCGGGCAGATCATCCGACGGGCGGGTCAGGCGGCTGGTCAGCCACAGGTTGTGCGAGCCGCCCGCGTGGCCGGTGGTGCGCATGCCCAGCTTGCGCGCCGAGTAGGTGGACAGGAAGTAGCCCTGCAGCACGCCGGCGTCCACCACCTTGCGGGCGCTGGTGCGCACGCCCTCGTCGTCAAACGGCGCGCTGCCCTTG
>Ga0315902_10011630_pt1 | contig 11530 bp, 10 predicted proteins | sample LakEriMetagenome_9_FD_203523 | JGI IMG/M metagenome (GOLD analysis project Ga0315902, IMG submission 203523) | Freshwater fungal communities from buoy surface, Lake Erie, Ohio, United States - Buoy 12 MA117 | ecosystem: Environmental > Aquatic > Freshwater > Lake > Lake biofilm | place: USA... | reverse complement strand
TTGAACAACATCAGTGATCTTTCTGATGGGAATAAATGGAAAAGTCAGGGATTTCAACTTTCTGCAGGGCTAGCCTTGTTGTAGTTCAGCGCTCAACGTTTAGTTGAACAGAAGGGCTGAACCCCGAACCCTGAATGTTGAACTAACAAGCCTTTCTGTCAGTCCCCGCCCCGTTGGTACAAGAATTGGACATACGGAGCGGGGATTTTATATTTAGCCCCTTCTGTATTCTTTTAATAATCTGATAGACATGATTTTGCGCCCGGAAGAAGAAATGGATTTTTTACCCATCATCCCGCTGCATGAGGGTGATCAGGAGGAGATTGCGAACTTGGTATTACCCGAGGAACTGCCTTTATTGCCGCTTCGAAACACTGTTCTTTTCCCCGGGGTGGTATTACCCATCACCGTGGGTCGTGATAAGAGCATAAAGGCGGTAACGGATGCGTACAAATCAGATAAGCTGATCGGGGTGGTTGCCCAGCAGGACAGTCAAGTTGAAGACCCACAAGTCGGGGATCTCAGCGCTGTCGGTACAGTAGCCCGTATTGTCAAACAGATCAAAATGCCCGATGGGGGAACCACCATCATCATTCAGGGAAAGACGCGATTCAAGATCCAGGAGATAACGGCATCAGAGCCGTATTTCAAAGCCAGGGTGGAGAAGCTGGTTGAACAGGAAGCTCCGGCAGATGAGGATTTTCAGGCCTATGTGTCCAACATCAAGGAGTTGGCATCCGAGATCATTCAACTCTCACCCAATATCCCAACAGAGGCGGGCATCATCCTGAAAAACATCGAGAACCCGGTTTTCCTAATTCATTTTGTTTCCAGTAATCTTAGCGTTGAATTATCCGAGAAGCAGAAGTTACTGGAGCTTGACGACGTTCGTCAGCGTGCCGATCTGCTGATGCAATTTCTTCAGCGTGAGTTGCAGTTTGCAGAATTGAAGAATAAGGTCACCAATAAGACCCGCACCGAGATCGATAAACAGCAACGTGAATATTTTCTGCAGCAGCAGCTAAAAAGTATTCGGGAGGAGTTGGGCGGCGACAGCAATCAACAGGAGCTAAAAGAGATGCAAAAAAAAGCCGAGCAAAAAAAATGGCCGGCTGCTGCCAAAGAACTTTTTCAAAAAGGGATGGAGAAGCTGGAGCGTATGCACTCCAGTACGCCGGATTATTCGGTTGTATATAATCACCTCGATCTCATGTTGGATCTTCCCTGGGGGGAATGTACCGATGATAACTATGATCTCAAGGAGGCGCGGGTGACATTGGATCGGGATCATTACGGAATGAAGAAGATCAAAGAGCGGATCTTGGAATACCTGGCTGTTCTGAAGTTGAAGGGGGATATGAAAAGCCCGATCCTTTGCTTTTTGGGCCCTCCGGGTATTGGTAAAACATCATTGGGAAAGAGTATCGCACAGGCCCTTGGCCGGAAATACGTCCGGTTGAGTTTAGGTGGATTGCATGATGAGAGTGAGATCCGTGGACATCGAAAAACTTATATCGGTGCCATGCCGGGCCGTATCCTTCAATCGATCAGGAAGGTGAATTCATCGAATCCGGTCATGATCCTGGATGAGATCGACAAAGTGGGGCGAGATGTTCGAACCGACCCATCATCCGCATTATTGGAAGTATTGGATCCGGAGCAGAATCATAGTTTCTACGACAATTACCTTGAGGCTGAATATGATTTGAGTAAGGTTCTGTTTATAGCCACGGCGAATGATATTCAACATATCCAGCCGGCGCTGCGCGATCGGTTGGAGATCATCGATCTGAGTGGGTATGCACTGGAAGAAAAAGTTCAAATCGCCAAACGTCATCTGGTGCCGAAGGAAAAAGAACAGCATGGTCTTAGTAAGGCTTCGATTCAGCTTTCGGATAAGGTATTGGAACGTTTGATTCAGGACTATACCCGCGAAAGTGGTGTTCGAGAATTAGACAGACAATTGGCATCGATCATGCGGAATCAGGCTATGGAAATGGCGTTGACCGGAAAGGTGAAGCGTTCACTGGGGGCGGAGGATGTCGAAAAAATCCTGGGCAAGCCCCGTTATTCGAATGACCTGTACAAAACGGCCTTGATCCCCGGGGTGGCAGTCGGATTGGCATGGACCTATGTGGGAGGAGATATTTTATTTCTGGAGACCAGTCTCAGTGACGGAAAAGGGGAGATGAAGCTGACCGGCAATCTTGGTCAAGTGATGAAGGAAAGTGCCAGCACGGCCTATACGTATCTGCAGGTAAATGCGCGCAAATTCGGAATCGATCCTTCACTCTTTGAGAAGAAGAATGTTCATATTCACGTTCCGGAAGGAGCGGTACCGAAAGATGGTCCAAGTGCGGGTGTAACGATGTTGACCGCCATGGCATCCGCCTTTAGCGGTAAAAAGGTGAAACCCTATCTCGCCATGACCGGGGAGATCACTCTTCGAGGTCAGGTATTACCAGTTGGCGGTATTCAGGAGAAAGTGTTAGCCGCTAAACGTGCAGGGTTGCGCGAAATCATACTCTGTGCACAGAACGAGAAGGATGTAGCTGAGATCGAGCCCGAATACATAAAGGGACTGGAGTTTCACTATGTCAAAAACATGAACCAGGTGTTGGAATGGGCCATTCCAGGCTTGCCCCTTCGATAACTGACTCAGTTGTTATATTTTCGGATGTGCGTACGCCACTTCTTTGCGGGGGATTGATCCTGTTGCAGCTTGTCGCCGAAGCTCAACTATTGGGTGGTGCTGCCTCGTTTAATTTCCTACGGCTTCCTGCCGGAGCTGTTTCTAGTGCACAAGGTGGATTGGTTGTTGCGCAGGATGAGTCTGATCTATCACTTTCATTCCAAAATCCTGCATTGTTAACAGCGGTCAACCATGCTCGCGTTCAGGCCTCTTTTTTGAATTTGCCAGGAGGGGCCAAAAACTATTTTCTTTCGGGGTCAAACCTCAGTAAATCATCTTCGGTAGCCACCGCTTTATCTATTCAGTACGTTGATCATGGTGAAGTTTCTTCAGCCGATGCAGGTGGAAATGTATTGGGTAGGTTCCGCCCGCGTGAGTGGACGATGCAGTTGGCCGCCTCTACGCCTTACAAGCAGCGGTGGGCTGGAGGGGTCTCATTGCAATTTGCACATGCTTCCTATGACACGTATCGAGCCGATGCACTGCTTTCAAATATCGGCATCCGTTACCGAGATACACTAAGCGGATGGCATGCGGGTGCCGTCCTGCGATATACAGGTTTTTTTATTCGTCGTTTTACTAGCAATGATCAGTCTGTATTGCCTGTTGAACTGGCTTTTGGCGTTTGGAAGAAATTGACCGGATCACCCTTTTCCATCGGGTGCACGATTCAGCGCATGCAGCGGTGGGATTTGGACGCTGATGCGTTATATGATCCGGCATTGTCTTTGATCGGTATGGATGACAGGCGCTCAACATTTATAGGACAATTCTTCAACCACCTGATCTTGTCCACTCAAGTAGAGGTGCACTCCCGTGTTCATGTCATGGGTGGGTATAATTTTCTTCGACGACGTGAATTGAGTTGGGCTGGTGGTGCCAATGGATTAAGCGGATTTTCCTATGGGTTTAGGGCTCAATTTGACCCTGTGCGGCTTGCATTCAGCCGGTCACACTACCAGTCAGGTCAGGCGATGAGTCAAGCGTCTATGGAGTTCTCGTTAAAGAAGCCATCGAAGGGCTGGAGGAGATAACCAGTCTATTCTTGCAAATAGATGGTCGAGTCTTTCAAGTATTTCATTTTTTCACCGAATAGAGAGTTGACAGTGGCTCGCAGTAGATTGACATGTGAGATCGATGGGTAGAAATGGCTGTATTGCTGACTCGGAAGATAAATGCTGGTCAACGTTTGAAAATGGTAGGGGACGGGCAACTCAATCGGATTTGTTCGAACACCATGATCTCCAATTAATAGAATGGCTGCTTTTTTATCGGACTTCTTCTGAATGCTGTCGACCAGTTTGAGTAATTGTCGGTTGGTGTACTCTAAATATTCCAAATAAAATGACGTATCATTTATAACCCATTCCCCTTTTGGTCTTAATTCCCCTGACTTATTGTAATAGTAAGGAGCATGTGGCATGATCAAATGTGTATAATGGAATGTGGGTGCGTTGGTCTTAGATGTCTCTATAGTTTCTTGGTAGAGGTAATCATTATTTTTTCGATTGATCTCATCCAGGTCAAAATAGTCAGCGGCCCACTCAAGGTCGGTGAATACGTGATAGCCGATGTCTCGGATCACTCTTCTAGTCAATGTTTGCTCTGTTAAAGGCTTGGTCTTCCCCGGTAACAGATAGGGCTTTACAGGCGAGGGGGCTCCATAGAAATCAAAGATCGAATGATTCTTAAATTGATATCCCTTTTGCTGTAAATAGGTATTGAATGGATTTTCTTGTATCGTCTGAAAACAATAGCGGAGGTGATTAAGGCTGGCGTTTCTGCCCACGATTTTTCGGAGATAGTTCATGTTGAATAAGCTCGCTGTAGAGAATTCAGTGAAATTGTAATTACTGTTGGCGCTGTCAGCGATATAAAATCTCCGATCACGAAGCTGGTTTAGGAACGAGTCGTTAGCGTGGTTGAAAAACTTCTTTAAGGTTGTGTTTCCTGGATATTCGTCAGCAATAATTAGGTAAATATCACTTAACGGACCAGTCTCTTTCTTTCTGATTTGTAAGTTTTCAGGTAGTTGATTGCGAATTTTACTTGGACTGCCATTGGCAATAAATATAGCAAGGTCGAAAATGATCAGCAGTATCAGTGTAGTGCATACGAAGTAAAGATATTTCAGCTGAGAAAGGGCTCCTTTCCGAATCGAATAGCCGATAAGCAGTAAGAGAATAAATATCAAAGGCAGTAGAAGTGAATATTTGTTGAGTGCAGAAAAAGGGAATGCTGCTTTTAGTGTGTCCTGGATGGCGCCAAAAAATAACTCAATGAATAAAATATAAAATCCCAAAATAAAAGCCTGCTTCCAGTTCTTATAAAATGCACGACTTATTAGAGCGGCAAACAGTCCATAACCAACGTAAACGAAATAAAGTAGAATAGCTTCCGGGAGTGGAATGATCGGATAGAATTCAACGAAGCCATGGATGACAAAGAATAGCGGTAGTAGAAGAAGGGGCCAGGCTGCAATCGTACGCATACTATTTTTTTCTTAGTCGATACAAGAATCGTCCCGAAGAACCTATTTCAATGCACTCTTCTATTTGGAAATATCGTTCAATATGCTTTTCGGTCATGCTTTGTTCATATTCATGATAGACATGATTTTTTTCTTCTCGCATTTGTACTGATAGCGGATCGTCTGCCGGAATGAATTCCAGTAAAAGTATGTCCTTAGTCAATTTACTTAACAGTTCAATACAATGCGCTGGTGGTATGTTGTCTCGAATGATTAAGTGATGAATGATCGCTAATGCCAGTACGATTTCGCAGGGACCTGAAGAAAAGATTCCGGATGAGGGGGAACTGTCGGTAAAGTTTGAATTGGAGAGGTCAAGTACGAGGGGTAATATTTTTTCATGGTAGTTGAATGAATCCCCTTTTGCTTCACTGAATAGCCCTTCAATCGAGGCTTCGCTGTTATCTACCGCAATCGTAAACGAACATCTTTCTGCAAGTATTTTGGAAAAGTGTCCGGTATTGGAGCCCAGATCTATTCCGGTCTTGAACATTGGTAATTCTTCCATCCAGGAGCGGATAATCCGTTCTTTTTCCACCATATAATTTGCTCTTGTGGCGGCTTCCTCATAATAATGGGTCCAGTGTTCATTTGTGTTGGCTACTTTGCAAGTTTCAACGGCTCGCTGTAAGCTTGAAATCAGATCAATATGTTTTTTCTCACTAAAAGTGATTTGTTTTTTTTGTGAGTGCTTTCCATTCTTGATGATCGCGGATTGCAAATGAATGTTCAGGGTGATATCAATATTGAAATAGGAATTGAGCGGGAGTATTTTTCTGGTTGTTTTCAATCCGATGCCCGTTGGCCAGCCTTGTAAAATTCTGTTCGTTGGAATTCTGCTATAATGGCTAATTGCCAAGGGTGCCAAAAATGATTCACAAAACTGCCTGTAAGCAACCCAGGGTTTCTCAGCATCTATTTTTTCAAAGGATAGAGTGTCGATGAAAACAGGTCGGCAGCCAATAAATTGTACATTTTTCGGCGTAGCATCTTTTAATGCCATCCCATATTGCAGGGAAATTTTCTGAATCCTCAGCGTGAGGATGGCTGCATCGCGGAGTTGAGAATGGCACCAATTGTCGGGTTGACTGATAAATGGTATTCGATCTGGTTTGAGGATTTTATATGCCTCTTTATTTTCCGTGTCTGTAATTTCCTCGTGCGCTATGAGTAATTTTTGGGAAGTCAATTTTTCATAAAGTCCCGATGCTATTAAATGATCATAATGTAGCCTGTAGCATTGGTTTACTTGTCTGTAAACGATTCCATTTTCTTCGAAGACAAAACCAGCCGGGTCACGGTAAGAGCTGGGAAGTTGATTTTTTCTTGGATTCATTGCTCTTTATGGCGGTTCTTACTGCCTGTAAAGCGGCCAAAGAAATTTCGAATGATGTGAAGGATGTTGCGAAAATAAAAAACCACCCCCAGGATAGAGGCAATTATCACCTGTGCTAAATAGCTGCCACTACCGGGATCTATGTATAGCAGATCGATCACAGGTAGCTCAAATTCGTTTTGGGTGTCAGCGTCAGTAGTGTTTCGTACATCAGCTGTATGGTTTGTTCTATATCATCCCGGTGGATCATTTCAACCGTCGTGTGCATATAGCGCAGCGGGATCGAGATCAGTACCGAAGGACAGCCGTCATTCGAATAGGCAAAAGAGTCGGTATCGGTACCGGTACTTCTGCTGAGCGCCCGCCATTGGATGGGGATTTTCTTTTTTTCAGCTACTGACTCAACCAATGCAAGCAGTTTGTTGTGCACGGCCGGCGCATAGGACAGTGAGGGGCCTTTCCCGGTCGATACGTCGCCTTCAATGTTCTTGTTGATCATGGGCGTCGTCGTGTCATGGGTTACATCCGTTACAATGGCGACATGTGGTTTGATTCGACGCGCGATCATCTCGGCTCCGCGAAGTCCGATCTCCTCTTGCACAGCATTCACCACATATAGGCCGAAGGGTAATTTCTTTTTATTCTCTTTCAGTAATCGAGCGACTTCAGCGATCATAAATCCGCCGATTCGGTTATCAAATGCACGGCCAATGTAGTTGCCATTGGCTAATTCGTCAAAACCATCCTGATAGGTTACCACAGCGCCGATGTGCACACCTAATTCCATCACCTCTTTTTTACTGCGAGCACCACAATCGAGCCAAAGGTTATCGGTACGGGGTGACGGCTCTTTCTGATCGGGATTCCCGATGCGGGTATGAATGGCTGGCCATCCAAATACGGCTTTAACGGGTCCTTTTTTTCCGTGTATGATCACCCTGGAAGCCGGTGCTGTCTGGTGATCTACGCCTCCATTTCTTTTCAGGTAGATCAAGCCGTCGGCTGTTACGTAATTCACGAACCAGCTGATCTCATCGGCATGGGCTTCGATGACAACGCGAAACGGATGATCCGGATTGATGACGCCTACCGCGGTTCCGTAGGGGTCTACATAATGTGTCTCCACATAGGGTTTCAGGTATTCCAGCCAAAGTTTTTGTCCCCAGGTTTCAAATCCAACCGGCGAGGCATTGTTGATATACTCACGAAAGAACTGAAATGAGGTGTCTGTCAACAAAGACTTTTTTTTCGCGGCGGATGTTTTTTTCGATGCCATATGATTCTTGTGTCGTTAGGGTTTTTTCAATCGGATGGTTGGCGATTCGGTGTAATTACTTCTATTTTTAGCCTTATCGATCAGGAGTAGTCCGAACGCAGCTGTTGTATCGCGTTGACTAACCCCGGGGAGCTTGGTGAGGTCAGGATAGTTATTTGTGTTGTACTCAAACTGGAGACTGATTTCAGCTCGTTGAACCCCAGTGGGCATTCCCAGCTGTAAAAATCCGAAGCGGAAAGTATCTTTTCGCACGACAGCTGTATTGTTATACCACTTGTAGACGATCAGCGCGGAATCAATATCGCCCTCCAGGTCCGTATAGGTACCGTCAACTTGAATGATGCTACCACTGACAGCGACGGAGGGGGAGATCGATTCAATGCTGACTTGTGGTATGGTCGTGTATTTGTCCTTCTGGCAACTAACTGCCAACGTTAAACACAGCGTACCTATGCCGAACCTTCTAAGCATGACCTAACTTTGTACCAAATTTACCGGATTTACCTCGATTCCATGCGTCCTGATTGGCATCAAATAAGAACATTGGCATTCCAAGATTTTGACGGAATGGCCTCGCTGGTATGCCGCTACCAACTGGAGGAAAATTTGGTATATCGGCGCTATGCCGATGCTATCGGATTCACAAACAATTTTTCAGAAAACATATCGCCCCCCGTCTTTCTTCCCATCAGTTTTTTTAAGTCAGACCTGATCGTTTCGGGTGAATTTTCTCCCCAAACCATTTTTGAGAGCAGCGGTACAACCGGATCCATCACCAGCCGTCATGCTGTCCGGGATCTGGATATCTACCGGGATCAGCTCATGCGGAATTTTGAGCGTGTTTACGGTCCCGTACAGGATTGGTGTATACTGGCCTTGCTGCCCTCTTATCTCGAAAGAGGCAACTCCTCTTTGGTATTCATGGTGAACGAGCTGATCGGACGAGGCGGGCATCCCGAAAGCGGATTTTACTTGAATGAATGGGATCAACTGATCGAACAGGTGAACAAAGGGGAGCGGGAAGGCCGCAAGACCATGTTGATCGGAGTGGGCTTTGCCTTGTTGGATCTGGCAGAAAAGTTCACAACCTCATTGAAGCATACACTCATTTTGGAAACCGGCGGGATGAAAGGAAGGCGAAAAGAATGGGTCAGAGAGGAGCTACATGATCACTTGAAGCACTGTTTTGGGGTCGATACCATCCACGCGGAGTATGGAATGACAGAATTACTTTCACAAGCCTACTCTGTGGGGAATGGGATCTATGAATGTCCGCCCTGGATGCGCGTGCTGATCCGAGAGGAGGAAGATCCGCTTACGGTCAAAAAAACAGGTAAAGGGCTGCTCAATATTATCGACCTGGCCAATATCCACTCCTGCGCATTCGTCGCAACGGATGATATCGGTGAGGTATACGCCGATGGACGTTTCAGCGTGTTAGGTAGAAGAGATGGTTCTGATCTAAGGGGTTGTAGCCTGATGGTGTCTTGATTCATGCTCAATTTTCCTTCAGGACTTCTGTGCCAACCGACGCTGTTTTTTTTCGAAATAGTTCGATGAAGTAGCCAACCTGAAGAAAGTCACGGCCCGTCTCATCATTGATTCGGTAATCAAATTGATGTAAGTAACCGATCTGGAGCACGGTGTTTCGCGAGGGGCGGTAGTGCAGACCAAACGCTAATCGATTCCGCTCGAAATAGGGCTCCTTGTCGGTAAAAAACAATTCGTTACTGGCACTTACCTGAAAACGACTGTTGGCGCCTCTGTTTTTATCGATCGGATGTGCCAGGCCGAGGCGATATCGGAACCGATTTCTATATCCGTTGCTGGTGAATCGAAGTTCAGCCCGGTAACGTTGTTCAATCTTTAGGGAACCGATGGTTTGATTCAACGAGACTTGTGGCCAGATCCTGAATTCGTTGTTGTTCTTTGGCAGAAGAAAATTGCCACCTTCCTTGTATGTCTGGTAGCTACCCAATCCTAGTGTCAGACTCAGGTTTTTATTTGCCTTGTAACTGACCCCGCCTTTGTATTCGTAATAGTGAAATTGGTTATAGAATGCCAGCGATCGCAATTGAGCCTCCCCGAATATGCTGGTTTTTTCATTGTAGGAGTATTTGAGGTTCAAAATATTCCAACTGCCGAGTGCTGAATACTGAGTCAGCCCTGAAACAGGAAGGATCCAAAAAATTGCGGTGATGAGCCTACGCATTTTTTTTCACAGCCTTCATTTGTATGATGTCGACTAAAAAAGCAAATGCCATCGAGAAGTAGATATATCCTTTCGGGATCTCGAAATGTAGGCCTTCCGCTAGCAGTGCCACCCCGATCATCATTAAAAAACACAAGGCAAGTATCTTGAAGGAAGGGTGTTTTCGGATGAATTCACTGATCGGCTTGGAAGCTACCAGCATGATGAGGACGGTCACGATTACGGCGGTATACATGATCCACAGTTGCTGTACCATGCCGACTGCCGTGATGATCGAATCAATGGAGAACACCAGATCCAGTATGATTACTTCGGAGAGTAATTGTCGAAATGTGCTTTTTTTAGATGTTTTTACAGAGTCTTCATTACTCATCTCCGTTTTATGATAGATCTCCTTGGTGCTTTTGTAGATAAGAAATAATCCGCCCAAGATCAAAATGATTCCTTTACCGGAGAATTCTATGTCATAGACAGTGAAGAGGGTATGGTCAAGTTTCAGGATCCACGAAATGAAAGCGAGTAAAACAAGTCGCAAGATCATGGCTAGAAATATTCCCCATAAGCGTAATTTATTTCGCTGAGGACCTTCTAGTTTGTCTGCCAGAATGGATATGAAAATGATGTTGTCAATGCCTAGGATTACCTCCAGTGCAATCAGGGAGAGCAAGGGGATGATGATGTCAAGCATGGCATACTATTTACGATAAACCCGACACGATGTGTCGGGTTTATTTGTGCCCGGGATCGGAGTCGAACCGATACACCATTGCTGGCGGCAGATTTTGAGTCTGCTGCGTCTACCAATTTCGCCACCCGGGCGGAGTGCAAATGTAAGGCTAATCCGATTTCACGACAAACCCTGCAGGATCCGGTCGAGGTATTTCTTTCGGTAATAGTATTCCTTAAGTGCCGACAGTTTTTCGGGGGTCGGTAGGAAGGGGGTTTCGGATAAATAATTGACCACCGATCCGGTCATTTGCTCCTGAAGCGTCGCCACTTGTTGCTGTAGGGGGCCTTCTTTTCCGGCTTCCATGTCCATCATCGATTCATTGATCTCCATGACTTCCATTAGAAAGTCCGGGCTGAGTTCATATTTCTCCCCCGCTGTCCAGGCGCCATGCAACTCCAGCACATATCGGATCAACTCATCCGGTTGCTGAAATATCTTCCAAGCCTTGTTCAGCTGTGCGGTTCGTTCCAAGGCCTCTTGCTGCTCGTCGGCGGAGCGATTCACGAAAAAATCAGGGTGAAACTGACGGCTGAGTGCAAAAAACCGTGAACGTATGGTGCTGGGATCAACTTTCAGTTGAATGGGTATTTCAAAGAGATCAAAATAGTTTTCCATGCCTCTACGAATTCAGATTACTTTTGTGCAACGATTGCAAAGCTACCCAAATGATCCGTATCGGACTCATCCAAGAGGGCAAAGTCCCTGCCGATAACCGAGTGGCCCTCACACCGGCTCAATGTAAATGGCTACGCCG
>Ga0315902_10011629_pt1 | contig 11530 bp, 7 predicted proteins | sample LakEriMetagenome_9_FD_203523 | JGI IMG/M metagenome (GOLD analysis project Ga0315902, IMG submission 203523) | Freshwater fungal communities from buoy surface, Lake Erie, Ohio, United States - Buoy 12 MA117 | ecosystem: Environmental > Aquatic > Freshwater > Lake > Lake biofilm | place: USA... | reverse complement strand
AATCAGCTTTTACGAAGCATGTTTTCAGTTATTTTTGCACCCTATTTATTTTAGGTCCCGTAGTTCAATGGATAGAATAGAAGTTTCCTAAACTTTAGATACAGGTTCGATTCCTGTCGGGACTACTTGTTGTTTTACAAAATAATATTGAACCCTTATGATTTTTTCTTTTTGTTTGCTTTTTTTGGAGGCAAAAAGTTTTGACCAGTAACAACATTTTTACCTGTTTTAGCTTCTAACTCTTTTCTGGCATTTTTTGCAATAGCACCGCCTTTTTTACCCGCCTTTGCATTTTCATTGACGCCCTTTGCATTTTCTGCTTCTGCTATTTGTCTGGTGGATAATTCGGCTAATGCCGTAAAAAGCAGTTCCGCCTCGCTCATATGATCTCTTAGATTTTGAGATTTTAAGCCTTTGATTTGTTTATGCATTTTTACACTTATACCCGTCCACTCCTGGTGAATGATATTGGTCAAAAAGGCAAACTCATCTTGTTGTGTCACCCCACTTTCTTTCCAATAATCGGTTAGTTTGTTTCTTGTTTCCTGGCCTGTCATCCGTTGCTGAATCCATTTTTCGCTCCGTCCCATCTTTTGCCAATTTTCTCTCGCCCTATCCATACTTAGACTTGGATCCTGTATTTCCTGCAAACGCTCGTAACCTACTTTGGCGAGCCATTGTTTGAAGGGTTCTGCCTTAGGAGATGGAATGGATTGGATGATTCTGAAAATTTGTTCCACATTGCCTACATCTGTTTTATAATATTTTCCGTCCTCTGCCTGCATTTTCAGTTGGTTACAATTTGTAACCGACTCATTTCCCTCTTTCAACAACCTGTTTTTCAATACTTTCCAATAATTTCTCGATCTGGCAATGGTTGGTTGATTGGTCAGAATACCAACGATATCCACAATACTGAAATACCAGATTTCATTTTCAGAATCATAGTGACTTCTTACTTTTTTATCTTCAAATAATTTTATATTATTCATCTCATTTTTTTCAAATATACACAGGTAATAGTAATGAAGATACCTAACGAATCAACCTAATATATTATTCAAATCCTCTTCCCAAAAGTTAGAACTAGGGACTGTCGGGACTACTTGTTATTTTTTAAAATAATATTGTTTACAGAAGATAACTTTCTTTGGCCACTAGTGCCCCGGTTCGTGTCTCCACGAACCGGAATAAAGTGGTTCGTGAGGACACGAACCACGGCGTTAAAATACTACAAGCATCAAGCTAAAATATTCTTCATATCCTCCTCCCAAAAGTTCGAACTTAGGACTGTCGGGACTACTAAAGTTGTTGGTTGCTTGTTATTTGTTGTTGGTTCATTTCAAATGAAAACGTTCCCATTTAATTTTTCAGGGCTTAATGCCCCGGTTCGTGTCTCCACGAACCGGAATAAAGTGGTTTGTGCGGACACGAACCACGGCGATGGAATCAATCTAATATATTCTTCACATCCTCCTCCCAAAAGTTTGAACTTGGGACTGTCGGGACTACTTAGGTTGTTGGTTGTTTGTTATTAGTTGTTGGTTCCTTTCAAATTAAAACACTCCCATTTAATTTTTTGCGCTTAATGCCCCGGTTCGTATCTCCACGAACCGGAATAAAGTGGTTCCTACAAAACAATCCTCGGCTACAACAAAAGTAACCCTCAGCAGTTCCGGAAAAATCAATTTAGGATGACCGATAAAAGCTAGAACGACAACTGAAACATAAAAACTTCGGTTATCTTGCTATACAAGGTTTAATAGGCGAAATATAGGGGTGAGTTTTCGCTTATTTGTGAGTTAGGCTTAATTAATATCGAAATATTAAAATGTTAGAAAAATTAATAATTGCATACAACAGATACCTATACGTTAAGATAATAACGGTGACAATTGTCGTGTTTGTATCGTTTGCAGTGATGTTACCATTAATAAAAATTGCTGAGTTATTTGGAGTAAATATTAGAGAGAATACAGGATTAAATTTTGACGTAACATTTGGAAATGTCTTTTTCTTCTTTTTGTTCGGAATATGTTCAATTGGTATAATCTGGCTTGCTCAAAAATATATTCACAGGAAAAAATTGTCTGAATTAGGATTTCGAGGAAAAATTTGGGCTACAATTTTAATTGGGTTTATTATTGGTGCAATTTTAGTTTCTATAAAAAATGCTGTTTTAATTTTAAGTGCCGAGAACGTTGAATATACAAAAGTAACTTCTGAAAATATTTCAATTTTATCCTATTTAGGATATTATTTTTACTTTATGATCGGATTTGTTTTTTGGAATTCCTTTATTGAAGAACTAGGAACAAGAGCGTATCCTATCCAAAAACTCAAGAAATATCTGAATCCACATATAATATTTATTATTATGGGATTAATATTTACCGTTGGACATTTCGTATTAAATGAATTTAATCTTGGCTATCTTCTGAGTCTTTTTATAGCATCCTACATTTATTCATTATTGTATTACTATTCGGATTCAATTTGGCTGACAGTTGGTATGCATAGTGGAGTAAATTGGGTAGGGTTTTCATTCTTTGGAACAAGTTGGAAATTAGGAGCGCTCTATAATATTAAAATTTATAATGTTCCAAGCTGGATTGCTGATTATTCAAATGTGGTCATCCAATTTTTATTCTTATTGTTAATAGTCTATTTAAACAAAAAAAAGATTTTTGATAAATACTTCCTGAACGAAATGAAAATTAAAAATAACTAAGCCTAACAGCACCTACCCAAAAGTGGCGGTTCAGTGGTTAAATCAAACTTTGTGCTTCCATCAAAGTTTCTGCTTAACTGAAAGTGAATCGCTCCGAAATCGCCACCTTCGGGTAGCTGCAAAACGTTAGTAGTAACTCTATGATAACATTGCAATCATCAAAAAGACGACAATGAAATTGAATTTACTTTTATTCCTAAGCACCATTACTCTGTTGACATCATGCAATGGACAAACCTCTAATCAGAACAAAAACACTGACCAATTTATAAAAGGTGACACCGTAAAAGAACTTGGTAAAAGCATAATGGTTGTTTATCAAGACAGGAAGAATGTTTATTGGTTTGGAAGTTGGGAAACTGGAGTATATAAATACGATGGAAACGAACTAGTAAATTACACAACAAAACACGGCTTGCTTAACAATAGAATTGATGAAATAAAAGAAGATGAATTTGGCAACATTTATTTTGTAAGTGCAAATGCAACATCATCAATATCAAAATTTAACGGAAATAAATTCACAACTTTAACGGCAGTTCCAAGTGAAAATTGGAAACTTGAATCCTCAGATATGTGGTTTGAATATTCTTATGGAAATACCGGAAAAGTATATCGCTATGATGGGATTACATTATATGAATTGCGGTTTCCTAACCCACCAAATTTATCCAATCCATTTGATATATATAGCATTTATAAAGACAGAAAAGGAAACATTTGGTTTGGCACAAACCCAGTTGGAGTTTGCCGATACGATGGAAAATCGTTTGAATGGATTACAGAAGAAGATGTGACAGAATTTCGCAATGAAGGTGCGAATGGAGTGCGTTCAATTACAGAAGACAAAAATGGTGACTTTTGGTTCAATACCGAATATCGTTATAGTGTTTATGACAGCACCGCACTAAAGAGCAATAAATTCTACACAAGACACGAAAGCATAGGTGGTTTAGATGGGAAAAAGGAAAGCAATTTGGACGAGTATCTTTCAACAGTAAGAGACAACAATAGTGATTTGTGGTTTGTAACCTATCGTGATGGAGTTTGGAAATATGATGGAACAAAAATCACTCATTATGTAGTTCAAGATAATTCAAAAGACATTACTTTATTCAGTATTTACAAAGACAACAATGGCGACCTTTGGCTTGGAACACACGAAAATGGAGCATGGAAATTTAACGGACAAACATTTGTAAAATTCATACAATGACGAACGATAGAAGAGCAACACGGGTTTGGCAAAAGTGGCGATTCAGTGCTCCGCAGACACATTTTTGGCTAATCAAAGTTTTGTTCTCCGCATCAAGATTTGTGGTGAAAATCGCCACCTTCGCCAAGCCAGAAAACGTTAGACCGTATTGCTGACCTATTTTAATTCTATAATTTCAATCAAATCCTTCTTCCAAAAGTTTGAACTTGGGACTGTCGGGACTACTAAGGATGTTAGTTATTATTTTTTGGTTTGTTGATTATTGATTATTGATGCCTAAATAACGTTGACCGTTTTTATTCTTGATTCATCGGTTCGTGCTAGTACGGATTGAAATTATGCGTGGGTTTCTGAATACTGGCAAATAGAATATAGTAATATCATTTACTCATTCGAGTTGCTTTTCATATTCTTAAAGAATCCAAGTAAAACAAAGAAACAAACGATAAGCATACATAAAGAAAGAGAAATCAGTAAAAAAGAGATCATACTTTCTGCAATTCCTGTTCCTTCACTACCGCCTGCTATAGGCATCATCTTTCCAAAACCGGTCACAGCTGCTATCAGTACAGCAAGTATGTTTGTTAACGTTCCATAAATTACCAGCCAGTAAGTGATTTTTAACTGTGATTTTGAAAGAAGCAATCTTTCCCAGATAAGTCCGAGTATCATTAAAAACATGCCGTTCATAATGCCTTCAAGATGGGCTGAGAGAGCCATACGAGGATTCTTCATCTGATGAACAAACAGACCAATCAATAGCCCAACTAAAAAAAGGAGCAATCCAAAAAATATTAATCGGTCGGCTTGTCTTTTTTGAACTTTGTTTTCCATATTATGTACTTTATCACTTTAATGGATAAATACGCTATCATATATTCTATATGAAATGCCCATAACGGCAGGAGCAACTAAATAGTTAAAACTTAAAACTTAAAAATAATAGATTAAGCGGAAGTAAGATTCAGTATTTTAAGTTTCAACTTTTTAACTTTTCAGTTTTTACTTTTTTTAGGGCATAACATATGACCATTAAAAACAACATATGAAATGATTTTCTTTTTCAAATTAATTACGCTTCTCTTTGATTCCTTTCAGTGATTTCTGCTTTAATAAAAATAATCATTCTTTTGATAAAGATGTAGTCTGTTCTTGTCGAGTTAAATAGTCAACCATAGATTATGAAATTATCCGGGTAGTGCGGCTTCGCACCCGATCGTAATGTTCTTAAATAAGATTTCATAATAGTAGAATAGTGTCTTTTATCCATTATCTAGGAGGCCAAATTCAAGCGCATATACAAATTCTTTTTTTTCAAACGCCTCAAAAAAGCTGTACGCTCAAAGGTTCGTTTAATATATGCTAACATTTAAAAAAATAAGTAAAAATATTTATTTATGCACTTTAAATGTAGTTATAAGTAAAACTATACTAATACCTATATATGTTTGTGGTCAATTGTAGAATCTGACACTTATTTACAAGCATGTTTTTGTAAATCACGTCAAGACATACAAAAATTGATAACAAATCATGACTAAATCCTCCCTTATGAAAAAGCAATTGACGCTAATCATGACCTCGTTGTTCTTTGTCGTCGGAACAACGAGTATTGCTTCAGCACAATTGAAGAAGACGTATTACATTAAAGCTCCAACACAGTTAACAAGGACAGATAATTATTCCGGCTGTGGAACGCATTACACCGACTGGTACGAGCAGGAATTCGGTTTCAAGTGGACGGACGACCTTCCGGCCGGTACCACGATCACCGATCTGAAGATTGAAATGAATGTCGGGATTGCTTATATGGATTACGAGACGAGTTCTACCCTGAATAATCATTCACAGGGTAATATCAACATTAATTCAATCTATTATGACTGTGAAGACCGAACCTACATTGTGTCTCCTGCTTCGGTTAACACAAGTAATTATGTGTTAGGCGGCCTTAATGTATTTAAATTTAATGCCGAGTGGGGAACCTTTTATTTGTGTAAAACTCCTGCTTTAAACAACAGTTTCGCAAAAGTGACTGTGACTTATGCTCCTGTTATAAGCGGGGGGCCTGCACCTGATATTACTTCTTTGAGCAGCAACAGCGGCCTTCCTTGCAGTAATGTAACTATTCATGGCACCAATTTTAATAACAGTGTCAATCATGTCCAATTCAATGATGTATTGGCTACTTCCTTCTCCGTCATAAGCGCTACCGAACTGGTTGCAACGATTCCTTCAGATGCTACTACAGGCCCCATACGTGTATATACAAATGGAGGTATGGCTACATCTGTAGAAGATTTTACCATCACCACACCTCCGGTTCCGGAGATCACAGCGATTAGTTTAAACTCTGGGACTGTGAACAATACGATTATAATCACCGGAAATCATCTTTCCTGTGCAACTGAAGTTAGTATTGGCGGTACAGCTGTGAAATCCTTCACAGTAAATAGTGCCTCACAGATTACAGCAACTGTTGGATATGGCTCTTCAGGTACTATTGATGTAACCACACCCGGTGGAACCGGCTCATTCGGAAATTTTACTTATTATGAACCTTCTTCTGCAAGTCAGATGAATATCAATGGTAATACTGGCGTAACGAATACAAACGCTAATGTAGCGACTACCGTAGATCCCGGAATCCTCATCAGCTCCAATGGTACAATCAGAGATTTCACGGTATCCATCTCAGAAGGGTATACTGACGGTGACCAACTGGGTTATGATGGCGATCTTCCTTCAGGTGTTACAACTTCCGGATTTAACAGCAATACCGGAGTAATCGTTTTTCAAGGGGCGATGCTTGCTACCGACTGGCAGGAATTTCTGAGTAGAGTTACTTTTCGTTCTACATCTAACTTATGTTATCCTAAGATTAGAAAGATCAGCTTTATTGCAGGCAACAAATATTTCAACCCGCTTACAAATCATTTTTATGAGTACGTTCCAAATGGTGTTTCATGGGAAGAAGCCAAGTTGGGAGCTGCTTCGCGTTCCTATTTTGGCAGACAGGGATACCTCGCAACGATCACTTCTCAGGCAGAAAATAATTTTATCTGGAAGATCATGAGTGCAGATGCATGGTTAGGTGGTACAGATAATTATCTTCATATCAATGAGGCTGCGGGATATTCTGTGTATGCCAATCAGGCTGCAGCAGAAGGCAAATATTATTGGGTAACCGGTCCGGAAAAGGGACAACAATATTCTCATCATAACGCATACGAAGAAGGAGGTGTTTTATCGATAAGTAATCGTTATCGCAACTGGAGCGGGGGAGAGCCGAACGACTGGCCGGGTGCAAGTGCGTCGGATGTGGGAGAAGAGGACTATGCACAGATCTATTCTTCCGGTTCAGGAACATGGAATGATCTTCCAAACGGACATCATTTAACCTACATCGTTGAATACGGCGACATGCCCAACGACAATACAAGTAATCAGGTTTTATTCAGTAAAGAAATAAATGTCTATGGTTCTTCAGCAGGTAGTATCACCGGAGGAAATGTTTCTGTATGCGAAGGAAACAATAGTACTACATTGACCCTTACAAATATGACCGGTTCAGTGGTAAGATGGGAATCATCGTTCGATAATTTCTTAACACCCGGAGAAGCTATTAGCAACTCTTCAAACACACTTGTTGTTGATAATATCAACGAGACAACATACTATCGTGCAGTTGTAAATTCAACTAGTCCTGCTACATGTACAGAGCTTGCAAGTTCGTCTGCCGCTATTACTGTTGCAAAATCAGTACCGGGAAATGTAAATGCGATCAATAATACAATTTGCGAAGGGGCAGAGGCGGAACTCACTCTTTTCGGTAATCAGGGTGATGTATTGAAATGGCAAATGGATACGGATGAAAATTTTTCCAATCCGTCAAACATCAACCAGACAACTACCTCTTTGAATCATACATTGAGCAATGCAGGTGCTTACTATTTCAGAGCACAGGTACAGAATAATCAGTGCGGCACACCGGTATGGAGTGCAGGCAAGAGTATCACTGTGAATACAGGTACATCTCCTATAGGAGGTACAGTGAGCAGTGATGAGCACCTTGCAGGTACTTTGTCAGGCACACTGAATCTGACAGGTAATACCGGTAATGTTACCGGATGGCAATACTCAACTGATAACGGACTGGTATGGGTTGATATGAATCATAACAGTGCCAGCTATGATTATACAAATACACCAGGAAGTACTACAATGTATCGTGCTGTAGTAAGTAATGCGGGTTGCGGTTCAGCTTACAGCAATCCGGGAATGGTTCGGATTTATGGTAATAATCAGTATGTATGGAAAGGAACAGTCAACAACGAGTCGAATAATACTGATAACTGGCTTGAAGCGGGAATGCCTTTGTCTTCATCTGATGTGATCATTAGTTCAACTGCTCAAAACAATATGTCTTTACAGCAAAATCTACAGCTTAATCTGGTAGACTTTAACGGCTCTGACAGAAAAATTGTTTTGGGTAATTATGATCTGACATTGAATGAAATATCTGGTGCAGATGCAGAAAACTTTTTTCAAACGAATGGCACAGGAAGTATTCGTAAAAATATTTCCACCAGCGGCAGTTTTACATTCCCTGTTGGCAACACCTCTTATAATCCGGTGGTGATCACAAACAACAGTGGCAGTGCGGATGAATTTCGCGTGAAAGTACGCAATGAAGTTTTACAAGCCGGGACTTCCGGAAATCAGGTAAGTGCTGCGCATATTAAACGCACCTGGGATATTGATAAGGCACTTCCAAATGGAGGCGCGGGTATTAATTTTACATTCAATTGGAATAATGGTGAAACAACCGGCATTTTAACAAGTCCGTTCCTGTTTCATTACGGTACAAACTGGGAAAAGCAGACAGGAACTACTATGATTACTTCTAATAGTCTTTCCTATACCGGATACACAGGTACTTTCTCACCATTCGCTATCATAGACGGAGCATCCACTCTTCCTGTAACCTGGCTCAACTTTAGTGCTAAACGCCAGCAAAACTCTGTTGTATTGCAGTGGCAAACAGCATCTGAGCAAAACAGTAAGGACTTCCTTGTACAGCATCAGTCAGGCAATGGCATCTGGCGTACAATTGGCACAGTGATCGCTGCAGGAAACAGTGATGTAGTTCAAAGCTATACTTTTACGCATCATCAACCTGTTGCGGGAGCCAATTTCTACAGAATACTTCAGCGTGATAATGACGGGAAAGAAAGCTTTAGTAAAACTGTAAGTATATCAGTTAATGAAGCCACCGCCCGCATAAGCGTATATCCTACCGCCGTTACAAGTGGCATGGTGAATGTACAACTCCCTGTTGCAGAACAGATCTTCCTGTTTAACGGAATCGGAAGCATGGTGCTTTCGCAGAATGGCGTGTCGGGTTTAAATACAATTTCTGTTGGTCATTTGGGTAGAGGTATTTATTATCTGCGTGCCGGAAATGAGACTGTGAAGATTCTGATTCAGTAGTTACTACATTTATTAATGACCAAAGCCGGCAGATTATCTGCCGGCTTTTTTAGTAGGTATAAATCTTGCTTGTGATATTTATAGCAATTATTCAGGTGATTCACTAAAGTTTTGTTTTAAGGTTTAGCATAGGGTATTTTAATCCCTTTTCCTACATCATAATATCCATTAATGCCCAGAGAAGTAATGATACCTGTTTCCTGTATATTCAAACATCCATCTGTTTCAATAATAGAAGGTTCAAGATAAATATCCCGAATAGTGCCAATTACAAAGAAGGTGTTATTGAAATGGATAGGAATTACTTCTTTTAATTCCATTGAGAATTTAACCGGACTTTCTTTTACAAATGGCGCGATACAGTCTCCTAGTTTCTCAGGAGTGAGCCCTGTTTTTTCAAATTCACTGACCCCTTCAGGATATTTGGCGCTGGTTTGATGTGCCTGCTCAACAAAATTCATTTGAATATGGTTGATGGTATAACTTCCTGTTGCCTCAATATTGGCAAGTGTATGAGGCGCAGCTGCTCTTGGTCGGTTGACAAATCCAATCAGTGCCGGATCTGCCCCGAGGTGAACCAGGTTGTTGAAAATCGCTAAGTTATCTTCTCCCTTAGTATTTACAGTGCCGATTAAAACGGGTGATTTAAAACCTGTCAAACAGTTAATGAAATTAGCACGGTAAAATCGCTCCATCTCCTGTATGGTGTTTGGCAAATAATGGTTTATCATAGTCTCAAAAACAAAATAACTCGTTGATTGTTGTAAACACAAGTATTCATTACTATGAATGAATTATCAACAGCAGATATTGACAGGATTATTGAAATGGCATGGGAAGACAGAACTCCTTTCGAGGCAATAGAACATCAGTTCGGGTTAGCAGAAAAAGAGGTAATAGAGTTGATGCGTCGCGAAATGAAGGCCTCAAGTTTTCGGATGTGGCGCAAACGTACCAACGGACGTTATACTAAGCATCAAAGTCTTAGAAATAATGATGTTAATCGGTTTAAATGTAGTCGTCAGAAGGCAATCAGCAATAATAAAATAAGTAAGAGATAATATTCAATAGATTAAAGACAATTATTTATTTTAGCCATCGTTAACAATAAATAATGATGGAAAACTCTTCACTACCACTTGGCGACACGGCTTTTTACAGGAAATTTAATGCTCTTCTAGTTGAGTGTACATCATTGATCGTGCAGTCGGATGAAAATAATTTTCACGCTCGAGTGGATCAGGTTCTGGAGAAAATCGGTTTGTTTTCTAAAGTTGACAGGGCATATTACTTTACAGTAGATCACAAAAGCCAAACATCTTCTAATTTAAATGAATGGTGTAAGGCGGGTGTTGAACCTCAGATAGAATATCTTCAGAACATACCTTTTGAAATTGTTCCTAACTGGCTGGAGTATATGCAAGCAGGGAAGGAGATATACATCGATGACCTGGATAAACTTGATGATCAGTGGGCTCCTGAAAAAGAAATTCTCGAACCTCAGGGAATTCAATCTTTATTATCCATTCCGGTGCGTGAAAGCCAACAATTATATGGATTTATTGGTTTTGATGCCGTAGAATTAAAAGTAAAATGGGCAGATGACTCACGTCATCTTTTGCGCATTCTTGCAGATAATATTGGTTCAGTAATTCGCAGAAATATTCAAAATAAGGAATTGAATAAGCGCACTGAAGAACTTGAAAAAACAAAGGCAAGTCTGGAAGCGCTTAATGAAGACCTTGAAAATAAGGTAATTGAAAAAACACGTGAATATCTGAAATTGACAGAGGCTTATAATGAACAGGAAAAGCTTGCAGCAATTGGTGAAACCGCCGCAGGAGTTGCGCACGATCTCAATACACCAATCAGTAATGTGCTGTTAGGCGTGGATGCGCTTCAAAGTCGTCTAAGAATGCTATTAGAAAAACAACTTGTATTATTACCACAAAAGGAAATTCTATTTGCTTTAGACGTTGCAACAAATACAACTCCCGAAGCTTTTCTTTCGAGTTTTCAGCTTGAAAAAGACAAAAAGATGATTCTTGAGATTCTGGCTAAGTCATTGGGATATGAAGATGTTACACTTA
>Ga0315902_10011626_pt1 | contig 11532 bp, 10 predicted proteins | sample LakEriMetagenome_9_FD_203523 | JGI IMG/M metagenome (GOLD analysis project Ga0315902, IMG submission 203523) | Freshwater fungal communities from buoy surface, Lake Erie, Ohio, United States - Buoy 12 MA117 | ecosystem: Environmental > Aquatic > Freshwater > Lake > Lake biofilm | place: USA... | reverse complement strand
TTCTGAAAAATATAGTCCCCATAAAATGTAGTCGATCTGTTAGATTGGTTCGCAGACATCTCATTATTCGCATGTAAAATCCGCGTTCTCAGTGCATGCTTCCCTTCTGTCGATGTAAAAAAATTGATATAGGGATCGACATTAAAGATGAATTGATCCTGAAGGAAGGCTGCACCAGGATAAGCCCTGTAGAGACCAGTTGAATCATTCAGCCAGGCAAATGCCATATTCGTATGAGCAACCATGAAGTTTCCATTAACACCATAATTCAGACCTTTTATCTTCTTTGATCGATAGCGAATATTAAAATTAAACCGCGCGCGTTTTGAAGCCATTTGTTTCTCCGTAAAATTAGAAACTGTATCCGGAAAGTATTCAGCCACAACTGAATCAGTGATTGGTGGACCAATGTATCCGTGATCGTAATTCAAATTTCCGCCAACAACGACATCAAGATTTCTGATCATCCTGGAATGCAGGAAATTTATGCCATGTATTCCGGGATAGTCTTCCCACCAGTCAGCACCCTCTATGGAAGGTTTTGAATACGCTCCGGAATAAACATTGACTTTTGTCAGCGGTTTTGCTTTTGGATAAGCTGTTCGAATATGCACGGAACCGGATAAGGCAGAACTTCCTGAAAGCACTGATGCAGCTCCTTTAATTACTTCAACCTGATGTATATTCTCAACGGGAATAAACCCCCATTCTGGTCTACCCGCGTCACCTGAGAGCATTGGCATATCGTCCACTATGACAGCTACTTTGGAACCTACACCAAAAGTAAAACCACTTCCTCCACGAATCTGTGGTTCTCCATCTAAAATATTCAAACCGGGAGTTTGATCCAATGCGGTCTCGATACTTCTTGTATTCTTATTCTCAATCAATTGAGGTTTGATCACCTGCATAGAGACGGTCTGGTCTTCAATGGGCTTATCAAATTTACCTACCTTAACCTCTACATCCTTCAGTTCTACAACCACCGAATTCAAAACAATGTCAAAATTAACCGTCTGATCTGCTATCACGGAAACCGTCATTGTGTCGGTAATCATACCTGAGTATCTGCAGACAAGCATACTTTTTCCAGCCGGTACTTCGAGCATGTAATTTCCATTTTCATCTGTTGTGGCGCCGATCGTAATATCCTTCTTATTGATAACAGATGCGCCAATCAGAGGTTCTCCTTTACTATCGCGAACTTTACCGACAACCTTCCCCATTTGAGCAACAACTGCGATGGGAAGTATGACAAAAAGAATAGAAAAAAGAGTCTTCACGGGACAAGAGTAAATAGAAAACTGCCCTTGAAAGGCCAGTTTAAATCTTCATTGATTAATTCTTAATGAACTTCTTAACAATAGATCCTTTCGAAGTGGTCAAGTGAAGGAAATAGATCCCGTTTACACTATTAAAATCTATTTCAGGCATGATCGTTCCTTTTTGAATTTGAGCTCCGGAAGCAGAATAGATCGCATAGTTTCCTTCCAAAACCTGCTTTGAATGCAATCTCACCGCAGAACTTTCAACAGAAACGTGCACAGAAGATGCAGTCAATTCAAAAGTACTGGCCGTAGAAGGTGTATAATATATCAGTTCCACATCATCGATCAATAGAACGTCACTTGCAGAACCTACACCAGGTGTCATATTGGTGGTGAATGTTGCCAGAATGTAGGCAGCATCTGCTGGATTTCCTGCGTATGTAAAGGGCACTTTGATCAATTCCCAATTACCTCCCGAATAAGGGAAGTTATAGATCGCTGTAGCTACAGTGTTCGATCCGGAAACATCATTCGGATCCTTGTAATTATTTGTGTTATTATGAATAATAGTGCTAACACGAGCTGAATGACTTGTGTTTCCCGGAGTGTACTTCGCCCAAAAATAAATCGAATCAGGAGCTTCCGTAAACGCCTCTGAAAAGTTTGCATCACCCGTACTTGAATAGTTGTAGTTCCCCGCACTGGCAGGAGTAATACTTCCCATTTCAATTCTACCCAAGGTCATATTGCCTTGAGCTATGACACCAAAACCGGCATCCCTTCCAGTCAATTTAGCAGAAAAAGAACCTGAAGATCCCGGACGAACATCGGTTGACTTGTCTAACTGTTGTCCTGAAAAACCGATAAAACTTCCGGTAGCAGTTTTAAAACTATTCCAGTTAACAGGTTCGGCTAATTCAGACGTAGCGGTTTCCCACTGTTCAAAATCGCTGTTACCTATCTGCTGTTGAGAAAATGTAGATGACGCAACCAAAAATGCTGCAGAAAAAAGTATGGATCTTTTCATATGACTGTATTATGTTCATGTCAAATATAAAAAACCATTCGCTCATCAAACAAAATAATTTATTCACACACAGCTACCGTTAAGTAGTTCGCTGTGCTTCCAACCAACTGAAACAGCTCAATATTCGTCTTAATTACAACGTTTCAATAATGGAAAATGATGAAAGTGAAAAACATTCAGGAAATGAACGAAGCAGTAATCATCCTCAGACACTTCATTGATTTAAGCGCCCGTCTTTTGCCACTATTATTCAAGATTGATCAAACTATTGAACAAACTCAAAGAGATGTTGTGAACAAAGAGAAAATATTGACGGTATTCAGATCTTACAATTTTGAGATCCATACCTCAAAGGTATTATTGGAATCAAACATACTGGAATTGATTAAAACATGTTATATGCATGTCATCCATGATGCTCCGGCCATATTTAAGAAAGCCAGTTTGGTTGATTTCTTAAATGAATACAATCGCCTCAAAAAGAACTGGCGTATGATTGAAAATAACTGATCTGTGTCATTTTAGTAGAATGAAGGAAAGAAAAGATCCCGAGTTAGGAAGTCCGTTTGTTAAATAGGCGAGCCGATTAATGAATGAGGATGTCTCCTGGAATAACTGTCAAAAAGGCGCACCAAATGGTATTTATAACACCTACCGATTTCTCATTGAGATAAGGGATTTCGACCGTGTTACTCCAATAAAATAGTTACTTTTGTCCTGTGAAGGTCGCAGATATCGATACATCCATTGAACTGCCGGTAATGGAATCCTTTTACACCATTCAAGGTGAAGGGTATCATTCAGGAAGATCAGCCTATTTTATTCGATTGGCAGGTTGTGACGTGGGCTGTATTTGGTGCGATGTCAAAGAGAGTTGGGAGGCAGATAAACACCCCCTCGTTTCTATTAATGACCTGATCACAAATTCCGTTGGCTCAGGAACCGACTTTATAGTGATTACAGGAGGAGAACCCGCAATGTATAATTTAACGACATTCGTTAAGAAACTAAAACAAGAAGGGTTGACCATTGCGATAGAAACCTCAGGAGCATACCCATTGAAAGGTGATGTTGACTGGTACTGTTTCTCACCTAAGAAATTTAAATCTCCATTGGATGAAGCCTATACCCGAGCGTCAGAGCTAAAAGTAATTGTTAATCATGCTTCTGATTTAGATTGGGCAGAAATGCATTCAGAAAAAGTTTCAAAAGACTGCATACTCTACCTGCAACCGGAATGGTCCAAACGGGAACGGTTTTTGCCATTGATCATTGATCATGTAAAGAAAAACCCCAAATGGCGCATCTCTTTGCAGACACATAAATACATGAATATTCCATAATTATGAGGACTATTTTCTTCCTGTTCATCCTTCTGCTGATATCTCCGGGCTGTGTAGCCCAACAGCGTTATTCTACTTCCAATAAAAAGGCGATAAAGCTCTTTGAAGAAGGGCACAAAATACCGGGAAGTTCAACTGATCCTGCGACAGGTCTTCCCAATTACCGAAAGGGTCTTGAGTATATGGACAAAGCCCTTGAAAAGGACCCTGATTTCTGGGAAGCACACATGGTTGCCGGAGAGTTCGCCGAGATAATTGGGGACTATCAACTGGCAATATCTCATTATGAATCCGCATTAAAAATTAATCCAAACCACAGTTCGACAGGAAGCACCTACTTCTACCTTGCAAACCTTCAACAAGCCGTGGGCGATTATGAGAAAAGTATTCGAAACATTGATCTTTTCATCAGAAACAGAAACGCAAATCCAGACCTTGTAAGACAGGCTGAATCAATCCGTGCAAACTGCGAATTTGCCGTGAAATCGATGAAAAGCCCAAGGAATTTCAATCCGGTCAATGTTGGTCCAGGAATCAACACAGCAGATCCGGAATACTTTCCAACAATTACCGTTGATGGGAAAACGATCCTTTTCACACGTCGGATAAAAGATGAACGCGTTCCAAATTTCAAGCAGCAGGAAGATTTTTATGTTTCTCAATTGAATGATCGCAATATGTGGGGAACGGCAGTTGCGATGCCACTGAATGTAAATACAGTATTAAACGAAGGCGCACCTACTATTGCAGCAGATGGACGTTCATTGATATTCGTCGCCTGTTCCGATCAGTCAGGAGATGCAAACTATGGGGATAATCGAACGGGTAAAGGTAGTTGTGACATGTTCTTTACAAAAAAATTAGGCGCACGTTGGACGGATCCTGTGAACCTGCCTGGAAATGTAAATACTGCAAGCTGGGAATCACAACCATCGCTGTCAGCTGACGGCAAAACACTTTATTTCATACGTCGCGTGAGTAAAAAAGGAGAGCCCACAGACTCTGATATTTTTGTTTCCAGACTTCTTGATAATGGTCAATGGAGCACACCTACCCCACTTCCCAGGAATATCAACACCCCAATGCAGGAAGAATCTGTCTTAATACACCCAGATGGCAAAACCCTCTATTTTGCATCCAGAGGGCATGTCGGAATGGGAGGTTCAGATATCTATCTTAGCCGTATGGATGAGAAGGGAAATTGGTCGAATCCTGAAAATCTCGGATATCCTATCAATACCATGTATGAAGAAAATTCTCTAATGGTTTCACCCGAGGGAGAGATTGCTTTTTTTGCGTCCGACAGAAAAGGTGGTTACGGGCAACTTGATATCTATTATTTTGAGATGCCCGAAGAGTTCAGACCTACCAGAACATTGTATTTTGAAGGGATCGTTTTCGATGCAACGAACAGAAATCCAATTCCTGGAAAGTTCCAGCTGATAGACATCAAGACAGGTAAAGAGATCATTTTTGCAGAAGCAGATAAGTTAACCGGAGAATTTACCGTTTCTCTTCCTTTGAACAGAGAATACGCATTGAATGTTTCTTATCCGGGATACAATTTCTTTTCGAAGAATTTTAACATGACCAATCCGGAAGGACTTGAAGCTATCCATATTGATGTGCCGCTTGTACCGATCACTAGTGATCTTCCGACAGTACTTGAGAACGTGTTCTTCGATCTTGGGAAATCTACTTTACGCGCTGAATCATTTGTCGAACTTGATAAACTTTATGACTACATGAGTAAAACACCAACCTTAAAGATTGAGATTGGTGGTCATACAGACACTCGCGGTGATGACAAGGACAATTTGAAACTGTCAAATGACAGAGCAAAAGCTGTTTACGATTATATTGTTAACAAAGGGATTGATGCAAATCGAATGAGCTATAAAGGATATGGTGAAACAAAAACTGTTGTTTCTGACGCGGAAATTGTTAAATTGTCCACTGAAAAGGAAAAAGAAGCGGCTCATCAGAAGAACCGTAGAACAGAATATAAGACCGTTAAATAGTGAATTTTATAAGGCTCATACGACCAATCAATCTTGCCATTATTGCATTGACAATGTATGGCATCCGGTTGTATATTCTTGCTGATAATCATTTTCAAAAATTAAATGATGATCCCGTTCACTTCTTTTTACTTGTATTTTCAACGGTTCTTATTGCAGCAGCAGGTAATATCATCAACGATTACTTTGATGTCAAAGCAGACAGGATCAACAAGCCCGAAAAGCTGATCATTACGAAACATATCAAACGTCGCTGGGCGATCGTTACACACTGGACCTTCAATGGAATTGCGTTTGGAATAGCGGTATATCTGAGTATTCTATACTCTTCTCTTTCATTTGTCTTTATACATTTGATCTCAATCAACACTCTTTGGTTCTACAGTATGCTCTTCAAGAGAAAGGCTCTGATTGGCAATATCCTGATCGCAGGACTCACCTCCATGGTTCCATTACTTACAATGGTCTACTTTGAAGCTGGAAACCCATCTAACCTCTCACATTCAGAGTTCGAACCGGAAACCTGGGGAACAATAATCGACATCGATTACAGGCTGATATACGTTCTGATGGCTTTCGCTTTTATTCAGAACCTGGCTAGAGAGATAATCAAAGATATCCAAGATGTAAAAGGTGACGAATTGATATATGTTCAATCGCTACCGATGTTGATTGGTCAAAAGAATAGCATGTTTCTTTCAGGTGTTCTACTCCTTATACTGCCGATCTCTTTCCTGTGTTACCTTGTCGTTAATTTGGACAAACTAATCGTTGATAATCGCCTTTCCATGGATACTATACCATTTGCATTGGCTGCATTGGTCAACCTTATTTTGATCCTTATAATGATAGTAAATAAGGTAAATCGTCTAAAATTGTACGATGCACTCATTAAGATCTCTATGCTGCTTGGCGTTCTTGCAACCTTCTATCTTGCATACTTCCAACGATGAAGATCATTCTTGGTTCAAAGTCACCTCGCCGAAAAGACTTGCTGACTCTGTTAGGTTATGAATTTGAAATCCGTGTAAAAGAAACGGATGAATCCTTTCCTCAAACCATACCGGTTACAGAAGTTGCGCAACTTATTGCGGAAAAGAAAGCGAATGATATTTTGTGTGATCTTCAGGATGACGAGATCGTTATTTGTGCTGACACAACAGTTGTGATCGACAATCACATACTTGGGAAGCCGATTAACAGAGCTGAGGCGATAGCTATGCTTCAAAAACTATCAGGTCGTGAACACCACGTTATTACCGGAGTTGTAGTATGTTCCAGGTATAAAAAGATCTGCTTTAGCGTAACTACGAAAGTGATGTTTAAACCACTCAATGAAGAAGAGATAAGCTATTACGTAGATACTTATGCACCCTATGATAAGGCCGGTTCGTATGGTATTCAGGAATGGATCGGTGGCACAGCTATCCAATGGATCCATGGTTCATACAACAATGTTGTTGGATTGCCAACCCACGAAGTGTATTTAGCACTTAAAGAATTTGAATAAAAAAAAGGCCGACTAATGCCGACCTTCCCTCTATCTCGTTCTTTTTTTTGATCAACGAACTTTGAAAGTAACCCTCCTGTTCTTTGCCATTTTCAAATCAGCCTCATCCGTTGCAGCTATCTCTTCGCTCGAAGTTTCACTTCCCTGCGGTGATGGGATCAATCTTGATTCCTCTATTCCCTTACCTGTCAGATATACAATAATGGTATTGACCCTCTTCTGATCCATGTCGGCATACTGGGGTTTTTCTTCCCCTACCTTGTCTTCTTCCCCATCACTATGCCCCATTATTTCCAGCTTCATAGCTGGATCAGCCTTCATCAATTCAGCAATCAGGTCAAGTGACGCAATACCTTCAGTTGTCAGTGTTGTTTTTCCAAAAGCATAATAGGTCTGCTGTCTTTCTACCTTCTGTGCAGGTGTCATTTTATCATTCAACACAACTGCCTTCTGATAGATCGTGGTTGAATAGTTATCTTTCTCTTCTACAAGACAATCGCACTTTTCACCTTCGTTGATAAGCAAGACGGAAACATCATCAATATAGTAATAAGCACCCGGAAATTGATCGATTTTCATATCCTTTGGTTTCTTATTGTTCTCTGACTTTGTTTTGTCATCTGGATAGAAATTACCGATCGTTAAGTACTTTTCACCTCCTTCGGCTTCATAAGTACCGCAAATCTGGTCCCAGTTAAAAGTTTGATTGATCTTGTGATTGTCATTGTCAAAATGAAGAACATGTGCAACATCCTTTATTATCGTCTTTTCTTCTGTTGCAAAAGGCTTCTTGGAAAGGTTCGCACCAATATTGTTGGATGCATACTTGGAAGCCTCTGCCAGGGATGCGTTGAATTTAACACAGTATTTCATTCCTTTCTTTAGCGGAGCATCTAACTTTACCATCAGATATGTTCTGGGCTCTTTATTCCCATAATAAAACCCAACAATACCAGCATAATTTGAGCCTTCTTTAGCTGCTTCTTTTCCGTATAAATTGTCAGGCGTGTTTATCTCAGGAACCTTTCCAGGAGTGAAAAGATCTGAACTTGCGCCGGTAGGAGATGTCCAGCCCATTGCACTTTCAATGGATCCTAACTTTTTAACTTTACCATCTGTTGCCTCAAAACTTCCGTTTGGAACAAGGTTCTCACCCTGCTGAGCAAAAACGCTAAATCCGGTCATTCCGATAAAAAGAATTGCACTTAACTTCTTGAGATTCTTAGAAACGTAACTCATAGTCTTTTACAGTTTTAATAAATGTTTTAACCTTTTCAGGATCAATATCGGGATACACGCCGTGACCCAAATTTACAATATGTCTTTTACTTTCGAACGAATCCAGCATTTTTCTGGTCAGATTCTCAACCTCATGATGAGAAGCATACAACGCGCAAGGATCCAAATTTCCTTGAAATGTTCGGCTTTCACCGATTTGTGCTCGAATCCCAGGAATGTCCATGTTCCAATCCAGCCCGACCGTATTGCAGTTCAATTGAGCGATTGCCTGAACTGAAGTAATCGCACCTTTGGAAAAGAGGGTAACAGGAACTTCATTAATTGCATTGGAAATCTTCTCAAGGTATTTCAATCCGAATTCAGCATATTGCTCAGTTCCAAGGATACCTGCCCATGAATCAAAGATCTGAACCATGTGTGCACCCGCAGTTATCTGAGCTTTTAAATACTTTATCGTCACTTCTGTAATACGGCTTAGCAACTCGTGTGCCAAAGTTGGATCAGTGTAAAGTAATTTGCGTGATTCAGAAAAAGTTTTTGATCCTCTTCCTTCTACCATGTAACATAAAATAGTCCATGGCGCTCCTGCGAACCCAATCAAAGGAACCCGACCGTTCAACTCTTTATTCGAAATACGAATAGCTTCAAGCACATACCCGAGTCTGTCCTCGATATCGAAATCTGTTTGGGCATATTTCAAACCTTCACGGGATCGAATGGTATTCTCAAACCATGGCCCTGACTTCTCGATCATCTGATACTCCAAGCCCATGGCTTCAGGCACCACCAAAATATCTGAAAAAATGATCGCCGCATCGACTCCAAGCAGATCAACAGGCTGAATAGTTACTTCTGCCGCATGTTCTGGTGTTTCCACCAACTCTTTAAACCCGGAAAGTTTAGCTCTTACAGCTCGATATTCCGGCAAAATACGTCCAGCCTGGCGCATAAGCCATACAGGGTAGCGCTCAATAGCCTCTCCTCTTGCAGCTCTCAGGATCAAATCATTCTTTAATTCCATTGCGCGCAAAGATAGCGATTCAAATCAGTTTTCAGACAATTAGCACTACCAGTTTATTGGATCCTTGTCATTTTTCAAAAGGTATTCATTTGCCTTTGAGAAATGTTTACTTCCAAAGAAACCGCGATGTGCTGAAAGAGGGGAAGGATGAACAGTGCGAAGGATCAGATTTCGCAAAGGGTCAACAACTGAGGCCTTCTCCTGAGCCTTGGCACCCCACAGTATGTAAACAATTCCCGATCGCTCATTATTCAAGCTGCTTATCAGGGTATCCGTGAAAAGTTCCCATCCCCTTCTTGAATGACTTTCAGGCCTGCCTTCTTCAACAGTCAGAACGGAGTTCAATAGTAGCACACCCTGTTCCGCCCACCTAACAAGAGATCCATTTGACGGAAATGGCTTACCGATGTCGGTTTCGATCTCTTTGAAAATGTTGGTCAAACTTTTTGGGAAAGGTTTCACATCTTCCTCAACGGAAAAACAAAGTCCATGGGCGTGTCCTCGAGTCGGATACGGATCCTGACCTAAAATTACGACCTTCACATTTTCAACCGGACAAAGGTCCAATGCTCTAAAAATCTGATGACCCTTGGGAAATATCCTATCTTGCTTTGAAGAATATTCAGCCTTTAAAAATGAGGCCAATTCTCCGAAATAGGGCCTTTCAAACTCATCTTTCAGAAGTTGCTTCCAGGAATTTTCAAGTTTGACATCCATGTTCTCAAAATTAAGACAATCTGCTAAACTCGAATGATCATTCGAAACCTTTACTTTATCTTTGTTCAATGAAAAGGTCATTTTTCTTAGGGATATCCATTATGTCTCTGTTCTCTTGCACTGACGAAAAGGAATTGGAAACATCCATTGAACCCAAAAATCTTCAAAAAGCAGCATCCGGACCGGTTGAATCCCGCGCAAACGCTCATGTAGAAAGTTCTCTGGGAATCCCAGTTAATGAAAACTACTCGTTGAAGATATTCAAAGAGCATTTGAACGGAGATGACAAAATAGACGCGATAGTGACTGTAAACAGATTGGAACATGCAATGAGCAAAGCCGCGGCCTCAAACAAGACTGCAAAAAACGCAGAAATGGGATTCATGGGCCAATACAATTACTTCTTCTTTTTTGACGGGAAATCAGGTCAATTCTCCATCCCAATGCTGATTGCATCGAGTGCTCTGGTTGAATTGAGCGTTAGTTTCGATAACATTACCTCTGACGCCTATAAAGACGTAATGTTCGATTATAGGGTTCTGGATGGTTCCTTCAAGGACTTTTACACCGTGAATGGCATGACTCCATCAAGGATTTTTCAATGGAAAAACTTTGTCGGACTGAATACCAAGGAATCAGAAGCCTATTATTTCAAATTCGATCAGGGAACAATGGGGACAAGAAAAGATATTCTTGTCATGAAAGCAGAGCTGATCCAACCCAAGGAGGAGATCGATATTTACAAATATGATCCTGAGATCAAAAAGAGTGAAGATCTTTTAATTCGCTTCTTCTACCACCCTTCCACCGGTAAATACATGACAAAAAACAATTAAATATTAAAGGGCGACATTACTGCCGCCCCTCCTTATCGCACCGATTAAAAACTTGCTCTTAGCGTCAGAATAAAGTTTCTTCCGGGTGCTGAGATATTCGATGCGAATACCCTATAATTGCGATCAAGAATATTCTCACAGGCTATTTGTAGACCCACGATCTTATTGAACTGATAGGTGACGCGCGCATTGATAGTATACCAGGAAGGCATCCCTTCGGGTAATGCATATGCTTCATTGTCTTCAGCATTCAGCCTGTAATCTTCAATTCGTTTCCATCCACTATAATTAACAAACAAATCTCCGCGAAACTTCTTATTGTTGATCTGCACCCCGAATTTCCCAAATGCCGGTGGAATATGATCCAGCGGAATTGCAACAGAATCTGTAACAATTCGAGCGTACGTGTAGTTATAGGTTGCATACATCGTCATATGATCATTCATTCTACCATTCAATGTAAGTTCAAGACCATACATGTATGCTTTATCGTTGTTTTGAGCAGCAACTACCTTACTCATTGTTCCATTATATATAACTGAATCCTCTC
>Ga0315902_10011625_pt1 | contig 11533 bp, 13 predicted proteins | sample LakEriMetagenome_9_FD_203523 | JGI IMG/M metagenome (GOLD analysis project Ga0315902, IMG submission 203523) | Freshwater fungal communities from buoy surface, Lake Erie, Ohio, United States - Buoy 12 MA117 | ecosystem: Environmental > Aquatic > Freshwater > Lake > Lake biofilm | place: USA... | reverse complement strand
TTTCCAATGTCGGTTCGCTCATCGACATCGCGCTGGAAAAAGGCGTTCTCGAGAAACGCGGCAGCTGGCTCAGTTTCAAGGGCAACCAACTGGCCCAAGGACGCGACGCGGCCAAGGAGGCTCTCAAGGCCGACGAAAATTTGTACAAGGAGATCGAGGACGCCACGCTTGCCGCCATGAACGCGGCGGAGGCAGCATAAGGAAAGGTAGGGACGAGCGGTCGCTCGTCCGCCTGTTTGATCCGGACACGCGAGCCGCGTGTCCCTACCATCAGCACTACGCATGAACATCCACGAATACCAAGCCAAGGAACTCCTGACCAAGTTCGGCGCGGACAATCCGCGCGGCGCCGTGGCGCGTTCCGCGGAGGAAGCGGAGAAGGTGGCCCGTGAACTCGGCACCAATTCCATCGTGGTCAAAGCACAAGTTCATGCCGGCGGCCGCGGGAAGGGAAGTTTTACCAACGGCTTCCAAGGCGGCGTGCATCTCTGCAAGACCGCCGGCCAAGCGCGCGACATCGCGGCCAAGATGCTCGGGCAGACGCTCGTCACCCATCAGACCGGACCCGAGGGACGCGTGGTCAATCAGGTGCTCGTGGCCGAGTCGGTCGAGATCGAAAAAGAATTTTACTTCGCCATCCTCATGGACCGCGCGACCGGCGCTCCGGTCATCGTGGCCAGCCGTGAGGGCGGAATGGACATCGAGGAAGTGGCCGAGAAGAGCCCGGAAAAAATCCTCCGTGAACCGGTCGACCCGGCCTTCGGACTTCAGCCGTATCAAACGCGCAAGCTGGCCAAAGAACTAGGGTTTGCCCCGGCGCATATGCGCGGTGCCTGTAAACTCTTCGCCGCACTCTACCGCTGCTTCACCGCGTGCGACTGCTCGATGGTGGAAATCAACCCGCTGGTCCTGACCAAAGGCGGCGAGGTTCTGGCGCTCGACGCCAAGTTTTCCTTCGACGACAACGCGCTCTTCCGTCATCCGGACATCGTTGCCCTGCGTGACGTGGCCGAGGAGGATCCGCGTGAGGTTGCCGCCTCGAAGCATCATCTCAGCTACATCGGATTGGATGGAAACATCGGCTGCATGGTCAACGGCGCCGGCCTGGCCATGGCGACGATGGACATCATCAAGCACCACGGCGGCGAACCGGCCAACTTCCTCGATGTGGGCGGCGGGGCCAGCGAGGAACAAGTGACCGAGGCCTTCAAGATTTTGCTCTCCGACGCCAACGTGAAAGCGATCCTGGTCAATATTTTCGGCGGCATCATGAAATGCGACATCATCGCGCAGGGCATTCTCAACGCGGTAAAGTCGGTGAAGCTTGGTATTCCTCTGGTCGTCCGCCTCGAAGGCACCAATGTCGAACAGGGCCGCACACTCCTCGCCGATTCCGGTCTCCCCATCGTCACCGCGACTGATCTCGATACTGCGGCCAGTGAAATCGTCAAGCTGGCGGCGAAAAACTGAATCATGAAACCGCAGAGGACGCAGAGGACACGGAGAAGAATTTTTTCTGCATGGGCAGGGGGCACGGGCGTCCCGCCCGTCACGAAAATGGATACGGGCGGGACGCCCGTGCCCCCCGGTTTTGGTCTCCTCGCTATCGGCAAAATATTTTTCTAATCATGTCCGTTCTCGTCGACAAAAACACCCGCCTTGTTGTGCAGGGCATCACCGGAAAGTCCGGCGCCTTTCATACGCGCAATTGCATGGAATACGGCACCAATGTCGTGGCCGGGGTCACCCCCGCGCGCGGCGGCGAGATGTTCGACGACAAGGTCCCGGTTTTCGACACGGTGCACGAGGCGCGCGAGCAGACCGGTTGTAACGCGACGATGATCTTTGTTCCGCCCGAGTTCGCGGCGGATGCCATTCTTGAAGCGGTCGATGCCGGCGTTGAATTGATCGTCTGCATCACCGAGGGGATTCCTGTCATGGACATGATGCGGGTCAAAGAATTGCTCAAGGACAGTGCTTCGCGCCTCATCGGACCGAATTGCCCGGGTATCATCACGCCGGGCCAGTGCAAGATCGGCATCATGCCCGGTTACATCCACAAGCCCGGCCATATCGGTGTTGTTTCGCGCTCGGGCACGCTGACCTACGAGGCCGTCTGGCAATTGACCAGCCGCGGGGTGGGTCAGTCGACCTGCATCGGTATCGGCGGCGATCCGATCATCGGCACGACGACGCTCGACGCGGTGAAGTTGTTTGCCGGCGATCCCGATACGCACGGGATTATTCTCATCGGCGAAATCGGCGGCAGTGCCGAAGAAGAAGCGGCGGCGTGGCTGAAAGAAAATTGCCAAAAACCGGTGGCCGGATTCATCGCCGGTGCCACCGCACCGCCCGGACGCCGCATGGGTCACGCGGGCGCCATCATTTCCGGCGGCAAAGGCACGGCGTCCGCCAAGAAAGAAGCGCTCCGCGCCGCGGGCATCGCCGTGGCCGAAACGCCCAGCACCATCGCCGATACGCTGTTGGCGGTGATGAAGTAGACCACAGAGGACGCGGGTGGATCGCGCCGTCCCGGTGCGATCCACCTTACACTCGTTCAGCTCAACGCATCGCAGTCATCGAGATCGCGACGTCTTCCCACAGCTTGTTTGTTGGCCAGCAGATCTTCTTTGCCCAGGTAGTTGAGGGTCAGATTGCCTTCTTGGTCGCAGAGAAAAGCTTCGACGCGGCGCGGCCAAGCATCTTCGAAAGCGACGCCCTCGATCCGGTTCAGGAGATCGATTCGGTTGGGTGGGCGGCCAAATTGGATGACGGCGCCGGGCGATGCCAGATCGTCCGGCGTTGAGGCCTCGGTTACCGCGCCGCCCCAAAATTCCTTGAGCGCTTGCCATAAAGCCTCGCGGTTGCTCTCCGTATCCTCGTAAAAAAAATCGATGTCGCCCGTGTAGCGAATGAAACCGTGGAAGATGACTGCATTGCCGCCAACAATCAGGTGACACACATCGTGCCTGTGCAGGCAGCGGATGAAGTCGCGTATATCCGGCGAGAAAGCGCTGGCGTCTATTTGTTTGGCTTCGGGCATGCGCGGACGTCCGGGGCGTGGGGATGGGCACGCAACTGCAACTCGCGCGCCGCCAAGAGCCGTTCGGAAGGAGTCATTTCGCGCATCTGTCGGCGATCCCATTCCTCCGCTTCTTTGAAATTGCGGGCCACATGAACCACCCGTTTGATCATCTTTAAATAATAGCATTTCCAGAAGCCGAACCAAGTGGAGATGCGAGCCTCCCACTGTGGCGGCGGTGTCTCTCCGGGCTGTAGGCTCTACGAACTGTAAGCCCCGCCGCCGGTCGTTGTCGAAAATAGCCATCGCCGGGGATCCGCACAGCGGCGGACAGGCTGGCGACGCTACATTTCAAACCTCTGTGTCCTTTGCCTCCCGACTAAATCGAAATGTTATGCGGCCATGAGCCAAAGCAAAGGTGGATCGCGCCATCCCGGCACGATTCTTCGTCGGGAAGATCGCGATAGGGGCATCGCGATCCACCAGTATGAAAACCCTTCAGTTACTCCCAGCACACTCCCGCCACGGCGCAGGTTCAGGGACTACGGGCTATCTCCGCTGCGCTCTCTACGATTTCCAAAAACTCAATGTCCGCACGCCGAGCGGATCATCTGCACGAAAGCCGGCTCGGCTTTTTCCACGGTGGGGGCAGGGCCGGTCATTTTGACATAAACGTCGCCGTCGGGGCTTTCGAGGATGGCACCGAGAAGGGCCTGGCCTTCGAGCGGGGTGGCTGGTTGGCCGGGCATACCACTTTGGAATGTTCCGCGGGCGCGGGCGAAGGTGACCGGCACCGTTCCGATCGTTTCTTTCGCGCTGGCTGCACCTTTGCCGTCGTTGTCGCCGTCGAATTGTCCGAACCAGCGGTCGATATTCTGCTGCACAGTGCCGCCTTGGCCCGGGCCGAAATGGAACACGGTGATGACCGCTTCACCCGCGGCGCCGGTGCCTTCGGGGCCGGGCACGCGCAACTCCGCCTTGCGCATGGGCGAAGACGGCGTGACCGAATTCCATCCCGCCGGCGCGGTGAATTTGAAATCTCCCGCCGTGAACGTCGCGGGTTTGTCCTCGGCCTGCGCGATGAACGCAGACAGGCAGAGCAAGATCCCGACGCGCAGGGCGCGCATGGCTTAGCGCTTGGAGAACTGGAAGCGCTTGCGGGCGCCGGGACGGCCGGGCTTTTTGCGCTCCTTCATGCGCGGATCGCGGGTGAGCAATCCGTTCTTCTTCAACTCGGGACGAAGGGTGTCGTCGAGTTTGAGCAGGGCGCGCGCGATGGCCAGGCTGGAGGCGCCGGCTTGGCCGTTGACGCCGCCGCCGGAAGCTTTGATCGAAACGTCGACGGTTTGTTTGCGTCCGACCAATTCGAGCGGGCGCAGGACGGCGGTCTGCAGGCTGGCCGTGGGAAAGTAATCGTTGAACTCGCGGCTGTTGACTTCGATTTTGCCGGAGCCGGACTTGAGGCGCACGCTGGCGACGGAAGTGCGGCGGCGGCCGGTGGCGGTGTGGACGTCGGACATGATCAGGGAAGTTTGAGTTCTTTGGGCTGCTGCGCGGCGTGCGGATGTTCGGCGCCGGCGTAGACTTTGAGTTTGGTGAATTGGGCGCGACCGAGACGGTTGTGCGGGATCATGCCGCGCACGGCGCGCTCGACGAGAAGTTCGGGACGGCGGGCCTGGCGCTTTTCGAAAGTCTCGCTTTTGTGTCCGCCGACATAACCGGAGAAGCTGGTGTAAACTTTGGCCGTGGGCTTCTTGCCGGTGACGCGCACCTTAGAGGCATTGATGACCACGACGAAATCGCCGGTGTCGCAGTGCGGGGTGAAAACGGCTTTGTTTTTGCCGCGCAGGACGTCGGCAACTTTGGTGGCGAGGCGGCCGAGGATCTGGTTTTCGGCATCCACGATCCACCAGTTGCGCTGGATTTCTTCGGCTTTGGCGGAAAAGGTCTTCATGGCAAAATTGGCCGAGCAGAATAGGAGCCCCGCCTATGGGGTGTCAAAGGAAATAAGGGCGGGTCCCGTTGAGGGTTGAAAGCTGAGGGTTGAGAGAAAAACCGGCTTTGCCCTGCGATGCCTCTACTGAAAACCGAGCCGAGTCTTCGAGACGGGCCTGAGCCAACACTGAACACTGAAAACTCGCCGAGCAGCCGCCTTGTCTCGTTGCGGGCTTGCAGATTTACTGCCCGATCTCGTCACAGGTCACATGTCCCACGCCACTTTCAGAGCCCGCCTCGCCCTGGCCATCCTTGCCCCGGTCGTTTTCTTCCTGGCGCTGGAGGGAATTTTCCGTCTGACCGGCCTGTTCCGCCCGCCCCGCCTTTTGGAAAAAGTGAGGCATGACGGCGAGACTTACTTCACCACGAATCCCGAATTTGCCCGCCTTTTCCTCTCCCGCCTGAATGTCCCTTCGCCCCCCCCCATCTGGGTCGCGGCAAAAAAACCGGAGGGCGTCCGCCGCGTCATCCTGCTCGGCGAATCGGCCGCGGCCGGCTTTCCCATGACCGATTACCATCTGGGCCGCCTTATCGAGGCCCGTTGGCGCGCGCGGTTCCCCGGCGAACCCGTCGAAGTGATCAACCTCTCCATGGTCGCGGTCAATTCCCACGCCTTGCGCGAATTCGCCCGCGAGGCCATGGCGCTCGATCCGGACATGGTCGTGCTCTACGCGGGACACAACGAGGTCATCGGGCCCTTCGGTCCAGCGGCCAAGTTCGGTCCGCCCGCGTCCTCGCCCGCCCTGTCGCGTCTTTCTCTCGCCGTGCGCCGCACCCACACCGGCCGCGCGGTGGAATCTTTTCTCGCGCTCTTCGCCAATAAATCCGGGCCGCCGCAGCAGTGGCGCGGTCTCGACGAATTCCGCGGCGTCGGCGTGGCAAACGATGATCCGGCGCTTGCTGCCATGCTGGCCAACACGGAAGCCAACTTCCGCGACATCGTCCGCCGTGCGCAAAAGCACGAGGCGGAAGTTCTTTTTGTTATTCCCGCGATCAATCTCGAGGACTGGCCGCCGGTTGGCAGCGAGCCGTCCGATGCGGGCGGCGTCGATGCGGTGTTTGCCGCGCAGGATGCAGGTGTTGTTTCCGGCTTCCGCAGCGCCGCCTTGGTTTATGAAGCGGCGCGAAAGCGTGAGGCCGGTGCCGATCTCGCCCGCGCCTGGCCGCTTTACCGCCGTGCAGCCGATCTCGACACGCAACGTTTTCGCGCCGACAGCCGTATCCGCGACCTGCAGCGTAAAATCGCGTCCGATTCCGGTCCTTCCGTCGCCGCGGTCGACGCCGACCGCTGGCTGCACGAGCAGAATCCATCGTTCAAGACCGATCGGGATTTTTTCCTCGAACATGTGCATCTCACTTTTGCCGGCCGCGCTGCGGTGGCTGAACTGACCGTCGACGGCATGGCCGCGCTGTGGGGACTTGCGCCGCGCGACGAAAGCGCGGGGGCGGTCGCCGCTTGGTGGCAAAAATTTCCCGAGGCGGAAAAGGAAGTGCGGAGGGACACGCTCTTCACCGGCTACGATGAGCACGACATGTGGAGCCTTGCCTGGAAGTTGCTGCGTCTAGAGGTTTTTGCCGACGCGCCCGGTCTGGCGCAACGTCGCGACGAGTTGGCGGGAATGACGCGCGAGTTGCAGCGTCGCGCCGTGCTCGAATGGGACACGAGCGATATCGTCATCGCTTACGAACGCGCGCAATTGCAGAACGCCGCCGATCCCGTCACCCATTTCACCGCGGGGCGTTTGCTCGGTTTGCGCGGCGAAGGCGAGCGGGCCGAGGAAGCGTTCCAGCGCGGCTTCGCCTTGCAGCCGAATCATCCCGAGGCGCGACTCAACCACGCGGCGATGCAAATGACCCGCGGCGACACCGCGGCCGCGCGCGCGTCGCTCGAAATCTTGACCCAATACGACCCTCAAGCCAACGGATTGCTCAAGATGCGCGCCGCGGTCGCCCTGCGCGAAGCCGAGCTGCCCCAGGCCGCCGAACTCCTGCAAAAGCACCTTGTCAAAAACCCCGACGACTCCGAGGGATGGCTGACCCTGTCCGAAATCCAGCTTAGGCTGGGTGATTTCGCCGGATCCGAGACCAGCCGCCAGAAGGGGAAAAGATAGAAGAAAGGGCTGAAACCTGAGACCGGAAACTTGAAAGGGCGCAGATCCACTCAAACTTAAATTTAGGTCGCCGCCCTTTCCCCCCTCCGCCCCGCAATTTTCGTCACATTTTTGTCAAAAATCGGTTGACGATTCGGCTCCGATGCCTTCTATTTCTCCTGTCGGAAACGAAAATCCACACCTTTCCATCCCCATGAAAAAACTTCTGCTCTCCACAATTACCGCCGCGGCTTTTGCGGTCGGCACAAGCCACTCGCAACTTATTGCCTCCGACAACGGAGGCAATTACGGGTCGGGATGGACCAACGGAGCCAACGGAGGAATAGGCTTTCAAGCTTGGTCCTTGGGCAACAACAACAACGGCACAACTCTCTTCGCCGGTAACTTCATAGGCAACCCTGGCGGCACTGCTGGAATCGGGGGCATGTCTACCAATTCCTTCGGCCTTTATGCGAACCCGGCGGGCGCTTTTTCCACAGCCGAGCGTCTTTTTTCAACTGCCCTTTCTGCCGGTGATACTTTCAGTTTTCAGTGGGGTGTGAATTGGGATTCGGGAGCTTCAGGCAACAAAGGATTTGTGATCTATGGAGGCACCAACGAGTGGGTCAACGTGAATAACGGTGGTTCCGCTACCATAACTTTCAACGGCGCTGACACCGGCTTCGGCTTCGGCACGAACGCTATGACTTGGTCCTTCGCCTACAATGGCTCGGCCTTCGCCGTGACAGCCAACGACCGCGATGGCGTTGGCACCTTTTCCACCAACGTAGCTTTGACCAACGCACCCACTGGATTCCGTTTCTATGCCTCGGGCCTTCAATCCGGCGACCAAGCGCAACCCTACTTCAACAACCTCAGCGTCGTCCCTGAGCCCTCGACCTACGCGCTGCTTGCTTTGAGTGCCGCGGGTCTGGCGGGCTACGCCGCCCGTCGCCGCGCGCGGAAATAATTTCCCCCGAGTCGTAACCACAAAAACCCCGGTCCGGATAATCCCCGGGCCGGGGTTTTTGATTTTCCGGCCCCGGCATCGTGGCTCCTCAGATTCTCTGTAGCGGCCGGCCTATGACCGCCGGAACACTGAAAACAGAAAATGGCCGACCGCCAACTCCTCCCGCCACACCGCGCCCGAGCCGCGCCAATGCAACTTTTTCGTAACTTTTCCTTTGACAAACCTACCGACCGATCACAAATTTCCCACGTCGACGAGAAGCTAGTCTCGTGACAAGAAAATTTAACCCTCCACAACTAAAATTCCTCCTATGAAAAAGTTCCTCACCGCGGCGGTGATGAGTGCCGTTTTATCATGCGGTGCATTTGCGCAGACTATTACCAACGCCTTCGATTTCGGTGCCAATTATGGAGGCGGAGGCGAGCCAGGGTGGACCAATAATGCGAATGCCGGCTTCGGTTTCGGCGTTTGGACCATCTTCAACAACAATAACGGCTCCACCATTTTCGCCAACAACTTCATCGGCAACCCTGCAGATGCAGGCATCTCAGGCATGAGCACCGAGTCATTCGGCCTCTACGCCAATCCGGCTGGTTCTGGAGCCTTCGTTAACGCATTACGCTCCCTCAATACTGCTCTGCAAGTTGGACAGACCTTTAGCTTCCAATGGGGCATCAATTGGGACGGCGGCAACGGAACAAGCGGCAACAAGGGCTTCAACTTGAACGTCGGCCAAAACCAAGTCGTCAACGTGAACAACGGCGGAAACTCCGACATCCAGTTCAACTCGATCAATACCGGCATGGGTTTTGGCACGCAGGTGATGACTTGGTCCTTTACCTACACCAACGCGACTACGCTCTTTGTTTCGGCCAATGATCGTGATGGCGTCGGCACGTTCACCACAAATATTACCGTCACCGGAGGTATTTCTTCCTTCGAGCTTTATGCTTCTGATATGGCGGGTGGCACGCAGCGCGAGCCCTTCTGGAACGACTTTTCCGTCACGACTGTGCCCGAACCGTCGACTTATGCGTTGCTTGCGCTCAGCGCGGCAGCCTTCGGTGGTTACGCGATTCGTCGCCGTCGCCGCAGCTAAAGCCTCCGAGGTTTCTCTCCAAACCCGGTCCTAAAGAGGACCGGGTTTTTTATTGCTGTGCGCCTTGCTTGTTAGCTTGGCGAATGATCTCTTGGGCTCTCTCGTTTCCGCCATCCGCCGCGCGTTCCAACCAAACCCGCGCCTCGTCCCTCCGCTCGGCGAAGGTCTCCCCGTGCTGATAGAGCGCGGCCAGCACGAACTGGCAGTCGGCATTTCCTTTTTCCGCCCAAGGCAGCAGCAATGCTTCCGCGCGGGCCTCATCCTTCGACAGACCGAATTGCCCTCGTCCGAGGGCTGTGGCCAGAAAGAGCAGCGCTTCCACTTGGCCGCCTTGCGCGGCTTTCGTGAGAAAATCAATCGCCTCGTTCTTGCGCGTTTGCTCGATGGAGCCGATCAACACCTTGGCCATAGCGAACTGCGCCGGTGCATGACCCCGCTCGGCGGCTTTGCGTCCCCACACAATCGCCGCCTCCATGTCGCGCGCCATACCGCGGCCGTTGGCCAGCATGTTGGCCAGTTCGTATTGCGCTTCGGGCGAGCCGAGTTCGGCTGCGCGACGCATGTATTTGAAAGATTCTTTGTCCGACTGATCCATCCCGCGGCCTTGTGCGGCCAGTGCGGACAACACGCGCAGAGCCTCGGTGTCGTTTTGGTCCGCCGCGGTGTTCAGCCAGCGCAACCCCTCGCCAAGGCGGGCGAGGTCCTCGCTTTCCATGACGTATTTGATGCCGATCTTCGTCTGGGCCCAGGTCTGGCCGCTCCGCGCCGCGCGCAGATAGAGCGATTCCTCCTCGGTCGCCGGTTGCACGGCGGAGACTGTCTCCTTCGTCCCGCGCGCCGGATCGAGACGGAAAGAAACCTCCGGCAACGCCGGCCCCGCCGGCCCTTGCAGCGTCTGCCCCGACGGATGCGGATCGAGCCCCGGATTATTTTCCCACGCCCACGGATCCTCCGGCGCCGGCCGGCGGCAAGCCGACAGCGCCACGGCGGCGAGCATGACGATTCGCAAAACTGCCTTCATCGCCTGCAACGTAAAATCCCCAATGTCCTTTCACAAGGCCGCCGCCGCGGAGCGGCGGAGTTTAAGGTGTTCGGTATTCAGTCTTCAGCCCATACCTCTTCCGTCGGACGGGACAAGCCCGTCCGCGCGGCCATGCGCCGCAAACGACGCGCCGCCCATTTTCCTTTGTGCTGCCCGTCCGCGCGCCGCTTGCGCCGCCCATGACCTTGTGTCATGGGAGCGCAACAGGCCATGCTTCGACGCCCCCGATGAAACAAACCAGCCGCGACCTCGTCCACCGCCTCGCCTATTCTTGGACCGGTTGGCCGCAAAGCGAACCCCTCCCGCCCGAACCCGGCGCCGAGTTCCTCGCCGCCCTTGACGAAGCTTGGTCGCGCGACGGACTCCACCGCATCTCCCATCGCTGGCAGCCGCACATGGTCCAAATCACTTTCGACGCCGCGCCCGATGTCGCCCCGCAGACGATCGCGGCTCGCGCCAAAGGCCGCCTCGACCACGCTCTTCGCGCGCACGAATGGCGCGTCGGTCTCGTGCCGGCTAATATTTTGCTCCGCCACTTGACTTTCCTGCCATAAACAATACCATTGTGGCATGACAACTACCATAGATACGGCCGGGCGGGTAGTCATTCCCAAGCGCCTCCGCGACGCCTTCAACCTTGGTCCCGGCGTGGAGATCGATATCGAGACGCGCGCCGATGGGCTCCACCTCCGGCCGGCCGGACAGGGTGCGCGTGTGGTGAGCAAGAACGGGTTTCTTGTCCATGCAGGTTCCGGCACGGTTGATCTCGATGTGCCGGGGTTCATCAAACGCCAGCGCGAGGGGCGCGCCGCCGAAATCGCGCGCCGGTCGTGAAGGTTTATTTCGACACCTCCGTGCTCATCGCCGCGTTGGTCGAGCAACTCCCGCATCATGAGGCGGCGCTGGCCTGTCTCGCTTCCGCCTGCCGTGATCAAGATGCGTTCACCTCCACGCATACCTTGGCCGAGACCTACGCGACGCTGACCGCGTTGCCATTACCGCGCCGCATCCAGCCGGCCGAAGCACGTTTGATGGTAACCGAAAGCGTGCAAAAAAAGCTCACCATCCTTCCGCTTTCCGCGCGGATTTACGAGCGCGCCATGGCCCGCGTGGCCGACCGCGGGCTGGCCAGCGGGGTGATTTATGATGCGTTGCACTTGCAGTGCGCTGAAGGCGCCAACTGCCGCCGGCTCTACACCTACAACCTGGGCGACTTCCAACGCCTCCAACCGCAAGGCGTCTCCCTCCTTGCACCGTGAGGAAAAGGAGTTGCACGTGACTTGTGATGTGTGGCGCGTGAGGAGTTTTTGTCGCG
>Ga0315902_10011624_pt1 | contig 11534 bp, 12 predicted proteins | sample LakEriMetagenome_9_FD_203523 | JGI IMG/M metagenome (GOLD analysis project Ga0315902, IMG submission 203523) | Freshwater fungal communities from buoy surface, Lake Erie, Ohio, United States - Buoy 12 MA117 | ecosystem: Environmental > Aquatic > Freshwater > Lake > Lake biofilm | place: USA... | reverse complement strand
CCCTGCATCATAACGGGCTGCGATGCAGGCGAGGTACTCATTGATGACGGAGCCGATTTCATTACGATTTGCAATGGCGATGTGCATATCGATGTAATCATGACGAATTCAGGTCAGTCGATTGACGCGAGCTACACCTATTTCGTTACGGATGCAAGCGGCATTATCATCGAGCAAATCGACGGCATCTGGAATGGCGCGGCGGCAGCTCCGGGCACCTATTACATCTATGGGGTTTCCTACCTAAACAACCTGGATGAATCAACCACGCAAACCGGAATGCCCGTAAGTGGAATTACCGCCGACAATTGTGTGGAACTATCCGCCAATTACGTGGAAGCCATTGTCTACAATTGCAGCGGATCATCTCCCTGCTCACAATTATTTTTCTCCGAAATTCTGGAGGACTCACAATCGAACAAAGCCATTGAAATTTATAATCCGTCTCCGCTACCTGTTGACTTAAGTAATTACAGCGTCAACCTTTACACCAATGGAGCAGCTGCGCCATCAGCAACATTAACGTTAAGCGGAACACTTGCTGCACATGATGTATATGTGATTTCGAGCACTCAAAATGGTCCGAATCCTGTGGATCCTGCCATTGCGGCTGTTACTGATGTTGCTGATGCAGTGAGCGTATTCACGGGTAATGATGCAATTGAATTGATGTTTCAAAACTCAGCGATTGATGTCGTTGGTGAAATAGGAGTAGATCCCGGTGGTGCCGGTTGGGTTTTTGGGAACTCTTCTACCGCCAACCACGCGCTGGTGCGCCGTCCCGAGGTCACTTCGCCGAATACTGATTGGAATATTGTTTCCGGTCAATGGATAACCTTTGAGCCAACCGACTATACTCATTTAGGTAGTCATGATGCAAACGACTGCGGCAATGTGCCTGTGGCAGTGGTAGGTTTTACCACATCCACTCAGATAGTCCCTGAAATTAACAGCACCATCGTTACTATCACCATTCACACGGAAAATGTACAGAGCTCGTTCCAGCTGATTGTGAATGCTGCGGGTACCGCTTCTGCAGGTAGCGATTACAGCGCCGGATTCCCTCTTTCATTCACCGTTCCCGAAGGCACGAACGATCTTACATTTTCGATCGTGATTTTGGGTGATGCACTTATTGAAGGCGACGAAACCATTCAGCTCGATTTGTCGGCGAATGCCAATGTATACTTCACAATCCCAACTCAGATTATAACTATTACGGAGAATGTTGGATTAAACCAACTCGCAGTTTCAGGAATCATGATTTATCCCAATCCGGCATCCACCCAATTAAACATTCTCGCGCAAACTTCTATTCAGCGGGTGCAATGCCTCGATTTGAGCGGTCGTGTAGTTCAATCGATAGACGTTGCAGGCAACCCAAAGCAATTCCTCTGGGATGTGAGTCCATTGAGCAATGGCTCTTATATAATCTCTATCGTAACCGAAAATGAGCTCATGCGAATTCCGGTGCAAGTGATGAAATAATGGAATAGGGTGTTTATGATTTGATTGAAAATACCGGTCGTTGGCCGGTATTTTTTTTCTTTCGAGCAAGCAGCTAAATTGGGCCTCCAATTAAGCACACCATGCAGCGATACCATTCATTAGACTATCTGCGAGGATTGGCAGCTCTTGGCATCATGCTATTCCACTATCTGACGTGGACCTTGGGCGAATTTGCCGCTCAGTCGTTTATGGGTCGGGTAGGCATTTACGGTGTTTCCATATTTTACATACTGAGCGGGCTCACTCTTTACCTCGTGTATGATAAGGTTATTGGTACAGACAACTCGCAAACAGGCACTTTTTTCAAGCGCAGATTATTGCGCATTTTTCCACTCTTCTGGTTATCGACAATTGCTTCCATAATTGTGATGCATGGTGGTCATTGCAGTCTTCAATCCATCATTTTAAATTTAACAGGGCTCTTTGGTTTTGTTGCCTGGAACAAGGGGCTCGCCGTAGGATCATGGTCCATTGGCAATGAGCTCGTGTTCTATTGCATCTTTCCAATACTGGTCATCCTGCGCTATCGCAGCAAGCTATTGTTCTATGCAATGGTCGCTTTCTTTCTATTCCTCTATCTCTACTTCGCCTATTTCCTTATCGACATTCATTCATCCAATGCCGAAGGCGAACAAAATCATCTCTACATGAACCCACTCAACCAGGCCTTTCTTTTTGTAGGAGGTTATATGATGGGTGTTTGGTTGGAAAAAATTCAACTCGCTCCGTGGAAAGCCCTTCTTCTTGTCGGGGTTGGGTTGGCGCTATTCACTTTCTGGCCTGAGTCGGGCGAAAGAATTCGTCTCATCGGAGGCAACAGTCGCTTGGTACTTACCATAAGTAGCTTTTTAATTTGTATTGGCTTCTATAAGTTCAGCATTCTCCTTCCCAAGTTCGTTAGCTGGCCTCTGAGTACGTTGGGGGAAATAAGTTACTCGGTATATATGCTGCACGCTGTAATTCATAGGGTCATACTCTACCCTATCGAATATGTACGATCTGAGTACTTCCCTGTATCGGAAAGCATTCGATTCTTGCTCGCTGTGGCGCTAACACTTTCAATCAGCTATGTAGTTTATCACACCTACGAAAAATTCTTTATTCGTCTCGGCAAGAAAAAAAAGCAGGTGGTTTAGCGGCTTCGTAACTTTTGTCACCGACCAATATCCACCTGATAAAGTAGTTTAGCGCCATCAATTGAGATTTATGAAAAATTTACTTTCCATAGTGATGATGATGTTGATGTTCTCATGCACACAACACTCACAAAACACGCAAGCCATTCAACTCCTGTCTGTCCAGTCCTATGCCGATGCTTTAGAATCAACCGCAGGAGCTTCCATAATAGACGTGCGCACACCGGAAGAATACAAAGGCGGCCACTTAAAAGAGGCTGTTAACTTCAATATTTATGATGCCGATTTTGACGCTCGCATTGGCAAGCTCGATCGAAAGTCACCCGTGTTTGTGTATTGCAAGGCAGGTGGCAGAAGCGCCGAGGCAGCCGAACGCATGAAGAAAATGGGATTCACATCTATCTTCGATTTAAAAGGCGGCTACATGGCCTGGAGTGCCGCTGGCTTGGAATCAACTGCTGCTGAAATTGTAGTAGAGGAGAAGTTTACGATATCGGATTTTGAAAAACTTACACACTCACAAACCCCGATTCTTATCGACTATTATGCTCCGTGGTGCGGGCCTTGTAAAAAAATGGAGCCCATTCTAACCAAATTATCCGCTGAATATGCCGGCAAAGTCCAAATTGTACGTGTCAATGTGGATGAGGCATCGAATGTTGTGAAGCAACAAAAAATCGAGAATATCCCGGTGGTTTCAACCTTTAAAAATGGTCAAGAAGTGACGCGAGTAAGCGGGTTTCAGGATGAAGCAGCTATGCGCACGATGATTGAGGAACTCCTTCATTAAGAACTTTTTCATTCGCGATCCGGGCGAATTATCTTCGCCACGTGAATTCGATTTATTCCGAAACATTTCGACTGGGTATCCTTGGCGGTGGACAGCTAGGCCGCATGTTTATTCAGGAAGCCGTCAACTATGACGTGCGCGTGGCTATTCTGGATCCTTCTCCCGACGCTCCTTGCGCAAGCATCTGCCATGAGTTTATGTGCGGATCGTTCCAGGATTTCGACACTGTACTGGCATTCGGCAAAAACAAAGATGTAATAACCGTTGAAATAGAACACGTGAATGTGGATGCGTTGGCTGAACTCGAACAGCAGGGTGTGCGGGTCTTTCCGCGTCCATCATTTTTGCGGATGGTGCAAGACAAGGGCTTGCAGAAAGAATTCTATGCCGCACACAACATTCCTACGGCACCGTACAAACTCATTGAGAATGTGCAGCAAATCCAATCGGGAGATGAGACATTTCCCTTCGTGTTGAAATCGCGCACAGGAGGTTATGATGGCAAAGGGGTTCAGATTATTCGCACACCGCAACATCTCTCGAACACTTTTACCGGGCCGTGTGTTGCTGAAGAAATGATTGACTTTTCGAAAGAACTCTCTGTTATCATAGCCCGCAACAAGCAAGGTGAAATGCGCACTTTTCCGCTGGTAGAAATGGAGTTTAACCCCGAAGCCAACCTGGTAGAATTTCTATTCAGTCCGGCTCAGGTTTCATCATCTATCGAAGCACAAGCCCAATCGATTGCCCAATCGATTGCGGAATCATCGGATTTTGTGGGTTTATTGGCCATTGAACTGTTTCTCACCAAGGATGGAAATTTACTGGTGAATGAAATGGCACCACGTCCGCACAACAGCGGGCATCACACTATCGAGGCATGCACAACTTCGCAGTATGAGCAGCATATGCGTGCGATAGCCTCTCTGCCTCTTGGCGACACTCGCCTAATTGAGCCCGCCGTAATGGTCAATCTGTTGGGTGAAGCCGGACACGATGGCCCAGTGCAATACGAAGGGCTGGAAGAAGCCATGGCATTGCCCGGTGTACACATCCATCTTTACGGAAAATCGCGCACCAAGCCCTTTCGTAAAATGGGCCATGTGACCGTAACAGCCCCGGATTTAACTCGTGCACAACAGCGCGCGCGCGAAGTTCTTGGCTTGGTCAAGGTGGTCAGTTGTTGAACAATCGTGAACAAAACGCCACCAATCCAACCTCCTGGTTGATTTAGGCTGCGCTAACTTCGTGGCATGAAGCAGTATCACGAACTCTTGCAGCATTTGCTCGACAACGGCGATAAAAAAAGCGACCGCACAGGGACCGGAACGTTGAGTGTTTTTGGCTATCAAATGCGTTTCAATTTGCAGGAAGGATTTCCATTACTCACCACTAAAAAACTGCACACCAAATCCATAATACATGAATTGCTGTGGTTTCTGAAGGGTGACACCAACATCGCCTATCTCAAAGAGAACGGAGTTTCTATTTGGGACGAATGGGCCGACGCGAACGGAAACCTGGGGCCGGTATACGGTTATCAATGGCGTTCCTGGCCCAACCCCGATGGAACTCAAACCGATCAAATTTCCAAACTGATTGAGGGATTGAAAAAAAATCCGGATGGACGCAGACACATTGTAAGCGCATGGAATCCGTCCTTCATTGATCAGATGGCGCTTCCTCCTTGCCACTGCCTATTCCAATTTTATGTGGCCGATGGCAAACTGTCGTGTCAATTGTATCAGCGAAGCTGCGATACATTCCTCGGTGTTCCGTTCAACATTGCAAGTTATGCATTGCTAACGATGATGGTTGCGCAAGTATGCAATCTGGAGGTCGGCGAATTTGTCTGGACCGGTGGCGATGTGCACCTGTATTCAAACCACATCGAGCAAGCGCAACTTCAGCTCACGCGCGATATTCGATCCCTTCCAACCTTGCAAATCAATCCGGAAGTGAACGATATTTTCTCGTTCCGGTTTGAAGACTTCACCCTCCTGAACTACGACCCTCATCCGCACATCAAAGCAGCTGTTGCAGTATAACTATGAGCGAAACCAATACAAGTCGAGACTCTTCTATGCGCGTAATACTCATTGCTGCGATTGGAAAAAACAACGAGCTGGGTCGTAACAATGATTTGATGTGGCGATTGAAGCACGACATGGATTTTTTCAAACGTGTTACAACCGGTCATTGGGTTATAATGGGGCGTAAAAGCTGGGATAGTTTACCCGCCAAATACAGACCACTACCCCTTCGGGAAAATGCTGTAATCACACGCGATGCCTCATTCGCTGCTGATGGCGCGCACGTTTTCGGAAATCTTCATGACGCTTTAAAAGCTGCAGAAGAAGCTCACGCAGACATTGCATTTATCATTGGCGGTGGTCAGATTTACACGGAGGCTTTGCAACTAAACATAGTTGATGAGATGTACCTCACACATGTGGATGCCGTATTTAAGGACGCCGACGTTTTCTTTCCGATAATTGAGAATGTTCTCTGGAATACTCAGTTAATCGAGTCATTCGAAGCCGACGATCGAAATGAATACGCAGGGAGCATTTATCATTTCCAAAAAAAATGAATGGCGCTTTAAACTTCTGAACCAAGTCTCGGTCTTACAGCTGAAACTTTATAATTTTAGTCCATGAGAAACAAATTTTTCATTTCACTTGTTGCTTGTATCCTCATCGTACAAGCTTCATCCTGCCGCAAGGAAAGACGCGATACGCTTGGTTCTTCTATCTCAACCGACAATAGCACGGCGGAAAATATGTTTTCGGATATGTTCAAAGTGGTAGACGATGTATCGTCAAACACATCGGGCATTCGCGAAGAAAACATCGGTTGTATCGATACAATTCTTGTTGACACACTCAGTAACCCGAAAACTATTCTAATTGATTTCGGAAGTGATGCATGCGTTGGAAATGACGGCCGAACGCGCACGGGCATTTTGCACATCACCTATACCGGGCGTTACCGGGAGCCGGGCACTGTGATTACGATTACACCGGAAAATTATCGGGTCAATAATTATCTGATCGAGGGCCAGAAAACGATTGAGAATATGGGGATCAATGCCAATGGTCAGTTGTACTATACCATTACAGCCAACGGCATGGTGGCGGAGCCTTCCAATGCATGGGCCATCAGCTGGTCGGCCAACCGCACGCGCACGTGGGTAGAAGGCCAGGATACACCCAGCCGTTTGGATGATGTGTATGAAATTTCCGGTGGCTCATCCGGAGTAAATCGCAACGGGGTTAACTACACCAGCACCATCACCACTCCCCTGCGCGCAGAATTTTCTTGCGCTTGGATTGTAAGTGGCCAGGTGACCATTGAGCCGGAAGACTACGCCACCCGATACATTGATTTCGGAAATGGCGAGTGTAATAATGGGTTTACGGTTACGGTAAATGGCGAAACCTACCAATTGGGCTCCGAATAACACGTATGACCTCTTTTTTTACCGATGGAATACTGCATATAACCGATTTCGAAGGATATGATCATATGCTCTTCTTGCTGGCACTCTGTGCACCATTTACCTATCGAGAATGGAAGCAAGTGATTTGGCTTGCAACGGCATTCACGCTAGGGCACAGCATCAGCCTGGCACTTGCCGCTACCGACGCTGTACATTTTTCATCATCGCTCATTGAGTTTTTCATACCGATTACCATTCTGATAACAGCAGGTATTCATGTCGTTCGAAAGCGTCCGGTTACAGCCGTTAAGCCCATTAGCTATGCAATTACTTCGCTATTCGGCATCATCCATGGTTTAGGGTTTTCAGGATATTTCAGAATAATTTCTTCAGAGGGTGAGTCATTCCTTGGTCAACTGTTTATGTTCAATTTGGGGGTGGAAATTGGCCAGCTGATTATTCTAATGACTGTTCTGGGCATCCTAGCGATATCCGAGGTAGCCTTGCCAAATTGGGCTAGGCACATGACTAAGATTATCTCAATCCCCACGCTGGTGCTTGCGATGTGGTTGGTCATTGAAAAGTGGCCCTTTTGAAGCGGTCACGCTTTACCTTTGTAGAAATCTGCCAATTTGAAGCGCATATTCATCTTTCCGATTCGATTGTATCAGCGGTATCTATCGCCACTATTGGGGAAAAACTGCCGTTTCGATCCAACATGTTCGCACTATTCTGTTCATGCCATTGAAGAATGGGGAGTACTCAAGGGCATTTGGCTAGGCATGCGTCGTATTGCACGCTGTCACCCATGGGGTGGATTTGGATACGACCCCGTGCCTCCAAAATCAAAGAAAACCATTCCATGATGAGCTATTTGTTTCGCCTGTGCCTTATTATCTGCATTACTGCAGTGTCATCGTGCGTTAGTTCCGAAAGCCCTACTCTCCAGCAGTGTCGTCAACTGCAAGACAGCCTATATCTGCGCATTGGCTCCATCGATTCAGCGCTGACCTCTGCCATGGATAGTATTCGAGCTCATTGCACTGTACTCAGCACCGACACTTTACTGGCAACTGACAGCCTGCTGCGCGAGCGTTATAGCGGGATGAAAGAAGCTGTGAGCAATCTAGAATTGACCCAAACGGAATTCCACGCTTGGCGAGACAATCTGATTGTATTGCCCGAATCCGAAGCCATAGCACAAGGAATCGAAAACCCATTTGGTTCATCGACCGGTGATGTCGGAGTACTTCAAAGGCTCCAATTCTATAGCGATACACTCGCCACTATTGAGCAGCATATACAAGACGCATTACGAAAACACCCTTATGAACGAACGCCCACGCCGCAATCGCAAGACTAACACCATCCGTGAATTAGTGCGCGAAACGGAATTACATGTTAGTGATTTCATCTACCCCATGTTTCTGGTTGATGGAAAAGGCATTGAAGTACCCATTCATTCAATGCCGGGAATATCGCGCTTTTCAGAAGATTTAATACTACGCGAAATTGAATCGTGCATTGAACTTGGCTTGAAAAGTTTTGTGATTTTCCCTGCAGTTGAAGATCACCTCAAAGACAAAGAAGCGACCTATGCCATGCGCAGCGACAATTTCTATTTGCGTACCATTCGTAGTATCAAGCAACGATTTCCTGAAGTGTGTTTAATGAGCGATGTAGCAATGGATCCATACAGTAGTGATGGTCACGACGGATATGTTGCTGAAGGAAAAATCGATAACGACCGCACGTTACCCATCTTGTCGCGCATGGCCGTGCATCAAGCCGAAGCCGGAATTGACATTGTAGGCCCTTCTGATATGATGGATGGACGTGTGCAACATATTCGCGAGGCGCTGGATAGCGCGGGGTTCACCGACACATCTATAATGTCGTACACTGCTAAATACGCGAGCGCCTATTACGGACCATTCAGAGACGCGCTTGATTCAGCTCCAAAATTCGGAGATAAGAAAACGTATCAGATGGATCCTGCCAACAAGCGTGAAGCTCTTCGAGAAGCTGCTCTTGACGAAGCAGAAGGAGCCGATTACCTCATGGTAAAACCGGCATTGTGCTACCTTGATGTCATTCAAACGTTGAAAGAAAATTCAACTTTGCCGATAGCTGCATACAACGTAAGTGGCGAGTATGCAATGCTAAAAGCAGCTGGTGAAAAAGGGTGGATTAACTACGATCGAGCGATGCCGGAAATGTTGCTGAGCATTAAACGCGCGGGAGCTGATATTATACTAACATACTTTGCGAAGGAGTTCGCACAGATACGGGGACTGAGGACTGATTGACGAAAGGACAATCCTTCAATGCTCGTTATCTCTTTCGTAAGTTTATACTATTTCAGTCGCATCATTACCCAGTACCCAGTACCCACTTATGCGTTTCGAATTTCTGTCGCAAGGGCCGCAAGTTCATCGGCACTCATTTTCAATCGTTCGGCGCTGAAGTTTATATCGGCCATTGTATTGAGGGGAACCAGGTGCACATGTGCATGAGGTACCTCCAAGCCTATGATGGCAACGCCAATGCGGCGACAGGGAACCGTTCGCTGGAGTTTAGTTGCAACCTCCTTTGCGAATAGGTTTATTTCAGAAAGTAGATTATCATTCAAATCGAAGAAATGATCCACCTCCTGCTTAGGAACAACCAACGTGTGTCCCTTGGCAACCGGAGTGATGTCCAGGAACGCGATAAACTTTTCGTTTTCGGCTACCTTATGACAAGGAATTTCACCTTGAATGATGCGCGTGAAGATGGAGGCCATTAGCGAGATATTCCGAGGATTTCGAATTGCACTTTACCGGCAGGAATTTGCACTTCTGCAACATCGCCTACCTTTTTACCAAGCAATCCTTTTCCAATGGGAGAATCCACTGATATTTTCTTCAAAGCAAGATTTGCTTCGTTTTCCGCAACCAGCGTGTATTCCATCTCAGCCTTGTTAGCCAGGTTTTTTATTTTCACCTTCGACAAAATGAAAACCTTGCTGCTATCCATCTGACTATCGTCAATAAGGCGGGCATTAGCGAGGAGCGTTTCCATTTTCGCAATCTTCGCCTCAAGCAACCCCTGAGCTTCCTTTGCAGCATCGTACTCGGCATTTTCAGACAAATCTCCCTTGTCGCGAGCTTCGGCAATTTGCTGTGTTATATGAGGACGTTCGACCATCTTCAACTGATGCAATTCATCCTTGAGTTTCTTCAAACCCTCGGCAGTATAGTAAGCTAATTGAGACATAATAATTTCTTATTTACTGAAGTCTATAAAAAGGGAAAACCCCGTGAAGGGTTTTCCAATAAGCACAAATGTAGATTTTTTTTAATTACAGGTCAACATGCACGCCAATGCTATGCACTCCACCAAATGGGTTCGTTGCACGGTAGCCATAATCCAGCCCGAGCATTGTACCGTTTTTTCCGGCCGGCACCTGAACCGTGAAACCGCCTGCGGGTCCTGTAAATGCCGTGGTACGCGTTTCATCCGAAGTAACATTCGTCTCATATTGATAACCACCGCGAAGAATAAAGCGATTATTGAACGCATACTCGGCACCAATACCAAATTGATCGCGCGTGAATGAGTTGGAAGTGAACTGAAGATTGGTTGTCAACTTCGAGCGCTCGCTGAAAATAAAATCATACGCAAAGCCTACATTCACCATAGAGGGCAATTCAAATTTCTCAGAACGTTGGTCCATATTGAGTGTAGTAGTATTGCCTGATCCGGTCGATACGGTTGCATCGAGTGACAAGCCATCACCGCGGTAACGCATGGGAGGTCCAACATTACGAAGTGTAATACCGAAACGCACATTATCCTTCTCGCCCGTCACATATCGAATACCGGCATCAAATGCCATTCCCTGTGCCTTGACGTTGTAGATAGCTTCGGAAATCAAACGCGCTGTGATACCTGCATAAATACTGTTCGAGAAACTTTTCGCATAGCTCAAACCAATATTGGTAAATGTTGGTGAGAAGTTACCTATACCACCTTCCGGCAAATCGGTCTCAGTAATTGGAATATCACCAAAACGCATATTACTTACACTGATTCCGAGCACTCCACTTTCTCCTAAACGCTTACCTAATCCAAGCGAGTTAATTTGAATGCCTGTACCCACCAGATACTGATTATTGGAGAAAACCAACTCTGTGTTTTTGACGAAAGCCAATCCTGCAACGTTCAAAAATGAGGCTTCAATACCGGTTACACTCGCCATGGCTGAGTTTGCCAAAGCAGAGTTACGTGCCCATGGATTTATGAGCAACTGACTGGCGCCTGCAGAACCTGCACGATCGGGGTTTCCGGCGAACATGATAGTGGACCATGTTGTAACTGCGGCAATTATCAATGAGAGCTTTTTCATATGCTAAGCTGTGATTGTCTTTTTATAAATTAGAATGAATCGAGATCGATAGGTCTCATTACACCGAACCATTTCAAAATTTTCTCGCCCACGTTTGGCACATCGATATGTATAATGTAAGTGCCACTCGCGATTGGAATATTCTGATCGTTCTTCAAATCCCAGTCCAGTGAAGTTGTTGGGTCACCCTTTTTGAACTGGCGAATGCGAGTTCCATTCAAATCATAAATCGAAATAGTACAAATGAATGGAAGGTTGGTAATCTTC
>Ga0315902_10011622_pt1 | contig 11535 bp, 7 predicted proteins | sample LakEriMetagenome_9_FD_203523 | JGI IMG/M metagenome (GOLD analysis project Ga0315902, IMG submission 203523) | Freshwater fungal communities from buoy surface, Lake Erie, Ohio, United States - Buoy 12 MA117 | ecosystem: Environmental > Aquatic > Freshwater > Lake > Lake biofilm | place: USA... | reverse complement strand
TCGCCTCCCGGTCGCGGGCGGAACGCAACGGGGGGTTCATCTTGAAGTCGGTGTGGTAGTTCGGCCACTCGGGCAACGGGCTCCCATGGAAGAACCGCGAGGCCTGACCGGCCCCATCCTCCCTCCAGAACTCCTCGCTGCCGGCGATGCAGGCGTCGGTCAGGGTGAAGTGGTGGGGGCAGGCCTCCCCGGAGATCGGAACCCCCCGTCCGCGCGCCTCCCGCAGCAGGCGGACGCTGCCCGCGGAGCTGAGGTGCTGACAATGGATGAGGGTGCCGGTCTGCTCCGCCAACAGGATGTTCCGTGCGACGATGACCTCCTCACCCGCCGCCGGCCATCCAGCCAGGCCGAGGATGGTCGAATACTTGCCCTCGTGCATGACCCCCTTGGTCACCAGGCCGTAGTCCTGGCAGTGGTCCATGATCGGCAGGTTGAACATGCGGGCATACTCGCAGGCCCGTCGCATCAGGTCGTTGTTCTGGATGCAGTGTCCGTCATCCGTCAGGGCGACAATACCCGCCTTGTGGAGTGATCCGATCGGGGCGAGCTCCTCCCCGGCGATGCCCTTGGTGAGGGCCCCGGTGATCTCGACCCGGCACTGGGCCTTCGCCGCGCTGTCCTGGATCAGCGCCACCGTGCCCGCGTTGTCGATGGCGGGCGAGGTGTTGGGCATGCAGACGACGGTCGTGAACCCACCCCGGACGGCGCATCGGGAACCGCTCTGCACGTCCTCCTTCTTGGTCTGGCCGGGCTCGCGGAAATGCACATGGACATCGATGAGTCCAGGCGCCACGACGAGTCCCCGGGCATCCAGGACGTCGGTGCCGGCCGGGCACCGGGACCGCAGGTCTGCCCCCACGGCAGCCACCTTGCCATCGACGAGGAGGACATCCGCCACGGCATCCCATCCGGAGGCCGGATCCACCACGCGTCCACCCGAGACCAACATCGGAGTCATTGTGAGGACACGCTAGGGCAAAGCCCCTGGGCGGGAAAGCCCACGATACGGACATCACCGCGTCCGGACTCCCCGCAAGGGGGCCAGGACCCGTGCAGAAGACTCAGCGGAGCGCTGTCCCCGGCGGGGTCGATGTCCCCCCGTCCTTCTGGGCGCGCTCGATGAAGACGTCGACCTGCTGCCCGACGTAGATCGGGAAGGTCGGACGATCGAACTCGTAGATGACCTGCAGGACGCGGGTGTCGACCCGTTCGAAGCTGTCGCCGGTGAGGCTGCGCTTGGGGACGACATAGGGTTCGACCCGGACAAACCGCAGGGGGACGGTCCAGTCGGAACGTCCCTTGATCGCACCGACTGCGGAGGTCCCGGGGGTGAAGTCGATGGCGGTCTGCTCGTCGATGTCGGCCCGGACCTGGAGCCGGTCGTCCCCACCGGTGTTGAGCAGCAGCAGGGGTTCCTCGGTCGTGCTGGCCAAGGCGAACTCCCCGGGGCGGACATTGACCTGGAGGACGTGGCCATCACTCGGAGCGCGGACCGTGAGGAGGTCGAGGGTGGTCTGGGCGAGGTCGCGCTGGGCGGTCGCGGCCTCCACCTGGCTCTCGGCCGAGACCAGTTCCGCCTTGGCGCGCTCGGCGGCGAACAGCCTCCGGTTGATCTCCTCCTCGGTGATGACCCCCTCCTGACGCAGCTTCCGGCCCCGCTGGAGCTGGTCCTCGGCATCCCGGAGCAGGACACCCCGGGTGAGGGCCGCCGCCTTCAGGGAATCGAGCTCGGCCTCCTTCGTGGCCAGGAGGGCCCGGGACTCCCGGTCGTTCAGCTGGAACAGCGGGGCCCCTGCGGCGATGCTGTCCCCGACCTTCACGAACACCTTCGCCACCACGCCGGGTTTCTGGGAGGCGATCCGGACATTCTCTCCCCTGGCCTCGATCAGGCCGGAGGCAGCAAGGCTCGCGGCGTAGGGAGACCGGGCCGGGGGCGACACCGGGCCGGGGGCGGAGGGTTTGTTGCTGACACGGCGGACGAGGACGACGGCGAGGACGATGCCGACAAGGGCCAGGTAGAAACTGATGCTCCGGAAGATCATGAGGGGTCGGCTAGTGGGGCTGGGCGGCGAACTGGTGGACGGCGGCACCGGAGAGGACCTCCTCGACACGCCCATCCTCCATCCGGGTGATGCGATCGGCGAACCCGTAGGTCCGTAGGTCGTGGGTGACGAGGACGACGCAACGTCCCCCCGTCCGGGCACCACCAGCCAGAAGGCCCATGATGTCGTGACCCGTCCGGGAGTCGAGAGCGCTTGTCGGCTCGTCGCACAGGATGAGCTGCGGTTCGTGCACGATCGCCCGGGCGATGGCGACCCGCTGCTGCTGGCCGCCAGACAGCTCGGTGGGTTTCCGCCGGAGACGATCCCCGAGGCCGACACGCTCCAGCATTCCCGCCGCACGATCCTCCGCCTCACGACGCCGCACCCCCTGGAGCAGCAGCGGGATGCTGACGTTCTCCACGAGGCTGAGGGTCGGGATGAGGTTGAACTGCTGGAAGATGAAGCCGATGTGGGCACCCCGGAATTCGGTCAGCTGGCGATCCGAGAAGGCCGCCAGGGACTGGCCCAGGACGCGGATGTCGCCGGCGTCGGAACGTAGGGTGCCGGCGATGATCGAGAGGAGCGTGGTCTTGCCGCAGCCGCTGGGTCCGACCACCAGGTGGAGTTCCCCGTGATCGGCCTCGAACCGGACGCCGGCCAGGGCGATAGTCTGGTTGTCCTTGGGACCGAAGGACTTGCTGACCCCGTCAACCCGGACGGCGGGAGCGCGGGAAACAATGGAGCCTGGAGTGTTCATTCCGGAGGGCCAGCCACGTCGATGTCAGCCGCGGAACACGATCGCCGGGTCCAGGCGGGACACCTTGCGGATGCCGAGCAGTGCGGCGATCAGGCAGATCGTCAACACAGCGAGGCCCGTCAGCACGAGGCTGCGGTAGTCGATCAGGAACGGGGGCTGCTCGAACGGGAGGACGACGAGCCCGAAGATGGCCGTGAGGCCCACGCCCAGACCGTATCCGACCAACCCGACGGTGAAGGCCTGGAGGAGGAGGAGACGGGCGAGGAGCCCATTGCTGGCCCCCATCGCCTTGAGCGCGCCGAGATGGCGGAGGTTTTCGAGGACGAACGAGAAGAAGGTCTGGGCGGAGATCACCACGCCGACGATGAACCCCAGCGCGATGGTGGTGAGGAAGGAGGCCGGGATGCCGGTGTTGGCCCAGATGAAATCGGTCGTCGCCTGCGACAACCCCGCGCTGGTGTAGGCACGCAGTCCGGTCTCACGCTCGATCCGCGCCGCAACCTCCTCCAGGACCTGACCCGGAAGCGGCTCGACCAGGATGATCGACAGCATCTTCCGCATCCGGGGCGAGTACTCGAGGGCCTTGTCGTAGGTCGTGAACACGTACGGGTAGCCGAAGAAGTGCTTCTCCGTCTTGCAGATGCCCACCACGCGGGCCTCGCGGTCGTTGATCTCGAAGGCGTCGCCCACCCTCAGCGGCCGATCCAACCCCTCGTTCAGTCGGACCGTGGCCAGAGTGTCGATGACGACGGCATTGGGGAGGCGCAGGCGCTCGAGTTCCCCCTCCAGCATCACCGGGGGACGTCCGAAGAGGGTGGCCGCATCGAGTCCCACGAGCTGGATGGGCTTCTCGGCCCCGTTCTCGGCACGGCCCTTGATGATGGAGAGGAAGAGGGGTTCCGCGAAGTCGACCCCCGCCACCGAACGGACCCGGTTCACATCGGTGTCCTTCAGCGGCTTGGTCTCGTTGGCGGTCACCACCCGGGCCTCCACCACCCAGATGGAGGCCCGGATGTTGCGCATGTGGGAGGTGGTCCAGCTCAACAGGCCTCGGAACACCCCGTTCTGCTGGGTCATCAGGAGCGATGCGAACGCGACCCCGCCGACCAGCATGATGTACTTGCCCCGGTCCGCCATGAGCATCTTGAGCGCGATATGATACATGGCGGAATCGACCCAAAGCCTCCGGGTCGGGCATTCATGTGAGGAACCGGATTCCTACTTGGCAGCGGCGAAGAGGGCCGACACCGCATGCCAGTCGACCACGTTCCAGAACGCCTTCAGGTAGTCGGCGCGCTTGTTCTGGTACTTGAGGTAGTAGGCGTGTTCCCAGACATCGACGCCCAGGATGGGCTTGCCCTCGATGCCCGAGATGGCCTTGCCCATGAGCGGGGTGTCCTGGTTCGGGGTCGACGCGATCTCTAGCTTGCCGCCGTTGACGAGCAGCCAGGCCCAGCCGGATCCGAAGCGTCCGATGCCCGCCGCCTCGAACTTGGCCTTGAAGTCGTCGAAGCTGCCGAAGGCCGACTGGATCGCCGCGGCGAGATCACCGGTCGGGGTCCCGCCCTTGCCGGGTCCCATGAGGTTCCAGAAGAAGGTGTGGTTCCAGTGGCCACCGCCGTTGTTGCGGACCGGGCCGCGGATGGCGTCGGGGACCGAGGGGAGGTCGGCCAGGAGGGCCTCGATGGATTTCCCCTCGAGCGCGGTACCAGCGATGGCCTTGTTCAGGTTGTCGACGTAGGCCTTGTGATGGCGTCCATGATGGATCTCCATCGTCAGGGCGTCGATGTGCGGTTCCAGGGCCTCCTTGGGATAGGGGAGCGGGGCGAGTTCAAATGGCATGGTCGTGCTTCGGTTTGTGGTTCAAGGGCCCCGGGGATCGATCGAACGTCCGATCCGGTCCCGAGAGGCCGGCGGGAGCCTAGACGCGATGACGCAAAGCTCAACGCACAAAGCAGGTTCCGCCCCCATCGGGCATCGGCGCAAGACACCGACAACGATCGCAACGATCCGCCAATGCCATCGATTGCGGATCCCGCCGTCCCTTCCTACCCTCTTCCCGTTGTCGGCGTTCCCCATCCCACCCCGGCCCCCGTCTCCGGGGGCGATGACCCTCTCGCCCTTGAGCCGGGTCCGGGCCGGGTGTGTGGTCATCGTCCGCAGGCTGACGGCCAGTGACGACACCAACCAGCGGCTCCGGGAGATGGGTTTCGGCGAGGAACAGCGGGTCAAGGTGATCACCCTCCAGAACAACGTGCTCTGTCAGGTCTGCAACGCCCGTCTCGGGCTGAGCGCGAAGCTGGCGGAACAGATCCTGGTCGAGACCCTGCCCTCCCCCTCTTCCCTCCCATTCCCGCGCCCGGGGGCATGACCCGCGGCAGAGGTCCGACAACCGCGATACGGCCGCCTCATCCATCCACACCCCACCTGAATGAATCCACCCAGCACCCCGGTGTCCCTGAGCACCCTCCTTCCCGGAGCCAAGGCTGTGGTCCGGGAGGTGCGCATCCCCGTCCAGCACCGGGCCCGCCTGCTGGAGATGGGACTGCTCGTCGGAACGATCGTGGAGATCGTGCGGTTCGCACCGCTGGGCGACCCCATCGAACTCAAGGTCCGTGGCTACCACCTGTCGCTCCGACGCCATGAGGCCGACCAGATCCTGGTGACACCCGCCTGACCCCTGTGCCCTCCTCCCCGATCCAGATCGTCCTCACGGGCAATCCGAACTGCGGCAAGACCACGCTGTTCAACGCCCTCACCGGACTCCGGGCGAAGGTGGGCAACTACGCCGGGGTGACCGTGGAACGCAAGGAAGGGGCGCTTCTTGGAGCGGATCCCGGCCATCCGGTGACGGTCCTCGACCTTCCCGGCACCTACAGCCTCAGCCCGCAGTCCCTCGACGAGCAGATCGCCCGGGACGTGCTGTTCCATCGGCTTCCCGAGGTGGCCCCGCCGGACCTCGTGGTGGTGGTCGTGGATGCCTCCAACCTCCAGCGCAACCTCTACTACGCGACCCAGGTCATCGAGCTGGGACACCCGACCGTGCTCGCACTGAACATGGTCGACGTGGCCACGGAGAACGGACTCGAGATCGACCAGAAGGGCCTGTCGGCCGCGCTGGGGATCCCGGTGTTCCCGCTCGTGGCCAGCCAGGGGGAAGGCGTCGAGAACCTCCGCCGTGCCCTCCGGGAGTTCGCGGCCCGGCCCGGGATCAAGTCGGTGATCCCACGGGAGTTCAATGAGCTTCCTGAGACCTTCGGACTCGAGGCCCAGGCGCTGGAGCGCCAGCTCGAGACGCTGTTCCCCAATCGGCAACGTCTCGCAGCCGCCGAGGCCCTCCTCCTCCTGAGCGACGACCTCGTGCTCGAGAGCCACCGCAACCTGTACCCCGCATCCGTGGTGGAGGCCGTGACTGCGGCACGACAGCGCCTCGAGCACGCCGGGGTGGATTGGCGGAGCGCCGCCATCGAAGCCCGGTATGCCCGGGTCTTCGCCATCACCGAACACGTCACCACCCAGACCCTCTCCACCGAGGAGTCGCTGTCGGATCGGCTGGACCGGGTCCTGACCCATCGGATCTGGGGTCTCGCGATCTTCGTCGGGATCATGGCCCTGATGTTCCAGGGGATCTTCACGCTGGCGGCGATCCCGATGGACCTGATCGAACAGGGGGTCGAGGGCATCGCGAGTCGTGTCGGCGAGGCGCTGGGGCCCGGGGATCTCCAGGATCTGCTCTCGGTCGGGATCATCCAGGGGGTCGGGGCCGTCGTGGTCTTCCTGCCCCAGATCTGCCTGCTGTTCCTGTTCATCGCCCTGCTCGAGGACACCGGCTACATGTCCAGGGCGGCATTCCTGATGGATCGTCTCATGTCCCGGGTCGGCCTCCACGGGAAGAGCTTCATCCCGATGCTCTCCTCGTTCGCATGCGCCATCCCGGGAATCATGGCCACCCGGACGATCGAGAGTCGACGCGACCGCCTGGTGACCATCCTCGTCGCCCCGCTGATGAGCTGCTCCGCCCGACTTCCGGTGTACACGGTCCTGATCGCGGCTTGTATCCCGAACACCCGGTTCCTGGGCTGGATCGGGCTGCCCGGGCTGACCCTGCTCGCAATGTACCTGCTGGGCATCGTCGGAGCCCTCAGCATGGCGTGGGTGTTCCGTCGGACCCTCGTGAAGGGCGACCCCCCCCCGCTGATCCTCGAACTCCCGCCCTACAAACGGCCGGTCCTCAAGGTACTGCTCCATCACATGTGGGACCGCTCGAAGCTGTTCCTGCGGCGGGCCGGCACCGTCATCCTGGGGATCAACATCCTCCTGTGGTTCCTGTCGACCTATCCAAAGGATCCCTCCATTGCCGAGAAGGCCCGGACAACCCTGGCGGCCACGGCCCGGGACACGGCGCCCGCGGGCACCTTCCAACCCGGGGCGACGACGTCGGAGATCCTGGATCGGATCCAGACCCTCCAGGATCCCAAGACCGGGACCGGGGTCCCGGCGGATCTCACCGAATTCCTGAAGTCCTGGCCGGCGGTCGAGAACGCCAGCGCCAAGGAGGTGTCGGGCGCAGAGCTCCGACACAGCTTTGCCGGATGGGTGGGACGCGCCATCGAACCGGTGATCCGGCCGCTGGGCTTCGATTGGAAGATCGGGATCGGCCTCGTGGCCTCCTTCGCCGCGCGGGAGGTCTTCGTCAGCACGATGTCGGTCGTGTACAACGTGGGTGGGTACGACGAATCGGAGGAATCCACGGCCAGCCTGGCGGAGACCCTCCGTCAGCAGACCCGACCCGACGGATCCCGGATCTACACGCCCCTGACCGGCATCACCCTGATGGTGTTCTACGTGTTCGCCATGCAGTGCATCAGCACGGTGGCAGTGGTGCGACGCGAGACCAACAGCTGGCGCTGGCCGCTCTTCCAGATCGCCTACATGACCGGCCTCGCGTGGTTCCTCGCCCTGGTCGTCTATCAGGGCGGGCGATTGTTCGGATTCCACTGAGTTCTGCACAGGGTCCGCCCCCTCAGCTTCCGAGTGGACCGGAATGGGCCGGCGCACCCCTGGAATTCTGGAAGGCCGTGGCATCGGGTGAATGAATCCTTCCGCTCGACGGGACGTCGAACGCGGCCTTGATCCGGGATTGGCGCTTCCCACCCCGGAACGGAATTACCTAACCTGACGCCTTCCACGTTCCATTCATGAACCGAGCCCTCCCTCTTTCCGCCCTCGTCGCGGGATGCCTGATCCAGCACTGCCTGGCTGCGGCCCCGCAGAGCCTCGATCTCAACCCCGGAAGCCACATCGCCCTGGTCGGCAACGCCCTGGCTGATCGGATGCAGCACGACGGCTATTTCGAGACGCTGCTCTACGCACAGTTCCCGAAGCAGAACATCGTCGTCCGCAACCTCGCGGTCGCTGGCGATGAGGTCACGATCCGCCACCGTTCCGAGAACTTCGGCAGCCCTGACGAGTGGCTGAAGAAGGTGGGTGCCGACGTGATCCTGGGCTTCTTCGGGTTCAACGAGTCGTTCAAGGGCCCCGAGGGCGTGGCGACGTTCAAGACGAACCTCGACCGCTGGGTGAAGGAGACCCAGGCCAAGAACTACTCCGGCAAGGGCGGACCGCGTCTGGTGCTGGTGTCACCGGTCGGCGCCGAACGGCACAAGGATCCGAACTTCCAGGACCCTGCCCCGCTCAACGCGAACCTGAAGCTGTACACCGAGGCGATGGCCGAGGTGGCCAAGGCGAACGACGTGCAGTTCGTCGACCTCTTCAACCCCTCCCTCAAGCTCTACGCCGACGCCGCCAAGAAGGGGCAGTCCCTCACGATCAACGGCTTCCTCCTCAGCGAGGCGGGTGACAAGGCGATCGCTCCCATCCTGTTCCAGAGTCTCTTCGCCAAGACCGCCCCGGGCGGCAACCGCGAGCGCCTCCGCGCCGCAATCAACGAGAAGAACGCGCAGTGGCACGCCCGGTACCGGACGGTCGACGGCTACAACGTCTACGGCGGACGCTCCGCCCTCGCCTACCAGGCCGAGAAGGGAGCGTTCATCGCGGACCGAAATGCGCCGGCTCCCTACATCTCCAACTACAAGGTCATGCAGGAGGAGATGAGTGTCCGCGACACGCTCACCGCCAACCGCGACAAGCGCGTCTGGGGCGTGGCCCAGGGCGAGAACCCGGAGATCGACGACTCCAACCTGCCCAAGGTCACCCCGGTTCCCAGCAACAAGCCGGGATCCAACGCCGACGGATCCTACACCTTCCTCACCGGTGAGGGCGCGATCGAGAAGATGTCCCTCCACGCCGGGATGAAGATCAACCTCTTCGCCAGCGAGGAGCAGTTCCCGGAGCTGGCCAACCCTGTGCAGATGGCCTGGGACACCAAGAACCGTCTCTGGATCGCCGCCTGGCCTAACTACCCGGAGCGGCGCCCCGAGAGCAAGATCGGTGACAGCCTCCTGGTCCTGGAGGACACCGATGGCGACGGCAAGGCCGACAAGTCCACCACCTTCATCGGGGACCTCAACTGCCCCACCGGATTCCAGTTCTACAAGGATGGCGTCCTGATCGTGCAGGCGCCCGACATCTGGTTCGTCCGCGACACCGATGGCGACGGCAAGGCCGACTGGAAGGAACGCGTGCTGATGGGGCTCGACTCGGCGGACTCCCACCACACCGCCAATGCCGTCTGCCTCGACCCGGGTGGTTCCATCTACCTGAGCGACGGCGTGTTCCATCGCACCCAGATCGAGACCGCCAAGGGTCCTGTCCGGAACGACGATGCTGCGATCTTCCGGTTCGATCCCCGGACCGGAAGCCTCGAGACCTACATCGCCTACGGATTCGCCAACCCCCACGGGAAGGTCTTTGACTACTGGGGCAACGACCTCGTCACCGACGCCACCGGCAACAACACCTACTACGCACCGGCGTTCAGCGGCCACATCGACTATCCCGCGAAGCACTCCGGGATGAACCAGTTCTGGGATCGGCCCTCCCGTCCCTGCCCGGGCACCGGGATCCTCTCCAGCCGACATTTCCCAGAGGCGATGCAGGGGAATTTTCTGAACCTCAACGTCATCAGCTTCCAGGGCATCTACAACGTGAAGGTCACCGACGACGGATCGGGTCTGAAGGGGGAGACCCTGCCCGACCTGATATCCGCGACCGACCCCAACTTCCGTCCGATCGCGATCAGCGTCGGCCCCGACGGCGCGCTCTACTTCGCCGACTGGCACAAGCCGCTGATCGGCCACATGCAGCACCACCTGCGGGATCCGAACCGCGACGACACCCACGGACGCGTCTACCGGATCACCTACGACGGGCGTCCGCTCCTGAAGCCGAAGAAGATCGACGGCCAGTCGATCGACTCGCTGCTCGAGCTGCTCAAGGAGCCCGAGAACGGCACGCGCGAACTCGCCAAGATCGAGCTCGGTGAACGCGACTCCGCCAAGGTCGTCGCCGCCGTGAAGCGCTGGGTCCAGAAGCTCGACCCGAAGGACCCCGCCTACGAGCACCACGTCACGGAGGCGCTCTGGGTCCACCAGTGGCACAACATCGTCGATGTCGAACTCCTCGACCGGGTGCTGAAGTCGCCCGAGCCCCGCGCCCGCGCCGCCGCCGCCCGCGTGCTGTGCTACTGGCGGGACCGCGTTCCGGGAGCCCTCGCCCGCTTCGGCCAGCTGGCCGAGGATGCGTCGCCGCGGGTCCGCCTCGAGGCGGTCCGGGCCGCGAGCTTCTACCGGGATGCCGAGGCCATTCCGGCCACCGATGTCGCCCTCGCCATCCTCAAGAACCCAACCGACTACTATCTCGACTACTGCCTGCGCGAGACCCTGCGTCAGCTCCAGCCTTGGTGGCGGAAGGCCATCTCCGAGGGCAAGCCGGTCGCAGCGAACAACCCGGCCGGGATCCGCTATCTGATCAAGGGTGTGAGCACGGCGGACCTCTCCAAGCTGTCCCCCACCGCCGACGTGCTCGAGGCGATCATCCTGCGCCCCGATGCGATCGACACGGATCGGGCCAACGCCCTCACCGGTCTCGCCAAGCTCCACGGGAAGACCCGGGTGGCGGAGCTCCTGGCCCTCCTCGACGGATCCGCCAAGGCCGACGCCGTCGCCGCGGCGAGCCTCGCCCGGCAGCTGCCTCTGCAGCCCGCGGGTGACCTCAAGTCCGTCTCCCCACAGCTCGTCACCCTCAGCGCCCAGGGCTCCCTGCCGGTGCTGCGCCAGGCTGCCTGGGCAAGCCGGGCCCTCGCCGATGGCGGGTTTGACGGCGTATGGACCGAGGCATCCAAGTCCCCGGGAACCCTGACGGACCTCCTCCAAGGCAGCCTGCTCCTGAACGACGCCGACTTCCGGGCCAAGGCGTTCGACAAGGTGAAGCCCCTGTTGGCCGATCCGAACCAGATCGCCTCACTCGTGGCCCGGACCGGTGGGAAGCCCGCGGGCGATGGACGCTTCGTCCGGATCGAACTGCCCCGTCAGGGCACCCTCACCCTCGCGGAGGTCCAGGTCCTCAGCGACGGCAAGAACATCGCCCCTGCCGGCAAGGCCACCCAGTCCAGCACCTCGAACGGTGGCGATGCCTCCAAGGCGATCGACGGCCGGACCGACGGCGCCTGGGAACGCGGTACCCAGACCCACTCGGCCGAGAATGAAAAGAACCCCTGGTGGGAGGTCGACCTCGGAGGCTCCCGCCCCATCGACACCGTCGTGGTCTGGAACCGGA
>Ga0315902_10011621_pt1 | contig 11535 bp, 6 predicted proteins | sample LakEriMetagenome_9_FD_203523 | JGI IMG/M metagenome (GOLD analysis project Ga0315902, IMG submission 203523) | Freshwater fungal communities from buoy surface, Lake Erie, Ohio, United States - Buoy 12 MA117 | ecosystem: Environmental > Aquatic > Freshwater > Lake > Lake biofilm | place: USA... | reverse complement strand
TCGCTCGCGTTTCCTGGGCACCGCCCCCAGTGGAGAATCGCTTCATCGATTCGAAAACTTGCAGCGCGTCCTGTCGACCCTGCTCGACCCGGATCCCGAGAAGCGGCCTCGCAATGCGAATACCGTAGCCGACTGGTTGAGCCAGTGCGTTGAGCCAGGAATGATTCCCATCGCCCTGGCAGATTCGCCCGATCGCGGTTTACCGACTCGGCGACGCTGGATGTCGCATGCACTGGGGCTCGGATTCACGGCCGCCACTGCCGCCTGGGGAGGGAGACAGCTCGCAAGACCGGGGAGAAGACCGAATGCGATCTTCATTCCTGGTACTCCGAGCACCAGGCATTGGAATTTGTTTTGGGAACCCGTCTTGGATAGCGCGTCGTGGCAGTTGGTTTCTCCCGAGCTTGTTCACACGCGCCACAGCTTGGGACTTTTCCCTGCCATTCGAGCGTTGGAGCCAAGTCGATGGCATTGGCTCGAATCACTCGTGATTGAGCTTGGGCCGGTCAACTACGAAGTGGGATTGGTGCAAATCATTTTGTACTTCGATACGGACCCTGGCCGAGCGTTCTATCGGATGGAAGGACGCTTCGGTGCGCCGGCAAGAGGTTGGGTGGTACTGGGTGAGGGAACCAATCTTTTTGGTGGCCCAAACTCGGAGGCTGTGGAGGCAGAACTCGGGCCAGATATGCTGGCAGGTTCGGATTCAATCCAATTGAGGTTTGGTGTGAAGTTTACGCAACCAACTCGCCAATCAACCGATCGGCTGCCGATTGCATTTCAAGTCATCAACGACATGGCTCCCTTCCAAGGGGGCGGCCTGCATCTCTGGGATCGCGTCGACTCGCAATCCAACAGGGAACGCGGATGAAGCAGGAGCGCTGGCGACTCGATCGCAATGGATCCACTCGGACTGTGCTTATCTATCTCTTGGTGGGCGCGGTGGGGCTTGCGTTCGGTTACCTGGCGAGCCAGGAGCCGAGCGGAGTGACCAAGATTTATTTCGTTCAGGATCCGTCCTCTCCACCCGATTACGAGATTCGGTATTCCTACTCGTCGGATCCTTCGTCGGCCTCACTCGTGACCCAGAACGTCGCGTTGATACGCGAACGAGGTGATCGCGACGAGGTCAATGCGGTGTATTGGTCGCCCAAACGACCTGATGAGTGGGGGAGTGTCGAAATGACCTTCCCATGGTCTTCCGATTCCGATTTCGCGATTGCGATTTTGGAACCGAGTTTGCACTTGTTTCGCGACTACGACGCGACGGCTGCGGGAGAGTTAGCGATCGCCAGCGAAGCGACGGGGAATCGCTGGATCACGTTGGCTGCTCTCGGAGCGGGTGACAAGAAAATCAAGATTCAATCCGGCATCGATGTCACCCGTTGGGTTCGGGGATCCCGATCGCTCCGGGTCCGGTACCGCATGCGAGCGAGCCGGTTGATGTATCATCCAACCCCCAACGATCCAATCGGGCTTGCTGGCGCCCAGTGCTTGCGCCAGTTCGATTTGGAGAATGGCTACTCGTCGCGCCTTCGTTTGTGGAAGGATCATCCGAAGGGAGAGTGAATCCCTTCGCTCGTTTTGTCTCGCTCCGCATCGTCGTCGGAGTCGGCTCGCGAGATTGCGTCGGCCAGGAACGCTTTGGCAAACGCCCAGCGACGCGCGGCAGTGCGTGGGCTCAGGCCAAGTATCTCGGCCGCCTGTTGATGGGTATAGCCCTCGAAGAAACGGAGGCGTATCAACCCCGCCATCGATTCGTCGATGGAGGCCAGTTCATCGATTGCATCGAGGATCGCCACCAGTCGGGTTTGGATGGACGCAGGATGAGTGTTCGCCGTGTGCTCGCGGAATTCCCCTCGCAGAAAACTCATGTATTTTCGCCGAGAGGCGTACCGCCGCCCGTGATCGATCAGCGTTTGTTTGGCGACCGTGACGGCCAGAACGCGGAGCGATTTTTCGGTATCCTCCGACAATTCACCTCGCCAAGTCAGCAGTTTTGCAAGGACCTCGTTGGCCAGCGCGGTGGGCTCGAGGGTATGGCATCGTCGCTCAAACGCCATGAGGGCGCCCGACATACTGCGAAGCCAAGGATAGAACCAGGCGAATTCCCGCGTAATGACATGGTTCAACATCAATAGTAGGAGCGTCTGGGGGAGGGGGATGGATCAATCGAATAACGAAAATGATAACTTCGCATGAGGTTGGAAATCAAGCGATCCTCAGGTTATCGCGAATCATTTCACGGGGATTTCACCCAACCGAACTCCGTTGTTCATTGGACGGTCAAGCCTTCATGACGGGTTTGGATCCAAGTTCTCACTTCGGGGAGTTTGCCGTAGGCATAGGCCAGCAGAGCGATCGGGTGGATCGTCGGCTTGTCGACCCCTTGTTCCATTTGTAATTTGCAAGAGGTGCATTCGGTGCTGCCGATCTGGGCGGTGGTGGACTGCATGGTGCTGATCAGTCCCCACCCGACGCGCAGGGAAGTGCGATACGTTTTGCGTTTCATGCCATAGGTGCCCGCCATGCCTGAGCAGCCTGCGTCGGCATGTTGCAGCGAGAGGCCGGGGATGAGTTGCAGCAACCGCATTCCGTTGTGATCGGGCTCCAAGGCTCGCAAGTGGCAAGGTGTGTGGTACATGACGGAAACGGTCAGCGGTTTCAAATCGAGTTCCAGTTCATTGCGTTTGTGCATCTCCCAAAGATACATTCCCGCTTCTTGCGTATTGGCCGCTACGGTCCTGGCATCCTCGTGGTCGATCAGTTGCGGATACTCCCGCTGGAGGCAGAGGGCCGCAGTGGGTTCGGTGGTGACAATGGTGTATCCTTGACGGACCGCGTCGGCCAAAAGTCGAATCTGAGGTCCGATCAATTTGCGCACGCGATCGATATCGCCATGTGAGATCTTCGTCATCCACGTCACGGTTTGCCAGGTTGGCACATAGACTTCGACTTTCTGATGTTGCAGAACATGGACGAGGGCTCTGCCTACGAGCGGATTGTGCCAATTGGCGTATTGATCGACGAGGTAGAGCACTTTTCGACCGGCACCTCGATTGGGGCGCGTGATTCGTTGTTTGGCCGCCCATTTCATGAAGGATTGTCTTGCGATCTGGGGTATGCGACGACTGATAGCGATTCCTGTGGTTTTCTCCAGTAGCCAGCGGGCACTTCGATTTTCGAGGGCCCAATTGGCGAGGCGCGGGAATCGGCTGGCGGCTGCGGTCAGCAAATCCATGCGTGACAGCAATCGGTCGGTCCAATCGAGTCCATGCGTGGCTGCATGTTGGGCTTTGAGTTCGACCATCATGCGAGGGATATCGACGGAGGCTGGGCAGTCGATGCGGCATTGATGGCAATGGAAGCAGAGATCCGCAACTTCGCGCATATCGTCGCTTTCCATATGCCGCAACGGAATTCGCCCGGTCAGCAAACCGCGGAGCAGATTGGCTTTCGCGCGCGGCGAGGCTTCCTCGGCCCGCGACAGCCGAAACATGGGACACATGCGTTCGGCGGGAGCGGTTGTTCGGCATCGACCGCAACCGTTGCACGTGGCCGCGGTCGCCTCCATCGAATCCGACGACGACCAGTTCAGGATCGGAAGCATGGAAGGGCTCGATTTTTGCGGCGGATTTTCCTCGGCAGCGGCCATCTCCGCAGTGCGTTTGGGCTTTCCGGACCGTGTCCCGCTTCGACGGTTCTCCGACTGCACCTTGATGACCGATTGCGGACGGAGATTATCCATCGGTTTTTGGGGAGCGTCGGTAATCAGTTTCCCCGGATTGAGAATTCCTTTGGGATCGAACAATTCCTTGATCCGCCGGCAGATTGGATAGAGGTCACCGAGTTGTTGCCGAATGTAGCTGGACCGGCTCAGTCCGACCGCGTGCTCGCCGGAAATGACGCCGCGAAAGTCGATTGTTTTTTGGTAAAGTCGGTCGGCAATTCGCTGGAGTTTGGCCATATCCTCCTGGGAGTTGGGATCGAGGAACGGTCGGACTTGGATATGCCCTTGCGCGGCGTGTGCGAATAATGTTGCAGTCACCCGTTCGGACTTCAGGGTGTTTTGCAGTTCGACGAGGAACTCTGGCATGCGGTCGGGGGGGATGGCGATGTCGTCCAAAAACGGAAGGGGGCGTTGCACGCCTGGGAGTTGGACCAACCGCGGCACGATGCGTCGGCTGAGTTTCCAGATGAAGTCCCGCTCTTGATCATCGACGATGATTCGCGATTGCTGGGTTGATGGAGCTCGTCGCACGATCCGCTGCACCAGGGAACTTAAGCATTGCCGGACCTCGCCAGGGTCCTGTCCCTGTTGTTCGATCAGCAACAAGGCTTCGGCGCCTCGGGGCAACATCGCCTCATAGCGCGGATCGAGTTCTCGTGCGATCTCGATGAGTCGACGATCCATCAAGTCGCATGCAGCCACCTGTTCCCGTCGCGCGTCGATCGCTGCGCGGGCGGCATACTCTAATTTTTCGAAGAACAGGAGGACGACACCGCGAGCTGCGGGAATACTCTCGACGCGGAGCGTGGCTTCGGTGATGACAGCGAGCGTTCCTTCGGCGCCGGATTGGAGTCGGGCCAGATCGATCGTATCGTGATCCATGAGGTTCTCTAGGCGATATCCGCAACCACGGGCCACGCCTCGCCAAGGTGGATTCTTAATCGATGCTCGATTGGCGTTCAGTAGCTGGCCCAATTCGGAGGCGAGAAAATCGATCCGGGCATTCCCGGAATCTGGGCGTTGCCACGGGACCTTGAAAAACTTGGCTTCCTCCCCATCGGCGAAAACGCCGTTCAACGTGACGACCGCATCACCTGCGGTACCATAGCGAAGGAAATGGCTCCCCAGGGCGTCGATCGCGATCACGCTGCCCAGGGTGGTAACCGCGCGCGTCGGTGGATCGACGCCGAGGATCAATCCCTCGCGCTGGAGGGTTCGGTTGAGATCGGCCAAGGTGATTCCCGGCTGAACGCGAACGGTTCGAGCCTCGCGATCGATGCCGAGGAAGCGGCGCATGAATCTCGAGAAATCGAGGATGATGCCGGGCCCCAGCGATTGCCCTGCCAGGCCGGTACCTCCCCCGCGGGGGCACAAGGGGATGGAATTTTCGGAAGCATAGCGGACGCACTGGGCAACATCCTTGGCATGGCGAGGACGGACGACCGCAACCGGTGGAATCTCATAGAGACTGGCATCGCTGGCGTACAACTGGGTATAGAGTGGATCGCAATAGACTTCGCCATCGAGTACGCCCCGCAAGTCCGCTTCGATCCTGGACTGTTCGTTATCCATTGGCAATCCTAGGGTGATCCGATTCGCGACAGGGGGCAACGCGCATGATCAAGCCCCACCGGGTGCGTTGGGGGAATACACGGGAATGACGTAGGGACCCTCGGGAATGATCGCGACGGCGCGATCCCCCGATTGCGCTACGCTCTCTTGGATGGCTTGCTCGATCGAATCGATCATGTCGACGCAGGTGAGAGGCCGATCCTCCGCGGGTATCCCATCGCTGAACAGAGAGACGCTCCCTGTCGCAAGGGATCGGAGGAGCATGTGCGTTTGCCATCCATCGATATCGGCTAGAGGCATGGCTCGGATGCGATCGAGGAATCCATCGCGTCCGAGGCGTTTTAGAATCGCCTGCGATTCCCGGTACTCTGCGGAGCCAATCCCTTCTTCGCATCGACTTGCGATGATCATGCGTCCGCCATCGGCCAAGATTTGGAGGGGGGCGACCATTCCCTTGACGGTCTGATAATAGGTCTTGTCGAGCGGGTAGCCAGCCGCGCTGGTCAACAGCGTGGCGAACTTGCGCGGGCACGGCACTTCGGCGAAGCGGCGTACCGCAGCCACGCTTTCGAGGTGGCTAGCAACGCAATCTCCAAAGTTGACAAAACTCATTTTCCTCGCTTCATCGATGATCGTATTGAAAGCGTAGGTCGGGCCGAGCATCTGCAAGATCTCGAGCTGCCCCCGGTGCAACGGATTGTTCTCAAGATTTCCGTTGCACGACAGCGGGTCGTTCATGAATCGGTAATTGTGAAATGTTCGGATCGTCGTCTCCCCCGCGACCCCGGGAGCGACCACTTTCCGACCTCCCGAATAGCCAGCCATGAAATGGGGTTCGACCAATCCGACCACGATGCGCAGATCGGCATCCACGAGGTGGCGGTTGAGAATGACAGGGATCCCGTCGGTGGGAGTTTTTCCGAGATCGACCATCCATGCTTTGTCCCGGGCGTAGTGGTTCTCGATCCGAACGTTGTCAAAGATCCAGGGGTCGCCGACAACCTCAAGCATTTCGCGTCCGAGATTCGGGCGATGCAAACCGGTAGCCAGAAGGATCGTAACCTGATCGAGGCGGATACCAGCGCTGCGAAGTTCGTCGAGGATGCCTCGAAGAATAGGTCCGTTGGGTACGGGCCGAGTGATGTCGCAGATCACGATCGTCACGCGACTGGCATGCGAGGCCAGTTGCTGAAGGGAGGGCGAGCCGATCGGACGCCGGAGGGCATCAGCGATCGCGGACGCGGGGTCCTCCAGGAGGGGCATCGGCGGCTTGCGTATTACCGTCGGCTCGCAGCCCTTGGGCAGGCGGATGCGCATTTCCCCTTTCCCGTAACGTATTTCCACCGAATCTTGCATTTCTGAATCCGCTCGCTGTGAATGATGGATGATAAAGCATAGGATGCGAACCTCGCTTGTGATAGACGCCTAGCGAGGTTCGACGTTGCACAGCATGATCGACTCGAGCCAATCGTGCCACTGCCGCATCGAGACCGAATCCATGATCGGTTCGGCCAGCGGTGGCAGAACCAATTGCTTGGTACCCGCGAGCCAAGTCAGTGATCCGTTCCAGATTCCGCTTTCGTCGAACTCGGCTCGCAATTGAATTGGGTCTGCGGTCGTCCGCTCCTCGAAACAAGTTTGCAGGTCGACCGACGAAAGCTTGTGCCATGTCTGTTCGCCAAATCGCGTTCCCTCGACCCACTGCAAGACAGGTTGGCGTTGACCTTCGTTGGAAAAGCGGAGCGTTCGGCTCACGTGGAAGGGGACGGGAGAATCCTTGGGGATCAGGACCTTGGGAGGGGCGTGAGAGGTTCGCTGATCCTGAACGATCATGCCCAAGTCATAATTGGTTGCTGATTTCGCGACCGGTGAACGGGGATCCATCGGCGGCATCAAGTATTTCGCTTGCAGAGCAGCGCCGCGAGCCATATCGGCGGAATCGATCTCCACGACGTTGCCCCCCGGCTTGATCAGTTCCTTCAAGGGATCTCGAAGGCGATCGAGCCAGCGGATATCACCGATCAAAAGGAGGGAATCGATCGCAGCGCGATCGAGGTTCGCTCGGCGGAGGGACTCGGTAGCGAATGCGTTGCAATCCGATGCGAGATCTCCGACCCAATCATGGATTCGATCGCGAGCCAGGGCATTTTCATAACGCCCCTTTGCCAAGTCCACGATAAACGGGACGACGCTTGAGTGCCGAAGTCGCTCCATCGCTTTCTCGATGGTGCGTTGCACTTGGGATGCAAGATTCAGGTCTTCGCGTGCGCTGAGTCCGTACTGGCTTTCGATGAGGCTGGCCAACTGTTTTGCCGCCCGATCTTGCCATCGCAGCGTCCCCCGTTTCCAGTCTCCGACCAGCGACAGTTTTTGCACGCCTCGAAGATCGGCATGGATCACCGCAGCCTCGCAGGCGGCACCGGTGAGCATGACGACGAGCATGGTTTTTTCCCATTCCACATCTCCGCGGGCGCTGGCGAGCCTCGATTCGATTTCGATGTGTGCGATCGCAGCGGCCAGGGGTTTCTCGAGCAACTGAAGTACCTCGATTCCTGCGATCGCGCAGGCGGTCTTGGTGCTGAGCCGATGCATTTGATCGTAACAACCGGGTATCGTGACCACTGCGTGCGATGCGTTGGGCCGCGCGTATCGGGTTGCGACTAACAATTGACGAATCACCGCGGCGACCAGGACTTCGGGTGGCACACGGCGGCCGCCAAAGGATTTCTCCAGCAACGGCAAGCCATACCATCGCTGCAATCCATAAAAGATCAGTTCGGGATGCCGAACTCGCTCGGCAACCGCTAGCGATCCGATGGCGATTCTTTCCGCATCGCTGAACAGCATATTCCGAAGCTGCAGCGATTGTCCATCGACAGGCACCTCTTCGATCTTGTGTTCGGCGTTTACGAAACTGACGCGCGAATGGAGCATTCCCAGTTCGATCCCGATCGGTTCGTACGCCTTGATCGAAGTGGATGTACCGCGCCCGAGACTGGTGGGCCGGTCGAGAACCAATCCCAGCGACCGAGGAATCTCAGGGCGATTGGAGACCGCTGTTCCGGGGCGTTCGATCAGATTCAAGGTGTAGAGCTTCTCAAGCAGATCTTGGGCCGATGGACAACGGTCCTGAACGTTCTTGGCGACCAACCACTGAAAAATCGAATCCAGCCGAAGATCGATATCTCCGCGAACCTCATAGAGAGCCATCGGGCGACGATGGATCTGCGCCAGCGCGGTTTGAATCAATTCGCCGGTGAACATGGGAGCACCGGTCAGTATGTAATAAAGGGTCGCGCCCAACGAATACAAATCGCTTCGGTGGTCGACCGCCTTGGGGGTGTTGATCTGTTCCGGGGACATGAATTCGACGGTCCCAACGAGCTGTTTGTCGTTCCCTCCCTCCCGCCATTCGGTCAATTCGCGAAGGACTGCCAAACCGAAATCGAGAATTTTGAGCGTCCCATCCGGTGTGAGCATCATATTCCCGGGTTTGATATCCCGATGCACCACTCCCAGCGAGTGGGCGTAGTGCAGCGCCAACGCCGACTGGCGAAGGACGGACAGGACATCCGGGGTGGAAAGAGGACCTTGGGCCGCGATGCGTTGTGCCAACGATTCGCCTTGGATCAGTTCCATGACCAAGTAATGGACCTTGTGTTCCTGGAATTCGTGGCAACCGGCATCGAATGCGGTCACGATGTTGGGATGCAACAACTTGGCTTGAGCCCGGACTTCACTTTGAAACCTTTCGACCGCGACGATGTCTTTCGCGAGGCGACTCGGGAGGATTTTTATCGCGACGTCGCGATCCATCGTCCGGTGCTTGGCGCGGTAGACCTGCCCCATGCCTCCTGCACCGATCTTGTCCAAGATCAGATATTCCCCCAAGACAACTTCTTTGGGGGATTCGGCCACAACTTCAGGAGGCGCTGTCAATTCGAAATCGAGTTCGCCAGCGGCTCGAAAATTCGGATCCTCCCCCGATGGATCCAGAGACAACGGCCTGGTGACGTCGTGGAGTCGCTTGGTTTTCGGGTCTTTCGGAAGTTCTGACATGCGTTCGGTCGTTTCCTCTCTCCACCTATTAGAATACTCTACCAAGGCATGGATGGACCATGCCTACGCTTGGTTCGCGAGCCTCAATCTGGACGCAAAAGGAATCGCATGGGCGACAACGCTATCCTGGACTTGCAAAACGTCACCCTGGTCCGAGGCGAGCACCGCGTCCTCGACCGGGTTTGCTGGCGTGTGCACCAGGGAGAACACACGGCGCTCCTGGGCCCCAACGGCTGCGGAAAATCCACGCTGTTGAAGCTGCTCACGAGAAACTTGTATCCTTCCGTTGTCGATGGGCAATGCGGCAGCGTCCGAATTTTTGGCGAGACCGAATGGAATGTCTGGGAGTTGCGAACCCGTCTCGGAATGGTCAGTTCGGAATTGGACCATCGCTTCCTCGGCGGGCGGTCAGGTCGACTCACGGCGAGACAGGCTGTTCTGACCGGATTTTTTTCCTCGGAACTGGAACCCGACGAGGAACTGGTAACGGCATCGATGGAGGATCGAGCAACGGAGGTCCTGCAATTCATGGAGATCGAATCGCTCCGAGATCGCCCCGTAGGTCACCTCTCAACCGGCGAGCGTCGTCGGGTCATGCTCGCGCGTGCCCTGATACACGCCCCGGAGGCTCTCGTTTTGGACGAACCTACCTCGGGGCTTGATCTTCGAGCCCAACATCAACTCCTTCGTCGACTTGAGTCGATCGCCGATGCAGGTACCACATTGATCGTAGTTACTCATCATTTCGAAGAAGTCCTGCCCTGCGTCGAACGAACGGTCCTGATGCGGTCGGGGACGATCGCATTCGATGGTCCCACGCGCGATGCCATGCAATCCGATCGGCTCGCCGCTATATTCCAGTCCCCCCTGACTGTCGAACGAACCGCCGAGGGCCATTGGAATGTCCGCCTGTCGCCATGACGGAGCCTGCTGTGCGGCCTCGATGAAAGTCGACCGTTGTTATCGAGGTTCAACAATCTCGAGATTTGGAGAAGGCAGCCTTTCGAAGCCCGATGGAACGCCGATGGTCGACGGGTCAAACCCACCACGGCTCACTGGTGCGGGCGCCTGAACCTGTTCCGGGTTGTCTCTCGGAGTCAAGAATCGGCCTCGTTGGTAAGCACCGGCCAACATCGAGCCATCGAGCGCGTTCTCGGTCAGGCTGACCTGGTTGTAAGTCAGCAAAGAACCTTTTTCACGATGGAAGTCCCGTACGGCCAAGTTGTAGTCCACCAAGGCGCGGAACAAAGCGCTGTTGCTCTGCGCGAGTTGTTGCTGTGCTTGCAACAGGAATCGGATATTGTCTCGGCCGCTTTTGAAACGGGCCTCGAGCACCTCCACTTGGGCCTTATCGGCTTCAACTCGGTTGTAATTGATTTGGAGCTGCTCGTAGCTTCTCGCGATCTGCCGAGCCGCGGTGCTGAGATTGTGCGATATTCTCAGCTGTTGTTCTTCCAGGATCGCCATGTCCCGGGACAAATTGAGCTGCGCGGAACGCTGAGCGGCCGAGGCTTGCCGCAACCCGACCGGGAACGACCATTCCAACCCCGAACGCCATTCCTGGAAATCGAGCGAACCGAAGCTACCGAAGAACTCTTCGCTTCCGGTGAGATGATCGCCGACGCCGCGAATCCGATATTGCGAAAGCGCGTCGAATCGAGCCCGCCGATTCAATCGAGCCGCAATCAATTCCAGTTCTCGACGCTTGATCGTCCATTGCTGCTGTCGAATCTCAACGCGGTTGTTGATCGCGTCGTTGAGGGCCGATTGCCAATCGAACATCACCATGGCCTGAAGCGGGTCGGTGCTCGGACGAATCAAGCGACCGTCGGTCGCAGGAAAACCAATCATGTACCGGAGCGCTTGTTCGCTCGCGTAAAGACCTGCGGTGCCAGATAAAGCGTCGTTGACCTGGGACGAGAATTGGTAATAGAACGCCCTCGCTTGTGCCTCGGAGTCCCGCGCGTCCAATCCGATCTTCAACCGCTCGCTCGCCTGCTGCCACGCCCGCAACGCACTCTCGCGTCCTGAGAGCAAGGCGTCCAGATTGCGATAGGCAAAGTACAAGTTCCAGTACGCATCTTCCACGTCATCGACCAGTTGGATGACCCCGGACTCGAATTGTGCGAGCGAAATATCGGTGTTGATCCGAGCGATGAAAACACCGTTGTACG
>Ga0315902_10011620_pt1 | contig 11537 bp, 8 predicted proteins | sample LakEriMetagenome_9_FD_203523 | JGI IMG/M metagenome (GOLD analysis project Ga0315902, IMG submission 203523) | Freshwater fungal communities from buoy surface, Lake Erie, Ohio, United States - Buoy 12 MA117 | ecosystem: Environmental > Aquatic > Freshwater > Lake > Lake biofilm | place: USA... | reverse complement strand
TGTCGGGCTACTTCACGCTCTGGGACGCCACGCGAAAGCGGCTCGAAGACCGCTTCGGCCACCGCGTCCGCCTCGAGATCGAGCCGGGCCGCTACCTCACCGCCGAAAGCGGCTTCCTGGTCACGGAGGTACGGGCGGTGAAGAAGCAGGGCGGGCGAAAGTATCTCCTCGTCGATGCCGGCTTCAACACGCTCGCGCGGCCGGTGCTCTACGGCTCCTACCATCCGATGAGCCTCTGTCCGGAGGGCGACGAGCCCCGGGAGGCGATCGAGGAGGTGGCCGTCGGTGGTCCGCTCTGCGAGTCGGGCGACATCTTCACGCAGACCGACGGCGGCTTCGTGGCCACCCGTTCGCTGCCGATCGCAGCCGTGGGCGACCTGCTCGTGATCGAGATCGCGGGGGCCTACGGCTTCGTGATGGCGAGCAACTACAACTCCAAGCCGCTGCCGGCGGAGGTGCTCGTCGACGGCGGGAGGCACCGCCTCGTCCGCGGCCGTCAGACGCCCGACGACCTGATCCGCGGCGAGTGCGTCTGACATCGCCCGCGGCTCATGCCGGCCTGAACTCAGCGAGGGGCTGCCCGTGCCCCGAGAGCCGGCGTATGCCGACAAGCGAAGCCAGGATGGCGAAGCGCGGTCGGCATCCGAGTGAGCGGATGCCACGACGGCATCCGCGAACGTCCGGCGACGGGGCACGGGCAGTCCCGAGCCCACCGAATCGCCCTTGCGGCCGAGCCCCGCCTTCGCCATTCTTCGCGGCCCGCCAGGACCGCGCCATGCTGATCTCGCACCGTCACGGCTTCGCATTCATCCACGTGCCCAAGACGGGTGGCACGAGCGTCGCCCGCGCGCTGTGGCGGCACGCCGACCACCCCGATGGCTACTGGGCCAACCGCTGTCTGGCGCTCGTCGGGATCCGCGTCAACCACTACGCGCCGATGGCGATGCGGAAGTTTCGCCCCCACACGCCGGCCGACGAGTTGCGCAGGAATCTCCCGGCCGGAGTGTTCGAGGGCCTGTTCACGTTCGCCTTCGTTCGCAATCCGTGGGACCTTCTCGTGTCCTACTACCACTTCCTGCGCGATGCGGACGGCCACGGCGACCACGTGAGCCATCGACGGCGGCGGGCGGCGCGGCTGCCCGACTTCGAGTCCTACGTGCGGTACGAGATCAGTCGCGGCAAGATCTCGCAGACCCGCATGGTGGCCGACCGTCGCGGCCGCGTGCTCGTCGATTTCCTGGGAAGGTACGAGTCGCTGGCCACCGACTTCGCCCACGCCTGCCGGCGGATCGGATTCGAGGCCACGCTCGGCCACGCCAACACCAGCACCCGCGCCGACTACCGCGACTACTACTCGCCGCGGCTGGCGGCCCTCGTCCGTGACCACTTTGCCGAGGATGTCGAGCGATTCGGCTACGACTTTGCAGCCGCGGAGCCCGCCCCACGGGCGGTCCGGCGGGCCGCCTGACGCCCCCCGGGCCGCGCTTTTGACGGTTCACGCGTGACGGCTAGGATGGTTTGTCTTCAGCCCGTCCCGCCTCCCATCCGATCGCACTCACCATGGCCAAAGCCGGACCCCGCAAGAAGCTTCCGAAGGAACTGGCGGTCATCAACGCCGACAACTGCACCGGGTGCGAGTCGTGCCTCGAGGTCTGCCCCGTCGACTGCATCGTGAAGGTGCAGCAGTACGACAAGTTCCACAACCTGCAGAGCTGGTGCGAGATCGACATCGAGCGGTGCGTGGGCTGCGAGGTCTGCGTCCACATCCCGGGGAAGAAGTCGAATCCCTACGATCTCAAGGTCTGCCCCTGGGACGCCATCGAGATGGTGCCCACGGAGCAGGTCGCCCAGGTGGTGGCCCAGATCGGCGGGCCGCCCGAGTACGTGGAGCGGAACTGGGAGCGGCTCGTTGATACGGCGCAGCACCTGGCGGAACTGAAGGTGGCGGCCGGTTGACGCCCGGGAGGCGGATCTCCTAAAACGGTACGGGTGTACACCATCCACCGAGGAGCCTGCCGTGCCTACGCCCGCGGTCCGAGACGACACCCCCGCCGACGACGAGCTTCTGGCCCACGTCCGCCTCGCCTGCGTGCCGGGCATCGGCAGTCGGCTGAGGCGCATGCTGCTCGAACGGTTCGGTTCGCCGCAGCACGTGTTCGCCGCGTCGGCCCGGGAGATCGCGTCGGTCGCTCGCATCGGCCCGAAGTTGCTGGCCTCCCTCTCCGATCCGACGACGAGCCGCGTGGCCGAGAAGACGCTCGACCTGTGCCGGGCAGGCGGGGTGAGCCTGCTCGTGGAGGGGAGCGACGGCTATCCGGGCCTCCTCTCGCGGATCGCCGATCCTCCCGGCGTGCTCTTCGTCCGGGGCCGACTGGAGCCATGCGACGCGCTTGCGGTCGCGGTCGTCGGCGCACGGAATGCCTCGCCCTACGGAAAGCGGGTGGCGTGGCAGATCGCAAGCGGCCTGGCGAGGGCCGGCTACACGGTGATCAGCGGCCTCGCGCGGGGCATCGATGCCGCGGCGCATCGCGGCGCCCTCGATGCCGGAGGCCGTACGATCGCCGTGCTCGGCACCGGCGTGCTCACGATCTATCCTCCCGAGCACGAGGATCTCGCCGATGAGGTGCTGGGCCGCGGCGCGGTCGTGAGCGAGGCGCCGCCGCTGGCCGAGGCCCATGCCGGGGCATTTCCACAGCGCAACCGGATCGTGTCCGGGCTCTCGCTCGGCACCGTCGTCGTCGAGGCGGCGGAGCGCTCGGGCGCGCTCATCACGGCGCGGCTCGCCACGGAGCAGGGCCGGGAGGTGTTCGCCGTGCCCGGGCCGATCGACAGCCGCACCTCCCGGGGATGCCACGGGCTGATCCGCGACGGCGCGAAGCTCGTGGAGACCGTCGATGACATCCTCGAGGAACTCGGCCCCCTCTTCGAGACGGCCGTCGGCCCGGATGGCCGGATGGTGAAGTCGCCAGCCGAGCTCGACCTCGGCGACGTGGAACGGCAGGTGCTCGCGGCGGTCGACGGGCACGTGGTCGCCGGCACGTGCGACATCGACACCGTGCTCGCCGGGACCGATCTGGCAGCGTCGCAGGTGCTCTCCACGATCGGCGTCCTGGAGATGCGGCGGATCCTGCGCAGGCTCCCCGGCAACCGCGTCGAGCGGCTGTAGACCGCGGGACCGGCGCATCGCCAGGCCGAGTCCGGCACGCGGCTTGCTCACTTCCGGCACGCGGATTGCTCACTGTGGAGTGGACGGAGCGGGGCCGGCGGCCGCGCTCGGGGACTCCGGCACACCGGGGCCTTGGTTTCAGGTGATCCCCTGCATGGGAGATCCGGTGATGGCATCCCGAGATCGACGGTCACAGGTGCCGCGAAATGCGGCGCGCGCCGCATTCTGCGGCGGTCCCGAGCGGCTCGAATCCCGATTGCTGATGGCGGGCGACACGCATTCGCCCCCCCACATGGCCGTGGGAATGAACCTGGAAAACGTGGTCGACTGGTCGCCGGCGTGGACGTTTACCGACGCCTTCAAGGCCTCCCGGCCGTGGATCACCCATGCGTTCAACACGGCGACGTGGGCCACCTCGTGGGACGATCCGTCAACGCCTCCCCTGGCCCTCGACGCCGCCGGCGGTGTCGTCCGCCTGGCGAGATGGACCAACGGTGCCGGCCAGACGCTCCAGCAGCAGGCCGGCACGCTCATGTTCCGCGGACTCGAAGGCGGCTACGCCGGCGGCACCTACCGGGCCGAGTGGGACGGCGACGGTGTGGTGTCGTTCGGGTTCGATGCCCGCGTGGTCGCCAGCGGACGCACGCCCGCCGGCCGGAACTTCGCCGATCTCGCCGTGACGCCCACCGACGACGGCATCCACATGGTCATCGAATCAACGAATCCGGCGGACCCGGTCCGTGGCTTCAACGTCTGGATGCCCGACTGGGACAACCGGCGGTTCGCGGGCCAGCGATGGGAGCCCGGGGCGACGTTCTCCCCCTTCCATCCGCTGTTTCTCGAACGGCTCGCCCCGTTCGCAACGCTCCGGTTCATGGGCATGCAGGAGACCAACTCGTCCGACATCCGCACCTGGTCCGACCGACGCGACGCCACCGCCATCCGCCAGGGCTCCGGACCGGGAGGCACCCTCAGCGAGCCGCTCGTCAACGGCATGGCGGTCGAGTACATGGTGCAACTCGCCAACGACCTCGACGCCGATGCGTGGTTCAACATGCCGCACCTGGCGGACGACACCTTCGTGCGCACCTTCGCGACGTACGTCCGCGACCACCTCGAGCCGGGACGACGCGCCTACGTCGAATGGGCCAACGAAGTCTGGAACTTCGGCTGGGGCTTCGAGGCGTCGCACTGGGTCGCCGAGCAGACCCGGCTGCCGGTGAATGCCGGACTCGACCCGGACCGTGCCCAGTGGATCGTCGCGGGCCGCGAGGCGAAGCGCGACATGGACATCTGGTCGGACGTGTTCGCCGGGCAGGACAATCGGCTCGTGCGCGTGGCAGCCGGATGGGCCGCCGTCGACTGGGTGACCAACGAGATCGCGGACGCAATGGGCGGAGCGTTCGACGCGATCGCGATCGCCCCCTACATCACGCCGACCGACGAGCAGCGGGCGGGCTACTCGGCGGCGACGACGGTCGATCGCGTACTCGCTGACACGCGGGCGAACGTTGCCATGAGCCTGGCGTGGACCGACGCCCATGAGCGGCTCGCCCGCGACTGGTCGGCCCGCCTCGGCCGCCCGATCCAGCTCGTCGCCTACGAAGGGGGGCCGCATCTCGATGGCCGCGGCGATCCCTACCAGCAGGCCTTCCACGCCGCCACCAACGACCCGCGCATGGGCGACATCTACCGGGACTATCTCGTCGGTCTCGATGCGGCGGGAATGGATCTCTTCGTCGATTTCCAGTTCACCGGACAGGCGGGTGCGGCGCCCTGGGGAGACTTCGCGAAGCTGCACCGGATGGACGAACCGCTCGCCACGGCCCACCGCTACAACGCGGTCGTCGCCGCAGCCGACGGTTCGCTCTGGGGCGCCGCCCCGCCACCTCCGGCCATCGTCACCGTGAGTGTGCCCGACGCCGCGGCGGCGGAGGCCGGCCCCGATGCCGGCCGCATCCGACTGACCCGCAGCGGCGGTGATCTCGCGGCCCCGCTGACCGTCCGGTTCGCGGTGGGCGGCACGGCCTCGGCACGATCCGACTACGTCGCCCTTCCGGACGCCGTCACGTTCGCGCCCGGCGTCACCACGCTCCGGCTGCTCGTGTCGCCCCTCGACGACGCACAGGTCGAGGCGGCCGAGACGGTCGTCGTCGAGGTGCTGGCCGGCACCGGCTACGCGGTCGGCTCGTCCACCCGGGGCGTCGTGACGATCGACAGTGACGACCTGCCGCCGGCGTCCGTCGTCACCATCGAGTCCGCGACGATCCGCGAGGGCAACTCTGGCCGCAGGCGGATCATGTTCACCCTCACGCTGTCGGCGGCCTCGAGCCTGCCCGCGTCCGTCACGTGGAGAACGTCCGCCGGGTCCGCACGTCCGGGCCGCGATTACGTCGGGGAACGCGGGAGCGTCACCTTCGCGCCGGGGCAGACCACTCGCTCGATCGGCGTGTGGGTGATCGGAGACCGGATTCGCGAGGGCGACGAGACGTTCGCGGTGGAACTTGACGAGCCCCGGGGTGCCTTGCTGAGCGGCGATGCGTCGCGGGCGACCGGAACCATCGTCGACGACGACGCCGTGCGGGCGACCACGTTCGCCGCGCTGGCCTTCTCGACGACAGCCACGGGCATCACGAAACGGGTGCGGTAGGAACCAGCCTTCTCCGGCGGCGCGCATCCGCGTAGAATCCGCCGCATGGATACAGCACTTCTCAATCGTTCCGCGTCGATCCGGGCCCGCCTGCTCCAGCTGCGGGACTCTCTTTGACTGGGAGGGCCGCAAGCAGTCAGCCGCCCGTCTCGAGGGGGCGATGGGGGGAGCCGACTTCTGGAACAATCAGGAGAAGGCCCAGGCCACCGTCGCCGAGTTGAAGGCGGTCAACTCCGTGCTCAAGCCGCTCGAGGAGGCGATCGCCGCCGGCGCCGACCTGGAGGCCCTCGAGGAACTGGCCCGGGAAGACTCGTCGCTCGAGACGGATCTCGTGACCGAGGCTGATCGCCTCGAGAAGATGGTCGACACGCTCGAGTTGACGTCGCTGCTCTCGGGCACGCACGACGCGTCTGATGCCCTGGTGTCGATCCACGCCCGCGACGGCGGCACCGACGCCAACGACTGGGCCGAAATGCTCCTGCGAATGTATTCCGCCTGGGCCGCGAAGCACGACTACACGGTCGAGCTGCTGGATCGCCAGGACGACGCGGTGGCCGGCATCCAGAGCGCGACCGTGGCGATCAAGGGTCCCTGGGCCTACGGGTACCTCAAGGGTGAGACCGGCATCCATCGGCTCGTCCGCATCAGCCCCTTCAACGCCGAGGGCAAGCGGCAGACGAGCTTTGCGGCGGTGGACGTGGCGCCCGAGATCGCCGACGACGACGGCGAGGTGGAGATCCGCGACGAGGACATCCGCGAGGACGTCTTCCGGGCGAGCGGTGCCGGTGGTCAGCACGTCAACAAGACGTCGAGCGCCATCCGGCTGACCCACTTTCCCACCGGCATCGTGGTGCAGTGCCAGAGCGAGCGGAGCCAGCACAAGAACCGGGCCACCGCCCTCAAGATGCTGCGAGCGAGGATCGCCAGGATCCAGGAGGAGAAGCGGGAGGCCGAGAAGCTCGCCCAGCACCAGTCGAAGCCCAAGACCGGCTTCGGCTCGCAGATCCGCAACTACTTCCTGCACCCCGACCAGCGGGTCAAGGACCAGCGAACCGGCCACTATGTGGGCAGCTTCCAGAGCGTGCTGGACGGAAATCTTGACGGCTTTCTTGACGCCTATCTCCGCTGGAATGCCACCGGCTCCGCCCCCTCGGCCGACGACGAGGCGTGACGACCTGCTGGACTGCGGGGCCGCCACGGACTACATTTCGGCAAGTTTCTCCGGTCCACCAAGGATTTCCATGGCCGAAAAAGAGCAGGCTCTCGAGGTCGAGGGCGTCGTCACCCAGGCCCTTGCCAACACGCGATTCCGCGTGCAGATCGCCGGCGGCCATATCGTCAACGCGCACGTCGCCGGCAGGATGCGGAAGAACTTCATCCGCATCGTTCCAGGTGACAAGGTGAAGGTCGAACTCTCGCCCTACGACCTCACCAAGGGCCGGATCACGTTCCGCGAGCGCTAGTCGCTCGAGGCTACGTGGTCGGCGGCTCACCACCGTCGCCATCCGGGCCGTCATCCGCGCGGTGCCGATTCTCGAAGAACTGCATGAGGTCGCCGAAGGTGCGGAGCGGCTCCTTGCCCTCCACCATTTTCTTGGAGATCGGTGCCGGGGGAGCCTTCGGCTTCGCCTCGTAGACCCGAGTCGCTGGTGGCCGAGGCGCACGGTCGCCCCGTGCCGGCCGTTGCCGTGTGGGCCGAGGTGGACGCTGGCCCTGCCCACCTCCGCCGGGCGGAGCCTGTGCGGGCTCGTCGGCGCGGCGGGCCTTGCGTTCCTTCTGTTCCCGGCGGGCCTCATCACGCCGCTGCTGCCGCTCCCGGACGTGCGGCGGGATCATGGTCAGAGACACCCGCCGCCGCGCCTTGTCGAGCTCCAGCACCCAGACCTGCACGATCTGGCCGACGCTGAGGATGTCGTGCGGATCGCGGACGTACTGGTCGGACAGCTGGCTGATGTGCACCAGACCGCTGTCGTGGAGCCCGATGTCCACGAACGCCCCGAAGTCGACCACGTTGAGCACGGAACCGAGAAGCTCCATGCCCACCGCGAGATCTTCGAGCTTGAGCACGCCCTTCTTGAAGAAAGGCTTTGGCAAATCCTCCCGCGGATCCCGGCCGGGGCGGGCCAGCTGCTCGACGATGTCCGAAAGCAGCAGATGCCCCACGCCGAGTTCGCGGGCGAGCTCGTCGAGGTCGACCGTCGTCACTCGGTCCGCCAGCGCCTCGCACTGCGGCCGACTGCCGATTTCAGCCGGACTGGCGCCGAGCCGCTCCAGCACCTTCTCGGCGACCGGATAACTCTCCGGATGGATCCACGTGGAGTCGAGCGGATTGGTACCGCCGGCGATCTTGAGAAAGCCCACGGACTGGACGAAAGCCGCCTCGCCGAAGCCGGGCACTTCCAGGAACTGTTGCCGCGACGTGAATGGGCCGTTCTTCGTCCGCCATTCGTGGAAGTTCTTCGCGGTCGCCTGGTTGAACCCCGACACCCTGCGCAATAGCGCGGGGCTGGCCGTGTTCACGTCGACACCGACGTAGTTGACGCAGCTCTCGACCACCTGCTCCAGCGACGCATGCAGGTGACGCGCCTTGACGTCGTGCTGGTAGAGCCCGACACCGATGTTGGCCGGCTCGATCTTCACGAGTTCCGAGAGCGGATCCTGCAGCCGCCGACCGATCGAGATCGCACCACGGATCGACGCCTCGTGGCCGGGCAGCTCCTCCCTGCCGTAGGTGCTGGTCGAATAGACGCTCGCGCCCGCCTCGTTCACGATCGCATAGCCGATGTCGAAATCGGCGAGGCTCCCGGCCACGACCTCGGCGACGAGGTTCTCTGTCTCGCGGGCCGCGGCACCGTTGCCGATCGCGATCACCGAGCAGGCGTGCGTGCGGACGAGTTCGGCGACCTTCGCAGCGGCCGCCTGCCGCTTCTCCTGCTTGCCGACCACGTGGAGCACCGCGTGGTCGAGCGGCGTTCCGCACTCGTCGATCACCACCGCCTTGCAGCCGCTCTTGAACCCGGGGTCGAGGGCGAGCACGCGGCGGCCCGGAACCGGGGACTGGAGGAGCAAATTCCGCAGGTTCCGGGCGAACACCGTGACCGCATGCGACTCGCAGACGTCGGTCATTTCCCGGCGGATCTCCCGCTCCAGGCTCGGGAGAATCAGCCTCGGAAGCGCATCGCGGACACAGGCCCTGAGGAAGTCGGCGTGCGGATGGTCGGCCGACACCAGCAGCTGCTCCGCGGCAGCCTGCATCTCGTCGGCCGGCCCCTCGATCCTCACCTTGAGGAGCCGGGCCCGCTCGCCGCGATTGATGGCGAGCAGACGATGCGGCGGCACCCGCTGGATGTGTTCGCCATAGTCGAAGTAGTCGCGGTAGTGCTTCTCCTCCTTGGTGAGGGCCTTGCCCTCGCTCTCGACCCTCTGGCTCTTGAGGTGCGCGGAGTGGTAGAGGATCTCCCGCAGCCGCTCCCGAACATCCGCGCGTTCACTGAAGTCATGGGCGATGATGTGGCCCACGCCGAGGAGCACGTCGGCCACGGTCGGCACCTCGGCATCGGGGTCGACGAAGTCGGCCGCGCGGGCGTCGAGGTCGGCGGCGGCAGGTGCCGCGGCGAGAATCTCCCGGGCGAGCGGCTCGAGCCGCCGCTGCCGCGCCACCTCCGCGAGCGAGAGTTTTCGCGGCTTGAAGGGCAGATAGACATCCTCGAGCTGCTTGGAACTCTCGGCGGCGGCGATCCGCGCCTCGAGCTCATCCGTGAGCCTCCCCTGCCCTTGGATGGTCCTGAGAATCGTCTGCTTCCGGTCGGCGAGTTGCCGGGCCCGGGCCACGCTCTCCGCGATCCGCCGGATCGCCTCCTCGTCGAGGCCGCCGGTCTGGTCGCGGCGATACCGGGTGATGAAGGGAATCGTGTTCCCGCCGTCGAGCAACTCGACGGCCGCCTGCACGCTGGCGGGCTGGATGCCGAGCCGCTGGGCGATCCGTCCCAGATCGATGACAGCTGTGATCGCCGTGGATCCCATCCGAATCGCGACGTCCGCAAAAGCAGCCGCCACGGAACTCTCCTCCTCGACACGCGCCAGGACCCGCATGGGCGGGCGCCGCGCGCGAATCTGGAAAACGCGTCGAATCTAGGGTGTCCGACCCACCGGTGTCAAACTTCCGCGACGCAGCCATGCCCGGCAGACCGCCCAGTCTTCCACGCCTGCCCGTTCTGCGCGTGATCCGCCTGCCCTTGACCCCGTGTTTCCCGCTCGCCTATTTCCCCGGACCATCTCCCGGATGGCCGGGAATGCACTGGAGCGTGCCGCACGGTCGTGACGATCACGAAGCGTGGGCCGAACCTTCCGACGACCGGAACGACGCGGCGCACGCACGACAGCTGGAGCCCGACCCGAGATGATCCGCAGCACCGCCACGAGCACCTCGCCGACCGCCGACTCCGACCTGCTGGCATCGGTGCCGCTGCTCGCACTCGACCGCCAGTACGAGACGCTCCGGGACGCGATCCGCGAAGCCATTCTTCGGGTCTGCGACTCGGGTCGGTTCGTGCTCGGGCCCGACGTGGCGGAGCTGGAGTGTGAACTCGCCAAGGCACTGGACGTGCCCCATGTGATCTCATGCGCGTCCGGCAGCGACGCCCTGCTCCTGGCGCTGATGGCCGTCGGCGTCGGCGCCGGTGACGAGGTCATCTGCCCCAGCTACACCTTCTTCGCGACGGCCAGCGCCGTCACCCGGCTCGGCGCGATCCCGATCTTCGCGGACATCGATCCGGTCACGTACCTCGTCGACCCTCGCGACGTGGAGCGGAAGATCAGCACCCGCACCCGGGCCATCGTGCCCGTGCATCTCTTCGGCCGTACCGCCGACATGGACGCCCTGGGACCGATCGCGGCCCGGGCCGGCGTGCCCCTGATCGAAGATGCGGCCCAGTCGATCCTCTCGACGTGGCACGGGCGCTGCTCGGGCGCGCTCGGCGACGTCGGCTGCTTCAGCTTCTACCCCACCAAGAACCTCGGGGGGGCCGGTGACGGCGGCTTCCTCACGACCACCCGCGACGACCTCGCGAAGACGCTCCGCCTGCTGCGGGTCCACGGCATGGAGCCGAGGTACTACCACGAGGTGATCGGCATCAACAGCCGGCTCGATTCCATCCAGGCTGCGGTGCTGCGCGTAAAGCTGCCCCATCTCGACTCCTGGACCACGGCGCGGCAGGTCAATGCGGCCCGGTATCGCGAGGTGTTCGCCGAATACGACCTCGACAACAGGATCGCGGTGCCCGGCGACGAGACCCGCGGGCGGCACGTGTGGAACCAGTTCGTGATCCGGGTGCTCGACGACAGCCGCGACGCCTTGCGGGCCCATCTCGCCAAGCGGGGCGTCGGAACCGAGATCTACTACCCCGTCCCGCTCCACCTGCAGAAGTGCTTCGCCCACCTCGGCTGGGCCAAGGGCGACCTGCCCGAGACGGAGCGGGCCGCGGAACAGACGCTCGCGTTGCCGATCTTTCCCGAACTCCAGCCGGCCGAGCAACGGACGGTCGTCGCCCGGATCGCGGAGTTCTACGGCGTGGGCCGCAAGACGGACGCCGACTCCCTGCGGCCGCCCCACTTCCTCCGCCGCGCCGTCGGCAAGGCCGACGACGTGCGGTGCTAGGCTGACCATACGCCGGGCGAGCCGGGTCAGTCCGGCTCGTGCCGATGTGACGGCCGGCACACCAG